>VFSW01000419.1_pt1 | contig 61914 bp, 58 predicted proteins | sample 5358111 | NCBI WGS metagenome assembly VFSW01 (sample SAMN11554181, study PRJNA540505) | mine drainage metagenome | isolation source: sediment from site ElyBrook_90M | place: USA: Ely Copper Mine, Vershire, VT | collected 2017
AAATCAAGCGGAGGAGACCTCCGGTAGAGCCGGGGGTTGGTGCCTGCGGCGTTAATGTTAGGTAACGAACGGAACGCCGCGAGACGAACGTAAATAATGACCTTTCAATGGCTACTCCCCGGGATTCACTGGGGCGCGAAAACTTTAACCAACCCGGAGATCGATCATGAAACTAAGCGGCAATCAATCCACATCTGCAAGCGCGCGCCTTATTACGGCAGTGGCTCTGGCCGCCACCCTGGCTGTAGCCCCAGCGGTTGATTTTGCCGCTAACAAATATGTACACAAGGATCGCGTCGAACTGCGCATCAAGGATATGCACGCCAAGCTCAAGATCACGCCGGCAGAGGAAGAGCAGTGGGCCAAGGTCACCCAGGCAATGATCGACGACGCGAAAACCATGGACACCCTTACTCAGGCGAGGTTTGATCATTCCAAGGACATGACCGCTGTGGACAGTCTCAAATCCTACGACGAGATCGCTCAAGCACACGCGGACGGTATAAAGAAAATGATACCGGTGTTTTCCGACCTCTACGCCAGCATGCCGGATACACAGAAAAAATTAACGGATAAATTTTTTCGTCATGCCGGACACAGGCATGGCCACAAGATACTGAATCACAAATGACCATGAGTTGGGTTATGCCTGGGTCAGGCTATTCCGCGCGTGGTTCATACTCGCATCAAGCATTCCATAAAGGAAAAGCCACAATGAAATCCTCAATACGGCAGGCTAGGCACTTCAGGTCAACCGGCCGCAAGGTCGTGGCGGCACTCGCTGTTGCTTCGCTGATAGGCGGTTTGTCCATATCGCCAGTGATCGCGGCAAATGACGAAGGGCATGGCCGGAGAGACAATCATGGCCATAATACCCGGCGCGACCATCATCAGCGCGTATCGCGTGATCGTCACGAGGGCCGTTACCGGTCTGAGTATCGGCGACCCTATTATTATCAGGAACCCGTCTACGTGCCTCCGCCAGTTTACTATGAGCCGCAACAATCGCCTGGTATCAGTTTATTTTTTCCGCTCGATCTGCGTCGCTAAGGATGTATAGCATACTTGATCGGTGTGATAGTCGCGACCACCACAGTAGATTGCTCTGAAACCGGGACTGCTGCAGTCTTGACTCCGAAAGATTATGCTGGTTGCATTCGCCACCTTTAATAAAGGAGTATCGCCATGATTAAAAGCAAGGCCTACGCGACACACAGCGCATCGAGTCCGCTGACCGCTTATGAAATCCAACGCCGCGATCCCGGTTCCGAAGACGTGCAGATAGAAATTCTCTATTGCGGTGTCTGCCATTCCGACCTGCATACGGCCCGCAACGAGTGGAAGAACACCCTCTATCCTGCCGTGCCGGGCCATGAAATTGTCGGTCGTGTAGTAGCCGTGGGTAATAAGGTGCAGGGTTATAAGGTAGGCGACCTGGCAGGCGTGGGCTGCATGGTCGACAGTTGCGGGCATTGTCATTCGTGCCGTGAGGGCGAAGAGCAATACTGCGAGAACGGTTTTACGGGCACCTATAACGGTCCGCTCTTTGGCGGTGAAAATACCTACGGTGGTTATTCCCAGACCATCGTCGTCAAGCAATCCTTTGTCCTGCGCATTCACCACGACGAGAAGGATCTGGCGAGCGTCGCTCCGCTGCTGTGCGCCGGTATCACCACGTACTCGCCGTTGCGTCATTGGGGCGCGGGCCCCGGTAAGAAGGTGGGGATCGTCGGCCTCGGCGGTCTCGGGCACATGGGTGTCAAGATCGCTCACGCCATGGGGGCCTATGTGGTGCTGTTCACCACATCGTCCGGCAAAGTTGCGGATGGCAAACGTCTGGGCGCCGACGAGGTCTGCATTTCCACGGATCTCAAGCAAATGGCGGCCCATGCCAACACGTTCGACTTCATCCTGAATACGGTCGCCGCGCCCCACAACCTGGATGCCTACCTGCAACTCCTCAAGCGCGACGGCACGATGACGCTGGTGGGTGCGCCGGCAGAGCCGCATCCTTCTCCGGGGGTATTCAACCTCATCATGAAGCGCCGTCAATTGGCCGGTTCGCTTATAGGCGGGGTGCGCGAAACGCAGGAGATGCTTGATTTTTGCGCCCAACATAAGATTGTTTCGGATATTGAGTTGATACCCATGGATTACATCAATACCGCCTATGAGCGGATGCTCAAGAGCGACGTGAAATATCGTTTCGTCATCAATATGGCCGACTTCAAATAAGCGGTGGACGGCGCGTTGGGGAGAGAGTGATGAAGCTGGGATTTATCGGACTTGGACGCATGGGCACGAACATGGCCGCCCGTCTTTGTGCGGCAGGTTACGACCTCACCGTGTTCAACCGTTCGGCGCAACGTTTGCAGCCGCTGGTTGCTCAAGGGGCTAAAGGGGCGGAAACTATCGCGGAGGTTTGCGCCGCCGACGTCGTTTTCACCATGTTGTCGGATGATGCGGCGGTAGGGGAGGTGGTGCTGGGTGCTGCCGGGATTGTAGACGCGCTCAAACCCGGTGCCATTCATGTTTCCTGCAGCACCGTGAGTGTCGCTTTATCGGCCAGTCTTTCCCGGGCGCACGCATCAAGGCAGCAAGGCTATATTGCCGCTCCGGTATTCGGAAGGCCGGATGCCGCCGCCGCCGGCAAGCTTTACATGGTCGCAGCGGGCAGACAGGATCTCATCGAAAAAGTCCAAGTGTTGTTCGATGTTCTGGGTCAGCGAACGTTCCGCGTGTCGGCTGATCCCGAAAAAGCCAATCTGGTCAAGTTGAGTGGCAATTTCCTGCTCGCTACGATGATCGAGTCGTTGGGGGAGGCCATGGCGCTGGTGGAAAAGGGTGGCGTGGATCGGCATCAATTTCTCGATCTGCTGACCTCGACCCTCTTCAACGTCCCGGTGTACAAGAACTATGGCGCCATGATCGCTGATCGCCATTTCGATCCGGCCGGCTTTGCCGCTTATCTGGGACAAAAGGATCTGCGGCTGGCGCTGGCGGCGGCGGAAGAATTGCAGGTGCCGCTCCCGTTCGCCAGCGTGCTGCGCGATCGTTTTCTCGATCTCGCGGCACATGGCGGCGATCATCTCGACTGGTCAGCCATCGGCAGTCTTGCGGCAAAAGATGCGGCTCTTATTCCTTAAGATCGCCTACCATTATGAAATTTTGCCGCAGAGGCGCAGAGGATGCGGAGTGTGAACAGGCACCAATAACAACGCTCATCAACTCTGCGCCTCTGCGGCAAGTACTCTAAAAAATCCAACAATCGGAGTCATTCATTGTGAGCGGACTGTTTTCACCGGTAGCTCTCGGCAATCTCGCAGTGAGCAACCGCAAGGCCGTATCTCCGCGAGCGACCTTGGCTTGTGGTCCGATCAAACGGCGGCGCTTGCGCGCGTTATCCGGCCGATCCGGAAATATTATTCATTGTCGATCACAAGGTTTAAACCACCGGCTGGTGGTAGTTTAGTTCCGAATCCAGCTCTTTCCGCAATCCTACCCCAGCGCGCGTCCCGCAGCGATTTCTTCCGCCGTCGCCAGGCGCACGGCTTCGACACGGCATTTGAAACGCAGGTGGCGTCCGGCGAGCGGATGGTTGCCGTCCACGACCACGCTGTCGTCAGTCACGGCGATTACGGTATAGACGATGGCCTCGGCATCAGGTTCCGCGTTGCCCTGGAAACGCAGACCCTCGCGTACCTCCGCCGGAAAACGCTCGCGCGGCTCGGCGCGCAGCAGGCTGCTGTCCACCGCACCGAAGGCGGCGTCGGGTGCCAGTGGTACGTGCGCTTCATGGCCTGCCGCTTTGCCTTGCAGTGCGCTTTCCACGGCCGCGAAGACCGCGCCGTAGCCGCCGTGCAGATAACTCATCGCATGTTCCGAAGCTGACAACACCGTGCCCTGCGTGTCGGTGAGTTCGTAGTGGAGGGTAACCACGGTATTGGCGTCGATCAGCATGTGAGTACCTTGGTTCGGTATTCAGAGCGCGCGGATGCGCGTGGCCTGTTCGTCGAGACGGGTCAGCGCCGATTGCAGTTCGGCGACTCGCACACGCTCCTGCGCGACCACCTCGGCCGGCGCGCGTTCCACGTAACTTGGGTTGTCCAGCTTGCCCTGGCATTTGTCCAGGTCCTTGCGCAGCTTGTCGAGCTCGCGCGACAGGCGCGCCAGTTCCGCATCCTTGTCGATCAGGCCGGCCATGGGTATCAGCAACTTCATCTCACCCATCAGCGCGGTCGCCGATTCCGGGGCTGCGGCGCCGTCCAGCCAGGTGATGCTCTCCAGCCGCGCCAGGGTCTTGAGGAATAATGTGTAGCGTTCCAGGCGCGCATTGTCTTCAGCGCTGCCGTTTTGCAACAGCACCGGCAAGGGTTTGCCCGGTGAAATGTTCATCTCGCCGCGGATGTTGCGCACACCGAGGATGAAGCGCATCAGCCAGTCCATTTCCGATTCGATGAAAGCGTCGCTGCGCGAGGCATCCGCCAGCGGATACGGCTGGTGCATGATGGTCTCGCCGTGAACGCCGGCCAGCGGTGCGACGCGCTGCCAGATCTCTTCGGTGATGAACGGCATGATGGGATGGGTGAGCCGCAGCAGGCTTTCCAGTACGCTGACCAGCGTATGCCGCGTGCCGCGCTGCGCGGCGGCGCTGCTGGCCGTTCTCGGCATCCTGCCTCCCGCGGCACTGGCACTTCCCTGTGCGGCGTCGGCCGATTGCAGCACCGGCTTGGACAGTTCCAGATACCAGTCGCAGTACTCGTTCCAGGTGAATTCATAGAGCGCCTGCGCGGCAAGATCGAAACGGTAATGGCCGATGGCGTCGTTGACCTGGGTAATGGTCCGTTGCAGGCGCGAAACGATCCAGCGGTCGGCGAGCGAGAATTCCATTGTACCGCCGCTCGCGCCGGTATCCTGTTCCTCGGTATTCATCAGCACATAGCGCGCCGCGTTCCAGAGCTTGTTGCAGAAATTGCGGTAGCCTTCGATGCGGCCGAGATCGAATTTGATGTCGCGGCCGGTGGAAGCGAGTGCGGCGAAGGTGAAGCGCAGCGCGTCGGTGCCGTGCGCGGGAATGCCGTTGGGAAATTCCTTGCGCGAGGCCTTGTCGATGGCCTTGGCCATCTGCGGTTGCATGAGTCCGGTGGTGCGCTTGGCGACCAGCGTTTCCAGGTCGATGCCATCGATCAGATCGATGGGGTCGAGCACATTGCCTTTGGACTTGGACATCTTCTGGCCGTGCGCGTCGCGCACCAGGCCGTGGATGTAGACCTCGCGGAACGGCACGTCGCCCATGAATTTCAGGCCCATCATGATCATCCGCGCCACCCAGAAGAAGATGATGTCGAAGCCGGTGACCAGTACGCTGGTCGGATAGAGTGCCTTGAGTTCCGGTGTCTGCTGCGGCCAGCCCAGGGTCGAGAACGGCCACAGCGCGGAGGAGAACCAGGTGTCGAGCACGTCTTCGTCTTGCGTGAGCGCAACGCTGGCGGCGAGATTGTGCTTGGTGCGTACCTCTTCCTCGCTGCGCGCGACATAGACATTGCCGTCGTTGTCGTACCACGCCGGGATGCGGTGGCCCCACCAGATCTGCCGCGAGATGCACCAGTCCTCGATATTGCGCATCCATTCGAAGTAGGTCTTGCTCCAGTTCTCGGGGACGAATTTGATGCGACCGTCTTCGACGGCTTTTATGGCAGGTTCGGCGAGCGGTCCGACCTTCACGTACCACTGGTCGGTGAGGTAGGGTTCGATCACCGCGCCGCTGCGGTCGCCGCGCGGCACCATCAGTTTGTGGGGATCGGTCTTGACCAGCAGAGTGGCGGTTTCCAGATCGGCGACGATGCGGGCGCGGGCTTCGAGGCGATCGAGGTTTTGGTATTGGCTAGGAATCAAGTCCTCAGGACGAACCCCGTCATTGGCATCAATGATTTCAAGCTTTATTCCAGTAAGTTCGCCTGGAACTTGATGCCTCGTTTTGAAATCATGATCAGCACCAGGGCTGATGATCCGTGCGTCCTTGGTGAAGATATTTAAGAGCCCATTAAAGGGCACAGCCAGCAATGCCGTGGTATCGCGATGTCGCAGCCACACCTGATAGTCGTTGAAATCGTGCGCCGGCGTGATCTTCACGCAGCCGGTACCAAAGGCGGGATCGACATAATCATCGGCGATTACTGGGATGCGCCGGCCGGTGAGTGGCAGTTCCACGAGCTGACCGATGAGGTGCTTGTAGCGTTCATCGCCCGGATGCACGGCAACGGCGGCGTCGCCGAGCATGGTTTCGGGACGCGTGGTGGCGACGATCAGCGAACCTTCGCCGTCGACCAGCGGATAGCGGATATGCCAGAGGTGGCCCTGTTCTTCCTGTGCGACGACTTCCAGATCGGATACTGCCGTGTGCAGCACCGGGTCCCAGTTGACGAGGCGCTTGCCGCGATAGATGAGTCCTTCCTCGTGCAGGCGCACGAAGACTTCCTTGACGGATTCGGACAGGCCCTCGTCCATGGTGAAGCGTTCGCGCGACCAGTCCAGCGAGGCGCCCATGCGGCGCAACTGGCGGGTGATGGTGCCGCCGGATTCAGCCTTCCACTCCCAGACCTTTTTAATGAAGGCTGCGCGGCCCAGATCATGCCGTGACTTGCCCTCGGCGGCGAGCTGGCGTTCCACGACCATCTGGGTCGCGATGCCGGCGTGGTCGGTGCCGGCCTGCCACAGTGTGTTGTCGCCGCGCATGCGGTGATAACGGATCAGCGTATCCATGAGCGTGTCCTGGAAGGCGTGACCCATGTGCAGGCTACCCGTGACATTGGGCGGCGGGATCATGATGCAGTAGGGCGCGCCCGTGCCGGCGGGCGCGAACCAGCCGCGCTGCTCCCAGGTCTGGTACCAGCGTTGTTCGATGGCGTGGGGTTCGTAGGCTTTGTCCATGGCGCTCGTCTTCTTGGGCAGGTCGGCATTATAGCAGTCTAGTGCAGTGCTTCATTCTGTTTGGAACTTGTGCGGACGTTGGGTGCGCACTGTAGGTCGCCCTTCAGGGCGACGAGGCGCGTTAAAGCCCGCCCTACGGTACTGGCGATCAGATGCCGGGTTACGTCGTTGCGATTCTGGTTTGCCAGCCTTGCGCCCGCGCCAACACGGCCGACGCATCCATCGTCAACAACTCTCGCTCCTTGAGCAATTGCCGACCCGCCACCCACACGTCGCTGACCTTGTCACGGCCTGTGGCATACACCAGTTGCGAGATCACGTTATAGAAGGGTTGGCACTCGATGGCGTCGAGCCGCACGGCGACGATGTCCGCGGCCTTGCCTTTTTCCAGTGAACCGGTGTCATCGCCTAGCCCCAGTGCGCGCGCGCCGTTGAGCGTCGCCATGCGCAGGGCCTGCGCGGCGGGCAGGGCGCTGGCGTCGTTGGCGACGGCCTTGGCGAGCAGCGCGGCGGTGCGCATTTCGCCGAACATATCGAGGTCGTTGTTGCTGGCCGCGCCGTCGGTGCCGAGCGCGACGTTGACGCTGGCGCTCAGCAGCTTGTGCACCGGGCAGAAGCCGCTGGCGAGCTTGAGATTCGATTCCGGGCAATGCAGCACATGCGCGCCGCTCGCGGCGAGGTGCGCGATTTCCGCCTCCAGCAGTTGCGTCATGTGCACGGCCAGCAGACTCGGCGATACCAGGCCGAGGCGCGCCAGGCGTTCCAGCGGCCGCACGCCGAATTGCGCCTGGCTCTGTTCGACTTCGGCGAGTGTCTCGTGCACGTGCATGTGCACCGGCAGGTCGAGTTCGTCGGCCAGCACGCGGATGCGTTCCAACGGGGCGTCGGAGATGGTGTAGGGCGCGTGCGGTGCGAAGGCAGTGCGCAGCAGCGGGTGATTGCGCAGTTCATCGTGCAGGGCCAGGCCTTTGTCCAGGTATTCGTCGGCGCTGCCGGCCCAGGCGCTGGGGAAGTCGATGACGATCAGGCCGAGGCTGGCGCGCATGCCGATTTCGTTGGCGGCGCGCGCGGTGACTTCCGGGAAGAAGTACATGTCGTTGAAGCAGGTGGTACCGCCACGGAGCATTTCGGCCATGGCGAGCAGGCTGCCGTCGCGCACGAATTCATCGCTCACCCAGCGAGTCTCGGCCGGCCAGATATGGTGGTTCAGCCAATCCATCAACGGCAGATCGTCGGCCAATCCACGCAGCAGCGACATGGCGGCGTGGGTGTGGGCGTTGATGAGGCCGGGAATCAGAACGTGCTCGCCGCATTCGATGCTATGGTCGGTCTGGTAGCGGCTGCGGGCTTCGCGCTGCGGAAGAATGTCCAGAATCCGGCCATCCTGCAGGGCCAGGCTGTGGTGTTCGAGTACGGTGCCGTCGGGCTGTACGGGGATGATCCAACGTGCGTGGATGAGGCTGTCGATGTGCGTCATGGGTTCCGCCAGTCGGGGGGTGGGCTGGACGCGAGGCAGTATATACTTTATCGCTGTGCCCACACCGCACGCCGTGGGTGCGGCGTGGGCACAAAAATGGCGATGTTATTTTCTGCTGGCCCTGACGACGGTCTTGTCATGCTCGATAAGGGCATAGGCGGAGTGGTTGTGTATCGATTCGAAATTTTCCGATTCGACCACATAGCTCAGGATGCGCTCGTCCCTGTTCAGGCGCACGGCAATGTCGCGCACCATGTCCTCGACGAACTTGGGATTATCGTAGGCACGCTCGGTGACGAATTTCTCGTCGGGACGTTTGAGCAGGCCGTACAGTTCGCAGGAGGCTTCCTGTTCGACGATATCGATCAGTTCTTCGATCCAGACAAAGCTGCGGGTGCGGGCGCTGATGGTGACATGCGACCGCTGATTGTGCGCGCCGTACTCGGAGATCTTTTTCGAGCAAGGGCACAGGCTGGTGACCGGCACCACGACCTTGATGTTGGTGAAGGTGTCCTTGCTGTTGCGCTCGCCGATCAGCGTGACGTTGTAGTCCAGCAGGCTTTCCACCTTGGATACCGGCGCCGTCTTGTTGACGAAATACGGAAAGGACATCTCGATGTGACCGGACTCGGCTTCCAGCAGTTCGGTCATTTCCGACAGCATGTCCTTGAAGGACTCAACGCTGATCTCGCGTTCGTGGTGATTGAGAATCTCCACGAAGCGTGACATGTGCGTGCCCTTGAAATTGTGCGGCAGGTTCACGTACATGTTGAAATGCGCGATGGTGTGCTGCTCGCCGCCTGTGCGGTCTTTGACGCGCACGGGGTGACGGATGTCTTTTATGCCGACCTTGTTGATGGGAATGCGGCGAGTGTCGGCGCTGTTCTGCACGTCGGCGATCGCGGCGGGTTTGCGTTTGGTCTGGGTGCTGCTGGTGCTCATGCGTGTTGCTCCTCGGTGTAGCGCACGCAGGCGCGCTCGGTTTCCCACAAGGTTACGGCGCTGACCGTTACGCGCTCGTTGTTCAGCGTGCGGGACAGCCCCTGGTAAAACCACGCCGCGATGTTCTCGGCCGTGGGATTGATGCGGTCGAAAGGTTCGATGTCGTTTAGATAGCGATGATCGAGTTGCCCGGCCAGTTCGCGCGCCGTCTGCTTGATGACCTTGAAATCCACACCCATGCCATGCTCATCGAGTCCCTTGGCGATCACTTCCACCTCCAGCTTCCAGTTATGCCCGTGCATGCGGCTGCAATCGCCGGGGTAACCGCGTAGGGTGTGCGCTGATGCGAAGTCAGTCACCACCTTCAAGGCGTAACGTGCAGAAGACATGGGTGAATGGTTGACCGGGGAACTAGGATATTAGTCGACTGCGCGGGGATGCGCAATTGTGCTGTTGGAGATATTCACTGACTCCGGCGATTATGCCCGCGCAGTCCAGACCGCAAGCCGCCAGCAATTCCGCGTGCGCGCCGTGCTCGATGAAGCGATCCGGCAATCCCATATTGATCACCGGGGTTTGCAAATCCAGTGCGGCCAGGCATTCGTTGATGGCGCTGCCGGCGCCGCCGGCCACGGCGTTTTCTTCCAGGGTGACCAGCAGTTCGTGTTCGGCGGCGACGCGCGCCAGTAGCTCCGAGTCGAGCGGTTTGACGAAGCGCATGTTGACGACCGTGGCGTCGAGCGTTTCGGCGGCGTCCAGCGCGGGCGCCAGCATGCTGCCGAAGGCGAGCAGGGCGATGCGCTTGCCGCTGCGGCGCAGTTCCGCTTTACCGATAGGCAGCGTTGCCAATGATGACTGCACTGCCACACCGGGTCCGATACCGCGTGGATAGCGCACCGCCGCGGGGCCCTCGATCTGAAAGCCGGTGCTGAGCATCTGCCGGCATTCGTTTTCGTCGGCCGGCGCCATGATCACCATGTTGGGGATGCAGCGCAGGTAACTGAGATCGAAACTGCCCGCGTGCGTCGGACCATCCGGCCCTACCAGACCGGCACGGTCGATGGCGAACAGCACCGGCAGATTCTGCAAGGCGACATCGTGAATCAGCTGGTCGTAGCCGCGTTGCAGGAAGGTCGAATAAATGGCCACGACAGGCCTGAGGCCTTCGCAGGCTAATCCTGCGGCCAGTGTCACGCTGTGCTGCTCGGATATGCCGACATCGAAATAGCGTGCGGGGAAGCGCTCCGAGAAAGCCACTAATCCGGAGCCTTCACGCATCGCCGGCGTAATGCCGACCAAGCGCGCGTCCTGCGCGGCCATGTCGCACAGCCAAGCGCTGAAAACCTGCGTGTAGCTCGGCTTGGCGCCCGGACCGCTGACGGACAGGCCGGTCTCTATCTTGAAAGGTGACACGCCGTGATAGACGCAGGGGTCGCTCTCCGCCGGCGCGTAACCCTTGCCTTTGCGCGTGACGATGTGCAGAAAGCGCGGGCCCTTCAGCGATTTCAGGTTGCGCAGGGTCTTGATGAGCGTATGCAGATCGTGACCGTCGATCGGGCCGATGTAATTGAAACCGAGTTCCTCGAACAAGGTGCCGGGCACCATCATGCCCTTGACGTGTTCTTCGGCGCGGCGCGCCAGTTCCCAGACCGGCGGCATGTGACTGAGCACCTTCTTGCTGCCTTCGCGCATGCTCGAATAGACCTTGCCGGATAGCACCCGCGCCAGATAATTGGACATACCGCCGACGTTCGGCGAGATCGACATGTCGTTGTCGTTGAGTACCACCAGCAGATCGGCATCCAGGTCGCCGGCGTGATTGAGCGCTTCGAAGGCCATGCCGGCGGTGAGCGCGCCGTCGCCGATCACGGCCACGACCTGGCGCGGGATTTTCTGCTGACGCGCCGCCAGGGCCATGCCCAGCGCGGCGCTGATCGAAGTGCTGGAATGACCGACGCCGAACGTATCGTAGGGGCTTTCATCGCGCTTCGGAAAACCGGCCAGACCGCCGCTCTTGCGCAGCGTACTCATGTGCTCGCGGCGGCCGGTGAGAATCTTGTGCGGATAGGTCTGATGACCGACATCCCACACCAGCCGGTCGTTCGGCGTATCGAAGACGTAATGCAGGGCGATGGTCAACTCTACCGTACCCAGGCCCGCCGCCAGATGGCCGCCAGTGCGCGACACCGACTCGATCAGGAAGGCGCGCAGTTCCTGCGCCAAAATCGTCAACTGGCTTTCGCTGAGGCGGCGCAGGTCGACAGGGGAGTCGATGCTGTGGAGGAGGGGATAGGTGGTCTGCTCGGTCATGGCGATACGGCTGGGTGAATCACACTTGGATTATGGTGGGTGGGGAGTGCCGTTGCAATGTTCCGGCGGAGATTTCTCGGCCAGAAAACAGAATTTGAACCGCCTTAATGATCGCGCAGTACAATGTATTCGCACAAACCGCGCAGCACCGCGGCGCGTTCATCAAGTCCCGCCAAGCTGGTCAGCGCCTCGTTGCACAATTCCTCGCAGCGCTCCCGCGCGCCGCTCATGCCGAGCAGGGCCGGGTAGGTGGGTTTGTTGCGGGCCTGATCGGCGCCGGAAACCTTGCCGAGTTTGGCCGGGTCCCCCTCCACATCAAGGATGTCGTCGCGGATCTGGAAAGCCAGGCCGATGCACTTGGCGTAGTGATCGAAGCGCGTCAATTGCGCGGCGGCGAGGCCCGGCAGACCCAGTGCGCCAAGCAGCACGCTGGCGCGGATCAGCGCCCCGGTCTTGTGGATGTGCATATCTTCGAGTTCGGCGACGTCCAGATTCCGGCCGACGGCGGCCAGATCGATAGCCTGTCCGCCGGCCATGCCGCGTGACCCGGCAGCCTGGGCCAGCGTTTCGATCATGCGGAGCCGCGTCGCCGGGTCGATCGTAATGGCAGGGTCTTTGGCGAGTATATAAAAGGCCAGCGATTGCAGGGCGTCACCGCTGAGAATCGCCGTGGCTTCATCGAAGGCTTTGTGGCAGGTCGGACAGCCGCGACGCAGATCATCGTTGTCCATGGCCGGCAAATCGTCATGCACCAGCGAATACGCATGTATCAGCTCCACCGCGCAGGCGGGACCGTCGAGTGCCGCCGGAGCCACGCCCAACGCCGCGCCGCTGGCATACACCAGCGCTGGTCGGATGCGCTTGCCGCCGCCCAGTGTCGCATAGCGCATGGCCGTGTGCAGGTGCCTCGGGTGCAACGTGGCCGGGGGTAGCCACTGCTCCAGAACCTGTTCGATGCGTTCCTGATAGCCGCCCAACGCAGCCGGTGATGATGCGGGATCAATCTTCACGATCAAGCGGCGCCAGGGTCGGCTGACCATCCTTGTCGACCAGGGTCTGCACTTTCTGTTCGGCCTCCTGCAAGGCCTGCTGGCAGGTGCGGGTCAGTTCGATGCCGCGCTCGAAGTTCTTCAGAGACTCTTCCAGCGGCAGATCACCTTGTTCCAGGCGCGCAACCAGGGTTTCGAGTTCTTTGAGGGCATCTTCGAAATGCGTCGGTGATGTGGGTTTTTTGGCCACTCGGCGGGGCTCCTCAGAATGCGGGGTGTAACTTAGCTGAACGGTGGCGGCAATTGCAAATTGATCTGGCGCAAGTGTTCGATCGCATTGACAGTCCATAATTCACAGTATAGAGTTTCATCAGGACTTAGATCTAGTCTAAACAAGACATTCTGGCGTATCTGCCATTCCCTTGATAAACCACCGGAGGACACCACGATGGAGCTTAAAGGTAGCAAGACCCACGATAATCTCAAAGCCGCATTTGCCGGTGAGTCACAAGCCAACCGCCGTTACCTTTATTTCGCCGCCAAGGCCGATGTGGAAGGCTTTAACGACGTCTCGGCCGTGTTTCGTTCCACCGCCGAAGGCGAGACCGGCCATGCCCACGGCCATCTGGAATACATGGAGTCGGTCGGTGATCCGGCCACCGGTCTGCCGATCGGCAGCACCGCCAACAACCTCAAGGCCGCGATCGCCGGCGAGACTCACGAGTACACCGACATGTACCCGGGCATGGCCAAGACCGCGCGCGAAGAAGGCTTCGATGAAGTCGCCGACTGGTTCGAGACTCTGGCCAAGGCGGAGCGCTCGCACGCCAATCGTTTCCAGAAGGCGCTCGACGAATTGAAGTAAAGCACGACCGTCACGCGGGGGAATGCCGCGCCTGCCTTGTTGTGCGGGCGCGCTGTTCCAAACGGCGGTCGCTGTCGCACCCCGGCCGGTTCCATCCTGTAGAGGATTGCCATGTCCCTCCCTCCCGAGACGCAACGCGAAGGTAACCTGGAGGCACCGACGCGTCATCCGCTGGACTGGTTGAATCCGGTCTTCAATGACGAGGCGGACCTGACTCGCGAGTTGGAGCGGGTATTCGACATCTGCCATGGCTGTCGGCGCTGCTTCAGTCTCTGCAATGCTTTCCCGCTGTTGTTCGATGCCATCGATGCATCGCCGACGCTGGAACTCGATGGTGTGGACAAAAAGGTTTTCTGGCAGGTGGTGGATCACTGCTACCTGTGCGACATGTGTTATATGACCAAGTGCCCCTATGTGCCGCCGCACCAGTGGAACGTGGATTTCCCACACCTGATGCTGCGCGCCAAGGTCGTGCGCTTCAAAAAGCACGGTGCCAGCCTGCGCGATCGGGTCTTGACCTCGACCGACACGGTGGGGCGGCTAGCGGGCATACCGGTGGTGGTGAATGTGGTCAACGCCCTCAACCGCAGCAAGCCTGCCCGCCAGTTGCTCGATAAAGTGCTGGGCGTACATCCAGATGCCGCTCTGCCCGAATATCACAGCGACACGCTACGCAAACGCGCGGCACGCCGCGACGCCGTCGACATGTCGGCGACGCCGGTTGGTCGTACCCGAGGCAAAGTGGCGCTATTCACCACCTGTTACGGTAATTACAACGCCCCGCAACTCGGCGAAGATCTGATCAGCGTTTTCGAACACAACGGTATTCCGGTGCGTATGGTACAGCAGGAATATTGCTGTGGCATGCCGAAACTCGAGTTGGGCGATCTCGAAGCCGTGCGCCGCCTCAAGGAAAGCAATATCCCGGTGCTCGCGCGGCTTGCGGACGAAGGCTGGGATCTGGTCGCGCCGATTCCCTCCTGTGTGCTGATGTTCAAACAGGAGTTGCCGCTGATGTTTCCCAATGATGCGGCGGTACAAAAAGTTCGCGCGGCCTTCTATGATCCCTTCGAATATCTGATGCTGCGTCACAAGGACGGCAAGTTGAAGACCGATTTCAAGCAAGCACTCGGCACGGTGTCGTATCACGTCGCCTGTCATCTGCGTGTGCAGAATATCGGACTGAAGACCCGTGATCTGCTGCAATTGATTCCCGGCACCACGGTCGACGCCATCGAGCGCTGCTCCGGCCACGACGGCACCTACGCGGTAAAGAGCGAGTTTCATGCGATATCGGTGAAGATCTGCAAGCCGGTGGCCGGGCGCGTCGACAAGTCCGGCGCCGATCATTACGGCAGCGACTGTCCCATGGCTGGGCGTCAGATCGAAACCACGCTCGCCAACGGCAAACGGCCTGAGTATCCGCTCTCGCTGTTACGCAAGGCATACGGTATCTGAAGCGGCGATTGGATTGGTCCGAGTTATTTCCGCTTTTTTTCTGGTGACATATGCAAAAGCTCAAACGCAATGATCTCTTATCGTTGGAACAGTATGCGCGGGAGCGCAACGATTTTCGCAGCCGCGTGCTGGCGCATAAGCGCAACCGGCGCGTGCCGCTGGGGGCGAATGCCGCATTGTATTTTGAAGACCGCCTGACCATTCAATACCAGATACAGGAGATGCTGCGCACCGAGCGCATCTTCGAGATCCAGGGCATCGAGGACGAGCTGGCCGCCTACAATCCCTTAATACCGGATGGCAGTAATTGGAAAGCCACCTTCATGCTCGAATACGGTGACGAGCAGGAACGGCATGCGGCGCTGGCGCAATTGATTGGTATTGAAACTAAAGTCTGGATGCAGGTGGGTGGCTTTGATCGCGTCTATGCCATCGCCGATGAAGATATGGCGCGCAGCACCGCCGCGAAGACTTCGGCGGTGCATTTCTTGCGATTCGAACTGACGATGGAGATGGCGATGGCGGTAAAGGCCGGCACGATGCTGGGAGCGGGAATCAATCACGAGCAATATCAGTACAGTGTTGCGCCATTGCCGGAAGTGGTACGGGTCTCGCTGGCCGGTGATCTCGCCTAGGTGGCTTGTAGTTTTCTTCCTCGCCCGCCAGAAATAGCCGCCCGCCCGGTCACAGGCCGCACCGGATGCGTTAGAATCCGTCCCTGCTCTTCCGGGATGAATTTTTATGACGGCGATACGCGTGAGAATATCTGCGACACTCAGCGCTTGCATACTGCTTGTGTGCCAGGCGCCTCTGTTCGCCGATGAGGCGAATTCAGCGCCTGGCTTCATCGCGCCGCCGCCCTGGCGGGAGCAGGCGGTTGTCATTCCGGCCTACCCGAAAGACGCCGATCTATTGCCCTTTCGGGTCGATCAGCCAGCGCTGTCCCAGACCTTCAGCATCGACGGTAAATCACTCAGCGTCGGTGCCGATCGGGTCGTGCGTTACAGCGTGGTCATCGCTTCAGACAGCGGAGCCCGCAATGTGCTGTTCGAAGGCATGCGTTGTGCCCATCGCGAATACCGCACTTATGCCTATGGCGAGGCCGCACACGACTTCCGTCCGGCGCAGGGCGGCACATGGCAGCCGGTCGGTCAGCACGGCTGGGGTAGTTTCCGCGCCGTGTTGCTGCGCGACTATTTGTGTGACCGGAATCTGTTACCGTATCATCTGAATGAAATCATCCGCCGTTTGAGTCATCCGCAGAGCGTGCGATAATTACGCGCTTCCGCGCCGATCCATGGCGCGCACAGTGTTCGCCAAACAAGTGAAGCTATGAGCAGCAGCTACGACGCCTCCGCTATTGAAGTCTTGAGTGGTCTTGACCCGGTGCGCAAGCGGCCGGGTATGTATACCGATACCACGCGACCCAATCACCTGGCGCAAGAGGTCATCGACAACAGCGTCGACGAGGCCATTGCCGGCCACGCCAAGCGCATTGATGTGACGCTGTTCAAGGACGGCTCGCTGGCGGTGCGCGACGACGGCCGCGGCATGCCGGTGGACATGCACCCGGTGGAGAAGGCGCCGGGCGTGGAAGTCATCCTGACGCGCCTGCACGCCGGCGGCAAATTCTCCAACAAGAGCTATCAGTTCTCCGGCGGTCTGCACGGCGTCGGTATCTCGGTGGTCAACGCGCTGTCCAACCAGTTGGACGTGCGGGTGCGCCGCGACGGCAAGGAATACCAGATGAGTTTCGTCGACGGCGCGAAGCGTTCCGAGCTCACGGTCGTCGGCGAAGTGGCCAAGCGCGATACCGGCACCACCGTGCATTTCTGGCCAGACCCGAGCTATTTCGACACGCCGAAATTTTCCGTGCCGCGCCTCGCGCATGTGTTGCGCGCCAAGGCGGTACTCTGTCCCGGTTTATTGGTGAGCTTCCTGGATGAGAACAGCGGGGAGACACTGCAATGGCAGTATCAGGAAGGCTTGCAGGACTATCTTGCCGAAGTGCTGGGCGATGCCTTGACCCTTCCGGAACAGCCGTTTGTCGGCCACTTCGAGAGTGCGCACGAGACGGCGTCATGGGCCGTGATCTGGCTGCCCGAGGGCGGCGAAACGCTGGCCGAGAGTTACGTGAATCTGATCCCGACTGCGCAGGGCGGCACCCATGTGAATGGCCTGCGTTCGGGATTGACCGCGGCGATTCGTGAGTTCTGCGAATTCCGCAATCTGCTGCCGCGCGGTGTGCAGCTTGCGCCCGAGGATGTCTGGGAGCGCTGTGTGTATATCCTTTCCGTGAAGCTGCAGGATCCGCAGTTTACCGGCCAGACCAAGGACCGCCTGTCGTCGCGTGAATGCGCAGCCTTTATCGCGGGCGTGGTCAAGGATGCCTTCAGCCTGTGGCTCAATCAGAACACCGAGGCCGGCGGGCGCATTGCCGAGCTTGCCATCAACAATGCCCAGAGCCGCTTGCGCGCCGGGCGTAAGGTGATACGCAAGAAAATCACCAGCGGTCCGGCACTGCCGGGCAAACTCTCGGATTGCAGCGCGCAGGATCTGACGCGCACGGAGTTGTTTCTGGTCGAGGGTGATTCCGCAGGTGGTTCGGCCAAGCAGGCGCGCGACAAGAATTTCCAGGCGATCATGCCGCTGCGCGGCAAGATACTCAACACCTGGGAGGTCGATGTCAACGATGTGCTGGCCTCGCAGGAAGTGCACGACATCGCCGTGGCCATCGGCGTCGAGCCCGGCAGCGACAAACTCGAAGGCCTGCGCTACGGCAAGATCTGCATCCTCGCCGACGCCGACTCCGACGGCGCACACATCGCCACCTTGTTGTGCGCGCTGTTCGTGCGCCACTTCCGCCCGCTGGTGGCGGCCGGCCATGTCTATGTGGCCATGCCGCCGCTGTTTCGCATCGACGTCGGCAAAGAGGTCTTCTACGCCCTCGACGACGCCGAAAAGCAGGGCATCCTCGACCGTATCGCCGCCGAGAAGCTCAAGGGCAAGGTCGCCGTGACGCGTTTCAAGGGCCTTGGCGAGATGAACCCCCTGCAATTGCGCGAAACCACCTTGTCCCCGGATACCCGCCGGCTGGTGCAGCTCACCATCGCAGCCGGCGACGACACCAATCAACTCATGGATATGCTGCTCGGCAAGAAGCGCGCAGCGGACCGTAAATCCTGGCTGGAACTGAAGGGTGACCTGGCGGCGGTGTAAGGTTCGGCCTGGGTACGCCCTCTTGCTCAAGAGCGCCGCATGTGTGCCGCTATTACCTGACTGTAATCAGGTCTAAAGCGCGGCGATCTGTGCATGACGCATTCGCCGCCGGGGTCCGGAAGCCGGCATGTCAGAAATCGAAGTCAAGCATTACAAGCGCGCGCACAAAGGGGGCAGTGAAAAGACCCTGGTAACCGAGCACGTGACGGAGGATTCCGAGACCGCCCAGTTTCTGCAGCAGCTTGAAGTCAAGCGTCTGAGGCGCGCCTGTCAACTGACGCTCGACATGCGCGGTAAAGTCCCGGGCGAATGCCGTAGCTATCTGATCAACAACAAGGTGTTCTATCTCGACGATGTCTCGCTGACGATTCTCAATAAGGGCATGAAGGAGAACAACCGTCAGTTCACGATCGGTGTCTATGAAGCGATTGCCAACGGCGCCCACACCAATCGTGCTATTCGTCTGGAGCAGGAGCGAAAATTGGCGCAGGCCCATGCGTTGCAGCCGCGTGGCCGTACGCCGACGGTTGCCGTCAGTGCTGAGCAAAAAGAGCCCGCCGGCACCAGGAGCCAGGGGCCGCGCTATTATCCGGAGGTCATACTGTCCGGCTATTACAAGAAGCGCCGCGAGGATCGCCTGCAGTATGTGACTAGCGCGACACTGGTCATCGACGGCATGCCGCACAGCGCCAAGACGCGCGACCTGTCTCAGTCTGGAATTCAGGTGTGTCTGAAGGGGGCCCACGATTTTCAGGTGGGTCAGGCGGTCCAGTTAAGTCTTGCGGAGATCGAAGCGGTGTTCGGCATCGCGGGATTGACCGATATGCCTTACAAGATCGTCAGTGTCACGAGTAAAATTCAGGAGACGATGCTGCGATTGGTGCGTGTGTCGGGCAGCCAGGACGATCCCCTGAGCACAAACATCCAGCGTCTGATTGAGCGCCTGCAGCAGAAATACAAGTGCGACGTCGAGGACGATCTGTTGTCGGTGAATGCCACGATCCATGAGCGGCTTTATACGGACAACGTAACGCACATCCCCTTGTTTTTCTGTCGTGACGCCGCCGGAACGCCACGTCTGAAGCGCATTGCGGCAACCGAACGCAATCAGCCGCTGCTGGAGTTCTTCGGATACGGTCGGCCTAACTGCGATTTCAGCCCGCTGACCCTGCCAGCGCGACTGGCGCGGTTACTCGACGGCGATACGCCGGGCGATATGCTATTGATCATGTATCGGAACGATCACGGCGATGACGGCGCCATCCATTCCGCCGCGGATTTCGAACTGGCGGACGGCGCCGCGTTGCGTACTTTCATGCGCCATGCCATGGTGTACCCGCATTACCGTATGCTGAAGCTCACGGCTACCGCCTTGCGCAGACCCAGCGATGCCAAGATCGCACTGCATGCGCAGCGCCTGCATGACAAGTCCGAGCAGGACATGGCGCTGGTCCGGCAGGATTTCGATGCGCTGATCGGCGTCGGCATGGTGGCGGACGTCACCAAGGAACTTGTCGAAGGCCTGCGCGGGCTCGATCAGAGCGCCCAATCGCTGGAAGGGCTGCACGACATCAAGGGATTGGCGTGTTGGGTCGGCTCAACACGCCAGTCGCTGGATACGGGCGCGGCCATCGAATCCCTGACTACACCGCTCGACAGATGTCTTGACAGCGTCAAGTTTGGCTATCTGGAGCGGCGCCGTGAAGAGCGCTATCTGTTGCAGACGCAGGTTGATATCACGCTCGAGGGACGCACGTTCAGCGGTGTGACACAGGATATTTCGGTACGCGGCTTGCAGGTTGTAATCGCGCCCGGGCAGATGCCCGGTCAGCAGGTCGGCAATACCGTGTATCTGGATTTCGTAGGGCTGCAGGGCAAGGTCAGCAACGTCAAGCTCAAGGGTATCGAGTATCGCATCTCCAATATCGTGCTGAACGACAAATTGCGGCTGCGCCTAGAACGCATAATTAACCGCAAGCAAGAAGACATCAACGGATTCTTTATCGACATCATCAATAGAAATCGTCACAAGCTGCCGGTCGATGTCGAGGAAACATTATATGCAGCCAAGTCGCGCCTGCATGAGAGCATCCTGGCCGAGAACCTCATCAATATCCCTTTCTTCATGGCCAAGGATGATCAGGGCGCAGTCGTTGTGCAGAAACTGGCGCTTAATGAGACACCGTGCCGGCTCGCCGACTTTTTCCGCCAACCAGACGGCAGCTATGATCTTGGTCCGCTGATCGAGACCAAACGGGTATATTATCTCTATGACGGCGTCAGCCTGATCGCGCGTAAGGAAAGTGTCGATGGATGCACCGAGGACTCGATAGAAATCTATATCTATATGTACCGCGAGCCGGCCCAGCCGGGACGGGCGCCGGAACTGCATTCGCTGGCCGATTTTGAAGAGAGCGAAGAGGTGACGCGTGAGCGGTTTCTGCGTGATGCGATTCGGAGCGGCAGTTATTGCTTCATAAAGGTCAGCGCCACTCCGATCAGCGAAATGTACAATCTGGAGGTCGACAGGGTGATCGAGGGTATCCGGGAAAATTCCCGTCACCGTGCCTTCAAACTCAAGGAATCATTTCTGAGTATCATCGCGCAGGGTGAGATTGTCGATGTGACGCCGCAGGTGCTGGCGACCTTGGAATTATAGGGCGTGTATCACGCGCCCTATTTGTTCTTGTAGGGTGCGTGTTGTGCGAGTTCGTTGATGTACTCCAGTGTGTGCGCAGTCTCCTGCGCCGTGTAGCGTGCCAGAATATCCCGAAACCCCTCATGAGCGATCCAATGCGCCGACCAAGTCGGCGTCGGCATAAACCCGCGGCTAATTTTGTGTTCGCCCTGCGCGCCGGGTTCGAATAGCCGCAAGCCCTGCTGTATGCAGTAATCGATGCCCTGATAGTAACAGGCTTCAAAATGCAGGCTGTTATAGTCTGCGCTGCAGCCCCAATGCCGTCCATACAGAGTGTCCGTACCGCGCAGGCAGATGGCCCCGGCCACGTACTCGCCGTGGTGGCGCGCCATAACCAGCACCAGCGACTCGCCCATAGTGCGGCTGATTTCCAGAAAGAACGGTAGTGTCAGGGTTGGCATGCCGCTCTTGCGCTCGAAGGTCGAGCAGTAGAAGCCGTGCAGGATATGCCACTGCGACTCACTCATCGCGTTGCCATGCAGGACTTCCAGTGCGATACCGGCATCACTGACATGACGCCGTTCTTGCTTCACCTTCTTGCGTTTGGCGGAGCTGAAGGTGTCGAGGAAGTCGTTGAAGTCGCGGTAGCCGTGATTGTGCCAATGGAACTGACAGCCGGTGCGGCGCATCAGGCCATGTGATTCGAGCAGTTCGGTCTGTTCGCTGGGAGTGAATAGCCAGTGCAGAGACGACACGTCGAGTTCACGCGCCAGTTCGAGTGTGGCGTCGATCAAGGCGTGGCTTACGGCGGCGCCATCGGCGCCGACGGCGATCAACAGCCGCGAACCGGTGGCGGGTGTATACGGGATGGCGGAAACCAGTTTCGGGTAGTAATCAATCCCGTTGCGCGCATAGGCATCGGCCCAGGCCCAGTCGAAGACAAACTCGCCATAGGAGTTGTCCTTGAGGTATAGCGGCACGGCGCCGATCAATACGCCGGTGTCGTCATACGCGGCGATATGTCGCGGTAGCCAGCCGAAGCGTTCGCCGACACAGCCGTGGCGTTCCAGTGCCACCAGGAATTCGTGGCGCAGAAACGGGTCGCGGCCTCCGCTCAGGGCATTCCAGTCCGCGGGAGGGATTTCTTCCAGAGAGGTGTGGGTGACGATGCGCATGTAGTGTAGGGCGCGTATCACGCGCCATCTATGGCGTGGCAGGTATCTTATGGCGTGTGATACGCGCCTTACGATTAAATGTCGCGCGCCTGCTGCGCGGCATTGCCGATGTAACTGGCCGGTGTCATCGCCAGCAAGCGAGCCTTGGCCTCATTCGGCAGCGCCAGTGTGTTGATGAAGGCCTGCATGGCGGCGCGGTCGAGACGCTGGCCGCGGGTCAGCTCCTTGAGTTTTTCGTAGGGTTTCTCCACGCCGTGGCGGCGCATTACGGTCTGGATGGCCTCGGCCAGCACTTCCCAGTTCTGATTGAGGTCATCGGCGAGGCGCTGTGCATCGACTTCCAGCTTGCTGACACCCTTTAGACAGGATTGATAGGCGATGGTCGAGTAGGCCACGCCCACGCCGAGGTTGCGCAGTACGGTGGAGTCGCTGAGGTCGCGCTGCCAGCGTGAGATCGGCAGCTTGGCGGCGAGGTGATCGAACAGCGCATTGGCGATGCCAAGATTGCCTTCGGCGTTTTCAAAATCGATGGGATTGACCTTGTGCGGCATGGTCGAGGAGCCGACTTCGCCGGCGACGGTCTTCTGTTTGAAGTAGCCGATTGAGATATAACTCCAGACGTCGCGGCATAAATCGATCACGATGGTGTTGAAGCGCGCCAGCGCATCGAAGAATTCGGCGACATAGTCGTGCGGCTCGATCTGCGTGGTGTAGGCGTTCCATTCCAGTCCCAGTCCAGTGACGAAGTCGCGCGCCAGTGTTGTCCAGTCCAGTTCGGGATAGCTGGCGAGGTGCGCGTTGTAATTGCCGACAGCGCCGTTGATCTTGCCGAGCAGCGGCACGGCGACCAGTTGCGCGCGCTGCCGTTTGAGGCGCGCGACAACATTGGCGAGTTCCTTGCCGAGCGTGGTGGGTGAGGCGGGCTGCCCGTGTGTGCGTGCCAGCATCGGCTGATCGGCGTACTGGTGGGCGCGGGCGCGCAGACTGTCGATCAGATCATCCATCAGTGGCAGCACGGCTTGAGTGCGCGCTTCGCGCAACATCAGTGCATAGGCCAGGTTGTTGATGTCCTCGGAGGTGCAGGCGAAATGGAAAAACTCGCTGAGACCTTCCAGCTCGGTGTTGCTGGCAATCTTCTCCTTGAGAAAATATTCCACGGCTTTGACGTCGTGGTTGGTGGTGCGCTCGATGTTCTTGACGCGCTGTGCATCTTCCACACTGAAATTGTCGGCAATCCCGTCGAGGATGTTCAGCGCGTGACTGGACAGCGCGGGGACTTCGGGGATGCCGGGGTTCAGCGCGAGTGCCTGCAGCCAGCGTACCTCGACGCGCACGCGCTGGCGGATCAGGGCGTATTCGCTGAACAGGGCGCGCAGGTTGGCGGTCTTGTCGCCGTAGCGGCCATCGACGGGGGAAATGGCGGTGAGTGTGGAAAGTTCCATGCGGATGCCTTGGCAATCGGGGTTGGTCATGCTCGAAAAAAGAGCGCGGTGGCGTATCAATTAGGATGATACAACATCAGGCGTTTTCGTGCGGCAGCCACCGGGAAAAGATATAATCCAGCGCACACTCGCCCTCTCCCTCAGGGAGAGGGGGCTCTATCTTCATAGATTGAAAGGTTGATTCAATGCTGCAAGCCTATCGTACCCACGTCGAAGAACGCGCCGCCCAGGGTTTGCCACCCCTGCCGCTGGACGCCGGGCAGACCGCCGCCCTGGTCGAGTTGCTCAAGCAGCCGCCGGCGGGCGAGGCAGTATTTTTACTGGAACTGCTCACCCACCGTGTGCCGGCGGGAGTGGACCAGGCCGCCTATGTGAAGGCGGGGTTCCTGGCGGCCATCACGCAGGGCAAGGCGAGCTCGCCGGCGCTGGACGCGGCGCGCGCTACGGAATTGCTCGGCACCATGCTGGGCGGCTACAATATTCAACCGTTGATTGCCTTGCTGGATAACGGCACGCTCGGTCCGCTCGCCGCGCGCGCGCTGTCGCACACGCTGCTGATCTTCGATGCCTATCACGATGTGGTGCACAAAGCGGACACCGGCAATGCGCTCGCCAGGCAGGTGCTGCACAGTTGGGCCGAGGCCGAATGGTTCACGGCGCGCCCGGCGCTGTCCGAGGAAATCACGGTCACTGTGTTCAAAGTCCCCGGCGAGACCAACACCGATGACCTGTCACCGGCCACCGAGGCCTGGAGCCGTCCGGACATCCCGCTGCACGCCAAGTCGATGCTGGTCAGCAAAATGCCCGATGCCTTGCTGACCATCGAGACTCTCAAGCAGAAAGGTCATCCGCTGGCTTATGTCGGCGATGTGGTCGGCACCGGCTCGTCGCGCAAGTCCGCCATCAACTCGGTGCTTTGGCACATGGGCCACGACATTCCGTACGTACCCAACAAGCGCCAGGGCGGCGTGGTGCTGGGTAATAAGATCGCGCCGATCTTCTTCAACACCGCCGAGGATTCCGGCGCACTGCCGATCGAGTGCGATGTGTCCGCGATGGAAACCGGTGCTGTGATCCGCATCCGACCGTATGACGGCGTGATCCTCAACGAGCAGGGCAAGGAGTTGTCGCGTTTCGAGATGCGCCCGATCACACTCGCCGACGAGGTGCGCGCCGGTGGCCGCATACCGCTGATCATCGGTCGTGCGCTCACTGACCGGACCCGTGAAGCGCTGGGCTTGAAAGCCTCCGAAATATTCGTCCGCCCGCAAGCGCCCAAAGACACCGGCAAGGGTTACACACTGGCGCAGAAAATGGTCGGCCGCGCCTGCGGTGTGAACGGTGTGCGCCCCGGCAGCTATTGCGAGCCGCGCATGGCGACCGTCGGGTCGCAGGATACCACCGGCGCGATGACCCGCGACGAATTGAAAGAGCTGGCCTGCCTGGGTTTCTCCGCCGATCTGGTGATGCAGAGTTTCTGTCACACCGCGGCGTATCCCAAGCCGGTCGATATCAAGCTGCAACACGAGTTGCCGGATTTCATGCAGAGCCGCGGCGGTGTGGCCCTGCGTCCCGGCGACGGCATCATCCATTCCTGGCTGAACCGCATGCTGCTGCCGGACACGGTCGGCACCGGCGGCGATTCGCACACGCGCTTTCCGATCGGTATCAGTTTTCCGGCCGGCTCTGGTCTGGTGGCATTCGCTGCGGCGCTGGGCGTGATGCCGCTCGACATGCCCGAATCGGTGCTGGTGCGTTTCAAGGGCAAGATGCAGCCCGGCATCACGCTGCGCGATCTGGTGCATGCGATTCCTTACGTCGCTATTCAGCGCGGCTTGATGACTGTCGAGAAGCAAGGCAAGAAAAATGTCTTCAACGGTCGCGTGCTGGAGATCGAAGGTTTGCCGGATCTCAAAATCGAACAGGCCTTCGAATTCGCCGATGCCTCGGCGGAGCGTTCCGCCAATGGCTGCACGGTGCGGCTCGGCAAGGCGCCGATCGTTGAGTATCTGAATTCCAACGTCACGCTGCTGAAATGGCTGATCGCCAGCGGTTATCAGGATGCGCGCACCTTGCAACGACGCATCGATGCCATGCAGGCGTGGCTAGCCAATCCGACCTTGCTCGAGCCGGATGCCGATGCCGAGTACGCCGAGATCATCGAGATCGATCTGGCCGAGATCAAGGAGCCACTGCTGGCCTGTCCGAATGACCCCGACGATATCAGGCCGCTGTCCGCCGTCGCCAACGATCCGGTGCACGAGGTGTTCATCGGTTCCTGCATGACCAATATCGGGCACTACCGTGCCGCCGGCAAAGTCTTGGAGAGTGTTACCGATGTGCCGACGCGCTTGTGGATCGTGCCGCCCACGCGTATGGATGAGCACCAGCTCACCGAAGAAGGTTATTACGCGATTTTCGGCCGCGCCGGCGCGCGCACCGAGACGCCGGGTTGTTCGCTGTGCATGGGCAATCAGGCGCGCGTGAAGGACGGCGCGACGGTGGTATCGACCTCGACACGCAATTTCCCCAATCGCATGGGCAAGGGTGCCAATGTGTATCTCGCCTCCGCGGAGTTGTGCGCGGTGGCAGCGGTGCTGGGGCGTTTGCCGACGCTTGCGGAATATCAGGCGCAGGTCAAAGGCATCGAGCCACTCGCTGCGGACATCTACCGCTATCTTAATTTCCACGAGATCGAGGAATATCAATCAATCGCCAGGAAGGTGATCCCGATCGCGCCGGCGGCGTAACCGTCGGAATCAATGTGGGGCGCAATAGCGCAGCGTATTGCGCCAAACGATAAGATCCACTGCGTGCGGGTTTAAAACCGGCCCCTACGAGGCGCGCAAGCGTTGCGCGGCGCCCAGCAATTCCCCGCGCTGCAACAACAGACGCCAGCGCCGTCCGCCGCATTGTCGCCACAGCACGGCCGCGCGGATCGCGGCCAGCAGTAATGCGCGGATTTTGTTTGCCGTGTCGGCGTCGGCGAGGACTGTCGGCTCGCCATGCACCATGAGACGCGGTGTGAGTGTGCTGACGGTGTCCTGATAAAGGCGGGCGAGGGCGGCAATCACCGGCGGGTGTGTTGCACCGAACTGTTGCGCCTGTCCGGCCAGACCTTCAATGCCGTGGCGGATCTGCTGCAGCAGATCGTCGCGGCGCGTCAGTTGCCGTTCCAGATGCAGCAGACCGATCACATAGCGCAGCAGTTCCGGATCGCGCCGGGTGCGCTTGCCATCCAGTTGTTCGCTGAAAATCTTCAATCCGGTTGCGACGCCATCGATGCCGCCGAATACGGCGGCGGCATTGTCCGGTTCGAGTTGGAACAGGCTGTTGATGCTGGTCGCGACGGCGGTTTCCGCGACGTTGCCGCGACGCGCCAACTGCTGCACCAGGTAGGCGGCCTGGAATACGCCGGCCATCGCCAGGGCGCGGTGGGCGGTAGTGTGATTCATGGCGTTGCGGCGTGTGCCGTCATGGCACCGGCATCGGCGAGCGCCGTTTCGATAACGCCACCGCCCAGGCATTCATCGCCACGATAGAAAACCACCGACTGGCCCGGCGCCACGGCGCGTTGCGGCGAGTCGAACAACACCTGGTAGCGACCGTCATCCAGTGGCCGTACTGTGCAGGCCTGATCGGCCTGCCGGTAGCGGATCTTGGCATGACAACGGTAGTTTGGTGGCGCCGGTGGCGCGACGATCCAATGCAACTGACCGGCGATCAGGCCGGGACTGTAGAGACGCGGATGATCGCGGCCCTGCGCGACGATCAGCGTGTTATCGGCGAGGTCCTTGCCGATGACATACCACGGCGCATCGGCGGCATCGCGGATGCCACCGATGCCGAGGCCTTGGCGCTGGCCGAGCGTGTGGTACATCAGTCCTTCATGCTGGCCGATGACGCGGCCTTCCGGTGTGCGGATGGCGCCGGGCTGCGCCGGCAGATAGCGTTGCAGGAAGTCGCGGAACTTGCGCTCGCCGATAAAGCAAATGCCGGTGCTGTCCTTCTTGGCGTGGTTGGCGAAGCCGGCGGCGGCGGCCAGTTGGCGTACTGCGTGTTTGTGCAGTGCGCCGAGCGGGAACAGTGCGCGGCTGAGTTGCCGCTGATCGAGCAGGTGCAGAAAGTAACTCTGATCCTTGTCGGGATCGACGCCTTTATAAAGACGCCACGCGCCGTCGTGATAAGCACTGCGCGCGTAGTGGCCGGTGGCAATGCGCTCGGCGCCGAGCCCAAGGGCGTGGTCGAGGAAGGCGCGGAACTTGATCTCTTTGTTGCACAGCACATCGGGATTTGGCGTGCGCCCGGCGCGGTATTCGGCCAGGAAGTGTTCGAAGACACGCTCCCAGTATTCGCTGGCGAAATTCACCGCATGCAGGACGATGCCTAGTTGCGCGCTGACCGCCTGGGCGTCCCGCAAATCCTCCGCGGCCGAACAGTGGCCGTCGACATCATCCTCATCCCAGTTCTTCATGAACAGGCCCTGCACCTGTTGACCCTGCTCGTGCAGCAGCAACGCGGCGACGGCGGAATCAACGCCGCCGGAGAGGCCGACGATGATGTGTTGTAGGCTGGTCATGATGCGGCAATTCTACTCCGAGACGTGGGTGTGTCTTACGTCAGAACCTGCGGGTGTGAAGGCATTGCTCCGGTGCCAGCTTGATTTTTCAAAAGCGTTTATGTTGCTGCAACTCAAGACGGGAAGCAATTGCCGCGAGCTGCGCCGACGCGCCAAGCCGCGTCCAGACAACTGGCGAAATGCAACGCTCAATCAGACGGCGTCGAGATCATTGAGCAGGCTGAGAGGGTAGCGCAGGCCTGCCAAGTAATCATCGATGCAGCGCAACACCATCGGACTGCGCAGTTGGCCGGAGGTGCTGAGTTCGGCGCGCGTCAACCACGCGGCGCGGACGATGCCCGTATCCAGCGCTTGGTGCGGGTTGTGGCTGGTGCAGTGGCCGGCAAAGCAGACTCGCAGATAGGTGCGGTTGTTGCCGGGATTGTGCCAGCGATAGATGCCGATGAGCGCTTCAGGAATAAATGACCAAGCGGTTTCTTCCAGGGTTTCCCGCGCGACGGCCATGATCAGGGACTCGCCTTCATCGAGATGTCCGGCCGGCTGGTTGTATACCAGTCGGCCGTCAGAGATCTCTTCCACGATCAGAAAACGGTTGTCGCGTTCGACAACGGCGGCGACGGTGACATGTGGTTTCCAGAGCATCGACGAGACTCTATCATATTCGCGCAAGGGACCGCCAATCGCATGATTGCTCTGGGGAAGTCCAAAAAGTGATGTTGCACTGGGAAGGGTTGGAGACCACTGTAATAGTTGGCTGCAGGGTTGCTGGCCGTTGCGTTGCCTAAACGTTGGTATGCTTGACTTATACTACGGTGCAAGGTAATAAGTTGCCTATCGCAGTCGCGTGCAGTGCTCGCAAAAACCGCTGCGCGGTGTACGGTTCAGATCGTGCGCAGCTGTTTCGCTTGACTGTGTTACCAGGCCGGGCCGAGTATGGGTCAACCAGTTCGCGTCCCGCACCAAAAACTTAAAGCAAATATCAAATAATCATTATCGAGGAGGGGTCCAGATGAAAAGCTTAGTAAAATCCATGTGTGCCGGCTTGGTCATGTGTTTGGCCATGGGCCTTGCCCATGCGGCGGACGCATTGTTGCCGTTCTCGCTGGCCTACAAGACCACCGGGGATATGGCAAAGGTGGTCGACGATGTTAAACAGAAACTGACGGCCGCCGGTTTTGAAATCGCGGGCAGCTATTCGCCGTATGACACCGCAACCATTCTGGCAATTACCAACGATCAGCTGAAGCAAGCGGCCGCGAACACCGAATTTGGTGGTTACGGAGTCGCGCAGCGCGTGACAGTGACCAAAGTCGGCAATGAAATCCAGGTTGCTTACACCAACCCGGTCTACATGGCGAATGCCTACCGTATGAACGCTGACCTGAGCGGTGTTCAGGCCAAGCTGAAATCGGCGCTAGGCTGGACGCAAGACTACGGTCCAGCACAAGCCAAGACCGCAGAAGAGCTGCACAAATATCACTACATGATCGGCATGGAATACTTCGATGACCCGAGCGATCTGGCCAAGTACGACAACCATGACGATGCGGTGAAAGCCGTTGAGCAAGGCTTGGATGCCGGTAAGGGCGGCACCCACAAGGTTTACCGCATCGACATTCCCGGCGGCAAGGAAACAGTGTTTGGCGTGGCGTTGACCAACGGCTGCAGCAGCGACAAGTTCATCATGAACGAAATCGACTTCAAGCCGCTGCGTTCCACCGGCCATCTGCCCTACGAGATACTGGTGCGGGACAACAAGGTATATGCGCTGTACGCCCGTTTCCGTATCGCGATCAACTTCCCTGATCTGAAGATGATGGGTGCCAACAGCTTCGTCAACATCATGTGCGCCCCGAATGCGATTGAAGATGCCCTCAGCGCGGCGGCCGGTGGCAACATCTGATATTACTGCGCGCTGTGTTGTAACACGCCACGCCCCCGGCTGGTCCGGGGGCTTCTTTTTGGTGCGACGGTCTTATTATTGGCGCACGTATCTTGCCTGTGACGGCAATCCAGAGTTGCCGATTTCCCAAGGCTTGCTAGAATTCGCAGCCCGCACAGAACATTCCATCGGAGTTCCTCATGGCCTTTCAGAACATCACCCTTCCCGCCGGCGGTGTACGCATCACTGCCGACGCTCACGGCGGTCTGACCGTGCCGGATCATCCCATCATCCCCTTCATCGAGGGTGACGGCATCGGTGTGGACATCACGCCGGTCATGCGTGCGGTGGTGGATGCGGCGGTTGCCAAGGCCTATGGCGGCAAGCGATGCGTCGCCTGGATGGAGATTTATGCGGGTGAAAAAGCCGTGCAGGTTTACGGCGCCGACCAATGGCTGCCACACGAAACGCTCGAAGCAGTGCGCGATTACGTGGTTTCGATAAAGGGACCGCTGACCACGCCGGTCGGCGGTGGTATCCGTTCGCTCAACGTCACCCTGCGTCAGGAACTCGATTTGTATCTGTGTCTGCGGCCGATCCGTTATTTTTCAGGCACTCCGAGCCCACTCAAACACCCGGAAAATACCGATATGGTGATTTTCCGGGAGAACTCCGAGGATATCTACGCCGGTATCGAATGGGCGGCGGGTACGCCGGAAGTGCGCAAGCTTATCGATTTTCTGCAGAAGGAAATGGGCGTCACCAAGATTCGTTTCCCGGACAGTTCCGGTATTGGCATCAAGCCGGTTTCGCGTGACGGAACGCGGCGGCTGGTGCGCAAGGCGATCCAGTACGCCATCGATAACGACCGCAAGACGGTAACCCTGGTGCATAAGGGTAACATCATGAAATTCACTGAGGGTGGATTCAAGGACTGGGGCTATGAGCTGGCGGTGGAAGAATTCGGTGCGCAGCCGCTGGGAGGCGGTTCCTGGGTGAGTCTCAAGAATCCGATCACGGGTAACATTATTGTCATTAACGACGTAATCGCCGACGCTTTTTTGCAAGAGATCCTGCTGCGCCCGGAAAATTTCAGTGTCATCGCCACATTGAATCTGAACGGCGATTACATATCCGATGCTCTTGCGGCTCAAGTTGGCGGCATCGGTATTGCCCCGGGCGCCAATCTGTCGGACAGCGTCGCCATGTTCGAGGCCACACACGGCACTGCGCCGGGATTTGCCGGAAAAGACCAAGTCAACCCGGGCTCGTTGGTGCTTTCCGCGGAGATGATGTTGCGGCACATGGGTTGGTTCGAAGCGGCCGACTTGATCATCAAAGGTGTGTCCGGGGCAATCAGTCGCGGCACGGTGACGCAAGACCTCGCTCGCTTGATGCCGGGCATCACTGCAATCAGTTGTTCCGGATTCGGCGCGGCGATTATCGAGAATATGTGAAGGATTTACGGCTGGCTTTGCAGGTGTACCAGCCCCTAGGCCACTACGCCTAACACGTAGCGGGTTATTTTCCAGCGATTCTCGGCAAGCGATCAGCGCTTGCCGCCGGCGTCAGTTCGAATCAGCTCGAATATTGGTGGCCTGCAGTCCTTTCGGCCCATTGGCGATATCGAACTCGACCTTCTGACCTTCTTTCAGGGTCTTGTAACCGTCCATGGTGACGGCGGAAAAATGTGCGAATACATCCTCGCCGCCCTCGTCTGGTGCAATGAAACCATAGCCCTTGGTATTGCTGAACCACTTTACAGTACCTGTTGCCATCGCGTTATCAACCTCTGTTGTATTGGGCTGTTGCATGCCCGTTATATATCCTTGCCCGGCGCGGGACTCTCGCCTGTTCTAGTCTGTCAACCGGACTCCTCTGGGCGTCGCCGTAACGGCACGCGAATACTGTCATACAACCAGGTAAAATAGTCAAGTAATACAATGACCGAGGCTCAGTGAGGGCTGGCTGCCAGTTGTTCGGATGGCCGGTTGAAAATGGTCCGTGGTGAAAAATACTGGCTGTCCATGGGCTGAGATCCATGATCGGACTAGTCGTTCATTTCAGGCATAATTAGTCGATATCAGTTAAAATACTCAGCAAATGACCAACGAGCAAAGACAATCTGGCGACAACGGTCTGCTACTCGATGAGGCCACCCCAAAACTCAAGCGGCCCCCGCTGTACAAGGTTGTCTTGCTGAATGACGATTACACGCCGATGGAATTCGTGGTAGAGATTCTGGAGGTGTTTTTCGACATGGCCCGTGCCAAGGCGACCCAAATCATGCTGCACGTCCATACCCGGGGCAAGGGGGTCTGTGGGGTATTCACCCGGCAGATCGCCGAGACCAAGATTGCCCAGGTCAATGCCTACTCACGTGAGCGCAAGCACCCGCTGTTGTGCATCATGGAAGAGGCCTGAATGAGCATTACGGCTATTCAGGTTACGGCGTCGCCCGGCGGCGGTGTATGATTGCAGGCACTAGGTTAGGTATCGCGCATCCACCGGGATGCGGGCACTGAACGTCGTTGAGGTACTGCCGTCATGTTGAGCAAGGAACTGGAATTCACCCTGAATCTCGCCTTCAAAGAGGCGCGCGAGAAACGTCATGAATTCATGACTGTCGAGCATCTGTTGCTGGCCCTGCTCGATAATGCCGCGGCCGCGGAAGTGTTGCGCGCCTGCGGCACCGATCTCGATCGGCTTAAACGTGAACTGCTCGCCTTCCTGGAAGAAACCACGCCGCTTCTGCCAGTCAATGATCTGCGCGAAACCCAGCCCACGCTGGCCTTTCAGCGGGTCTTACAGCGCGCAGTGTTTCACGTGCAGTCCTCGGGTAAGAAGGAGGTCACCGGCGCCAATGTGCTGGTCGCGATTTTCAGTGAACAGGAATCGCAGGCCGTCTATTTCCTCAACAAGCAGAACGTCACACGTCTGGATGTGGTGAATTTCATTTCGCATGGCATCTCCAAGGTACATGGCGAAGAAGGCGCTCCCGGTGCGTCGACATCCGGCGACGAAGACAGCCCCGGCGAAGCGTCGGGCAAGCGGCCGCTGGAAAATTTCGCCAGCAACCTCAATCAACTGGCCCGTCAGGGCAAGATCGATCCGTTAATCGGTCGTCGCGCCGAGATCGAGCGCACCATCCAGATCCTGTGCCGGCGTCGTAAGAACAATCCGCTGTTCGTCGGCGAAGCGGGCGTGGGCAAGACCGCCATCGCCGAAGGCCTTGCCAAGATGATCGTAGATGGTGAAGTCCCTGAGGTACTCGCGGGCGCGACCATTTATTCCCTTGATCTGGGCTCGCTGGTGGCGGGCACCAAGTACCGTGGTGATTTCGAGAAACGCATCAAGAGTGTGCTCTCGCAACTGCGCAAGGAACCCGGTGCGGTGTTGTTCATCGACGAAATTCATACCATCATCGGAGCCGGCGCGGCTTCCGGCGGAGTGATGGATGCCTCCAATCTGATCAAGCCGATGCTGGCATCGGGTGAGTTGAAGTGCATTGGTTCCACGACCTATCAGGAATACCGCGGCATCTTCGAGAAGGATCGTGCCTTGGCGCGACGTTTCCAGAAGATCGATGTCAATGAGCCGACCGTGGAAGAGACCGTGCTGATTCTCAAAGGGCTGAAGTCGCGCTTCGAGGATCATCACCAGATCAAATACTCGCCCAAGGCGCTGCGTGCCGCCGCGGAATTGTCGGCACGTTACATCAACGACCGCCATCTTCCGGACAAGGCCATCGACGTGATCGACGAGGCTGGCGCCAACGTGCGCTTGCAGCCGCCGTCCCGGCGCAAGAAAGTGATCAATGTCACCGATATCGAAAACATCGTCGCCAAGATCGCGCGTATTCCGCCCAAGAGCGTTTCGGCCTCCGACAAGGACGCGTTGCGCACGCTGGATCGCGATCTGAAGTTGGTGGTGTTCGGGCAGGACGAGGCCATCGGTATTCTGGCCGGCGCCATCAAGATGTCGCGTACCGGTCTTGGTAACGAATTGAAGCCGATAGGTTCCTTCCTGTTCGCCGGACCGACCGGCGTCGGTAAGACCGAAGTCACGCGCCAGCTGGCGCTGATCATGGGCATTGAGTTGATCCGCTTCGACATGTCGGAGTACATGGAGCGCCACACCGTATCGCGTCTGATCGGTGCGCCGCCCGGTTATGTGGGCTTTGATCAGGGTGGCCTGTTGACTGAATCGGTCATCAAGCACCCGCATGCCGTGCTGCTGCTTGATGAGGTGGAAAAAGCCCATCCAGATGTTTTCAATCTGCTCTTGCAGGTCATGGATCATGGCACACTCACCGACAACAACGGCCGCAAGGCAGACTTCCGCAATGTGGTGCTGGTCATGACCACCAATGCCGGTGCCGACCAGATGAGTCGGCCATCGATTGGCTTCTCGAGCCAGGATCATTCCAGCGACGGCATGGAGGCAATTCGTCGCATGTTCTCACCGGAATTCCGCAACCGGCTTGATGCCATTATCCAATTCAAGCCGTTGGAGCCGTCCACCATTACCCACGTGGTCGACAAGTTCATCATCGAGTTGGAAGCCCAGCTAGAGGATAAGCATGTCACGCTGGAGATTGACGATGCTGCACGGCGTTGGCTGGCGGAGCACGGTTTTGACATGAAAATGGGCGCGCGCCCGATGGCGAGGGTCATTCAGGAACACATCAAGAAGCCACTCGCCGAAGAGTTGTTGTTCGGACGGCTGGCGGATGGTGGTCATGTCCGTATCAGCGCCGACGGAAATTCACTGAGCTTCGAGATCGAGACGGAAGAGGAAGTCAATTAAGCGGCCTCGTAATAGACTGAGAATCGAGTCTCCGCTCGCTCTCCACGTACGCATGTTTGCGTTCAGCATTATCTGGACACGCAGAAGCGCTTGCCCGCGCTGGTCCATTTCATTCAGCGGAGCTGGCGTGGCCCCGATGGTTATGCCGCGTAAATCTTCGTCTAATAAAACTGTAGTTGTCGCACCCCGGCAGATCAGAGTTGACTGGGGAACCACAGTCAACCCTGTAACCTCCTGTCCCGGTCGAGTGAAGGGATAGGCGTTTCGAGAGCCTCCTCGTCGATTCGGCTTGAAAATACCTAATAAAAGCAGGTAATTACGCCGTATGACACGCAGATCGATACCTCCCGAATCCCCGCTAGCGACAATTGAGCAGGATGCCGTGCGCAATGTCCTGACTTGTGCGGGCGCCTGGACTGTGGATGGTGTCGCAGTGCTGGAGTCCGCGTTGAGCAAGCTGGCTGTGCCCAAACAGTCGCACTGGTTGCTTGATGGCAGCGGTCTGACATTGCTGGATACCGTCGGTGCGTGGCTGTTGCATCGTACCTGTGAGCAGATTCGACAGGCAGGGGCTACAGTCGAGTTGCGGGGTGTGCGTTCGGAACACGCCGCCCTGCTGGCACTGATTGAGGCACAGGGTGGCGTCACTGTACCAGCAGCACCAGCCATTCCGTTTCTGGAACGAATCGGTCATGGCAGTGTATCTCGTGTTCAACAGTTGTTAGGCTTTCTGAGTTTTGTCGGTGAGACTGCCCTGGCGTTTTTCAGTGCAATGCGCCATCCAAGTCGCATCCGATGCCGAGAACTTTTCCACAACCTCCAGATGGCAGGTTTCGACGCATTGCCCATTGCGGGACTCTTGTCATTCCTGATGGGCGTAGTCATCGCGTATCAGGGGGCAACACAATTGGCGCGCTACGGCGCCAATATTTTCATCGCCGATCTGGTTGGGCTGTCCATCCTGCGCGAGCTTGCGCCGCTCATGACCGCTATCATCATTGCCGGTCGTTCCGGTTCCGCCTATACGGCACAGATCGGCACAATGATGGTCACCGAAGAGGTCGATGCGCTGCGCACAATAGGTATTGCGCCGATGGATCTGTTGGTATTGCCGAAGCTGTTGGCGCTGATGCTGGCGCTGCCGCTGCTCACGGTGTATGCCGACATCATGGGGGTGCTCGGTGGCATGGTGATCGCCAAGATACAGCTCGGCGTTGGCTTTAACGACTTCCTGGAGCGCTTTGCCGATGCGGTGAGCCTGTCGTCCTACCTGGTCGGTATCGGCAAGGCGCCGGTTTTTGCTGCGCTGATCGCGTTGGTCGGTTGTTTTCAGGGCTTCCAGGTCGGTGGCAGCGCCGACAGTGTTGGTCGACAGACCACCTTGAGCGTCGTGCAGGGGATTTTCCTGGTTATTGTGGCTGATGCCGTATTCTCCGTGGCCTTTTCCATCTTGGGATTGTGACAATGGCAGACGATACGGTTATCGAGATTCTCAACCTAATCACGCGCTTCGGCGATGTTGTGATACACAATGGTCTCAGTCTCAGTGTGCGGCGTGGTGAGATCCTCGCGCTGGCAGGAGGTAGCGGCTGCGGCAAGACAACGCTGTTGCGCGAGATCCTTCAACTGCAAGAACCGGTTTCGGGACGAATTCGCGTGCTAGGTCAGGATGTGCTTGGTCGGAATGAAGCCAAGACTCTAGCGATGCGCCGTCGCACTGGCGTGATGTTTCAGCACGGTGCCCTGTTCAGTGGGCTGACAGTTATCGAGAATGTCGGCGCGCCGCTACGCGAATACACAAGGCTGAGTGATGTGCTGATCGACGAAATTGCCGCATTGAAAATCGCTTTGGTTGGGCTGCCGCCCGAGAGCGGTGCTAAATATTCCAACGAGATCAGTGGTGGTATGCGTAAGCGTGTTGCACTGGCACGCGCCATAGCGCTAGATCCCGAGCTGATATTTCTGGACGAGCCGACCGCGGGCCTCGACCCGCAGAGCGCCGACGGTATCGACGATCTGGTGTTGCGCTTGAAAGAACTACTGGGCTTGACCATCATTATGGTTACCCATGATCTGGATACCTTGTGGCGGGTTGTGGACCGTGTCGCGGTGTTGGCCGAGGGCATGGTAATCGGGCTCGGGTCGATGGCGGAACTGGCCGGCGATGCGCATCCGGCGGTCCGTGAATATTTCCAAGGCCCGCGCGGACGCGCGGCGAGGGCGCAGGCATGAATGCAAAGGTGAATTATGCCGTGGTCGGTCTGTTCGTGCTGCTGTGCTGTGCGGCGCTGATTGCCATTACCTTGTGGTTGAGTGCGGGCAATTTCAAGCGTTTGACTTACGACACCTATGTCGCGTACATGCGAGAATCGGTCTCGGGTCTGAATCTCAATGCGTCGGTGAAATTCCGTGGTGTGGTAGTCGGCAAGGTGACGGAAATCATGCTCGATGCCGACAATTCAGAGCTGGTGCGGATAATGCTGAGAATCGAGCGCGGTACACCGGTCAAATCAGACACAGAGGCTGTGCTTGCCGCGCAGGGTGTGACCGGTATCGCTTTCATCAATCTAACCGGTGGTAGTCGCGCGGCGCCTTTGCTCAAGGCCAAACCCGGCCAAAAATATCCGGAAATTGCCACCGGACCCTCATTGTTTGTGCGAGTCGATATGGCGCTCAACCAAGCGCTTAGTAATGTCAATCAGCTGACAGAGGATGTTCATGCCTTGTTGCAGCCAAAGAACCGTGAGTCTGTGAGCCATATCCTGAAGCATATCGACGCGCTGACAGAGGCCCTGGCCTCGCGCGATCAGGCAATTCAAGCCGGTGTCGATCATGCTGTGAAAACATTGGACAATACCGCCAAAGCCAGCGCCGATCTGCCGGAACTAGTGGCCAGCATAAAAGGTACCACGCAGGCATTGGAGCGCATGACCAATCAACTCGCTGTGGCTGGCAGTGGGCTCTCGCAGACGGTCGAGCACAGCCGTCACGATGTCGAGACCTTTACGCAACAGACCCTCCCGGAGACCATGCAACTGGTTAGTAATCTACGTTATTTGTCGAACGACCTGCAGCGGCTCGCCCGTGAACTGGATCGCGATCCTGCCGCCATGCTGTATGGGCGGCGCGCGACACCGCCCGGTCCGGGTGAATGAGTATTCACAGATCCAAAACGACTGGAAAGGAAAAGGTCATGTCCCTGCGTGCGCTGTTGATGATGATCTGCGCCGTCTTAGGCGCCTGCACACTGATAAAACCACCGCCTGCGGTGAATCTGCAGAATTATGTTCTGGAGCCGTCCGTGGCCGGGCCTGCGGCCAATTCCGTTACGAAACCACTGGGTGTGGCGCTGGTTGTGGCTGAACTACGTTCTCTTCCTGGATATGACACACCGCGCATGGCCTATGTAAAGCGCGACTATACCCTCAACTATTACGCCAACAGTCAGTGGGCGGACACGCCGGCGCGCCTGCTGCAACCACTGCTGGTCAGCGCCTTGGAGGCGACCGGGCACTACAGTGCAGTGCTGCGCGCACCATCGCCGGTGGGCGCGACCCTGCGCTTGGATGTGGAAATCGTTCGTTTGGAGCAGGTATTCACCAGTCGGCCCAGCCATATGCACATCACCTTGCGAGCGCTGCTGATCAATGCCCGCAAGGGACAGGTCATGGGCCTGCGTCAGTTTGACGCCGATATTTCGGCGCCCAGTGATGATGCCTACGGCGGGGTGCGTGCGATCAATCTGGCGCTCACGCCGCTGTTGGATAATATCGCCGCATTTTGCGTTGCGTTGACGCCGTCAGCCGGCACACCATAATCTTATTGCACAGAAGAAAGCCCTGCATGCCCAATTTTCCCAATATCCGTATCGTTCTCATCGGTACAACCCATCCCGGCAATATTGGCGCGGTGGCGCGCGCCATGAAGACCATGTGCCTGGATCATCTGTATCTGGTGAACCCACAGCGTTACCCCTGTGCCGAGGCAACGGCGCGTGCATCAAGCGCAAATGATCTGCTGGCGCGCGCGCGGGTTTGCACTACGTTGGATGAGGCGCTGGGTGATTGCACGCTGGTCATTGGTGCCAGTGCGCGATTGCGAGCCATGACCTGGCCGCAACTCGATCCGCGGCAGAGCGCCGCACTATTGTTCAAGGAAAGTCAGCATACTCACGTGGCCTTGATTTTCGGTCGAGAGCATTCCGGGCTGACCAATGAGGAATTGGATCGCTGTCAGTACCTGATGCATATACCGGGCAACCCGGAATACAACTCGCTCAACTTGGCTGCCGCGGTGCAGGTCGCGGCCTATGAAATCATGATGGGTTCGCTGGTGATCAGCGAGACGGACCCCGGATTCGAAGTCGAGGACATGGACTACGCGAGTGGCGAGGAAACCGAGGCGTTTTATGCGCACCTGGAAGAAACGCTGGTCGATATCGATTTTCTCGACCCGGACAATCCACGGCATTTAATGCGGCGGCTGCGACGCTTGTTCAATCGCGTCCGCCTGGATAAAAATGAAGTGAATATTTTGCGCGGAATACTCACCGCTACCCGCAATCGCAGGCGCATCTCACCGCCGTCCTGAGCATTTCGCGTGAGTCGAACCCAGAGCCCCCCAAAAGAGATAGAGCGGCTGTGTTGTGTTCTGCACCGGGAGGCTTATAATACTTGAGTAATTTACTAGGGATTGATGACTGGAACCAGTAGTCGTCATTCTACCCGAGCCGGCTGCACTATCAAGCAAGCATTTACGCCCATGTTCGACCGATTACGTGAAGACATACACTGCGTGTTCGAGCGCGACCCGGCAGCGCGCAACACCTTTGAGGTGTTGACCACCTATCCTGGTCTGCACGCGGTGCTGTTGCACCGTCTCACTCACAGACTATGGCAAGTAGGCTTGAAGTGGTTGGCCCGCTGGTTGTCCGCCCTAGGCCGCTGGCTGACCGGTATTGAAATACACCCGGGGGCGACCATCGGTCGACGGTTCTTTATCGATCACGGTATGGGTGTGGTGATCGGTGAAACCGCAGAAATCGGTGACGACTGCACGCTTTATCATGGCGTTACCCTGGGGGGCACCAGTTGGCAGAAGGGCAAGCGCCATCCAACGCTGGGCAACAATGTGCTGATCGGTGCGGGGGCAAAGATACTGGGTCCAATTGTCATTGGCGATGGCGCGCGTGTCGGCTCCAATGCTGTCGTCAGCAAGTCTGTCCCGCCGGATGCTACCGTCGTTGGCGTGCCCGGTCATCTGGTCGTGAAGAAACGTGCCGATGTGGATGAGAAGCGCGCTGCTATCGCCAAGAAAATCGGCTTTGAAGCCTATGGTGTGGCACAGGATATGCCCGACCCGGTGGCCCATGCGATCAATTGCATGCTTGATCATATTCATGCAATGGATAAGCGCTTGGAAGAACTGTGCGGGGCCATCAAAGGCCTGGGTATCGAGATTGGCGAGAAGCAGTTGGGGGATCTTGGGCCGTGTGAGATTAGCAGTGCGGTGGTGCGACAGGACAGCGCAACTGACGACATGGAGCCCATGGATGATGCCGTGGAAAAACTCATCGGCAAATAGTTGATAGATTTACTAGGAAGTTGATACCTTGCATCTTTAAACAGGACAAGATGCTTGATATCTGCATATTTAATATTTGTTTACAATTCAATATTGAGTACCTATTAAGTTAAACTTTCTTATTAGAAAATAGCGTGACTTTAAATCTATGAGACTCACTACCAAAGGACGTTATGCCGTAACGGCCATGTTGGACTTGGCGCTGCATCAGGATCTTGGGCCTATCAGTCTGTCTGATATCTCCCGGCGGCAGGGCATCTCCTTGTCCTACCTCGAACAGCTGTTCTCCCGCCTGCGCCGCGAAGGCTTGGTTGCGAGTACGCGAGGTCCTGGCGGTGGTTACGCCCTGAGCCGTCCGGCTAATAGCATCGCCGTTGGCGATGTGGTGGCAGCCGTGGACGAGAAGGTTGATTCCACACGCTGCGGCGGTTTGACGAATTGCCACAATGACGAGCGCTGTTTGACCCACGACCTGTGGAGCGAGTTGAGCAAACAGATCTACGAATTCCTCAACGGCATCACCTTGGCGCATCTGGTCGAACGCAACGGTGTCCAGGAGGTCGCGCAGCGTCAGGACCGCGCCATGTGTCAGCAGTTGGGTGTCAACGTCGCCGTGCAGAAGATTGCGCGTACAGCGGGTTGCTGAGCATCTGCCATGCCTGTGTACCTCGACTACAATGCCACCACGCCACTCGATCCGCGAGTGCTGGAGGCTATGCTGCCGTATCTCGGTACCGAGTTCGGTAATCCGTCGAGTGTGCATCGCTTCGGCCGCGCGGCGCGGGCGGCGATCGACATTGCCCGCGAACAGGTCGCGGCGCTGGTCAATGCCCAAACCTCGCAGGTGATCTTCACCAGCGGTGGCACGGAAGCCAACAATATCGCGCTCCTCGGCTGTTGCGCCGCGCTGCCCGTGGGACGCATCGCCATCAGCGCGATCGAGCATGATTCCGTGCGCGCGCCGGCGCGCGTGCTTGCCAATCGTGGCTGGCTCGTCGATACCATCGCCGTGGATGCGGCCGGGCGGATCAGCGCGAAAAACATGGCGGTGGCCCTGCATCCCGATACACGCCTGGTATCGGTGATGCTCGCCAACAATGAAAGCGGTGTGGTGCAAGAACTGCTGGATTTGGCTACAACTGCGCGCGCAGCGGGCGTGATCTTGCATAGTGACGCTGTGCAGGCGGCCGGCAAGATCACTGTGGATTACCAGGCCAGTGGCGCGCATCTAATGAGCTTGTCGGGGCACAAAATCTACGGACCGAAAGGCGTCGGCGCCCTGATTGTCGACAAGGCGCTGGACATGCAGGCCTTGGTTTATGGTGGCGGGCAGGAGAAGGCTTTGCGACCGGGTACGGAGAATGTCGCGGGCATTGTCGGCTTCGGCGCCGCGGCGCAGATCGCACAGGATGAATTGCAAAGCGGCGCGGCCAGACAGGCGGAACTGCGCAGCCATTTGGAAATGCAACTGCGGAGCATTGACGATCTGGTGATCTTCTCTGCCGACGCCACACGGGTACCCAATACCACGCAACTCAGTGTGCCGGGTATAGACGGTGAGGCGCTGCTATTGCAACTAGATCGTGTCGGCTTCGCTGTATCAAGCGGATCGGCCTGCGCCGCCGGCAGTCATGCGCCGAGTCACGTGATGGTGGCGATGGGCGTGGCGTCGGAGCTGGCGCGCGGCGCCTTGCGCGTGAGCCTGGGTCGTGGCACCACCCGTGAGCAGATCGATGGATTCTGCCAGGCTCTGCATGCTGCGATTGTTCAATTCCATTCCGGTACGGCGCGTGCGGCGGCGGGGCCGTAGATGTTACTAGAATGTATTTAGTTACATATGGTTGTTTATAATTATTGAAGTAAATATTCAAGAGGTGGATTATGGCAATCACGATGACCGATAAAGCGGCGGCACGCATCAAGAAAGTGTTGGCGAACGATGCCAGCGGCGGTATGGCACTGCGCGTGGGTCTGAAAAAGGTGGGTTGCTCAGGCATGGCCTACACCTATGACATCGTCAACGAGATCAACGCGGGCGATCAGACCTTCGAACATGATGGAGCCATGCTGGTGGTTGATTCTGCAACCTTTGTCTACCTCATCGGCTCGCAACTGGACTATGTGCGTGAGGGGTTGAAGGAAAGCTTCAAATTCCAGAACCCGAACGAGAAGGCGGCCTGTGGTTGCGGTGAAAGCGTCAGCTTCTCCACGCCGGCTGAGCGTAGCACTACCCCATAGGTAATAGTTGACTAAAATACTTGGTAATCTTAAACTGCCATACCTGATGAAAACAGTATGGTATTTAAAGAATTACAATTAGTTCATTGTATTAGGAGTAAGTGATGACTGGTGTATTAAATGTCGTCAACCAGCCTTACAAGCATGGTTTCGTCACCGACATCGAATCCGATGCACTGCCCAAAGGCTTGAGTGAAGACATTGTCCGCGCCATTTCGGCCCGCAAGAACGAGCCCGAGTGGATGCTCGACTTTCGCCTCAAGGCGTTCCGCCACTGGCTGACGATGGTGGAGCCGACCTGGGCCCATGTCGATTACCCCAAGATCGACTTTCAGAACATCGTCTATTACTCCGCGCCCAAGCCGAAGAAGAAGCTCAACAGTCTGGATGAAGTCGATCCGGAGTTGCTGCGCACCTTCGAAAAACTTGGCGTGCCGATCAATGAACAGAAGGCCATGACCGGTGTTGCCGTGGATGTCATCTTCGACAGCGTCTCGGTCACAACCACGTACAAAGAGAAGCTGGCCGAGTATGGCATCGTGTTCTGTTCATTCTCCGAGGCCTTGCACACGCACCCGGATCTGATTAAACAATATGTAGGTTCAGTCGTGCCTTACACGGATAACTTCTATGCGGCTCTGAACTCCGCGGTGTTCTCCGATGGGTCGTTTTGCTACATCCCCAAGGGCGTGAAATGCCCGATGGACCTGTCGACCTATTTCCGCATCAACAACGGCGAGTCAGGCCAGTTCGAGCGCACGCTGATCGTGGCGGAAGAGGGCGCGTCGGTGAGTTACCTGGAAGGCTGTACCGCACCGCAGTTCGATACCAACCAGTTGCACGCCGCCGTGGTGGAGCTGATTGCGCTCGATAATGCCGACATTAAATATTCGACCGTACAGAACTGGTATGCCGGTGACGAGAATGGCGTCGGCGGTATCTATAATTTCGTCACCAAGCGTGGTCTATGCAAGGGCGTCAATTCCAAAATTTCCTGGACCCAGGTCGAGACCGGTTCGGCGATCACCTGGAAGTATCCCGGCTGCGTGCTACTCGGCGACAACTCCATCGGCGAGTTCTATTCGGTGGCCCTGACCAACAACATGCAGCAAGCCGATACCGGCAGCAAGATGATCCATATCGGCAAGAACACCCGCAGCCGCATCGTCAGCAAGGGCATCTCGGCCGGGCGTTCCGTAAACAGTTACCGGGGCCTGGTCAAGATCGGCCCGAAGGCAACCGGCGCGCGCAACTTCTCGCAGTGCGACTCGATGTTGATCGGTTCAACCTGTTCGGCTAACACATTCCCGTATATCGAAGTGCTGAATAAGAACGGCACGGTCGAGCACGAGGCCTCGACCTCGAAGATCGGCGAAGACCAGTTGTTCTTCCTCGCGCAGCGCGGCATCGACGCCGAAGAGGCGATGTCGATGATCATCAATGGCTTCTGCAAAGATGTCTTTACACAATTACCGATGGAGTTCGCGGTGGAAGCCACCAAGCTCCTGAGTCTGAAATTGGAAGGGAGCGTAGGCTGATGTCCGGCAACACACAAACCATACTCGAAGTGCGCAACCTCACCGCGACTGTCGCGGGGGTGCAGATCCTCAAAGGTTTGAACCTGACCGTGAAAGCGGGCGAGGTGCATGCCATCATGGGTCCGAACGGTTCCGGTAAAAGCACCTTCTCCAAGGTCCTGGCCGGTCACCCCTCGTACACCGTCACCGGCGGCGAGGTGCTGTACATGGGCAAGAATCTTCTGGACCTGGCGCCCGAAGAGCGCGCCATCGATGGAGTGTTCCTGGCCTTCCAGTACCCCATCGAAATTCCGGGCGTCAGCAACAGCGCCTTCCTGCGCACGGCGTACAACTTGCGTCAGGCCAAGCTCGGCAAAGAGGAGCTCGACCCGCTGGAGTTCGACGATCTGGCGCGCGAGAAGCTCAAAGTGGTCGAGATGGATCCGGGTTTTCTGAATCGCAACCTCAACGAAGGTTTCTCGGGCGGCGAGAAGAAGCGCAATGAGATTCTGCAGATGGCCTTCCTGGAGCCGATGCTGGCGATACTCGACGAGACCGACTCCGGCCTGGACATCGACGCCCTGAAGATTGTCGCCAACGGCGTCAACAAGCTGCTCACGCCGGACAATGCCGTGATCATGGTGACGCATTACCAGCGCCTGCTGAACTACATTACCCCGCACTTCGTGCATGTCATGGCCGATGGCCGCATCCTCAAAACTGGTGGCAAGGAACTGGCCCTGGAATTGGAAGAACGTGGTTATGACTGGGTGCGTGACGAAGACACGGCGGCGAGGGCTACGGCATGAGTCTCGCGGCAGTCGCGCAGCCCGGGAACGGGTATCTCGAAACATTGCTCGCGACGCAGTCGACGCTGTCTGTGCCGGCGGCGCTGACCGCTTTGCGCAGCAGGGGAGCGGAGCAGGTGCGCCGCCTGCCGCTACCGACCAGTCGCGACGAGGAATGGCGCTTCACCGATCTGGCCCCGCTGCTCCGCCAGACCTTTACCGCGGCGACCGCCACACCGAAGCTTGGCTTGCCTGATATACAGTCGTGGCTGCTGCCGGAGGCCGCGGCCAGCCGTCTGGTTTTTGTGAACGGCGCGTTCGCAGCGGACCTCTCGTCGCGTACCTTGCCGACGGGCGTGAAGCTGTGCACCTTGACCGAGGCGTTGGCTGATCCTGCCATGGCTGCGCACGTCACCAAGGAACTGGGCGTCCAAAGTGCTGACGATCAGAACGTATTCTCCGCCTTGAACGATGCTCTGTGCACCGATGGCGCGCTGCTGTTCATCGAACGCAACCATATCGTCGCAGCACCGCTGCACCTGCTGTTCATCAATGTCCCGCAGGCGTCCATCCATGTCGCCGCATCTCGCTGCCTGGTGATCGCCGAGCGCGGCAGTCAGGCCACCGTCATCGAGGATTACGTCAGTTTGGGCGACGGCAGTTATCTCAACAGCGCCGTCAGCGAATTCGTGCTGGGCGAGGGCGCGCAGGTCACACACGCCAAATTGCAGCGCGAAGCGGCTGGCGCGTTTCACGTCGCCAGTACCGACATAACGCTCGCGCGCGATGCGCAATACCTGTCCGCTTCACTGACACTCGGCGCGCGCCTGTCACGCCACGACGTGCGCGTGCGACTCGTCGGTGAAGGTGCGCACTGCACCGTCAATGGACTCAACCTGCTGTCCGGACGCCAGCTCGGCGACACCCACGGCCTGATCGATCACGCCATGCCGCACTGCACCAGCACACAGTTGCACAAGTGCATCGTCGACGACAATGCCCACGCCGTATTCAACGGCAAGGTGCGGGTGCGTCGCGACGCGCAGCAGACCGACTCCCGGCAGTCCTCGCGCAATCTGCTCTTGTCCGAGAAAGCGCGCGTCGACACCAAGCCGGAACTGCAGATCGACGCCGATGATGTGAAATGCGCGCACGGCGCCACCGTCGGCCAGCTCGATATGGATGAAGTGTTCTACCTGCAAAGCCGCGGCCTCAGTCAGAGCGCCGCGCGCAGCCTGCTGACCTTCGCCTTCGCCACCGAGATCGTTGACCAGCTTCCGGTCGCCAGCCTGCACGACAGCCTGCGTCAGTGGGTGATCGAGCGCATGCACGTTGAGATCCTGCCATGAGTACGACGCAAGCTTTGCGCGTGGCCGCCGCCGACAGACTGGAATTGGAGATCGGGCGTCTGCGCACTGATTTTCCGATTCTGGGTCGCGAGGTCAACGGCAAGCCGCTGGTGTATCTCGACAACGCCGCCAGCAGTCACATGCCGCGCCCGGTGATCGACACCTGGGAACAGTACTACACAACGATTCACTCCAATGTGCACCGCGGCGTGCATACGCTGAGTCAGCTCGCCACCGACGCGTTTGAACACGCGCGGGAAACAATGCGCGGTTTCCTCAATGCCCGCGAGTCGCGCGAGATTATATTTGTGCGTGGCGCCACCGAGGCCATCAATCTGGTGATGCACGGCTATGGACGCGCCTTCATCGGTGCCGGCGATGAGATCATCCTCTCGGCCATGGAACACCACGCCAACATCGTGCCCTGGCAGATGCTGTGCAAGGAGAAGGGCGCCAGGCTGCGTATCATTCCCATGAACGATGCCGGCGAGTTGCTGCAGGACGAGTATCACGCGCTGTTCAACGAACACACCAAGTTCGTCGCCATCACGCAGGTGTCCAATGCGCTGGGCACCATCAACCCGGTCAAGGAAATGATCGCCTACGCGCATGAACGCGGCGTGCCGGTGCTGGTCGATGGCGCGCAGGCCGCGCCGCATGCGGCGGTCGACGTGCAGGATCTGGATTGCGATTTCTATGCCCTGTCCGGCCATAAGATGTGCGGCCCGACCGGCGCCGGTGTGCTCTACGGCAAGGCTGATCTGTTGAACAGGATGCAGCCCTTCCAGGGCGGCGGCGACATGATTCTGCATGTCACCTTCGAGGAAACGATCTACAACGAAATTCCGTACAAGTTCGAAGCCGGTACGCCGGCCATCGCCTCCGCCATCGGCCTGGGCGCGGCGGTCGATTACCTGAACGGCATCGGCATGAACCGCATCGCCGCCTACGAGCAGCGCTTGTTGGCCTATGCCACCGATCGCATCAGCGCCATGCCCGGCGTGCGCATCATCGGCACGGCCAAACACAAAGCGGCGGTCGTGTCCTTCGCCATCGACGGCGTGCACCCGCACGACATCGGCACGGTGCTCGACCAGGAAGGCATCGCGATCCGCGCCGGCCATCATTGCGCCCAGCCGGTCATGCAACGTTACTGTGTGGCCGCGACGGCGCGCGCTTCGTTCGCGTTCTACAACACGCTGGACGAGGTTGATGTGCTGATCGATGGCATCCGCAAGGTGCAGGAAATGTTCTCTTAGTTTCTGAAGACGCTCTGCGTCGTTAATGTCCTGGCGTCGAAGGTCTTACATACTCCCATGTCCGCTTACAAAGAGCTGTACCAGCAAGTGATCCTCGATCACAACAAGAAGCCACGCAATTACGGCGAATTGGCCGATGCCAATCACCAGGCCGACGGTTTCAATCCCTTGTGCGGCGACCGCATTCATCTGAGTTTGCATCTCGACGGCGATCGCATCGACGGCATTGCTTTTCAGGGCGAAAGCTGCGCGATCTGCAAAGCCTCCTCGTCGATGATGACCGCCAGCGTCAAAGGCAAAACCATTGCAGAAGCCGAGCTGCTGATTCAGGAATTCCGCGACATGACCACCGGCAAGCTCGACACCGAACATGCCGAACATCACCTCGGCAAGCTCACCGTGTTTTCCGGCATCAGCGATCTGCCGTCACGCGTCAAATGCGCGATCCTGCCTTGGCACACCCTGCACAGTGCCTTCGCGGCCAACGGCACGGCGACCACGGAAGGTGCCGCCGATCCGGTGCCAGGCTCCGGGAATGTATAACCATCAAGACGCCAAGAACACATCGAAGGCCATCAGCTTGATGCTGTGGTGCAGCGAAACGCCCGTGCATTCCTTTCTGAATCTCCCTCGGCGTCTTTGGCGCCGTGGCGGTTCAATCTAAGACCAGCCATGCCCAAAATCGCCGAAATCGAACCCACCCCGAACCCGAACGCCCGTAAGTTCGTGCTTAAGGAGCCGCTCACCGCCGGTGTGCCGCGTTCCTATGAAAACAGCGAGCAGGCCAAGGACGATCCGTTGGCGGCGGCGCTGTTTTCAATCGCGCATGTCACCAATGTCTATTACCAGGACCGTTGGCTCACCGTCACCCAGGACGGCGGCGCGGACTGGACCGGGTTGTTGAAGGAGTTGGCCGTGCCGATCCGTGCCGCGTCGGCACAGGAAGTGGCGCGCGCCGGCGTCACCGCACAGGCGCGTACATTGCCGCCTATGAATGAGGCAGATGCAGCCCGTCTGCGGCGTATCAATGCCCTGCTCGACGAGCGCATTCGCCCCTATCTGGTGGACGACGGCGGTGGTCTCGACGTCGTCGGCCTGCACGGTGAGCGCCTGCTGGTGCATTACCAGGGCGCGTGTGGCACCTGCCCGACGTCGTTGGCGGGTACCTTGAGCGCGATTCAGAATCTGCTGCACACCATCGAGCCGGCGTTGGAAGTGGTGGCGGTTTGAGGACTGGCGTGAGATCGATTTCATTGCGGAGATGTCATGACGAGTTGGCTTGAAGTAGCCCCCGAAGCCGCTCTGGCCCCTGGGGAAAGGATACTGGTTGAGAGTGAGGCCGGTAATATCCTGGTCCTGAATTACGAGGGTCATTATTACGCCATCGAGGATCTGTGCTCGCACGACGGCTCCGATCTGGACGGTGCCGAACTGGACGGCGACGAGATAGTCTGTCCCCGCCACGGCGCGCATTTCTGCATCCGCAACGGCAGAGCCATGAGTCCGCCCGCCTTTGAGGACATCGAAACCTTCCCGGTGCGGGTCGAGGCTGGCCGGATCCAGGTCTGGGATCACCGCCTGGATTGACCCATCGGCGTTGCCCGGGCCCGCCGCTGGCAGTAGACTATGCCCCGTTTTGAGCACACAAACCCGCGTAATCACGCGGGTTTGTGCTATATTGTGGACCCGATTTGGAGTTATCGCATGGCTATTGAACGCACCTTTTCCATCGTCAAACCCGACGCCGTCGCCAAGAATGTCATCGGCGAGATTTACAGCCGCTTCGAAAAAGGCGGTCTGCGCATCGTCGCCGCCAAGATGCTGCACCTGTCGCGCGCCCAGGCCGAAGGATTTTACGCCGTCCACAAGGAACGCCCCTTCTACAATGAACTGGTGAACTTCATGATTTCCGGGCCGGTCATGGTACAAGTGCTGGAGGGCGAAAACGCCATCCTGCGCAACCGTGAAATCATGGGTGCGACCAATCCGAAGGACGCCGCACCCGGCACCATCCGAGCCGACTTCGCCACCACCGTCGATGAGAACGCCGTGCACGGTTCGGACGCCGCGGCAACCGCCAAGGAAGAGATCGCATTTTTCTTCAAACCCGAAGAGCTGTGCCCGCGGACGCGTTAATTTTTTGTTGAACCGCCAAGGACGACAAGGACGCCAAGGTAAAAGATCAAGACGCTGTTGTATCGGACGTGTGAAGACGCGTTCAAGGCCGAAACACGTGATTCGTATTCTTGGCGGCCTTGGCGGTTCAAGAATTTGCAGTTCAATATTTTTATGAAGTCTGGCTGATGCAAGAGGTTGCAGTGACCGAGTCGAAGACCAATCTGCTGAACATGGACCACGAGGGTCTGCGGGAGTTTTTTGCCGGCATCAGCGAGAAGCCGTTCCGCGCGTCGCAGGTGTTGCAGTGGATTCATCAGCGCGGCGTCAACGATTTCGAGGGCATGACCGACCTCAGTAAGGTCTTGCGCGAAAAACTCAGCGCAATGGCTGAAATCCGCGGACCTGAAGTCATTGTCGATCAGCAGTCGCAGGACGGCACACGCAAATGGATGCTGCGACTCGACGACGGCAACTGCATCGAGACGGTCTTCATTCCCGAAGACGACCGCGGCACCTTGTGCGTTTCGTCGCAAGTCGGTTGTGCACTGGACTGCGCGTTCTGTTCCACGGCGCAGCAGGGGTTCAACCGCAATCTTTCGCTCGGCGAGATCATCGGCCAGTTGTGGCTGGCCAATCGCGCCATGAATGTCGATAGTCAGGAAGGCCGCCGTATCACCAACGTCGTGATGATGGGCATGGGCGAACCGCTGTTGAACTTCGATGCGGTAGTGGGCGCCATGACGCTGATGCGCGACGATCTGGCCTATGGCCTCTCCAAGCGCCGCGTTACCTTGAGTACCGCCGGCATCGTGCCGGCCTTGCATCGCTTGCGCGATGTCAGCGATGTCAGTCTGGCCGTCTCGTTGCATGCGCCCGACGACGAGTTGCGCAACGTACTGGTGCCGATCAATCGCAAGTATCCGATCAAGGAACTGCTGGAGGCGTGTCATCTGTACGTCGGCGACGGCACGCGCCGCACCGTGACCATCGAGTACGTCATGCTCGATGGCGTCAACGACAGCGTGGCTCAGGCGCGGGCACTGACCAAGGTGCTGCGTGGCATTCCGGCCAAGATCAATCTGATCCCGTTCAATCCATTTCCGGCAACGCGCTATCAGCGCTCGCATCCCGAGGCGATCGAGAAATTCCGTGATGTGCTGGTGGCCGCCGGTTACACCACCATCACGCGCAAGACCCGCGGCGATGACATCGACGCCGCCTGCGGACAGTTGGTTGGCCGCGTCGAAGATCGCACCAAGCGTAAACTGCGGTGCAGCGCCATACCGCCGATTGAAGTGCGGGAAGTGCCGGCATGAACAGATGGCTTGGCCTGCTTGCCGTCGTGCTGACGCTATGTGCCTGCGCCAACACATCCACGCCGGGCGATAAGGACAGCCAGGCGACCCGTGCTGCGGTTATCTATGTCCAGCTCGGCACGGGTTATATGGACCAGGGCAAGTACGAGCTGGCGCTCAGCAAATTGCATCGCGCGTTAGAGGAAGATCCCAGATTGCCCAGTGCCCATTACGTCATCGCCATTCTTTATGCTCGGCTCGGGGAATTCGAGAAGGCCGACAAGCATTACCGCCGTGCCGTGGAGCTGGCGCCTGATGATCCCGATGCCCATAACAACTACGGTACGTTCCTGTGCACACAGAACCGCCTCAAGGAAGCCGACAGGCAATTTCATGATGCATTTAAAAATCCGTTGTACAAGACCCCGGAATTCGCCTATACCAACGCCGGTGTCTGCGCACTGAAGATACCTGATATGGCCAAGGCGGAGTTGTATTTCCGTCAGGCGCTGCATGTCAATCCGCATTTCGGCGACGCGCTGTATGAAATGGCGCTGTTGAAATTCAACACGGGTAACTATCTGCCGGCTCGCGCGTATATCGAACGTCACATGGCGGTGTCACAGCACAGTCCAGCGGCCTTGTGGCTGGGCGTGCGCATTGAGCGCGCGCTGGACGATAACACCGCGGCGAACAGCTATGCAAAGATTCTGATGACCGATTTCCCGAACTCCAGCGAGGCGGAGTTGCTGATGAAACCGGAGCAACATGGGCAACCTTCAGGACATTGATCGCGACGCACCAGCCGTCGCTGAGAGTGCCAGTCCCGGGCAGCGCCTGCGCATGGCGCGCGAGGCGCGCCATGTGACTCGCGATGCCGTCGCCGCGCATCTGCGTATCGAACCCGGCACCATCGATGCGTTGGAGATCGATGACTATGCGCGATTGCCCGCGGCAGTGTTCGTGCGCGGTTATCTGCGCGCTTATGCCAAGCTGGTCGGTCTGGAGGTCGACCCCCTCCTTAGCGCCTTCGATCAGCGCACCGCGCGGACGCCACCACCACTGGTGTTGCCCGCCGCAGTCGGTCCGGATATCGAAACGCGCGCTGGTTTCGCGCGCTGGATTGTCCTGGCCCTAGCCTTGCTGTCGCTGTTGCTGTTCTATCAATGGTGGCATTTGACAGGCGCTAGACACTCACCGGTCACTGCCGTGTCACAGGTGGCCGGGATGCAGTCGGCTGCGCCAAAGCCGGCGCCTGCCATACCGAAAGCCGATATCCCCGCCGAGATTCCTGCGGCCGTGTCGATGCCGCCCCCCGACACGCCACTGGAGAACCTTTATGAAACTCCGGCCGACGAGTCTGGTCTGGGCGAGGTGACGGCAGCGCCACCTGCACCGGTCACGGCCAAGACAGCACCTGCGCCTGCCGTCACATCACCCGTCGTGGCAGTGCCCCCGACCACCGTCGCGGCTACGGGCGGCAGTGCAGTGCAAACGAAGCAGCCGGCCGCAGAGTCGAAACCAGTCGCGCCGGATGCCGCCACCGGGCCGCTGGTAATGCGCTTCAATGACGACTGCTGGGTGGTTGTTCGCGATACCGGCGGACGGGCGCTGCTGCAGGGGCTGATCAAATCCGGGCAGCGGCACGTGCTGTATGGCAAGCCGCCGTTTCAGCTGACGCTGGGCAATGCACCGGCTGTCGAAATCGAATATCTGGGCCAGCGTTTCGATCAATCGAGTTATACTGGCCCTTCCAGAATCGCCCGCTTCACCCTGGGCAAGTAGCGAACACATCATGCATTACGAACATCACATCGAGCGGCGCCAATCCCGTCAGATCAAAGTCGGCACGGTCCCGGTCGGCGGCAATGCGCTGATCGCCGTGCAGAGCATGACCAACACCGAAACTTGCGACGTCGCGGCCACGGTCGCACAGATCAAACGTCTGGAATCGGCTGGCGTCGACATCGTGCGCGTATCCACGCCGAGCATGGAGGCGGCCGAGGCCTTCGGCGAGATTCGCAAGCAGGTGACTGTACCGCTGATCGCCGACATCCACTTCGACTACAAAATCGCACTGCGCGTCGCCGAACTCGGCGTGGCTTGTCTGCGCATCAATCCCGGCAACATCGGCCGCGAGGACCGCGTGCGCGCGGTGATCGACGCGGCGCGCACCAATGGCATACCATTGCGTATCGGCGTCAACGCCGGATCGCTGGAAAAAGATCTGCAGAAGAAATACGGCGAGCCGACGCCGGATGCGCTAGTCGAATCGGCGCTGCGCCACATCGACATTCTCGATAAGCACGATTTCCACAATTACAAGATCAGCCTCAAGGCCTCCGAGATCTTCATGACCGTGGCCGCTTATCGAAAACTCGCCGCCCTTACCGACAAACCGCTGCACCTGGGCATCACCGAAGCCGGTGGACTGCGCAGCGGTACGGTGAAATCGTCCATCGGTCTCGGCATGCTGCTCGCCGACGGTATCGGCGATACCATCCGTATCTCGCTGGCCGCCGATCCGGTGGAAGAGGTGAAGGTCGGTTTCGACATCCTGCGCAGCCTGCACCTGCGTAACAAAGGCGTGAACCTGATCGCCTGCCCGTCGTGTTCGCGTCAGGAGTTCGATGTCATCAAGACCGTCAATGCACTCGAAGCGCGGCTCGAAGATATTCTCGAACCCCTGGATGTAGCCGTGATCGGCTGCGTGGTGAACGGTCCCGGCGAGGCTCGCGAAGCGCACGTCGGTCTGGCCGGTGGCTCGCCCAATAGCCTTCTCTACATCGACGGCAAGCCGGACCATAAGGTCAGTCCCGAACAGATGGTCGATGAACTGGAACGCGTGATCCGCGCCCGCATCAAGGCGCGCAAGGAAGGTGATGGCGTGATCGCGGTGTCAGTGGCGGAGGCCAAGCATTTGTAGGGCGCGTAATCCGCACCCTACGCGGATTGAAGCAGCAAAAGCCTGTCATTTGGCCAAACAAGTTCGTAAGGCGTGTAAATTTCTTGTCACAGATCATTCAAGCCATACGCGGTATGCACGATATCCTGCCGCAGGACACCCCTGCATGGCGGCACATTGAAGCGGTGCTGCGCGGCATTCTTGACCGCTATGGCTACCAGGAGATCCGCCTGCCGCTGGTCGAAAAGACGGAACTCTTCAAGCGTTCAATCGGCGAAGTCACTGACATTGTAGAAAAGGAGATGTATACCTTCGCTGACCGCAACGGCGACAGTCTGACACTGCGTCCCGAGGGCACGGCGGGCTGCGTGCGCGCGGTCATTGAGGGTAGTCTGCTGCGTGGTCAGATCCAGCGTCTCTGGTATCAGGGCGCGATGTTTCGTCATGAGCGTCCGCAGAAGGGGCGTTACCGTCAATTTCACCAGGTCGGTGTCGAGGTGTATGGCCTGGATGGGCCGGACATCGATGCCGAATTGATCCTGCTGACGGCGCGACTATGGCGCGAGTTGGGTCTGCAGCATATCCATTTGCAACTCAATTCTCTCGGCGACGCCACCTCGCGGGGGGTCTATCGCGAACGGCTGGTCGCGTATCTCGGCAAGCATATTGATGAGCTTGATGAAGACAGTCGCCGACGCCTGCACAGCAATCCGTTGCGTGTGTTGGACAGCAAAAATCCGCATCTTCAGGGGCTGATAGCCGCCGCACCACAACTCGCGGAACACCTGGACGATGCGGCGCGCGCGCATTTTGCGGAATTGTGTGCCCGGCTGGATACCGCGGGCATCCGTTATGAAATCAACCCGCGCCTGGTGCGCGGGCTGGATTACTATGGCCGGACCGTGTTTGAATGGGTCACAGACCGATTGGGCGCGCAGGGCACGGTATGTGCCGGCGGCCGTTACGATAGGCTGGTCGAACAGCTCGGGGGTGCGCCGACGCCGGCGGTGGGTTTCGCGCTGGGGCTGGAACGGCTGATGGTGCTGATGCAGGATGGTGCTATTGCCATGCCCACCTTGGCCCCGCACGCCTATCTGGTGTTGGTGGGCGAGGCGGCGCAACAGCAGGGCATGCTGCTCGCCGAGCAATGCCGCAGCGCTTGTCCGGCGCTGCGCCTGCTGGTCAATTGCGGCGCGGGAAGTTTCAAGACTCAGCTCAAGCGCGCTGATAAAAGCGCGGCGACCGTCGCATTGATCCTGGGTGATGACGAGATACGGTGCGGTGACCTCGGCATCAAGGCGCTGCGCGTAGACCGGCCGCAGCGTACGGTGCAATGGAATGTTTTGATTGAAAGTTTGGGGACGATGTCTCCGAATGGCATTGACGGCAGCTTGTTGAATCTGGGTAATTAACTATATTGAGGTGTGGTGTGGACGGGAACATATCCGAGCAACAGCAGGTTGAAGAAATCAAAAAATGGCTGCATGACAACGGCGCTTCGATCCTCGCCGGCCTGGTGATCGGCTTGTCGGCGGTGTTCGGCTGGCGCGCCTGGGATGGGCATCGGCGCGCTGCGGACCTGCAGGCCTCGACGATTTACCTGCGGATGGTCGATGACTACAAGGCCGGCAAGCCCGGCGTCGCGGTGCGCGATGGCGAAGAAATCATCACCAACTACGGTAAAACCGATTACGCGACATTCAGCGCGTTGATGCTGGCGGCGCTCAAGATCGAAATGGGTGATACAACGGCGGCAATTGCGCATCTGCAATGGGCCGTCGGCAATGCCCAGCAATCGGCACTGAAACAATTGGCGATGCTGCGTCTGTCCAGGCTGCTGCTGTCGGAGAAGAAAATAGATCAATCGTTGCAGCAGGTCGAGGCCATGGACCCGACCCAGTATGTGGCCTTGCGAGCGGAACTGCTGGGTGATCTGTATCGCGCTAAGGGCGATGCGGCGAAGGCGCGCAGTGAATACCAGTTGGCGCTCCAGGCGCTCGGCAAAGGTGCAGACGCCCTGCGCGATGCCATCAATATGAAACTCGATGCCGTCGGCGGTGCGCCAAATGCGGGGCAGTCACCATGATCCGCGGTCTTTTGGTGGTCCTGCTGGCAGCCGTGCTCGGCGGCTGCAGTTGGGTGTCAAACTATCTTGCCGGTGAGGATAACTCCGCGCCGCCCGCGAAGTTGGCAAAAATCACGCCCGTTATCAAGGTGGTGCGGGTATGGGACGCGAGTCTTGGTGCCGTGGACAAGGACAATCCGGTACGCCTGACGCCGGCGCTCTGTGACGACCGGCTGTTCGCCGCCGGCGGTGGGGGTGATGTTCATGCATTCGACGCTGCCAACGGCAAATCGATCTGGAAAACTGCGAGCAAGGCGACCTTGTCCGGCGGCGTTGGCTGTGGCGAAGACTTGGTGCTGGTCGGTAGTGAGAAAGGCCAGGTGCTGGCCTATCATGCCGGTGACGGCAAACTCGCATGGCGGGCGCAGGTTTCCAGCGAAGTGCTGGCGCCGCCACGCATTGCAGATGCCATGGTGGTTGTACGCACCATCGATGGCAAGGTCTTCGGTTTGAATGCCACTGACGGGTCGCAGCATTGGGTTTACGACCGCAGCACACCGGTGCTCACTTTGCGTGGCAGCGGTTCGGTGGTCATCACGCATGGCGGGGTAATCGGTGGTTTCGATAACGGCAAACTGGTGGCGCTGACCCTGCCCGAAGGCAAGCCTGTCTGGGAAACCAGTGTCGCCGTTCCCAAGGGACGTTCAGAGCTGGAGCGGATGGTCGATATCGATTCCGATCCGCGGATCGTCGGCAACCATGTCTTTATCGCCACCTATCAGGGACGTGTCGCTTCGGTGGCTCTGGAGTCAGGCAGCATCGAATGGGTGCGTGATATGTCTTCCTACGCCGGCCTCGATGTTGATGTCGACCATATCTATCTCACCGACGATAAGAGCAAGATCTGGAGTCTCGACCAGAGCGACGGCAGTGTCCTCTGGACGCAGGACAAGCTGCATGGTCGCAGCCTGACTGCGCCGACAGTGTTCGGCGATTACATTGTGGTCGGTGACTTCGAAGGCTATGTGCACTGGCTGTTGAAAGATACCGGTGCCATCGTGGCGCGCGAACACGCTGACAGCAGCGGCATCATGTTTGCCCCGCTGGCGGCCGACGGATTGCTGTATGTGCAGGGGCGCGGCGGGGAATTGAGCGCCTACCGTGTCCAAGAGTGACGTCGAAACAATGTCTGCGGAATACGACAGGCCAATCGATGAGCGCCTCGTGTGGCATTCCGATTGCATCGCGCGTCGCTGAATCATGCTTCCTGTAATCGCCTTGGTCGGCCGTCCCAATGTCGGCAAGTCCACGCTGTTCAACAGCCTGACACGCAGCCGTGATGCCTTGGTGGCGGATCAACCCGGACTGACGCGCGATCGCAAGTACGGCATCGGTCTGCTCGGTCCGCGCCACTATCTGGTCATCGATACCGGTGGCTTGAGCACCGATCAGGACGGTATCAGTGCGCTGATGACGCAGCAGGCCATGATCGCGGTGCGCGAGGCCGATGCGGTGCTGTTCATGGTGGACGCGCGCGTCGGATTGTCCGGCAGCGATGAAATGATCGCGCAACAACTGCGCCGATACGCCAAGATGCTGTACCTGGTGGTGAACAAAGCCGAGGGTATGGAGCCGGCGCGCGCCAATGTCGATTTCCATGGCCTGGGCCTGGAGCCGCTGCCGATCTCGGCGGCGCACGGCCATAATGTGGCGGATCTCATCGAGACGGTTCTGGGGGCTCTGCCGGCCGATACCGATGCGCCAGAGAAAGATGCCAGCGCCGATGGCGGCATTCGCGTTGCGGTACTCGGTCGACCTAATGTCGGCAAATCGACGCTGGTGAACCGTTTGCTGGGCGAGGAGCGGGTGCTGACTTTCGATCAGCCGGGCACGACGCGCGACAGCATTTTCATCCCATTCGCGCGTGATGGGCAGGCTTATACGCTGATCGACACTGCCGGCGTGCGGCGCCGCAGTCGTGTCGATGAGGCTATTGAGAAATTCAGTGTCATCAAAACGCTGCAGGCCATCGAGGCGGCCCATGTGGTGATCATGGTGTTGGATGCCAGCGAAGGCATCACCGAGCAGGATGCCCATCTGCTCGGACATGTGCTGGAAGCCGGTCGCGCCCTGGTGCTGGCGGTGAATAAATGGGACGGCCTACAGTCCGATCAACGCAACAACATAAAGCGCGAACTGGATGTGAAGCTGCCGTTTCTGGATTTCGCCGAGACGCATTTCATATCGGCCCTGCATGGTTCGGGTGTCGGTATAATGTTCCAGGCGGTGCAGGTCGCATTCCGTTCCGCGACTGTTAAAATGGCCACTCCGCAACTGACCCGCGTGTTGCAGGAAGCCGTCGAAAAGCATCAACCACCGCTGGTGCGCGGCCGGCGCATAAAATTGCGTTACGCCCATCAGGGTGGCAGCAGCCCGCCGCTGATTGTTATTCACGGCAATCAGACCGATTATGTGCCCAAGGATTATTCGCGCTACCTCGCCAAGCATTTCCGCGAGGTGTTCAAGCTGGCCGGGACGCCGATCCGCATTGAATACAAGTCCGGGTCCAACCCCTATGAAGGACGCAAGAATGTTCTGACGCCGCGCCAGCGCGAGAAGCGCCGGCGCTTGCAGCGGCATGTCAAGTGAGCGCCGCTCTTGCACTGGCGGCTGTTTTGTCTGGGCAGCGATTTACTGGTACTATCCAGGCCCTGTAGTCGCGCCGTTACAAGAGGAACTCATGGCAGATCGCAGATTACAAGTGTTCCACACGGTGGCGCGCCTGCTCAGCTTCACCAAGGCGGCCGATACGCTGCACATGACCCAGCCGGCGGTGACCTTCCAGGTGCGCCAGCTGGAGGAATACTTCAATACCCGTCTGTTTGACCGCACCCACAACCGCATCAGCCTGACCGATGCCGGACGGCGCGTGTTCGAGTACGCCGACCGCATCTTCTCGCTGTACGCCGAGATGGAGAATGCGGTTCGCGAGATGACCGGCGAGATCAGTGGGGTTCTGATGATCGGTGCCAGCACCACCATCGCCGAATACATGTTGCCCGCGTTGCTCGGCGACTTCAAAGCCAAATACCCCGACGTCAATATTCATCTCAAGGTTTCTAACACCGACGGCATCGTCAGCATGGTGGAGAATAACGTCATCGATCTGGGCGTGGTCGAAGCGCCGGTGCTGAACAAAAATCTGGTGGTGGAGGTGTGCCGCCAGGACAAACTGGTGGCTATCGTGCCGCGCAATCATGGTTTGGCGCGTCAGCCCCGCGTTACCATTCAGCAATTGCTGGAATTCCCGTTCATCTGCCGTGAGGAAGGTTCGGGCACACGCGAAGTGATCAACGAGTATATGAGTCTGGCCGGCCTCAATCCCGGCCATCTCAACGTCTCGATGGAGTTGGGCAGCCCCGAAGCCATCAAGGGCGCGGTAGAGGCGGGTATGGGCGTGTCGATCGTCTCGCGCGCCACTATCCAGAAGGAATTGCAACTGGGCTCGTTGGTCGAGGTCAACCTCGATCCGCCGTTGGAGCGGCCCTTCTCTTTCGTACATCAGAAACAGAAATTTCGCTACATGGCGGTGGATGAACTGCTGGAGTTCGCGCGCAATTACTGCAAAGAACACGGCAAAGCGTCTGCTTGAATGGCGCATGCATCGCTCCAGACAGAAGCAGGGGCGGGTCTTTGCGCCGTCCTGCGTCAATTGTAGGGCCGGCCTCAACCGGCCAAGCCTAAGAGCGTGCGGCGGGCTGAAGCCCGCCCTACGGGATCCCGCTCACAGGGAGCGATGTTGCGACGGTATAAACGATGAGTCTTGAAGAAACACGCTTGCTCGAATTATTCGCCGACCTCGCGCCCGCCGACCGCGACAGCCTGCTGGCATTCGCTGAATTTCTCCAGGCACGGCGTTTATCACCCGGTTCCCCGATGATGGCCGCGGCCCCGCCCACGAAAAAAGTCGAGCGACCCAAGCCTCTGGACATGCCCCGCCCGGAAAAAGAGGCTGTTGTCGCCGCGCTCAAGCGCCTGACAAGCACATATCCGATGCTCGACAAATCCAAGTTGTTGAGCGACACCTCCGGACTGGTGACGGCGCACATCATGCAGGGGCGACCGCAGATCGAAGTCATCGATGAACTGGAAGCCATTTTTACCAGGCACTACCAGCTCTGGTACAGCGAGTCCGGTCAGGACTGACGTGGAACTGATCACCGCCTGGTTCCGGCGTCATTTTTCCGATCCGCAGGCCGTCATCCTGGCGGTATTGTTGGTCATCGGCTTTGCGGTCATCATCTTCTTCGGCCACATGCTCGCTCCGGTGCTGGCGAGCATCGTCATCGCTTACCTGCTGGAAGGTCTGGTCGGCATACTGCAACGACAGCGCGTACCACGGCTGCTGGCGGTGGTGTTGGTCTACAGCGCCTTCATGGCCTATCTGGTGTTCCTAGTGATAGGCATGATGCCGCTGCTGTCGCGCCAGCTCAGCCAGTTTATCCAGCAATTGCCGAATATGATCGCGCAGGGCCAGACCCTGCTCATGCAACTGCCGGAGCGCTACCCCAGTCTGATCACGGCGCAGCAGGTGTCCGACATCATCAATTCACTGCGCGCCGAGATCGGCCAGTCCGGACAGCAGGTATTGTCGTACTCGCTGACCTCGGTACTGAATGTGATCACCATGCTGGTCTATCTGGTACTGATGCCGCTGCTGGTATTTTTCTTTCTCAAGGACAAGCAGCGCCTCATTGCCTGGTTCACGGGATTCCTGCCGAGTGAACGCGGTCTGGCCACGCAGGTGTGGAGCGATGTCCATCAACAGATCGCCAATTACGTGCGCGGCAAATTCGTCGAGATTCTGATCATCTGGGCGGTGAGCTATGTCACCTTCGCGCTCATGGGGCTGAACTTCGCCATGCTGCTCGGTGTTCTGGTGGGTCTGTCCGTCATCATCCCGTATATCGGCGCCGTGGTGGTCACACTACCGGTCGCGCTGATCGCGTATTTTCAATGGGGCTGGAGCCCAGAGTTCGCGTATCTCATGCTAGCCTACACGGTGATCCAGGCCCTCGATGGCAATCTATTGGTCCCGCTGCTGTTCTCGGAGGCTGTCAATTTGCATCCCATCGCCATCATCGTCGCCGTTCTGGTGTTCGGCGGCCTGTGGGGCTTCTGGGGCGTGTTTTTCGCGATACCGCTCGCGACATTGGTGCAGGCGGTGTTGAAGGCGTGGCCGAAAGAGGGAGGTGAAGTAGAGACGGCGTAGCAATGTAGTGCCGCAGGTTACTCGATCAAAGCGCTTCCGACGCGAAATCCGCCAGCCGCGAGCGCTCGCCGCGCTTCAAGGTGATATGCCCGCTGTGGGCCCAATCTTTGAAGCGGTCGACGACATAGGTCAGGCCCGAAGTGGTTTCGGTCAGATACGGTGTGTCGATCTGCGCGACGTTACCGAGACAGACCACTTTGGTGCCGGGCCCGGCGCGTGTCACGAGAGTCTTCATCTGTTTCGACGTCAGATTCTGCGCCTCGTCGATGATCAGATATTTATTGAGGAAGGTGCGGCCGCGCATGAAGTTCAATGAGCGGATCTTGATGCGGTTCTGCAATAAATCATTGGTCGCGGCGCGGCCCCAGTCGCCGCCGTTCTCGGATTTGGTGAGCACTTCCAGATTGTCCATCAGCGCGCCCATCCATGGCGCCATCTTCTCTTCTTCGGTGCCGGGCAGAAAACCGATGTCTTCGCCGACCGACACCGTCACGCGCGTCATGATGATCTCGCGGTAGCGCTTATCTTCCAGTGTCTGCGCGAGGCCGGCGGCGAGCGCCAGCAGTGTCTTGCCGGTGCCGGCTTGGCCAAGCAGGGTGACGAAATCGATCTCCGGGTCCATGAGCAGGTTGAGCGCGAAGTTCTGCTCGCGGTTGCGCGCGTTGATACCCCACACCGGGTGCTTCGGGTTGCGGTAATCGTGTGTCATCTCCAGCGTAGCATTGTCGCCGTCGACGCTGCGTACGATCGCTTCGAAGTTAAATGACCCCCGGCAAAGCCGGGGGCTTATTTGGTGAGCCCCTCAAAGGG
>VFSW01000420.1_pt1 | contig 61879 bp, 51 predicted proteins | sample 5358111 | NCBI WGS metagenome assembly VFSW01 (sample SAMN11554181, study PRJNA540505) | mine drainage metagenome | isolation source: sediment from site ElyBrook_90M | place: USA: Ely Copper Mine, Vershire, VT | collected 2017
ATAACGGCATATCGGAGAGTATTATTTCAGGTCTCCTATTGACAACGCTACCAATTTTTTATGGTAGCAATCAGTACGACTGCAACTGGAATATCTCTGCGACACCAGATCATCAACGCTGTCATGGCAGAACACCCTGAAGTGGATGCCGGGATAAATCTATGGGAGCAGATGGCAACTCAACTCATTGCGCTCATTGGTGAAGATGGTTTCAATTCACTCTACGCGCGCAGCGTATTTCTTAGCCAGTCGATATTCCCCTGGCTCGCGGCAAGCTCACTGCCACCCCGGACTGATCACCGGTTCGCGAATTTAAAAACCAGCCTGGATGGACAAACGCCGGCGCAAGCCGTCAAAGCGAACCGTTTTCTGCTGATCACTTTCACCGACATTCTCGCCTCGTTGATTGGCGAGCCGTTAACAGCACGTGTTTTGCGGACGGCCTGGGGCGTCGAGGCGCTTTTAGGCAAGCACGAAAATAACGTTGCTGATAGCGCCGACAAGCTTTTGTCCGGGCACAATAAGGAATTCAAAGATGAGTAACAAGATAAACATACGTCGCCTTCCAACCGGCGTACCGGGTCTGGACAGTCTGTTGGGCGGCGGCATTCCGGAATTTTCGTTTAACCTGATTGCAGGCACGCCGGGCGGCGGAAAAACAACGCTCGCCCACCAGATCATGTTCTCGCAGGCAAGTCCAGATAATCGAGCGCTGTTCTTCACGGTACTCGGAGAACCCGCTTTGAAGATGCTGCGTTATCAACAGCAATTTCCATTCTTTGACAACCATAAAATCAACGAATCGATCCGCTACGTCAACCTGTCTGCAGACCTCATAGAAGGAAATTTTGATCGCGTGCTGTCACGCATCGTCGAAGAAGTCACCAACTATGCGCCCAGTATTGTATTCGTTGACTCGTTTCGATCCGTCGTGCAGTTGGCGAAGCAGATGAAACAGGGGGCATCTGAATTACAACACTTTGTGCAGCAGCTGGGCATGCAAATGACGAGCTGGCAGGCAACCACTTTTTTAATCGGCGAATATTTGACGCCAGAATCAGAGTCCAGCCCCGTCTTTACCGTGGCGGATGGCATCCTGTGGCTTTCGCAAAATTTGCAGCATAATTCAACGGTGCGCAAGATACAGGTCGTCAAAATGCGCGGTCAGGCTCAGGTTCCTGGTTTGCATACGTTCCGTATCAGCGATGAAGGTATTCAGGTTTTTCCGCGTGCCATTATCAAACATGATGCGACGGCTATGCCGGCCATCAAGGTCATCACCGGCGAGGAACGCGTCCCGATGGGAGTTGCCGGTCTGGATGAAATGATGGGCGGCGGCTTGCCGGGCGGCTATTCGCTGCTCGTAGTCGGGCCATCCGGTTCCGGAAAAACCATATTGGCGACGGAATTTCTCGCCGAAGGGGTGCGCCGTGGCGAACCCGGTGTCATTGCAGCATTTGAGAAAAGCCCCAGCCAACTGCTGAATAACAAGTTGCAAGAACTGATTAAGGCGGGGCAAGTCGGGGTGATCGACACGCGCTCACTGGATCTGTCGATTGATGAGACCTTGCATGATTTGATCAAAATGATTAATCAAATGCAGGCCAAGCGCGTCGTCATCGATTCCCTGTCCGGATTCGAGCTGGCGCTGGCGCCCGAGTTCAGCGAAGATTTTCGCGGGTCGCTGTACAGGCTGATTGCCGAGCTGACCGACATGGGCGTGACCATATTGATGACCTCGGAACTGGAAGACCGTTACACCGATCTGCGCTTCAGTCCCTTTGGCAGCGCGTTTCTCGCTGATGCGATTATCGTGCAGCGCTATGTCGAAATCGATGGACAGTTCAAGCGCGTCTTCTCGGTGGTGAAGGTCCGCGGCAGCAATCACAGCAAGGACATCCGGCTGTTTGACATCACAGACAAGGGCATCATCATCGGCGATACCTTATCTGGCTACGCCGGAATCATGTCTGGCCGGCCTTCGGTCGGCCCGTAGCAAAAACGATCAGATTATCAGGGACGCTGATGAACAAAAATGACGGCGCATTCCATACCGACGACCCGGTTCCTGCAGCGGATCAGGACAGGCTGCATATTGTCCGCAGACCCGACAGACGGTGCAGTGTTGACAATGAACCAGACGTTTCAAGCCGCGATCAATCAGTCACGCTAAGAGAAGATGCAGCCCATCTGCGCGAAGCGGCAGTCACCTTCCGCGAGCAGGAAATTTGTGTCGCAGAGGCGACCCAGGCCGCATCCGACGACCACATGGCGATGTTGCAGGAATCAAATGCGCATCTGGTAGTCGCTGTTATGCAGGCGAAACAACTGGCCGAACAAGTCAAAATCGCGACAGACCAGCTGGAGATTGCCAAACTTGCGGCGGAAAAGGCCAACCTTGCCAAATCAAATTTTTTGTCCAGCATGAGCCATGAACTGCGCACCCCGCTCAATGCGATCCTGGGATTCGCGCAGTTGCTTGAGGCAGGCTCCCCGCCACCCACGGATGGACAGCGTGCCAGGCTGCAGCAGATTACTAAGGCGGGCTGGTATCTGCTGAAATTGGTCAACGAAATTCTTGATCTCGCAGTGATCGAATCCGGAAAATTATCGCTGTCACTGGAAGCCATATCGCTGGTCAATGTCATGCGCGAATGCCAGACCATGATCGAACCGCAGGCACAAAAACGTGACATTCATATCGACTTTCAACCCTTCGACATCCGCTGGCATGCCCATGCCGACCGTACACGTGTGCAACAGGTTCTGATCAACCTGCTGTCCAATGCGATCAAATACAACCGCGAGTATGGCACGGTCGTGGTGACATGCACCATGAGCAGTTCTGAACGCATACGCATCAGCGTTAAAGACAGCGGTGATGGGTTATCTCCGGAAAACCTGGCACAACTATTTCAGCCCTTCAATCGTCTCGGCCAGGAGGCAGGATCCAAGGAAGGAACAGGCATCGGCCTCGTCGTCAGCCGGCAATTGATCGAGCTGATGGGCGGCACTATTGGCGTCAACAGTACTGTCGGTGCGGGCAGCGAATTCTGGATCGAGCTGATCAGAGACGATATGCCGCAACCTGCCGCTGAAAACATCACGCCTGCAGAGCTTGCGCTGCAAGTGCCGGACAATGCGGCGCCACGCACCCTGCTGTATGTGGAAGACAATCCGGCCAACCTGCTGCTGGTCGAACAAATCATTGAGGAACACCCCCATTTGCGCATGCTGAGCGCAATGGATGGCAGTCACGGCATAGCGGTTGCGCGTACCCATCTTCCCGACATCATCCTGATGGACATCAATCTGCCTGACATCAGCGGCATCGACGCCTTGAAAATTCTGCAAGGTGACCCGCTAACAAAACATATCCCCGTCATTGCCTTAAGTGCCAATGCCATGCCCCGCGATATCAAAACAGCTTTGGAGGCAGGATTTTTTTATTATCTTACCAAGCCGATCAAGGTCGGTGAATTTATAAACGCGCTGGACATATCGCTGAAGCACGCCAGGAAAGATAACGCAATGGTCCGGGATATTGGTGATGAAGAGCAAGTCTGACATTGACAGCGCGTCCGGTACTGACGATCCGGATCAAACGCCTGCCCAGGGCAGGTTAAAAGTAGTTCGCGGGAGCGACAGGCGGCGCAGTGCTGTCATTACTGAGGAAACGGATGATCCAGGCAGTACACAATCGGACACTCTGCGCGAAGAGGCGGCCACCTCACGCGAGCGGAAAATTCATACCGCAGAAATGACGCCCTCAGCGTCCGAGGATCATTTGATGCTGTTGCAGCAGGCGAACTCAAACCTGATCACCTCTGCCATTGAAGCACAGACACTGGCCGCACAACTCCAAACAGCCAAAGATCAGATGGACCATCTGGCCCATCACGATGTGCTCACCGATTTGCCTAACCGAATCCTGCTGCAAGACCGGCTTGGACAGGCGATCGAGCTGTCCCGCCGTCAAGGCAGAAAACTCGCGGTGATGTTTATGGATCTGGATCGGTTCAAGCACATCAATGACTCCCTGGGGCATGCCATCGGCGATCAACTGTTGCAGTCGGTCGCACAACGTCTGGTGGGTTGTGTGCGTCATTCGGACACCGTCAGTCGCCAGGGTGGTGATGAGTTCGTGCTGCTGCTTTCCTATATTGAGCATTCAGAAGACGCGGCACATTCTGCGCAAAAAATACTCGCAACCATCACACTGCCGCACCGCATTGATCAGCACGATCTGCATATCAGCGCGAGTATCGGCATCAGCATCTTCCCTGACGACGGCCAGGATGCGGAAACACTGATCAAGAGTGCAGACACCGCGATGTACTCTGCCAAGGAAAACGGGCGCAACAATTACAAATTCTTTGAGCAGAACATGAATGATTTTGCCGTCCAGCGGCAATCCATAGAAGCCGGCCTGCGCCGCGCTTTGGCCCGACAGAAATTTGTATTGCACTACCAGCCAAAAATAAATTTTCACAGCGGCGCGATTGTCGGTGTCGAAGCACTCATCCGCTGGCAGCACCCTGAACTGGGACTGCTGCCGCCGGCGCAATTCATCTCAATCGCCGAAGATTGCGGTCTGATCCTGCCGATAGGCCGCTGGGTGCTGCTTGAGGCATGCCGCCAGATTAAAGTCTGGCAGACGGCGGGCCTCGCGCCGATCACCGTCGCAGTCAACACCTCAGCGCTTGAATTACATGCCAGGGATTTTCTGGAAAATATGCGCACGACCCTCGATGATACCGGCCTGGCACCGCGCTATCTGGAAATCGAGCTGACTGAAAGCGTCCTCATGCGGGATGCCGAGTCTACCGGTGTATTGCTGCATGCGCTCACAGACCTGGGCGTAAAGCTTGCTGTAGATGACTTTGGCACTGGCTATTCCAGCCTGAGTTATCTGAGGCGGTTTCCGATCAACACACTGAAGATCGACCAGTCATTCGTGAACCACATAACCAGCAACCAGGATGATGCTGCGATCGTCAGCGCGGTGATCAGCATGGGTAAAAGTCTCAAGCAGCGCGTCATTGCAGAGGGCGTGGAAACAGCCGAACAATATGACTTTCTTCTGTCCCAGAACTGCGACGAGGGACAGGGATTTTACTTCAGCAAAGCCGTTAATGCAGAGGCATTCGCCGAGCTGCTTTGTGCCAGACGTTAACAGCCTGGGCCTTGAGCGCCAGAAGGCTCGCTAATGTACTGCAACGCACAGACTGTCCAATGTCGGCGCCCTATGATGATCGCTTACTCATGCGAGTATGCAAAATCAACCTCCCAATGATGAGAGATAATTATGGTCAACCTTGTTAAATGCTACACCATCAACGGCGCAGTCTATATAGACACCGAGCAGCTTAATGGCAGCATCACAAACCTGACGATCTACACCTGCCATGGAACACTTTTTTCAGACGCTGAAAAATCCGAGGGAGCTCGTACCCGGGGGAAATCATGGGTGCATCGCGACACCATTTTTGCATCGCAGGACCTGGCCGAGCAAAATTACAACCGGGTCCTGCTTGCCATCCAGAACGGTTCCCGCCGATATGAAGATACTCACTGAAATAACAGGGGAAATTTTACGATGCTACAGGAACGAAGGCAGGACAAATAACCGTCGTTGAATGAACGGATGACCGCGTGTCTTTTGCTGCCTGGAGTTTGCTACTTCTTTCGCCAATACGGGTTAGCGACGCGTAGCGGGAATAGTCAGAAAGAGATTGCGCTAAAAAAACCACAAAAGGACATCAGTCCCTTCATGGCTCTGGCAATGCTCTAGTTAAACAATTTTGCGGCGCGCAACCAGGAAGCCCAGCATGCCTATACCGGAAATCAGCAGCGCACCCTCTGATGGCTCTGGAACGGGTGATATATTGATCCCCCCACCGTAAGTGCCGCCGCCTGTTCCGGTAACCATTCCAGTGACTTGCAAATTGTAGTTGCCGGAACCCAAAGTAATTGGCGAGAGCAAGGCAGTCGATACAACACCCGGTGTACCAAAGCTGGTGCTGTTCTCAAGCGTTGTGCCAGTCGTGCCGCCAGGCGTGGTCGCTTGAATCAGACTGGCCGTTAAGCCGTTAATGTTCCAAAAGCTTCCAAGCGTTGCCGTCGTAATGGATGAACTGAAAGAGGAATTTGGAACGCTGAATGTCCAATTGTCGGTAAATGCCCCCGTCGTTATTTCCTGATCAAAAATACCATGAGACGAAGGAGCGCCGAGTGCCCCCAAGTCATAGGTTGTTGTTGTCGACGCCATCGCCTGCCCCGAAAATACACATACTGCCGCCAACCCGATTGCTAACTTTGATAATTTGCTGTTCATGACTTTCTCCTGTTTAACATTGAAATTTCTGAATCGTTTAACTTCGCTGAATTTCCTTGCATGGCGTAAAACTATTTAGAACGCCATGGAGTAGCAAGATAAGCTTTCAGTCATGTTCAAACTGTGCGCTGGTGCACACAGTGCAAAATATTCATCCGCTGCCGGCATCGGTAAAAAACTTGATTAATCACGGCAAGTATTACTCCCCTTTTTTCATCAGTTGCTGGCGTATCGACAGCAGCTCCTGCTCACGCTTTGAGTCTGTTTCGGGGTAACTCATTTCGAGGGATTTAAACGTATCGAGAATGATCTTTGAAACAATCAGGCGTGCATTCTCCTTGTCGTCGGCAGGCACCACGTACCAGGGCGCAGTTTTGGTGCTCGTCGCACTCAGGCACGCTTCGTAAGCCTGCATATACTGTTTCCAGAACTTCCTCTCTTCAATATCCGCCTGGCTGAATTTCCAGTTTTTCTCGGGCTCGTCGATGCGATCCAGGAAGCGCTTGCGCTGCTCTTCCTCAGACAGGTGAAGAAAGAATTTGATGATTCTTGTACCGTTGCGATGGAGATGATTCTCCATGTCCACGATGGAGCGATAGCGTTCCTGCCAGAAAGTTTTTTTGTTCATCAGATGATCCGGAATATTCTGGGCTTGCAAAATTTCCGGATGCACGCGAACGATCAAAACCTCCTCATAGTATGAGCGGTTGAAGATGCCGATACGACCGCGCTCGGGCAAAGCCTGCATCGTGCGCCACAGAAAATCATGCTCCAGTTCCGCAGCGCTCGGATGCTTGAAGCTGAACACCTGGCAGCCCTGTGGATTGATGCCGGACATCACATGCCGGATGGCGCCATCCTTGCCGGCAGCATCCATCGCCTGAAAAATCAGCAGCACCGCATATCGATTGGATGCGTACTGCAGGCGTTGCAGTTCACTCAGTTCCTCTACCTGTTTTTCGAGCAGTTCCTTATAGGCTGTTTTTGACCTGTATATCGGCTCAACCCGTGTCGGCCATTTGTCCAGCCTGACCTTCTCACCTTGCGGAACCCTGAATTCTTTGATTTTGATTTTCAACTTAATCCCTTTCATTTTCGTGAATATGCCATGCCGGCAAATATCAAATGCGGCAAACCATCTAAGTTTGCCGCCTCCCGGACTTGGGGATATATAGCTGAACAGCACAACATCATATTTCCTGTGGGGTCGCATTCCACAATGCGATAACCGGCACCCCGGGATGGTGGGGATCTAAAGCAAGAATGCTGAGTGTAGTCGTACCGAGCGAAAAATGCTGCGCCTCGATCAGCGCCAATCCTATCCAGCGCATGGCCAGGGCACTGCCGATCTGGCCGTGCGCAAACAATGCGATATTTCCGTCCAGTTTGCGCAGGCGATTGATAATCCGATCGGCGCGAGCACAAACCTGTTCAGGCATTTCACCGCCGGGGCAACCGTCCCGATAAACATTCCAGTCCGCTCGCTGCTTGTGAATATCTGCAGAACGCTGACCTTCGTAATCACCATAGTCCCATTCGGCAAGCTCAGGTTCCATTTCTGGGACTTTACCCAGGGCCAGTTCGCAGGTTTGCATTGCACGTTTAAGCGGACTGCTCAACACCTGTGCAAATGGGATATTCCGCAAGTGTCTGCCAAGTTCACGCGCCTCGTTTGCGCCGTTCCCAGTCAACGGAATGTCGGTGAGACCGGTGTGCCGGCCAGTGCGCGACCACTCTGTTTCGCCGTGCCGAATGAGGAACAGACGCAGCGGGTCGGGTGTGTTCGTTTTCACCATATGCTTATGATGCGCCGACAAAGCCCATCCCGCGAGCCCAGCGAGCCAATTTCAGGAAATCTCCGGGTCATCATCGGAGGGCATCGTCGTCAGCGCCAGCTCAATATTTGACGCGAGATGCTCAGCATACTTTTGCGCCTCATACAAATGAAGCGACTCATAGTATTTGGCTTTCAGGCGAAAATGATCGATGTCGTCCGATAATATTTTTCTTGTTTCATTCTTTGTCATCTCGCAACTCCTGTGTCTGGTTGATAATGATCGATGCTCTAAATCTGAAAATATTTTCAGCCACAAAAAATTTCCGCAATGATCAAATGCACCGCGTCAAACGAATCGCCTGGCGGATGGTTTATTGACGAACAGGCGGCTTCACGGGTGCTAGCGGCCAATTCTGGACTTGCAGCCAAATCTGTTGCACTGCTGGCGGAAGCTTGTCCATGTGTTTCAGAAAAAGCGCAAGCGTCCATATCTGCTGATCACTTAGCGTGTAGCCGAACGAAGGCATCCCCGTCAGGCGTATGCCATGTTTGATCTTCCAGAACGAATAGCCTTCCGGGTCGTCCTCAACCCCATCGGTCGCCAATTGCGGAGGCGGCGGATATTCGCCTTTTGCGATCGGTGATCGCGACGCCTTGCCCTTCGCGGAACCATGGCAAACTGCGCAGTTCTGTGCAAAAAGATGAACGCCATCCATGAGATTCTGATCAGTCAGCGCCACCGGATTTTGCTCATGCGGTGCATCGCGACGCAGGGTTGCATCTAACGATGTTTGTGCCATCCAGGTTTCAAGCCTGCCGGATTTCGCATCGGCATTGGCTGGAATAAGGCCGCTTTGCACCAGCGAATATGCGCAGGCCAAGGCAACGGCAAGCATCAACGTAACGCCCAAAACCATACCTTTAAACATAAAACATCCTTAATTTATTTCCACATCACGTTGGATTCCGCCTTGGCTGCGGCAGCCAGAAGATCGATCAGCGGCATCGCCCGGTGAGTCATGCTCACTACGGGATCATCCGCATTTTTGTCATCAACAGGGGGCAAAGTTTTTTCTGCATCGATAGCGGCTGTCAGGCGACTAAGGGCCACCGGAACATCTGCCGCCAGAATCGCGCCAGGAACGGTGGCGCTATGTCCCATCATCTTCAGCATGGCAAGCGCGATATCCCCGAATAGGGTGATGTCGGCATAGGCATTGGTTGTAAAAGTCACCAGCATGTAATAATCCTCGAATGAATATATCCGCTGTAATTTATAGTGAGATCACGATCCTGAGCTAACAGATATGGCAAAAGCAGTCAGGCGCAGCTTGCGCCGCACACCGACAGATATTTTCCTGATCTCACTAACGCTTGATGCGGGAAATTTTTGTGCCTTCTATGCTGAGACTCGCCATCAGTCCCTGCTGGTCGGAAATAAAGGCGTAGGCATCGTCTTTCAATGTCGACGTTGACAGGTTTTTGGCAATGCCTTCATTGGCCACGACAACCGTCGGTCCCACGCCAACTTCCCAGCCGTTCGACTTGTGGAGATACTTGACGGCTTTGTTATTCATCAGAAATACGACGTAGCTGTATGACTGGGCGCCTGCCTGCCATCCCCAGGATGCGGATACGGAATTGTAGTAGCCGGCAACATGCGAGCCCTCGAACAGCACGCCTTCACCGTAACTGCCGCCGAAAATCAGCCCGGCCTTGACGATGTTGGGAAACACCAATATTGCCTTGGCCTGTTTCGAAATAGCTTCTGCTGCAGGCTGTGTTTTGTACAAGGTTTGCAGCGCTTGCGCGGCGTCCTTGTCCAGGTCTTCTGCGGTGGCCGCATTCGCGCTGATGCTGATTGTAAAGAGCGATAATGCGGCGGCAGCCGCGAGAAAAAGATTGAGGAAACTGCGTCGTATAGTAGTCATTTTTATTCCTTTAAGTAATTGCGATTAATAACTGTGAAAGTATCTTAAGGGTCGGTACACAACGTGGTTTCCAAGTGTGCCGGGTGACAGCATGATGCGCGGATAAATCGGTTTATTCTGTGCGTTACCGCACAGAATGTGATTAGCCGCCTTTTTCAACGTTGATCAGCAATGGTCAAGTTTTATCTCCACTGGAAGAGCGTAAATTCCAGCAGCGAGACCTTGCTCATAGCTACCTCACTTACATTTTTCCGCCTTCACCAATACAGGATTGTGCCAGCCACCGTCCGCCGCGACCAGCGTATCAGCCTGTTTCGGCCCCCAGCTGCCGGGTTTGTAGCGGTGCACAGGATGGTGCGTAGCAAGCACCGGATCGACGACTGTCCAGGCAGCCTCGACCGCGTCCTCACGAGAAAACAGCGCGCCATCGCCTGCCATCGCATCGCTCAACAATCGCTCATAGGGTGTTTCCACCGACGCCTGCTCATCCAACAGGTAGAGCTCATGCTGATCACCGACGAACTCCTTGCCGGCGCGTTTCACACGGGCGGCCAGCGCAACGGCCGAGTTTGGAGAAATCCTGAAGCGCAGATAGTTGCTTCGCCCGTCCAGGGGCCGGGAATCGTCAAACAGCTTTTGCGGCGGCGGCTTCAGTTGCACGATCACCTCGGCCGCTGTCGCAGCCAGGCACTTGCCGGAGCGCAGATACCAGGGCACACCCTCCCAGCGCCATGAGTCGATATACAGTTTCAGGGCGCAGAACGTTTCAACATCGGAGTCCTTCGCCACCCCCGGCTCTTTGCGATAGCCCGCATACTGGCCGCGCACCACATCATCCGGCAGCAAGGGGCGCATGGCCTGGAATATCTTGGCTTTCTCGCAGTGCACCGCACCATAGCCCTGATATGCCGGCGGCTCCATGGCCAGCAGCGCGACAATCTGGAACAAATGATTCTGGATGACATCGCGCAGACAGCCTGCGCTTTCATAAAACACGCCGCGCCCCTTTACGCCAAAATCTTCAGACAGCGTAATCTGTACACTGGCTATGCAGTTGCGGTTCCAGATCGGTTCAAGGAAGGAATTGGCGAAACGGAAATAGAGGATATTCATGATTGCCTCCTTCCCCAGATAGTGATCGATGCGGAAGATCGCATCTTCTGCAAATACCGACAGCGCGATGCGATTGAGTTCGCGCGCAGAGGCAAGATCCCTGCCAAAAGGTTTTTCTACGATCACGCGCGCGCCATCTGCCAGTCCACAAGCGCCCAGACCTTTGATCACTGTCGCAAACAACACAGGTGGAATGGCAAGGTAGTGCGCCGGATGCCGCGCATCCCCCAGCGCCTGTTTGAGCGCTATGAATGTATCCGGATCATTGTAATCACCGCTCACATATTGAAGCTGAGAAAGTAGATGTTTGAGCGCTTCTTTGTCATCGATCTTGCCGGCTTGTTTGATGCTGTCTTTAACCTGTTTGCGCAGTCTGGACACGCTCCACTTCGACGAGGCAACCCCTACCACTGGCACATTTAAAACGCCGCGTTTGGCCATCGCATAGAGCGCCGGAAAAATCATCTTGTGGGCAAGATCTCCTGTTACGCCAAAAATCACCAGCGCATCCGCCGGCGTGGTGCGGCTAGAAGTTTTATCCATCTTAATATTCCTTTCAATCGTCATAGTGATGAATCTGCCGTGATACGAATCTGAAAATCTTCGCCCTGCCATTGATCTTTGTCCGGCCAATACAGGGTGAATTCCACTGTGTCACCGGGGATCAATTGCGCGGTTGGCAAGGCGGCAATATGCGCCAGCCCCCAGTCCTCAGTAACTACATCCGCAATTCCCTGCCAGCCGTTGTGCCCCCAGTGCACGCGCGCCGGAGCGTGCAGCAAGAGGCGCAGCTCCTTTCCTCTTGGCATGGTGCGCAGGCATTGTTTCAGGCGCCACAGGTAATAAGGAATCTCGGGACGCTGTCCGTGATAGCGCAGCCAGGTCTGGACCGGGCGATCCACCGGATAGCCCTGAGCATGACTCAGACACAATTTGATGTATTCGGCATGCGCCCATACCAGCGGCATGGCCGAACCGCTGGGCTGGCCCGGATAGAGATTGCATGCAGGTATGGGATCGGCATCCCATACCTGTTCCGGCAGCAGTCCGCCTTGTCCTGTCATCGCAGTCATGGCAGCGATGTAGGGCAAGACATCTTCACCTGCCATCAGCGCATAGTGTCCGCGTTCGCCCGTGAGCAGCGGCCAGCCGCGTCCTTTCCCGCTCCCGTCGAAGGCACTCCCATCATCGTGCTCGCCATAGCCGTCGCCGTTATAGCGGTGCCATACGGGGCCGTTCGGCGTATCGGTCTTGAGCAATTTGTCGATGGCCGTCACGCTCGCCACGATGCAAGGGTCATGAGCATCGCGCAGACCATACCGCACGAGTTGCAGAAAGTCGGTAGCCAGTTGCTCTTCGGCCGGCAAATCAGGATCGATGGCAAGATTCTTGATCAACACATGTTCGTGTTTTGCGCCATCGTGGCAGAGCTCGCCCGATGGCATGCTGCGCAAATAATAACCCGGAACACCAAGGCTGCGCGAAAGCTGTGTGTTTTCCACCCAGGTCCAGTCTTCCAGCCGTGCATTCCAGTAGTCCGCCAGCATCAGCGCGCAATCTCCCTCACGCCCGCCCAGCAATGCAGCGCCTTCAACCAGCGCGGCGATGGCAATTGCCAGAGTGAAAGTATTAATGCCGTTATCCTCTTCCCAGCGATCCTGTCCGGTAACCGGTCCCTGGCGCAGGATGAAGTCGAGCGCCCGGCGTACCATATCGCGCACCGGAATCTTTGCCAGCGCATTTTGCGCATTGAGGGCTGCGGCCAGCAATACGGGGAACGCGGTTTCATCAAGCTGTATCCCCTGCCAGAAGGGCTTTCCGCCCAGCCACTGGTTTTGCAGCCAGTGACCATCGGTCTGCTGGGTGGCGATCAGATAGCATAATATTTCACGCACATTGTCCAGTTTATCCATGGCCAGCAGCGCGCCTGCTGTTTCCACCAGATCGCGCGCCCACACCAGATGATATCCCCCCTGGCTCGCACTGGATTCTCCCCAGGGTACTGACAGGCTGGCCACTGCGGCACCGGGAAAGGTGCGATCTTCGTGTATCTTGAGCACGCTCGCAGAGCGTTGCAACAACTGACGCGCCTTTTCCGGAAGATCAGCGAGCGCAGGCGGTATTTGCCAATTTTTTTGCCAGTCTGCCCAACCTTCGCACTGAGATTGCCAGGCTGCATCAAAACCCTGCATCAATGCACTCCATGCCAGGGTTGCTGCCGCTTCTTTGCTGCTGCCAAGACCTATGGCCAGGGTGCAGCGGCGCGGCAATTCGCCGGCGAGCGAGACTTCCCCAGGTTCTGTTTCGGCATATTCCCAGGTCATGCGCAGGTTGCGATCGAAGTCCTGCCATAAATCGCTTTCCCCCACGCTGCCTACCGAGCGTTTGCCAAAACCGGGACGCCCTTCTGAATCTGCACACATCAGCGCCATACCGAACGGGCCCTGCTCTGCCCACAACAGCGGTCGTCCATCCCATGACGCTGCCCAGGCGCAGTTATTGGAAACATTGCCACCCATGCGCGGGACAGCGAGAAGATAAGGGCGCAAAGTAACATCTCCGGTGAGCTCGACATCCAGCAGAAGCACGTCACGCAGCGGATCAGGACAGATACTTAAACGCAGGTTAAATCGCTCATGATCGTGGCGTATGGTCAGCGCCGGGATGCCGGGCGCTGGGAACTCCAGGGTATAGCCGGACAGTCTGCGCAATTCCTGCCAGAAGCCCTTGTCATCCGCGACGATAAAGCCAAGATCCTTGAGTTGAGGAATATCGATGCGCGGATAATACACCTCGCTTAGTATGCCCTGTGCCACGCTGAACCAAAGCCTTGATGCGCCCAGTGTGGTGCCCACCATGTCCTTCTGCGCGGATGACCAGACCGGACTGCCTTGTTGTTTGAACGGGGCTATAGATTGCGGCATGCGTGTCTCTCTCGTCGTGATGTTTTCAGGATATACAGAAGGGAATTTCCTCACTCGCCCAGCAACTCAGCTACCGGATGCAATTGCTCCACATGCTGCGAGACGACCTTCACGATGACGATGATCGGAATGCCCAACAGCAGCCCCCACACCCCCCACAGCCATGACCAGAACAGCAGCGAAACAAACACGGCTGACATATTCATTTTGGCAAATTTTCCTGTCATCCAGGTGGCAACAAAGGCACCGACAAAGGTTGCTATCGCCAGCGACGCGCCTGAGGACAAAAGTCCCATGGAAAGTGAATCGAACTGCATGAAAGTCGCCGTACCGAGGGTGACCGCAGTCAAAGCCGGCCCCGCATAGGGTACAACATGCAGCAAGGCAGCGGCAACAGCCCAGGCACCCGCGTTTTCCAGGCCGATCCAACGCAGCGCAATCCACGTCAGCAGCCCGATTAACACATTGGTCACAAGCAGCATGAACATGTATTTCTGAATGGAGTCGTTGATCTCGTCGAGAAGATGCACGGTGATCTTCTTTTTAGACAGTGTCGGCCCTGTGAGCCGCACCAGCTTGCGTTTAAAAATGTCGCCGCTGAGCAGGAAAAAGAACACCAGAAAAAACACCATGGCCACCTGGCCGAAGAAGGCGAGCACCCCCCTTGAACCTACCCAAAGAAAGTTGCTGAGTTTGAAGGTTGGCTGGTCGATCACGACGTGCGTGGTGCGCTGCTTGGGAAGTGCCGATATGTCGGCGTGGCTGGTCGCTTTTTCAATGGTGTTTGCGGCGGTTTGCACATTCATCATGTTGCTGAACTGGCCACTTCGCAAAGTATCGAGTCCCGTCGACAACTTGCTGGCAGCCTCAGGCAGCTGTGCGAATATTCTTTGTGCCTGCCCGCGCAGCGCATATGCACCGAACAAGAGCGCACATATCACGGCTAGCATGACGATACTGGTGCCCGCAATGCGCGGCACTCTATGCCGCTCCAGCCAGGCGACCAGAGGATTCAATGTATAAGCAAAGAGTATTCCCAGCATCAGGGTGATCAGAAATGGCTGCGCCCAGTCCAGTGCGAATATCAACGCAATCGTTGCCAATATCCAGAGCGCAATACCGTGCGAGGATACAGGCAAGTGAACAGGGGGCGCATCGGCAATACTTTCGGGAAAAAGAATATGTTCCGGCGCAGCTTTGACGGCATGTGCTTCAGTTGCAACAGGAGTGGAACTCATGGTGCGTTGTCCGCAATGCGGCAAGCTACAGCGGATGCAGCTATAACGAAGCTGCCCGCAAACATCTTTCCCGTCATCACACTGCGCACCCCAGGACGGTAACCAATTCGGCTTGCATTAATCATTGCGATCCCGGCTCCGATCCTGCTTTGGCTCGCGCGGGGCGTTCTGGCCTTGCGGCCTTTCTTCCAGCCCGTGCGCTTGTGATTTCTGCTGCTCATACTGAATTGGCTTAGCTGGCTGCGTGTGATCCTGATGCGGCTCCTGTTTTGGAAATGCCGGCTTGCGAACTTCCTGCTGTGGGCGCGGGGCAGCCGGCGCATTCTGCTGATGCGGTTTGGGATTTTGGATATTTTGCTGCCCGACGCCCCTCTCTCCAGGTACTCGCTGTTGCTGAGGATGTGCATGCTGGGCAGGCTGCACTGCCTGATAGTGTAGCCTTGCTACCGGGTCACGCGGGTGAAACAGGTAATGCTGTTGCTGAAGCTGTTGCTGTTGCTGCACTTGCTGGGGATATCGACCCCTTGAATATTGACGCTGGTAGACTGGCAACGGGGCAGGGGCCGGTGCAGCGCTGCGATTCCATCTGTCCCAGCCGCTTCTACGCTGTTCCCAATCACGGCCCCAGTGATCTCCCCAACGCGGTGGCGCATCAGCCCGCCACCCGTTAAAGTATGCCGGAGGCTGGCTGTAGTATTGCACAGGGATGCGCAGGATAAACACCGGCACTTCTTCCGAACCCACCGGCCACCAGGGCCCGTTGTACCAGGAACTGGTGTACCAGTTATCATTCTGATAAACCCAATACATGCCGTCGTAGAAAAAGAAGTTTGCTTGTAGTTGTGGCGCGTAATAGACCGGGTAGCCTGGCACCACGACGAGATTCGGATATACCGGCAGATTGATCCCTATGCTTACGCTAACCTCAGCAGAAGAAGCAAGCGGAAACAGCAGCATTGCCAGAAATATAAGTGTATAGCGAGTTTTAAGCATTTTTAGATCTCCAGTTCGATATCCGTGCTCAGGCCATAGCTGCCTGACGGATGTGAAATTAACTCCGGCATGTTGACATAATGCCATCGCCTGGCGAAATGCTTCCGTGCGCTGACGAACATATGCTGCCACGCCCCTCATGAATACTGCGCTGTCCGAGCCATCTGTTCGCCACAAAACGTGACTCGCTCTTGCTAACCCTGTCTTTCCATTCTGCTCTTTGTGCGCCAACGAACAGATGTGTTTTTAAAATTGCCTGATTATCCCTGCCTCTTACTTCAATCAAGGACATATCATGAAAAGCAAACTTGCAACCACTTGTATTATTATCGGCACGCTGCTGGCCCCGGTTGCAGCTCATGCCGATTCAGAGGCGGACAATTCCCACCCCATGACATTTGTGAAAGATTCGGTCATCACAACAAAGATCAAGGCCAAACTGGCTGAGGAAAAGATGAGCAGTCTGGCGCATATCGAAGTCGACACAGACCGGAAGGGCGCTGTCGTCTTGAGCGGAAAAGTCAGGACTCAGGAAGAAGCGGACAAAGCGGTTTCAATCGCACGCGAAACCGAAGGTGTCACATCGGTCAGGAGCAAAATGCGCATCAAGAAGGATGATTAAACGCATGCCAGCATTGCAGGTCAATGCTTAACAAAATCAGGCCCGGCTTTACCAGTTTATGACAGCACCCCATATGAGGTGTTGCGTGAACGCTTGCTGATATCGTTGGCGCTGCCGCCAGGCAGACTTAGCCTCAGAAATTATCTGCCGTTTCATTCAAGACAGCTCCCAAGGCCTGCGCCGACCATCCGGGTTATGGAGAGGAGGACATCATCGTTATCAAAGAGTTGGGATTTTCTGCACGCGGCTGGAAAGCGCCGCGTAACGGATGGGATGCCGAGCTGCTGCGCTCTGAATTGTTCAGCATTGAACAACTGAAACGTCATGCGGTAACGCTGGCTGGCCAGTATAAAATCGATCCGCAATCGGGTCCGGACAGGTTGCTGCCAAGGTTGACTGACAATGCGCGCGTGCTGATCGCAGCGTATGACGTCGTGACCTCTGCCGCGGCAATGGGACAACGCATCCTGCCGGCTGAGGCCTGGTTACTCGACAACTTCTATCTCATCGAGCAGCAGATCGGTATGGCGCGCAGGCTGTTGCCGCGCGGTTACAGCCGACAGTTGCCACGGCTGGCTGAGGGGCCATCAGCAGGCTTCCCCCGCATCTATGATTTGGCGCTAGAGCTGATCTCTCACATGGACGGTCGCATCGACAGCGATAACGCCACCCAATTCGTCACCGCCTACCAGACCGTTGAACCTTTAAAGCTGGGCGAATTATGGGCATTCCCCATCATGTTGCAGCTGGCGCTGCTGGAGAACCTTAGGCGCGTTGGGCTGCGTATCGCCCGTCGGCGCGAGGAACGCGATGCGGCCATCACCTGGGCGGATCGCATGCTCGCTGCTGCCGAAAAAGAGCCGAAACAGCTGATCCGGTTGTTAGGCGAATTTTCCGATGCCGATGTGCCTTTGACTGCGCCGTTTGTGGAGGAATTTTACACAAGGCTCCAGTCCCAGGAGTCTGCCATGGCTTTTGTTCAGACCTGGGTTGAACAAAAGCTGCTCGAACAGGGCGTAACCGCAACACAGCTGTCGGAAACCGCCAGCCGGACGGCCGCAACCAACCAGATTTCCATCGCAAACAGCATCGGCAGTCTGCGCTTCATTGGCGCAATGGACTGGAGAAATTACGTCGAGTCACTCAGCGTTGTCGAGCAGACACTGCGTGAAGACCCGGCTGGGATGCACGCCATGCAGGATTTCGCCACCCGCGACCGGTATCGGCATGTTGTCGAAGACATCGCGAAAAGCAGTTCGCGCACCGAGTTGGCGGTGGCACAGGCAGCCATTGTTCTTGCGCAGACTGCTGCAGAGCAATCGGGCGCAAACGACCGCACCGCACATATCGGATATTACCTGATCGATAGTGGTCGGCAGCAGCTGGAACATGCAGTCGGCTGCCGTTTGTCGTGGAACAGACGAACCAGTCGGGCATGCCGGCATTTTTGCCTGGCTCTTTATCTCGGTCCCATCCTGTTGCTCACGCTGTTTGCAACGTCCATCGTGCTTTTCTCTTTCGGCAGATCAGGCTTAAGCGACTACTGGTTTTTTGCGTTCCCCCTCGTCATCGCTACCTCTGCATTGGTTGTCTCGCTGATGAACCTGCTGGTCACGCTCATCCTGCCGCCGCGCGCGTTGGCACGCCTGGATTTCTCAGCGGGAATTCCGGAGATTCACCGCACGATGGTGGTTGTCCCCACCTTGTTAAGCAGTACGCAAGAAGTTGATGTCCTTCTCGAAGCGCTGGAGATCCGCTATCTCGGCAATCGCGACCCCAACCTGTTCTTTGCCTTGCTGACCGATTTTAGCGATGCGCCAGAGGAAGTTATGCCAGGCGACGAGGCGTTGCTCGCCCATGCTCGCCGAACTGTTCAGGCGCTCAACGAGACATACCGCGAGGATCGTCCATGCATCTTTTATCTGTTTCATCGGCCACGGGTTTGGAATCCGTTTGAGCAGGTGTGGATGGGCTATGAGCGCAAGCGCGGTAAACTGGAGCAGTTCAATGCCAGACTCCGCGGAGAAGCGCAAGCGGCCTTCCCGGATATTGTCGGCGACACATCCATACTCGGTTCGATCAAATACATCATTACCCTCGATACCGACACGCAGCTGCCCCGCGACGCTGCACGCACACTGATAGGCAACATGGCTCACCCGCTCAATCGGCCTGTTTACAATGCCGACAAAAAACGCATCGTCGAAGGCTATGCGATTCTGCAACCACGCGCCTCGATCAGCCTGACCAGCGCAAGCCAGTCGCGATTCACCAAACTGTTCGCGGGCGAGTCAGGCATCGATCCCTACACGCGCGAAGTATCGGATGTCTATCAGGATCTCTTCGGCGAGGGCTCTTTCATCGGCAAGGGCATCTACGATGTGGATGCCTTTCGTCAGGCCGTCGATGGGCGCTTTCCGGAAAATCTCATACTCAGTCACGATTTGCTGGAAAGCGGCTATGCACGGTCGGCACTGGTAACCGATGTCGAACTCATCGAAGAACATCCTTCCAGTTATGCCATCGAAGTCAGCCGCCGACACCGATGGATACGCGGCGACTGGCAACTTGCCGGCTGGCTGCTGCCGCGCGTGCCAGGACCTGCCGGATCAAAAGCGCAGCGCCAACCCAACCCCCTCTCAGTCTTGTCGGTGTGGAAAATTTTCGACAACTTAAGGCGCAGCCTCGTGTCTCCAGCGCTGCTTGCCTTGTTAGCAGGGGGTTGGCTATTCGGCCCGGAACCCGCGTGGTTCTGGACCCTTCTGGTCACTGGGGTCATATTTTTACCCGCCCTGCTGTCAACCGTGATCGAACTTGTCCGCAAGCCTGAAGAACGCGACTGGCAGGTGCACCTGTTCCTGACGGGCCAAACCGTGGGCCGCTCAATAGCGATCGCTTTGCTGACGCTGATCCTTTTGCCCTACGACACATGGATTTGTCTGGACGCGATCCTGCGCTCGGGTGCACGGATGCTGTTCACGCAACGCGGATTATTGCTTTGGCAGCTGCCATCTTATGCAGTCCGTAACGCGCACCGCACGCTGATTGATTTTTTCAAAGAGATGTGGATCGCGCCTATTGCAGCGTTGGTGCTGGCCTTTATATTGCGGCAAAGCGGATCGACAGGGTTGCCGTTCAGTGCGCCTGTCTTGTTGCTCTGGCTGGTCTCGCCAGTCGTCATCTGGTGGATCAGTATTCCGCTTGCATCCCCTCTGCCAAACCTGACTGTTGAGCAGCAGGCATTCCTGCGAACATCCGCCAGGCGCACATGGCGCTTCTTCGCGGATTTTGCAGGGCCACAGGACAACTGGTTGCCGCCCGATAACTTTCAGGTATATCCGGCGCCACTCATCGCTACAAGAACCTCTCCCACGAACATAGGCATGTCGCTGCTGGCAAATCTGGCTGCATATGATTTCGGTTACATTTGTGCCGGAGAATTACTGCAGCTTGTCCAGAACACAATAGCAACGATGGAAAAACTGGAACGCTACCGCGGCCATCTTTATAACTGGTACGATACGCGCACGCTGCAACCGCTGCATCCACAATACGTCTCTTCTGTGGATAGCGGCAACCTGGCCGGCAGCCTGCTCACCTTGCAAGCAGGGCTGGCCGAGTTGAAAGACCAGCCGGTGCTCTCAGAAAACGCATTTCAGGGGCTGCAAGATACTTTGCAGGTGCTTGCCGAACATGTGCCATCACTGCCCACCCCGGATCTTGCGAAGAAGATCAGAACTCTGCAGGACGCCCTCCGCCCACTCACGCTGGATGGGCAGCCGCAGACCCTGGCTGCCGCCCACGGCGCGCTGGATAAGATACAACAAATCGGCGGGGCGCTGGCTGAATGGCTGCCAAAGGATATCGATATCGATGGCGAACTGTATTACTGGGCGCAGGCATTCGACCAGCAGTCCCGCGCACTTCTGGATGATCTGCTGTTCCTGATGCCCGAATCCCGGCACGTCGACAACATTCCGACACTGGCAGAGTTGTGTGCAACTGAAGCGCGATCGCCAGTCAGCGCCGCAGTTGAACGGTATAGCGTCATCGACGATTTGATAGATCGTTGCCGCGCATTGGCGGTGATGGATTTTGAATTTCTGTATGACTCGTCGCGCAACTTGCTGACAATAGGTTACGATGTGGGCGAACGGCATCGCGATCCATCCTGTTACGATCTGCTGGCTTCCGAAGCGCGTCTGGCCAGTTTCCTGCTGATTGCGCAGGGCCAGGTGCCGCAGAAGCACTGGTTCGCACTCGGCCGCCTGCTGACAAGTCATGGCGGCGACGTGAGCCTGATTTCATGGAGCGGCTCGATGTTTGAGTACCTGATGCCGCAGTTGCTCATGCCAAGTTACCCGAACACTTTATTGGCGCATACCTGCAGGGCTGCAGTGGCGCGCCAGATCGAATACGGCCGGCAGCGCGCTGTGCCCTGGGGGATTTCAGAGTCCTGCTATAACGCCACCGATGCCAGCCAGGTGTATCAATACAGGGCATTCGGTGTGCCGGGCTTGGGCTTCAAGCGCGGACTGGGAGACGATCTGGTCATCGCGCCTTATGCCAGCGCCCTGGCACTCACAGTGATGCCGCAGGAAGCATGTCTCAACCTGCAAACACTGACCGCCCTTGGTTTTTTGGGCTCATATGGGTTCTACGAGGCCATCGACTACACGCCATCGCGCGTGCCGCGTGGCAGGAATCACGCCATCATAAAGTCCTTCATGGCACATCATCAGGGCATGAGCCTGCTGGCCTTCGGGCATGTTTTGCTCAACCAGCCGATGCAGCGCCGATTCATGTCTGCCCCCCTGGTGCGGGCCACGGAATTATTGCTGCAGGAGCGCATACCAAGGAAGGGGGCTACGTTACACCCACACGCTGCTGAAGTCAGCGCTGCCGCACGTCCACCCCTCGCCGAAGCCGGCGGAATCATGCGCGTGTTTACCGATCCGAATACGCCAATACCCGAAGTTCATTTGTTGTCCAATGGCAGGTACCACGTCATGGCGACCAATGCCGGCGGAGGCTACAGTCGCTGGCGCGACCTTGCTGTCACCCGTTGGCGCGAGGATGCAACGACCGATAGCTGGGGCACCTTCATTTATTTGCGCGACCGCGACACGGGGCGTTATTGGTCAACTGCATATCAACCGACGCTGCGCCGTGCCGATCACTATGAGGCCATCTTCGTACAGGCGCGCGCTGAATACCGGCGGCGCGATCAGGCGATCGAAACGCACACCGAGATCAGCGTTTCACCGGAGGACGATGTCGAAATCCGCCGTGTCACACTCACCAACCAATCGTCCCGTACCCGCCATATCGAGTTGACAAGTTACGCGGAGGTTGTATTGGCGCCGTTGAATGCAGACCTTGCGCACCGCGCTTTCAGCAACCTGTTTGTACAAACCGAGATCCTGCACGAGCGGCAGGCTATTCTTTGCACGCGACGACGCCGCACGCCGGGCGAGCAGGTGCCGTGGATGTTTCACTTGCTGGCAGCACCGGGTGCCAATGCCGGCGAGCCTTCCTTCGAGACTGACCGGGCCAGATTTATCGGGCGGGGCAGAACGGCAGCCAACCCGGTGGTTCTGGATAGCCCTGACAGCCCGTCGAGCTTGTCAAACACGGATGGTTCGGTGCTCGACCCTGTCGTTTCGATCCGCCGCACCCTGACCTTGTCGCCCGACGAATCGGCGATCGTGCAGATCATTTCCGGTGTCGCGGATTCGCGCGAGGCAGCATTGGCTTTGCTTGAGAAGTATTGTGACCGCCACTTCGTTGAACGCGCCTTTGAAATGGCATGGTTCCAGAGTCATGAGGTGTTGCGCCACCTCAACATCACCGAAGCCGATGCCCAGGTCTATGGCCGCCTCGCTGCCTCCGTCATATACAGCAGCGCATTGCGCCGCGCCGCACCCGGCATCATTGCCCGCAACCAGCTCGGGCAGTCCGGACTTTGGCGTTTTGCCATCTCGGGCGATCTGCCTATCGTCCTGCTGCGCATCGGCGACCTGAACCGGATCGACCTGGTAAAGCAGGCGTTGCAGGCCCATGCCTATTGGCGAATGAAGGGCTTGGCTTCCGACCTGGTGATCGTGAACGAGGATTTTTCGGGCTACCGGGCTGTTCTGCATGACCAGATCATGGGGCTGATCAATGCAGGTTCAGAAGCGCAAATAATCGACAAACCGGGCGGAGTCTTCGTACGACGCGCGGAAGAGCTTTCCGAGGAGGATCGTGTTTTGTTAGAGACTGTTGCGCGCATTGTTTTCAGCGATACTGCCGAGACATTGATCGAGCAGGTTGAGCGCCGCGTGTCGGCTGAGCGCGTGTCGGACCGTCTGGCCACAGTATTGCAACACGAAGCTGAACCTGTCCATCCGCTGTTGGCGCGCGAACGCATCTTCTGCAACGGCCTGGGCGGCTTCACGCCCGACGGGCGCGAATACGTCGTCACCCTCGAACCCGGTCAGAGCACGCCAGCACCCTGGGCCAATGTGATCGCCAGCCCGCACATAGGCATGGTCGTCAGCGAAAGCGGAAGCGCTTATACCTGGGTCGATAACGCCCACGAGTTCCGGCTGACCACCTGGCACAATGATCCGATAAGCGACAGCAGCGGCGAGGCATTCTACATCCGCGACGAGGAAACGGGCGCGTTCTGGTCGCCGACGCCATTGCCGGCGCGCGGCCGCTCCGGGTATGTGTGCCGGCACGGGTTTGGTTACAGCGTGTTTGAGCATTTTGAGTCCGGAATTTCTTCGGAGCTGTTCACCTATGTCGCCATGGATGCGCCGGTCAAATTCGTGGTGATAAAACTGCGCAACCATTCAAAGCGCACGCGGCGACTGTCGCTGACCGGATACTGGGAGCTGGTGCTCGGTGAATGGCGACACGCCAATCTGATGCACATTGTGACCGAAACGGATGCGCACAGCGGAGCGCTGTTTGCCCGCAATCCTTATGGCCGCGAATGCGCCAAACGCATCGTCTTTGCGCAGGTCAGCGAACGGGAACATACGGTGACCGGAAACCGAACAGAGTTCATCGGCCGCAACGGCTCGCTGGCAAACCCGTCTGCCATGCGCCGCAAGCGTTTGTCGGGCAGGACAGGTGCAGCGCTTGATCCTTGTGCCGCGATACAGACCCGGATTGAACTTGCCGATGGGCAAGAGCGTGAGATCGTGTTTATCTTCGGCGCGGCCAGCAACACTGATGAAGCGCGGTATTTTATCCAGCGCTTCGGCGGACCGGCTGGTGCACGGCAGGCGCTGGAAACGGTGTGGGAACACTGGAACCGGACCCTGGGCGCAGTGCACGTGGAAACCCCGGATCCAGCGCTGGACGTGCTGACTAACGGCTGGCTGCTCTACCAGACCCTGTCCTGCAGGGTCTGGGGTAGAAGCGGCTATTATCAGTCCGGCGGCGCCTACGGTTTTCGCGATCAATTGCAGGACACCATGGCGCTAATCCATGCGACACCCTGGCTCGCCCGCGAGCAGTTGATCCGTTGCGCCGGACACCAGTTCCTCCAGGGCGATGTGCAACACTGGTGGCATCCACCCAACGGACAAGGGGTGCGCACCCATTTCTCCGATGACTATCTGTGGCTACCTTATGCAACCTGTCGTTATGTGCTGGCGACCGGCGACACGGGCGTACTCGACGAGTCGGTGCATTTCCTGGTGGGCCGCGAATTGATTCCTGAAGAGGAGGCTTACTACGACCAGCCGCAACGATCGGCTGAAGAGGCCAGCCTTTATGAACATTGCGTGCGCGCCATCAAGCACGGCTTGCGTTTCGGCCAGCATCAATTGCCGCTGATGGGCTGCGGTGACTGGAACGATGGCATGAATCTCGTGGGTTGCGAAGGCCGTGGCGAGAGCGTCTGGCTGGCATGGTTCCTGTATGAGAACCTTCAACTGTTTGCAGGACTGGCACGCAGCAAATGCGACGCGGCCTTTGCCGAAATTTGTAGCGGACAGGCTGAGCTGTTGCGCAACAACATTGAGACACATGCCTGGGACGGCGCCTGGTACCGGCGAGCCTATTTCGATGATGGCACACCCCTGGGTTCTTCGGGCAACGAAGAGTGCCAGATCGATTCGATCAGCCAGAGCTGGGCGGTCATCTCAAACGGCGGGGATCCGATACGCGCGCGCCAGGCGATGGCGGCAGTAAACAAGCGTCTGGTGCGACGCGATGCGCAGTTGATCCAGCTGCTCGATCCGCCCTTCGACAAATCAGACCTTGAACCCGGCTATATCAAGGGCTATGTGCCGGGCGTGCGCGAAAACGGGGGCCAGTATACCCATGCCGCAATTTGGGCCACGACCGCGTTTGCCATGATGGGCGACAAGGAACGCGCCTGGGAATTATTCGCCATGCTCAACCCCGTCCACCACGGCAGCACCCCTTTGGAGATAGAACGCTATAAGGTCGAGCCCTATGTCATGTGCGCGGACATTTACGGCGCAGCGCCTCACACAGGCCGCGGCGGCTGGACCTGGTACACAGGAGCTGCGGGCTGGATGTACCGGCTGACCGTGGAAACACTGCTTGGCCTGCAACTTGAAATAGATCATCTGCGCATCGCGCCGTGTATTCCGGCCCACTGGACGACTTACAAGATACACTACCGTTATCGCGAGACCTTCTATCACATCACTGTGTCACAAATAGTGTCTGCCGATGCGGCTCAGAGTGGCACAATGCGCGTGAGGGTGAATGGCATCGAACGCTCCGATAAAATTATTCCACTGATTGACGACCGCCAGCATCACACAGTCGAAGTGAACATCATAACGCTGCACCCGCTCAATGATCAGCCGGAAAGAACATGAAATTCGCCACGCGGATTGATCAATAAATTTAGGCTATGCCAAAATCAGAAAAGACGGTCGTCCACAACAAGTCATGGTTAAGTAAACTCGGGCCCGGGCTGATTACCGGCGCCGCAGATGACGACCCCAGCGGCATCGCGACTTATTCGCAGGCCGGCGCGCAATTTGGCTTCAGCATGCTGTGGACGGTATGGCTGACTTATCCGTTGATGGTCGGCATCCAGGTGGTCAGTGCCAAAATTGGCAGAGTGAGTGGGCAGGGGCTTGCTGCCAACATGCGCCAGCACTATCCCGCATGGCTGCTCTATACCATCGTCGGATCGCTGCTAATTGCCAACACCATCAATATCGCGGCCGATGTCGATGCAATGGCGAATGCCTTGAATCTGATCATCGGCGGCCCCACCCACTGGTATGTTGTCGGTTTCGGCACGCTCTCGCTGCTGCTGCAAATATTTATTCCCTACAGACGTTACGTGCGCATCCTGAAATGGCTTACCCTCGCATTGCTCGCATATGTTGCCACCCTGTTCGTCGTGCATATTCCCTGGACGCAGGTGCTGATCAATATTTTATTGCCGCACTTGTCATGGCAACCCGCATACATCACCACTGTGGTTGCCGTCTTCGGCACCACCATCAGCCCTTACCTATTCTTCTGGCAGGCATCCCAGGAAGTTGAAGAGCAGCAGGCCGACCCTCGTGCGATTGCGCTCAAGGATGCGCCCGGCCAGGCCAGCGCCAATTTTCGCCGCATCAAGATCGACACTTATATCGGCATGGCATTTTCCAATCTGGTTGCATTCTTTATCATCTTAACGACGGCGGTCACACTGCATCTTCACGGCATAAGCGATATTCAAACATCGGCACAGGCGGCATCCGCGCTTCGTCCGATCGCGGGCGAATTTGCTTTCATGTTGTTTAGTGCGGGCATCATCGGTACCGGGTTGCTCGCCATTCCGGTACTGGCAGGTTCAGCCGCCTATGCAATGGCCGGCGCATTCCACTGGCGCGACAGCCTGGAACTGAAACCTAATGCGGCAAAAGGCTTCTATGGCATCATCGCGATATCAACGCTGATCGGCATCGGACTCTGTTTTACACCCATCGACCCGATCAAGGCATTGTTCTGGAGCGCGGTGATCAACGGCGTGATTTCCGTGCCCATTATGGCGGTGATGATGCTAATGGCGGCGCGTACCGACATCATGGGAAAATTCGTCATTTCGTTCAGACTGAAAGTATTGGGCTGGTTATGCACAGCCGCCATGGCAGTTGCAGTGTGCGCGATGGTATGGTCGCTTAGCAAGTAAGCGGCGCATATCAAAATCTGGTTTTCTGATGTGCCCTGAAACGCGCAAGCTCATCGTGCAACCAGTGCCTGCTCGTCACCGCAGTGCTGCCAGCGCACTTCACCTGATAAGGCTGGCCGCTGAAACTGCTTTTCGTCGCAGCCTTGTCAATAAAATCTTCAGCGGCATGGATCTGATTTCTTGCCAGCAGATATTCGTACTTATCGTGCAAATGCGCCCGTGCCGATGTCGAGTCGTGCCAAGTGCCATTGCGATAAAACTCGCATCCGGATTTCTCAACATAGCCCAGCAGAAAATTGACCTCTGTCTCAGCGCTTGCCGGGGGTGCCGCATGCGCGATGACTGTCTGCATAAATCCCGCAACAAGCGTGATACTCATGATCCAACGCTTGTTATAGCTCATCATCTACGGGCAACCAGGATAAAATATTAGCCTTGATTCTTTGCCAGTTACTTCTTGCCGGCTCCGTGTCATATTCAACGTTTTTCTCGTCTTCCCGAGTGCGCCATACCAGATTCTTCCCCGCATCGTTCTGGCGCAACGCCAGCTGGTAGGCATTGGCCGGCTGCACCATCGCATCAAAACGCGCAGCAATCTGCTGCGCAAGCGCGGGAGAGTCGATGATCAGACCGATCTCGGTATTGAGATGCATCGATCGCTGGTCAAAGTTCATCGATCCTATGAACAATTTCTGACGGTCAAATACGAACAGTTTTGCGTGCAGTGAATAATTGCCATAGCGCGATATCGCCTTCGTTTCACCGCTGCCTTTGGTATTGCCCAGAAGGGAACGGATTTCATAAAGCTCCACGCCATCCTCAAGCAAAGGTATCCGGTAAGGCATGTAACCTGCCTGCGCCAGCAATACTGTCGATGATACAAGTGAGCTGGTCAGGAGGCGCACACGCACATTGCGCTGGCGCAGATTCTTGAACAATTGCATGCCCTCCTTCCCCGGTATCAGGAAGGGCGTAACCATCAGCAATTCTGACTTTACTTCGCGTGCGGCATCGGCCACCGCCCGGTGCATCAGCCTGCCGACCATCTCGCCATCTTCCACTTTTTTCTTGTCAGGGCTGTCGTAAACCAGCTGCGCGTGCGCCCAGATCAGCGGCAAGCGGCCGGAGACTATCCCGTCAAAGGGCTCGCCGTTTGCAACCCGTTCCACATAGTCAATCCTGGTTTCTTTCATCTTCGGACTCTGCACCTTCAATTCCACGCGTCTCTCTTCCAGGGAGGCATGGGGCGATTTTCCAGCTGCCAGCGCCTCGGCAGGAATTGACAGGTCGCAGTTCCAGAATTCATCAAAGCTTGCAGAAAGTTTTTGAGCGATGGGGCCTGCCACAAACACATCATCGTCGGCAAATTGGGAATCAGGGTCGATCTGAAAATATTGATCGCCGATATTTCTTCCGCCTATCAGCGCAATGGCATTGTCCACAACAAGCAGTTTATTGTGCATCCTGTAGTCGAGGCGTGATGCGTTAAACATGAATTCGGTGGCTCTGAAAAATGTACTGTGACCGCGATATGCGAAAGGATTGAATATTCGAATCTCGACAGAAGGATGTGCTTCAAGCCTGGTGAACCGCTCATCGCCCGCCATGGTTTCACCATCGTCGAGCAGCACGCGCACGCGCACCCCGCGGTCGGCTGCACGCAACACGGCGCCGGTCAGCAGCTGCCCCGTGTCATCTCCGCGAAAAATAAAATATTGCAGATCCAGTGTTTTTTGCGCAGCATTGATCATTTGCATTCGTATCAGGAACCCGTCGGCGCCTGCAGGAATAATGCGAAATCCGGAATGGCCAGCATGCTCTCGCCCGGCATTGTCGAACTGAAGGCCGAGACTTGTCTCTTCAGGATGAGCCAGAGCTGAGGATTGTATTTTTGGAAAACTGGAACCTGGAGGAAGCGACGCACATCCACTCAAGGCGGCTAGAATCGATACGACAAAACAAAATTTTTCTACCATTTTAGTGATCATGCACTATAAACTCGCTTGCCTTGAAACAGTCTGTATCAGCAACATCGATCGTGCCTGGTTACAACATGCCGCGGGTTGTGGAAGTCAGATTGAAGGCCGGCTGACGCCAGCTAACCTTCAAGTTTGTAGCGAACAGTGCTAGCGCCGAAAATCCAGCGGGAAAAAGAAACTGATGCCGGAAGATTGCTGAGGTTCATAATACACCGGTGGCGGCGCGTAAACTGGCTGCGCGTAGCCATAGCGCCGGTACTCATGATCACGGCGGTCGCCATGCCAACCTCGATCGCCATGATCGCCATGATCACCATGATCACCACGATAATCACCATGCCGATCACCCTCGTCATGACCACCATGATCCGCGAATGCTGGCGAGATTGACAAACCACCTATTAACGACGTCAAGGCAACCAGCAGAATAGCCTTGCGGCTAACTTGCCTGAAGTTTGTAACTTGCAATGCTGAAGATTTCATTTTGACACCTCTTTCCTGGAGTGATCGTTGCAGCAGTAATAACCCGATTCAAGCAAGATCATATTATTTGCTTTCCATTTTCTTGTGAGCATGCTTATGAACCTCGTGCCCGTGACGACTAAACAGCGCATCAGCTTCTTTTTTCTGTGCGTCTGACATGCTGGCATAAAGATCGGCGAACACCGGGATCAGTTTTTTGATGCCGTCCGCGTGCGCATCAGTAATCTCGCCGTAAGATTTAAGATTATCTACAGCGCTCATATCCTTTTCATGATCAGCCCTGGCCTGGGTAAGATTGTCCATGTTTTTCGCGTCGTCAAGCATGGCCTGTTTGACCTTCCCCCATTGCTCTTCCTGTGCCGCAGTGATCTTGAGTTTTTGATGCATATCCTTGATGCGCAGTTCGACGCGATCCTCATGCGCATCTTTTTCAGCCGCAAAAACGGCCACCGGCGTGAAAGCCAGCGTAGTCACCAGCGCTGCCACTGCAATGAGACTTGTACGTACAAAAGTTGATTGGTTTCCGCTAGCTTTCATGTTTATTCTCCCGGTTGAATTTTGCGTCCCGGCCAATGCCGGAACTTGTGCTACAGCCAGCTATTCTCCCCGTTTGCAAAAGACGCTCTGTGCGCTGGAGCACATATAAGCAAAAATACCACAAGGACTGACAGGGGATACTATTCTCGGACGTCAATCAGTCAATGCGCAACCGGCTGTCCAATAACCGAATGAACCGCCAGGCATTTCGCGCTGTGTGCGGTAACGAACGGAGAAAGCTATAGTGAAAGGATATAAATGCCCAAGCGCCATCTATTTTTAATAACGCGCATTTTGAAAACGACCATACATAGTTGGTGCTGCAAGCTGGTTGGGCAAGAGATGCGACAAAAAGGAGAATCACATGAATACGACGAAATTGGCAATACCATTGTTTATCGCACTTGCTTACGGCTCCCCGCAGGCGTTTGCCGGGCCAATTATAGGTTCGCAATTGGCGGATTTTGCGGTTTTGGCCGGCTCGACAGTGACGAATACCGGGAATACCCTGCTCACCGGAGATCTGGGTGTCAGTCCAGGCACAGCGATCACCGGTTTTTACGGCACAACTGAAAATGATGGCCCGGGAACTTTTACTGGCAAGGCATACCAAGGTTCTACGACAACAGGGAACACTGCTCAAACTCAACTTGGCAAAGCCATTACTTATTTTGGCGGACTGGCATCTACTTCAAACTTGTCGGGTCAGGATCTGGGTGGAAAGACGCTCACTCCCGGCGTCTATACGTTTAATTCGACGGCGGGTTTGACGGGAACGCTCAATCTTAACGACACCTCCAATGGGCTGTTTGTGTTCCAGATCGGAAGCGGACTCACGACTGCAAGCTTCTCGGGTGTCAACGTGATTGGTGGCAGCGCAAATAACGTGTATTGGAATGTCGGCAGCTCAGCGACCCTCGGCACAGGCACTGCGTTTAAAGGAAATATTCTCGCGCAAGATAGCATCAGCCTTGACAACGGCGCGTCAATTCTTGGCGGCAGCGCCTGGGCGCATACCGGTGCCGTGACGATGATTACCGACAAGATTTCAGTTTCAGCAGTACCAGAACCCGGCACCTGGGCCATGATGCTAAGCGGTCTGAGTTTTATTGGTTTCCTCGCTTATCGCCGCAAGAACGACTCTGCCAATATGCGCATGTCCGCCTAGTCAGCAAAGCACAGCCGCAAGGGGGTGATTCCCTTTGCGGCTTTTTTCGCCGCTCCGCCGTTTGAATATCCTGTCACGCGGTCAAGCTTGTTGGGGCGAGCGTGGCGGTTTTCATAACAGGTTTCTGCTCGTCTGGCGCACCTGTAATCTACGCTACAAATGCGACAGAACAAGGCGCAACCTAACATCAATGCTGCATTGTCAGATTCAAAGATAATTCTCAGAACGCAATTTGGCCAACTGTCCGTACCTCAGTAAACAACAATTGCTAAGCTGGTTGAACAGCTTGCAGTCGAGCGGGAGGCAGAAAGTGGCAAGTGGCAATTGCCCGGGTGTATAATTCGCGCCAATTTCAACCCTCAAGGAAATATCGTGTCCCTGTCCCGTCGCGTGCAAGCCATCAAGCCCTCCCCTACTCTGGCCGTCACGGCGCGCGCAGCGAAACTCAAGGCCGAAGGAAATGACATCATAGGACTTGGCGCGGGGGAACCCGATTTCGACACGCCGCAGCACATCAAGGATGCCGCCATCAAGGCCATCAATTCGGGCTTCACCAAATACACCGCAGTCGGTGGCACACCAAGTCTGAAAGCCGCGGTCATCGCAAAACTCAAACGCGACAACGGACTCGACTACAACGCAAAACAAATCCTGGTCTCCTGCGGCGGCAAGCAGAGCTTCTTCAATCTGGCGCTGGCCGTGATCAATCCCGGCGATGAAGTGATCGTTCCCGCACCTTACTGGGTATCGTACCCTGACATCGTGATCATCGCTGAAGGCAAACCCGTCATCGTTGAGGCAGGCATAGAACAGGGTTTCAAACTCACGCCCGCGCAACTGAAAGCCGCCATCACGCCGAAGACAAAAATGGTGGTGATCAACAGTCCGAGCAATCCATCCGGTGCGGTGTATACGCTGGAAGACTTGAAGGCGCTTGGCGAAGTGCTGCGTTCACATCCCGACATACTGATCGCAACGGATGACATGTACGAACACATCGCGCTGACCGATGAAAAATTCGTCAACATCCTGAATGCCTGTCCCGATCTGTATCCGCGCACTATGGTGCTCAACGGCGTCTCGAAAGCCTATGCGATGACAGGCTGGCGCATCGGCTATGCCGCGGGGCCGGAAGCGATCATCACCGCGATGGAAAACGTGCAATCGCAGAGCACGTCGAACCCGACTTCCATCTCGCAGGTCGCGGCTGAAGCTGCGCTCAACGGCGACCAGGGTTGCATCGCACCGATGCTCAAAGCATTCCGTGAGCGCCACGTGTTTGTGGTGAACGAGCTGAACAAAATACCTGGACTGAAATGCATCATGGCAGGCGGCGCATTCTATGCATTCCCCGATGCAAGAGTCGCGATTGCAACGCTACACCAGAAAGGCATCATCACAGAGGCTACAGACATCGCCCTTGCCGAATATCTGCTGGTCAAAGCGGGCGTTGCTGTCGTGCCAGGTTCAGCATTCGGCAGCGCAGGATACATCCGATTATCGTTTGCGACTTCGATGAGCAATCTGCAGAATGCCCTGCAGCGCATCGCGAAGGCGCTGAGTTAAAGTTTTTTTAGCTGCATCTTCAGCTTGCATACCTTAACCAAAAGAAATTCAAAAAATTGGCTGCCCGCAACCCGTCCTTCGTGAAATTCCGTTCACGAGACTGACCAGACCGGCAAGGTCGAATAACTGATCGACTGTCTTATTTCAGACAGCAAACCGACAAACTAAGAAAATGGGCCAGCCTGAATGCCTGTTGGTAAACCGTTTCTGCCTGTCAGTCTTTCCAACTCGTTGCCGCAAAGCCGACACTTGCGACGATTAACTTTTTGGCACACATCAAGAATAATCTCTTAATTTCAAATAAGGCGATGTTATGACCGAGAATCAATTTCCAAATCTCTCCAACGGTGGCAGGTTGGCGGGACGCAACTCGCTGATTATTGGCGGCTCCAGCGTGGCGGCTACCGTTTTGATCGGCGCACTAATTATCGCGATCTTTGTGCTAGATTGGGTAACGCCATTGGGATATTCGGTTTGGCTGCTGTATTTCATCCCGCTAATGCTCTCAATGTTGGCACCACAATTACATCCTTATGTGCTGACCATTATCATCACGATTTTGATGGTGGTCGGATTCTTCTTGTCTGCATCGGGTATTGCTCCATCGGTATCGATCTTCAATCGCAGCTTAGGCGTCATGACCATTTGGCTCATAACGGCAATATTGGCTCGACGTGCTCAAGCCGATGAGTCACGACAGATAAGTGAAAAAAATTATCGCTCCCTGTACGAATTGATGGATGAAGGTTTCTGCGAGATTGAAATGATCTACGATCAATACGGCAAGCCGGTTGACTACCGTTTTATTAACATCAATCCTGCGTTCGAGAAACAAACAGGACTCCAGCAAGTTATAGGCAAGACGATTCGCCAAATTGTTCCCCATCATGATGCACATTGGTTTGAGATTTACGGGAAAGTTGCCCAAACGGGCGAAGCTATTCGCTTTGAGAGTCCAGCCGTTGCGATGAGTAGGGATTTCGATGTATTTGCTTACCGCATCGGTGGAGATGGTAGCAAAAGACTGGGGGTGCTTTTTAAAGATATTACGGAAAATAAAGAGTTACTGAATAAGCTTCAGGAACAATCTAATAACCTAAAAAAATCTAAAGAACAGTTGCTATCCTTCATTAACCACGTCCCAGTCAGCATTGCCATATTTGACAGGAACATGAATTATCTAGCCAACAGCAGTCAATGGATAAATGATTATGGACTGGACTATTCAGATCTAATCAGTCGTAATCATTACGAACTGCATCCGGATATGCCAGCAGATTGGAAAGGCTTCCATCAACAGGGTTTGGCAGGAGCTACGTTGACTAACGAGGAAATGTGGACGCAGAAAGACGGCAAAAAACATTGGCTACGTTGGTCTTTACAGCCTTGGTTTGATGAGAATGGATTAATTGGCGGCATCATCATCGCCATCGAAAATATAAGCGAGAATAAACGTACAGAACAAGCACTGCTGGAGATGAACACCGATTTGACGATCGCCAAGACTCTGGCTGAAAAAGCCAATCTCGCCAAATCAAATTTTCTTTCCAGTATGAGCCACGAACTGCGCACGCCCCTGAACGCCATCCTCGGTTTCGCCCAGTTGCTGGAAGCTAGCACACCGCCGCCAACAGCCGCCCAGATGGCAAGGCTTAACCAGATTCTTAAAGCAGGATGGTATTTGCTGAATCTGATCAATGAGATTCTTGATCTTGCTTTGATCGAATCTGGCAAGTCGTCGATATCGCTGGAACCGGTATCACTGTCCAAGGTCTTGCTCGAGTGTCAGGCCATGTTCGAGCCGCAGGCAAAAGAAAGCAGCATTCATCTTCACTTTCATATGATCGACAGCACTTGGTTTGTCCATGCCGATCAAACCAAGTTAAAGCAGGTTTTAACCAACCTGCTTTCCAATGCGATCAAATACAACAACAAAAATGGAATAGTCGCGGTGGAGTGTTCCGAGAATACTCTGGGACGCATACGCATCAGCGTCAAAGACAGCGGTGATGGATTGTCTGCCGAAAAACTGGCGCAGCTATTCCAGCCATTCAACCGTCTTGGGCAAGAGACCGGTATCAGGGAAGGAACGGGCATTGGCTTGGCAGTTAGCAAGGGATTGGTTGAAATGATAGGAGGCACCATCGGTGTGGAAAGCATCGTTGGAGTGGGCAGCGAATTCTGGATCGAACTGGATCGGGACGTTACGTCACAGCCTGCTGCAGCAATAAAGCTACCCGAAGAATTTATTTCGCAGCCTGGGGGAGATGTGGCACGCTATACTTTGCTCTACGTAGAAGATAATCCGGCCAACCTGATGCTGGTCGAACAAATTATTGAGGATCGCCCCCATGTACACATGCTGAGCGCACGCGATGGAACACGGGGCGTAACACTTGCGCAAGAGCAACTGCCGGATATTATTCTGATGGACATCAATCTGCCCGGCATCAGCGGGATAGAAGCGATGGTTCTCCTGCGTAAAGACCCCGCAACGAAGCACATTCCGATTGTTGCCCTCAGTGCTAATGCCATGCCGCGTGACATCAGCCAGGGACTGGAGGCTGGATTTTTCCGCTATCTCACGAAGCCCATCAAGATCAATGAATTTGCGGAAGTGCTGGATGCGGCGATGGCATTTGTGGGAAAGAAATAACCGTCAGAGTGAATGCAGCAGGCGTTGAACTTACGCATTACAGAAATTTGAACTACAGTTAAGTCTCGTTAGCTTCATGGTATCAAGATTCGATGCCCCAAAGCAGACTATCACCACAGACTGGTTAATGGCCGACTGCTGCCTGAGAAGCATTTCACTCGCCAGCGGCCGCTGCACTACGGAAACCAGTCGATCAAGTGTTAGCCGGTGACAGACTGCAATTGGCACGTTCCTGTCCTTCGCCTTGCATCATTGCACGCCGCAATGCCGACGTTCAAGCTTGCAGCAATGTTGAACGTGAAAATATTGCTGGCCAAATTCAATTAGAACCGCTGGCGTTTTGAAATCGTAATGGATCGCTGAGTTCATTGGAATACGCAATCATTTAAATTTTCGGTGGAACTTGTAACGCCGCCAGCCCCAGACAACACAGCCTGCCAGCAGGGTGACAAGCAGCAAGGTCTCTTCCACTTTTTTGAAGTCATGAAAAAACAGCGCCAGCGCATTGCCGAACAGATAACCCGCCGTACCGATGCCGATTGCCCAGATGACCGCGCCAAGCAGATTGAACAGCATGAAGCGCCACGCCAGCACAACGCTCATGCCCAGCGCCATCGGCCCCACCGTGCGAAACCCATATAAAAACCGGATACCCACGATGAGCACCTCGTGGTAACGCTCGATCAGCACATCAGCGCGTTCAAACACAGGTAGCAGACGGGGAAAGTGCGACAACACCCATGCACCGTGTCGCCTTCCTAACCAGAAGTAGACTTGATCGCCAATAAAACCGCCAAGCATCGCCGTGAGGATCACCCAGTGCAGCTGCAAATATCCCTGATACGCAGCGAATCCCGCCAGCACCAGCACCGTCTCGCCTTCCAGCAGCGTGCCTGCGAACAGCGCAAAGTAGCCATACTGCGCGATGAGCGATGAATAATCCATGGCTAATCTGACGCAGCGATCAATTCGATATCCGGCAAATTTTCCGCAACCTGCTCCACCGTTTTAAATTCGCTCAGCGTCTTGATGATGACGGGCAGAGGCTCAGGCCAGATTTCAGGAAGATCCCGCTCATTCTTGTCGCGAATGGGAAAAGGCAATCGCTCGGCGGGCGGAGAAAATCCGGCTTCTACTCCGGGCTTGTTGCCTCTTGCATCGATGCGATACCAGCCGTACTGTTCGAGGTATACCGCATTCAGTCCGTGAAGACAAAACGGCGCGCCATCAGCATGCACCGAAAGGCGTTGATAACATAGACCTGCGGGAATACGATTGGCCCTCAAGAGGGCTGCCAAAAGATGGCTTTTGGCATAACAATAACCCGTGCCGTGCCGCAACACGTCCGAAGCGCTGCATGTGACGGGGTTGAGTTTAAAATCCCGGCTGTGTTTGATCAAGTCGCGCACGAACACGAAGCAGCGCTCCGCCAATGCTTCTTCAGTAGCGCAACCTTTGGCAAGCTCTGCGGCTTTTTTCGCCACATCCGGATGATGCCAGTCTATGTATCGGCTTGATGCAAGATATGATGGGTTCAAGGCGATTGCTTCGCAAAAATTTCGCGCAGGAACACCGTCAGCTGCCGCCATGAATCCTTGTCGGCTTCAACATTGTAGGACAGCGGCAGCTTGAATTTTTTACCCAGCTCATCCGCTTCAGGATTGGTGAATGCATGCTGCGCGCCGGGATATGTCACAACACGGTAATTCGCACCCGCGTTGTCCATCTCCTGCCTGAACGCAGCAACACTCTGGGCAGGGATCATCGGATCCGCTTCACCCGAGAATGAAATGATGCGCGCTTTTATTTGTCCGGGTTGTGCAGGATTCTTCGTGCTCAGCATGCCGTGGAAACTCGCCACGCCTTTAAGATCTACTCCCTCGCGCGCCATGTTGAGCACGATGCCGCCGCCGAAGCAATAGCCGATTGCCGCCATCTCAGTTGCATCGACGGTCGGTTCCTTTTTCAACAAATTCATGCCGGCCTCGAACCGGGCGCGCGCCATTGGCATGTTCCTGTTCACCTCGGCTGCATATTTTCCGGCCTCGTCGGGATGATGCGCCTGTTTGCCATCGCCGTACATGTCCACCGCAAGCGCCGTGTAACCCAGCTTGGCCAGCATGTCGGCGCGATGCCTGGCATACGCGTTATGCCCCCACCACTCGTGCACCACCAGCACCGCAGGGCGACGTCCCTTGAAGCTGTCGTCATAGGCGACATATCCTTTTAAAGTGACGCCATCCGCATGATAATCCACTTCACGGCCGACCACTTCTGCCTGCACTGCCGCGCTGCTCAAACACCACAACGACATTGCCATCAATAAATTTTTCATGTTGCCTCCGTTAAAAATTGCACCGTAAAAAATGACACCGCTCAAAAAACAAACTGTTGTCCCTGTTTCACTTGCACCGGAAAAAAGCTGCCGCAGGCGCTCATGACTTCATTCATGACTCGCTCTTCCTTGCCAGGCTCCAGATGCGTGATGAAGAGCTGCACCGGATGCTGCAAACGGGCAAGGCCTTGCGCCAGAAGTTCCGCGGTCATATGCCCCGATTTTTTTGCTGCATGACCATCGGCATTGAGCAGGGTCGCCTCTATCATCAGGTAGCGAAGATTTTCGATGCAATTCAACGCCGCCCAGAACGCCTCACAATCCGTGGTGTCTCCGCTGTATGCAAAACCAGCTGAATCGCTATTCATGCAAAACCCCACTGCCGGCACAGAATGACATGCCGGCAGCGGCATGATACGCCGATTGCCGATCACTACCGGCACACCGGGAAAGATAGCCACAAAACGAATATAGGGAGCATTGATGCTGGGCAGCACCGTGTAGTCCGGCCACAGCTCACCGTTCAGCATGTGCGCCTTCAGCGCAGCGATTGTTTCATCCAGCGCATACACCAGCAACGGCTTATCGCGAAGGAACGCTGCCGCATCGGCAAGCAACGGCAAAAATCCGCTGTGATCCAGATGTGCATGGGTGAGAAAAACATGATCCACACATGCCATCTGCTCCAGGCTCAGTTCCCCCGCGCCACTGCCCGCGTCGACCAGAATATCGTCATCCAGCAACAGCGATGTGGTACGCCGTTCGCCGCCAATCCCGGCGCAGCAGCCCAGCACGGTCAGTCGCATGAGCCCCCCCTAGATCGTCCCCGCCTGCACGGTGCTGCGCATATAAAAGATGTTCAGGTTCTGCCCGCGCAACATGGAGAGCAGTTTGTCTGCCTGTTCGTCGCTGACGACAAACTCGACCTTCACCGACAACTCGCCTGCCAGCTCAAAAAAAGTATCCTCATGCATCGTGCCGTGCCTGCCGAATCCGGCGATCGCGCGAAATGCCGAGCCGCCCTGTATGCCCAGCGCTCTTGCCTCTTCCAGCAACCACTCGTACAGGAGTTTACCTGTATGGTGCTGTTTTTCAGATACGTAAAAATCCAGCATATTCATCATTGACCCCCATGCAGATACTTGAATGTCTGTATGCCCAGCAGCGTCATCATCAAGGATCCGCCAAGATGTGCCGCGATGATGCCAACACTCCACGCATACTGTCCGCGCAACAACAAGGTAACGGTCTCGGCCGAGAAGGTCGAGAAGGTCGTCAGCCCGCCCAGAAAACCTGTGATGATGAGCAATCGCCACTCCGGCGAGAGCCCTGGATGCTGCATGAAAAAAGCGATCGACAGGCCGATCAGATAGCCGCCTATCAGATTGGCAGCCAAGGTGCCCAGCGGCAACTCGGGAAGCTGCGGGTTGAGCCACAGCCCCAGACCCCAGCGCAGCCATGCCCCGCAGGCAGCGCCCAGACCGATTGCAAAAAATGAATTGATCAACATGCGCGCATTCTACCCGACCACTCTTACCTGTGCGAACCCGCCCCCTTCCGTGCGGAAGTTGGTCGTCTGTCCCTGATACAGACGCGCTGCCATCAGCTGAATTTTTCCGTCGTACACATAGCAGCGCACATCGTATTTGAGCATGACACCGTCTTCCACGCAACGCTCGCCGGGGACTGCCAGTTGCTGTGCGACATAATCCGCATTCAGAATTTCGCCGAACACGCGGCGGGTCAGCTTTTCGCCGCGATACGCACCGCGGCTGCCATAACCGCTGCAGGGTTTGAAAAACAATTTCTTGCGCTCATCCCATAACTGATTTTCAAGGGCAGGCTGCACCACAAAGGTATGCGGTATACCCGATTGCAAGATGACAATATCTTCTTCCGTCACGCCAAGCTCGCGCAGCGTATCCGCATCGGTCAGCCGCGCCAGATTGCGCTTGTCGGCATAGCGTGCATAGTGAGAAGGATCGGGCGTCAACACCACTTCAGCCTTCTGCCAGGCCTGCCGCAAAACCGGATGCTGTTGCAGCGAAAAATCCGTCAGCCGATTGTAGACCATGTCGATCTTTTGCTCATCGACATACAGGCCGCCATCGCGCGCCACAAGCGCTGAAGGATCCACGATGAGCGTTTTGATTCCCGCGCGCTCGAACAGACGTTGTACCAGCAAGAATTCCGGATACAGATACTGATTTTCCGGATGCTCGTCGACAATGGCCATACAGGATAGCGGCAGATACCCACGTTGCAATCGCCACTCGCGCCGAAACATATCCACAAAGACGCTTTCAAGATCAGCCTCTGCAACCGCTATGCCCGGCAACCTGCCACCCTTCTCCTGTTGCAACGCATTGAGAAATCCGCCGCCCGCATTGGTATTGATTTCGATGAGATGCGCACCTTCGCTGTTCAGATGAAAGTCGTAACCGTAGAACACGCCTTTTGTCATCTGACTCCGCTGCGCGGAGAGCGCTTTGACCTGCTGGTTTCCCGCCTGCGCGGGAATGACGTCCGCTGCTGTCCATTTTTCATTTTTAACCACACGCTCTATCGCCGCGATTACATCCGTCATCTGCTGCAACTGCATAAAGCTGATATACACAGGCACACTGGCAAACAGATGCGGGCAGCGCTCTGTAACCAGGCTGTACCATGCGTCCCCCTGCGATCGCAGGTGTGCATTAACGCCGTTCAACCTGCCCGCATGACAATCTGCATTGAGCCGCTCTGCCTCATTCATTTCTGCACCTTTCAATTACGAGGCCATTTCTTCATTACAACGCTTCGAATATTCCTGCAGCCCCCATGCCGGTGCCGATGCACATCGTCACCATGCCGTATTTTTGCTTGCGACGCCGCAATCCATGCAGCAACGTCGCAGTGCGTATTGCACCCGTCGCACCCAACGGATGACCCAGCGCAATCGCGCCGCCCAGGGGATTGACGATAGAAGGATCAAGCCCCACTTCACGGATCACCGCCAGCGTTTGTGCTGCAAATGCTTCATTGAGTTCAATCCAGCCCATGTCATTAAGATTCAAGCCTGCTTGCTTCAAAGCGCACGGTATCGCCTCCACAGGGCCTATGCCCATGATGTAAGGGGGAACGCCCGCCACGCTGAAGCTTAAAAATTTTCCGATCGGCGTGAGATTATAACGCTTGAGCGCCGCTTCACTGCATAACAGCACAGCGCCTGCACCGTCCGACATCTGCGAACTGTTGCCCGCCGTCACCGAACCGTTTTGCGCGAACACCGTTTTGAGTTTGCCCAGCGCCTCAAGCGATGTATCCGAACGCGGCCCTTCGTCCTGCGATACGAACCGCTCGCACTTGATCACCTCGCGGCTGTTCATGTCCGCTTTGCGTTCGCTGATGCAGTAAGGCGTGATCTCGTCCTCGAATTCGCCGTTGTTGGTGCCTGAAAGCGCACGCAGATGGCTCTGCAACGCATACGCATCCTGATCCTCGCGCGACACGTGCCATTTCTCCGCGACCTTTTCTGCGGTCAGCCCCATGCCGTAGGCGATGGCGTAATGCTCGTCATGTTCGAAGATGGCCGGATTGAACGCTACCTTGTTGCCCATCATCGGCACCATGCTCATGCTCTCAACGCCTGCTGCCAGCATCACATCGGCTTCCCCAAGGCGTATGCGATCGGCCGCCATCACGACCGCCTGCAAGCCGGAGGAACAGAAACGATTTACTGTCACGCCAGGCACGGTGTCAGGCAATCCCGCAAGCAGGAGCGCAATGCGCGCCACATTCATGCCTTGCTCCGCCTCCGGCATCGCGCAGCCTGCGATCACATCCGCTATGGCAGCAGGATCAAGCGATGGTGTTTCAGCCATCACGCTCGAAATCACATGCGCCAACAGATCATCTGGGCGCGTGTTGCGAAACATGCCGCGCGGCGCTTTGCCCACCGGCGTGCGTGTTGCTGCGACAATATAGGCTTCCTGGATTTGCTTGGTCATGACATTCTTCCCCTGATCTATCGTTTTGCAGCAACAAGATAAACCGCATTGCGCTCACGCTTGCCCACCGCAACCACGATCACCAGCAATACAGATTCACGTACTTCGTAAACCAGGCGGTATCCCACACTGCGCAGTTTAATCTTGTAGCGGTCCTTATGGCCCGCAAGCTTGGCGCTCGGCACGCGCGGATGCTGCAAACGCTCGACCAGTTTTTTCTTGAACTGCTCACATACTGTCACATCCAGCCTGCGCCATTCCACCAGCGCATCAGGATGAAAACTGAGCTTATAGCTCATCAAGCTTGACCTGCACCAGCTTCTTACCGTCCTTCAGACGCGCATCGGCAATGGCATTGAGCTCCATGTCTTCCAGCTTGTCCATCAGTGCCTCATAAGCCTTCGCAGGAACACAATAAAAGGCAGGTTCATTGCGGTTCAGGATCGCCACCGGAAAACCCTCCCCCGCTGCGACCGTCGCCATCGGATTTTTTTTCAACTCCGAAACACTGGCGGTTGTTTCCGCCAAAATCACATTTGCCATTTGCTTACCCCTCCATTTAACAGCCCCAACAATAGCACTCTAAACAGGTCTTCGCAATGGTCTCTGATTTTTGGTGACAATGAATCCTTAATTACGCAGCGGCTTGCTGTTTTTCAGCATGTACTCGATCCGATCCTGCGTCTTGAAGGTCGCAAGCAGTTCCATGAAATTCTTGCGCTCAAGATCCAGCAGCCATTGCTCGTCAACCAGGGTTCCCGCATCGACATCGCCGCCGCACATGGTCTCGGCAATGCGGCAGCCGATGTTGTAATCGTGATCCGAAATGAAACCGCCTTCCTTCATGTTGACCATCGCAGCCTTCAATGTCGCAATGCCGGTGCGTCCCGCTACCGCGATCTGGTTCATCGGTAAAGGTGGACGGTAGGCGGTGGCATTCAGTGCGCGTGCTTCTTCACGCGCCACATGCAAGAGTTCGAAGCGATTCATCACGATACGATCGGACGCTCGCAAATAACCCATCTCTTTCGCCATCTCCGCGCTTTTGGACACCTCGCCCATCGCGATGTTCTGAAAGTAACGCCTGAGGTAAGGAAAAACATCGATGCGATTGTCGCTGGCGAAGCGCTGCGCCTCCATTGACGCACGCTGTGCCATCTCCTTGCAGCCACCGCCTGCGGGCAACACGCCCACGCCGACTTCGACAAGACCGATGTAACTTTCTAAAGTTGCGACGATGCGGGCGCAATGGATGGAAAACTCGCAGCCACCGCCCAGCGCCAGTCCGTCCACCGCAGCGATGGTGGGCACCAGCGCATATTTCAGGCGCATCGACACCTGCTGAAACTTGGCGACCACCGCTTCCACATGAGGCACATTGCCGGTCGCGGCGCTGATCACCTCATTCAGTCCGCCACCGCCTGCGATGGTGTATTTGACGCGGCTCGCCGCCTGTTTGAGCTTGCCGAACATTCCTGCTTCAGGCGCCTGCACGCCCTGCATCAGCTGCAAAAGATTCGCGCCATAGGAAAACGGCGGCTCGGTCTGCCACAGGATCAGCGCACTGTAATTTTTCTCTGCCTCGTCCACCGCGCGCAGCATGTCGTCCAGCACCTCATTGCTCACGGTGTGCATCTTGCTTTTGAAACTAAGAATAGCGATGTCGTCACCCATATGCCACATGCGCACATCATCGGTCTCGAACACCGTCTCGCCGTATTCGCATACCTCGCCGATCAAGCGGTCTGGAAAGAGCTGGCGGCGGTAGACGGCAAGCGTTGATCGTGCCAGGTAGTTCTTGCTGGCAGGCGAATAGGAACCCAGTTCTGTGTGCACGCCTGTCCGATCAGGCTCGGTGGCCCATGCGGGCAGCGGCGCGTCGGACATTGCACGGCCTTCCGCAATGTCCGCCGCAATCCAAATGGCTACCTGCTGCCAGCCCGCTTGCTGCCATATCTCGAAAGGACCGTTGTCCCAGCCGAAACCCCAGCGCACCGCGAAATCGACATCGCGCGCGTTGTCTGCGATATGCACAAGCTGCAGCGCGCAGTAATGAAACACATCGCGAAACACCGCCCATAAAAATTGCGCCTGAGCATGCGGATTGGCACGCAGTCCAGCCAACTTCTTCGCCCAGTCTCGTTCGCGCAGAATGTTTTTAACCCCGTCATCCACCTTGGCATCCGACAATCGATATTCGTTCGTGTGCAGATCGAGCACATGTATCTCGCGGCCTATCTTCTGGTAGATGCCGCGCTTGGTCTTCTGCCCCAATGAGCCCTGATCCACCAGATAGGCAAACCAGTCCGGCAGCTCGAAATGCTTGTGCCAGGGATCGTCGGTCAGATTCTCCCTCATGGTATTGACCACATGGGAGAACACATCCAGACCCACGATATCCAGCGTGCGGAAGGTCGCACTCTTGGGGCGTCCCAGATAGCGCCCTGTCAGCGCATCGACCATATCGAAACCCAGATTGAAAATCTGCGCATGGTGACGGGTGGCGAGCATCGAGAACACGCCGATGCGGTTGGCGATGAAGTTGGGCGTATCCTTCGCGCGCACCACGCCCTTGCCCAGGCTGGAGACAAGAAAGGTCTCCAGCGTATCCAGAAGTTCTGTTTGAGTTTCCCGGCAGGCAATCAGTTCGACCAGATGCATGTAGCGCGGTGGATTGAAAAAGTGGATGCCGCAGAAACGATGGCGCAGATGTTCCGGGAATGCCTGTGCCAGCTGGTTGATGGAAAGTCCCGATGTGTTGCTGGCGAAAATCGCATGTTCGCTCAAATAAGGCGAGACCTTGCGGTACAGGTCGGACTTCCATTCCATGCGCTCGGCAATCGCCTCGATCACCAGATCGCAATCGCGCAAGCGTTCCAGATGCTGTTCATAATTGGCAGCCTGAATGAATACAAGTTTTGCAGGACTCGAAATAGGCGCAGGCTCAAGCTTCTTCAATCCATCAATCGCACGGGTGACGTTGCCGTTTAACGAAGGTTCGCGCAGCGAGACCGCCCCCCTCTCTCCAGCTTGCGGGGGAGAGCTAGGAGAGGGGGATGGGTCGCCCTCTTTCGGCAATTCAAACAGCAGCGTCTCGACGTTAGCGTTGACGAGGTGCGCCGCAATCTGCGCACCCATCACCCCTGCGCCCAGCACGGCCACTTTACGGATACTCATAGCAATACTCCAGTATGGATTTACAGGCAGGCTTTCCCGCCGCAGACATCAACAATACTTAAAAACTGTGCGCATATTGCACGGCGAATATGTCCACGCTGTCGTTAAACGAACCGACCAGGTTTCCTGCACCCGCAATGTCCTGGTTGATTGCAGCGCTGCCCACAAACAGATGCGCATAACCGAAATCGATCGCATCCTGACGACTCGCCTTGTATTGTCCGCCGATTGAAAGCCAGGTGCGGTTACCATCGGGAATGCGTGCATTGCGGAATGCATCAGAGGTGGGCGACTGATCATATGCCACACCCATGCGTGCAGTCCAGGTTTCGCTGTAGTGATAGTTGGCACCCAATGAGACGCGCCAGGTGTTGCTCCAGTCATAGGGCGTGTTGCTCAATGAGGCGCCGTTTGCAGCCAGCACGTTGAGCTGCTGCACAACGCTCCAGTGAGTCCAGGTCACATCGCTCATCAGGTCCCATTTGTCGTCAAGCTTATGAAATCCGCTCAGCGAAAAAGTGTCCGGCATAGTCATTGCCACCGTGACAGGCTGGGTCTGAGGTAGACCGCCTGCCAGCAAAGCCGGCGGAACATTGGTCAGGCTCGCTGTGCCGCTCAAGGTATATTTTATTTTCGAGCGATAGGCCATGCCGATGCGGGTTTGATCGGAAAGATCAAACAAGGCGCCAAGGTTGTAACCCCATGCGTTATCGCTGCCTGACACGGTGCTGACCCCTTGCATGTTAGTAAAAGGAGCTGCTGCGGCTCCAGCAGTTCCAACTCCAGCTCCGGCAGCCAACATATTTGAATATACAGCAGCAGGATAATTTGCCGCATTGCTCAAGTCACCGCTGATATGCTGATAATTAAGGCCCGCGCCCAGGGTCACCACATCGTTGACCTTAAAGGAGATCGCCGGATTTATATTGACGGTCTGGATTTGCGATTTGATCGCCTGAAAGTTGCCCATCCAGTTTGCATCGTACTCGGTTTGCAGACCGAAAGGCGCATTGATGCCAAGTCCCACGTGCGTTTCCTGATTCAGTTCCATGGAAAAATAAGCGCTGGGCACAAAATCCCAGCTGCCGGCATCCCCTCCTGTGCCGGTTCCTGCGGTCTGAAAAGGAATGCCCGTCACGCTTCCGGAAAATTTTGCCGACGGACGTATTTCACTTCCCCCCACCGCGATCTGATTGCCCGACAGATGCGACATGCCCGCAGGATTGAAGAAAATCGTCGAGGCATCTTCGGCGCTCGCAGCTCCTCCTGCAAACGCATTGCCAAGACCGCTGCCGCTCTGTTCGATCAACGCAAAACCGGAAGCTGCCGCACCGCCTGATGTCACCAGCAACGCTACAGAACAACTGACAACTGATTTTTTGAACTTCATGACCACTACCCCCCGTAGTTATTATAAAGAACACCCAACTGCAAAAACCCCTACTACTCTTCTTGCGGAACAACGCGCGGGCGCCGACTCTCATCGACTGCCACATAGGTTAGTTTCGCCTCGGTCACCCTAACGCAAACCGGTTTTTCAGGGTCGCGCTGCGCGTACACCTCCACGTCCACCGTGATCGATGTGCGTCCGACTTTTTCGATACGCGCATAAAAACTCACGATGTCGCCCATGAACAAAGGCTGCTTGAACAGGAAGGAATTGACCGCCACGGTCGCCACACGGCCACGCGCCCGGTGCAGCGCAGGGATGCTGCCGGCAATATCCACCTGCGCCATGATCCATCCGCCGAACACATCACCCGTGTAGTTGCAGTCCGATGGCATCGCCACCACGCGCAACGTCGGCTGACGTTCCGGCAAAGTCGTCTGCTCAGTCACGGTCAATGCCCTTCATAAAGCCGCCTGATTTGCGCATCATATCGCCTTGCCACTTCATCCCGTTTAATCTTCAGTGTGGGCGTTAAAAGTCCGTTGTCTACGCTCCACGACTCACGCAAGAGCAGCACACGGTTCACTCTCGCATAGCCCGGGAAACCGCGCAGATTGCGCGCAATGCGCCGCAGCACCTTGGCTTCCACCCGGCTGTCCGTCAAGGCCTCCGGCATGTCGGCGCGTATGCCGACTTCCTTTGCAAAGTGCAACCACACTTCCGGATTGAGCACTGCCAGCGTCACGAGATAGGGACGCCCCTCGCCGAATATCATCACCTGATCGAACAGCGGATCATGCAAAACGGCCAGCTCCATATCGCTGGGCGGAATCTTTTCACCATTGGACATCACGATGATCTCCTTGATGCGCCCGGTAATATAGATATGCCCCGTCTCAGAGATATGCGCAACATCGCCGGTATTCAACCAGCCATCGGCATCTATCGTCGCACGCGTCGCTTCCGGATTGTTCCAGTAGCCCAGCATCACGTTTTCACCTTTGACCAGCAGCACACTCTGGTCGCCCAGTTTCACCTCTACCCCGCGTATCGGCAGGCCGACGCTGTCCGGGTAATTTTTTTCCAGACAGTTTCCGCTGATCACAGGACTGGTTTCGGTCAACCCGTAACCTTGCAGAACGGGCAGCCCCAATCCCACGAATACGCGCGAGACTTCAGGCGAAAGCGCAGCTCCGCCGCTGAAAGCCACACGCAGGTGGCCACCCAGCTTATCGAGTATTTTTTGCGCCACCAGTTTTTGCAACACAGGCCAGAGCATAAAAGAGGGATGCCATGCACCTCGACCTTGCTGATGCTCGAAACGCGCCCAACCCGTTTCCACCGCGAAATGAAAAAGCCAGCGATTAAATGCCGGACCTTCCTCGAGTCTTGCGCGGATCGCGGCGTACACGCGCTCATAGATGCGCGGCACGGAGATCAACAGGGTCGGTCTGATGCTCTGCAAGTCTTCCGACAGCAACTGTATCGAACGGGCAAAGGCGACTGTCGCACCTGTCATCACAGTCAGGTAATAGCCCAGCGTACGCTCAAAGGTATGCGAGAGCGGCAGGAAGGACAGGAACACATCGTCGCCTCTCACGACGAAGGTATCCAGACAGGCATGCGCATTGCTGAGCATATTGGCGTGTGAGAGCATCACGCCTTTGGGTTTGCCTGTCGTGCCCGATGTGTAGATGATGCTGGCCAGACCATCCGTCTGGCAAGGTATAGCGGGCAACAGCTGCGCAGTTTTCGGCAAAAAATTCGCCATCGAAACCAGCCGCGACTCACCCGCATTGAGCAAGTTGTCGATACTGACAAAGCGCACCACACCATCAAAGCGGTCTCGCACCGTGCGCAAGGCCTGCCACTGCTCGGCAGCTTCAAACAGCAACACCTTCACATCGGCGTCATTCACGATATAGGCGACATTGTCCGGCCTGTCCACGGTATACAGCGGCACCGTCACCAACCCTAAAGACATGGCCGCCTGATCGAACATGATCCAGATAGGACAATTGCGCAGCATGATGGCTACACGGTCGCCGCGCTGCAAACCCAACCCTGATAACGCAGCCTGCCAGCGCGCAACCTGCGCCTGCATCTCCAGCCAGCTGAACTCACGCCACGCGTTATGCCGAAAATAACGGTAGGCAATCTTGTCCGGCGTACGCCGCACACGTTCCAGAAACAGGCCATGCAATGTTCCCGCCTGCCCGGGTGAAATCACGTCAACCATCTTTTTCCCTCATCAATCCAGAAACAAATCCCCAAACGGCGGCGTACCGGGCGATACGGCATATTGCCCGAAATCGCTCACCCCCGCATTGCGCAACACTTCTTCATCGATATAAAAATTTCCGCTGCCGCCCTTACTTGTCAGAATCTGATGCGCCGCATCCGCCACGATCGCAGGATGTCGCGAGGCATTGAAAATTTCGACGGGGAAATTGTATTTAATCGCGGCTGTTGCAATGGTCGTGCGCGGCCATAAACAATTCACCGAAATTTGCGCAAACTCCGCGGCCAGCCCCAGCGTGCACATGCTCATACCATACTTGGAAATTGTGTAAGCCAGATGCGGAGCAAACCATTTTGCCTGCATGTTGAGCGGCGGTGACAGGGTGAGTATGTGCGGGCCATCTGCCTTGAGCAGATGCGGAATACAGGCCTGCGACATCAGAAAGGTCGCGCGCATGTTCACCTGCCACATCAGATCCAGTTTTTTGGCAGGCGTATCCAGCGTGTTTGTCAAACTGATCGCACTGGCATTGTTGACCAGCACATCGATGTGGCCAAAGCGCTCCACGGTTTTTTTAACCGATGCTTCTATTGCCTGTTCATCCCTCACGTCAAGTTCAATTGCCAGCGCCTGACCGCCTGCCACAACTACTTCGTCGGCTACCGTGTGTATCGTACCAGGGAGTTTCTCATGCGCTACTGCCGTCTTTCCCGTAACCACCACACTTGCGCCATCCTTGGCCGCGCGCAGCGCAATCTCCCGGCCTATGCCGCGCGTGCTGCCCGTGATGAAGATCACCTTGCCGCGCAAGCTGCTCATGATTTTTTGACCTGCAATTCTTTGGGCGCAAAATCATCCACCATGATGACCTTGCGGCGCAGCGCATAATCGCGCTCAAGCTGCAATGCCTGTTCAGTCGTGATGAGGCCGATATCGCGCGCCTCCGAGATGCGCTGTAACTCCTCCATCGCGGTGAGTTTTCCCGCGCGACGTGCCGCATGAAGCTGCGCCTGCAGCGGCTCGCATTCGAGCGTGCTGAGCAGCGCCGCCTCCAGGGCTCCCACAGCATCTTCTTCACTGCTCGGCAGAAAAATGCCCGCCGTCAGGCGATCGCGCGCTTCGCCCGGTTGCATCAGCAATGCAGCCACTTCATGACCCAGATGGTCTGAAGGCGGCACGAGCCTCTTGCCCAGCGGAAAAATCAGCGCACTCAACATGGTGCGCACAAAAAAATTCGGGAAATTTTGTATCACGCCTGCCAATGCCTGCTGTATCTTGTACAGCGCATCCTGCATCGCCCAGTGCACCAGCGGCAAATCATCAGCCGGGCGACCGTCATCGGCAAAACGCTTCATCGTTGCCGAACCCAGATAGAGCAGACTCAACACATCGCCCAGACGCGCGGAAATTTTCTCGCGGCGTTTGAGCGAACCGCCCAGCACCGCCATCGCAAGGTCGGCGCTCAATGCAAACGCGCTGGAAAAACGCGTCATCTGCTGATAGTAGCGGCGGCACACAACGCCTTTGGGCAAGGGAATACCGCGCCCGCCTGTCAACCCGAACACGAGGCTGCGCGCAGTATTGCTGAGCGCAAAACCGATATGGCCGAACAGCGCGTCGTCAAAAAGATGCAGCGCCTTTTCGTGATCGGCTTCGCGCGTTGCCGCGACTTCCTTCAGCACGTAAGGGTGGGAACGTATCGCACCCTGACCGAAGATCATCAGCGTGCGCGTCAAAATATTCGCGCCCTCCACGGTGATGCCGATGGGCGTCTGCTGATAATTGCGTCCCAGATAATTGTCCGGGCCCAGACTGATGCCCTTGCCGCCATGCACGTCCATCGCATCGTTGACGACGATGCGGCCGCGCTCGGTGGAGTGATATTTGATGATGGCCGAAATCACCGAAGGCTTCTCGCCCATATCCAGCGCCAGCGCGGTAAAACCGCGCGCCGCGTCCGTCATATAAGTGTGCGCGCCTATGCGCGCGAGCGCCTCTTCCACACCTTCGAACATACCGATAGGCGTGTTGAATTGACGGCGCACCCGGCAATAGGCGCCGCTGGTGCGTGCGGCCATCTTCATGCCACCCACGCTGCTGGCTGGCAACGAAATAGAACGGCCTGCAGCGAGACATTCCATCAGCATGCGCCAGCCCTGTCCTATGCGTTCCACGCCGCCGATGATGTATTCAAGCGGAATGAACACATCCTGTCCCTGTGTCGGCCCGTTAAGGAAAGCCGAATTGAGCGGAAAATGACGGCGACCAATCTGCACGCCTTTTGTTTTGGTTGGAATAAGCGCTAACGTAATGCCGCGATTCACATCGGTGCCCAGCAGTCCATCCGGGTCATACAACTTGAACGCAAGACCCAGCAGCGTGGCCTTGGGCGCTAACGTGATATACCGTTTCTCCCAGTTGAGGCGTATGCCCAACACCTCTTTCTTGCCTGAAAATATGCCCTTGCACACCACGCCGTAGTCGGGAATCGCTCCGGCATCCGATCCCGCAAAGGGACCCGTCAGCGCGAAACACGGCACTTCCAGACCGCTTGCCAGACGGTGCAGGTATTTTTCCTTTTGCTCTTCTGTTCCATAGTGCAACAGCAACTCGGCAGGCCCCAGGGAATTGGGCACCATCACCGTCACGGCTGCCGTGCCGCAGCGGGATGCGATTTTTGCAATCACCGCCGAATGCGCCTGGGCCGAAAATGCGAGACCGCCGTACTCCCTGGGGATGATCATCCCAAAAAACCCCTTATCCTTGATATACTGCCAGACATCTGCCGGCAAATCAGCCAGGTTGTGGGTGATATCCCAGTCGTCGAGCATAGTGCAGAGCTCTTCGACTTCGGTATCGAGAAATGCCTGCTCGGTTTCACTCAGACCGCATTTTGGATAGGCCAGCATCTTGCCCCAGTCGGGATGACCACTGAACAATTCGCCGTCCCACCAAACGGTGCCCGCATCGATCGCTTCCTGTTCAGTTGCGGAAATGACAGGCAGAATTTTACGAAACAGCTTGAGAACGACGGCACTGACCAACTTGCGGCGCAAAAATGGAACACCGAATAAGCCCACGCTTAAAATCAGCAGAGAATAAACCACCAGCAGTATCGTCTCGGAGAGCCTGGCCTGTATCGCCACAACCGGCACGATCACCATGATGGCCAGCATCCAGCTTAACACCGTGGCGCGGAAGAACGCGAGCAAAACGAATACGGCCACTGCAAGCAGCATGGTCAACAACAACATCGTGCGTCTCCTCAAGTTTTCCCCGGTTCTAAAATTCCGCCGGGGTAGTCATACCGCACTCTAACGCGAGACGGCAAACAGCACAACACGCTGCATTTAACGCATGCGATCGACAGCTTCTTCCACCCGTTCCACCGCGATGATCTCCATTCCCGCGATCGGATGACGGGGTGCATTCGCCTTCGGAATAATGGCGTGAGTGAATCCCAATTTGGCCGCCTCGCGCAACCGCTCCTGACCGCGCTGAACGGGACGCACTTCGCCGGCTAACCCCACTTCGCCGAACACTACCATTTTTTCCGGCAATGGCTTGTTGCGAAGGCTGGATACCATCGCCAATATCACCGCGAGATCGGCGCCAGGCTCTGTGATTTTCACGCCGCCCACCGCATTGATGAACACATCCTGATCGAAGCAGGCAATGCCCGCATGACGGTGCAATACGGCAAGCAACATCGCCAGTCGGTTCTGCTCCAATCCCAGGGACAGGCGTTTCACATTCGGGCTGTGTGCCTCGTCGAGCAGCGCCTGAATCTCAACCAGCAGCGGGCGCGTGCCTTCCTGCGTCACCATCACGCAGGAGCCTGCCACCTGCGATCCATGTTGCGACAAAAACATCGCGGAAGGATTGCTCACCTCGCGCAAGCCCCGCTCCGTCATCGCGAACACGCCCAGCTCATTCACCGCACCGAAACGGTTCTTGAACGCGCGTATCAATCGGAAACTCGAATGCGTGTCACCCTCGAAATACAGCACCGTGTCGACGATGTGTTCCAGCACTCGGGGACCTGCCAGCGCGCCCTCCTTGGTCACGTGACCGACCAGGATGATGGTGATATTCTGGCTCTTGGCGATGCGGGTTAACTGTGCTGCGCACTCCCTCACCTGGGCGACTGAACCTGGCGCCGAGGTAAGTTGATCTGAATATACCGTCTGGATCGAATCGATCACCACCACGTCGGGTTTATCGGCAGCGATGGTCGCCTGTATTTTTTCCAGCTGAATTTCCGGCAGCAGCCTGAGATCGCGCGCATCCAGCCCCAGGCGTTTGGCGCGCAGTGCAATCTGCTGCGCGGATTCTTCACCGCTGACGTAAAGAGTGCTTTGATTTGCGGACAGATGCGCCAGCACTTGCAAGAGCAGCGTGGATTTGCCGATTCCCGGATCCCCGCCGATCAGCACCACCGCGCCAGACACCAGTCCGCCGCCCAGCACACGGTCGAACTCCTCGATACCGGTGGGTATGCGCGGCATTTCTTCAGCCGCCACTTCGGAGAGCATCTGCACGCGGCCCGAAGCCGCCAGTGCAGAAAAACGGTTGCCGCCCTTGACGGCAGCTTCTGCCACCGATTCGACCAGCGTGTTCCACTCCATGCAATGAGGACACTGTCCCTGCCACTTCGCAGTCTGCCCGCCACACTCGGTACAGGAATATATTGTTTTTACCTTTGCCATACCGTCTCCATGAACAGCTCATACAATAACGCACAATCGTGGTGCAAGGATAGTCTGCAAAATTCGCCCTGCCAGATTGTTTGCCTCGCGGTTCTAAAATGAAGCAGGCTGCATGAACAGATCAATCGGCTATATACTACTGCCGCTTCATCTAGCTCATCTTGTCAGCAGGTTATAAATCACAAAGGGGAATGTCATGGAAGGACAGAACATCGCAATCATCGGCTTGGGCAGAATCGGTTCTGCTTTTTTGAACGAGATGCTCGGCAAAAACGGGCGCGGCATCAATCTGGCCTGCGTCTCCGAAGTGTTCGACACCCCCGGAAAAGCCCGTGCCTCTCAGGCTGGCATCAAAATCGTCCACCTCGATGAAGTCGTTGCGATGGGCCAGCAGATCGACATCATCTTCGATTTAACCGGCAATCAGGATGTACGCAATGAATTGAGAGGCAAACTGGTCGCCTCAAAAAATAACCATACGATCATCGCCTCCGAAACCATTGCCCGCCTGATCTGGGCGCTCATCGCAGAGCATGAGTTGCCTATGATCGAAGGGCGCAAGACAGGATATTGATCGTCTGGCGCTGTTGAACAACGACCACCCCCCGGCTTCAGCCAGGGGTAAACATTGGGACAATTGCATTAGCGCAGAATTCTGCGTAGTATTCGCCCTACACGATGTCATCTCACCGATGCATTTTTTGAGAGATCACTACTCGCCTCAATCTATATATTGATCATGCCAACACCCATACTAGTGGTTGACGACTCACCGATGGCGCGCAAAATGCTGATCAAAGCACTACCCCCAAACTGGGATGTGGAAATCAGCCAGGCCGGCAATGGCGTGGAAGCGCTGGAGGCTTATCGTGCCGGCAAGGCAGATATCATGTTTCTGGATCTCACCATGCCCGTGCTGGATGGTTATGGCGTGCTGGAAGCACTGCAAAAGGAAAGTCTCAACAGCTTCGTGATTGTTGTGTCTGCCGACATACAGCCCATAGCCCAGGAACGCGTGCATCAGCTTGGCGCAATCGCTTTTGTCAAAAAACCGGTTGTTCCCGAAGAAATATTGTCCGTCCTGAAAAAATACGGGGTGGAACTGTGAGCGTCACACCCTTAACCGAAGATCAGCGCGATGCGATGCAGGAGATCACCAACGTCGCGATGGGTCAGGCAGCCTCTCAGCTCGCCACACTGCTCGGGAAATTTCTGAAAATTTCCATACCGCGCATCAATGTGCTGGCGCCGGGGGATGTCTCCACCGCAATCGGCGACATGGTCGGCCACAATGTTGAAGCGACTGCGGTTCGTCAATCGTTTCAGGGATATCTGAGTGGCGAAGCCATCGTTATCTTTGGTCAGGATGGCTGCAAGGAACTGGGCGATCTGATGGGCTACGACGGAGCGCTCGATCGTGCAGACGAGATCGAACTGCTGCTCGATGTCAGCAATGTCATCGTGGGTGCCTGCCTGGGCGGCATCCTTGATCAAATCAAACACCTGGCTGCAGGCACAGCAGAACTGAATTTTTCAGCACCTTCGCTGATGGCTGAAGCCGTACAAGCCGATGCGCTGATCAATCCGAAAAAACTCAACTGGAGCCATGCTCTGCTGCTGGAAGTCAACTTCACGCTGGAGGGACGCAACTTCATCGCCCATCTTTGCATGCTGATGCCGGAACACTCCATCGAAAAGATGAAGTCCATTCTCAACGAATTTATCGCCTCCTTTTGAGCACCTGATTCATTTTGGACACATCCCGGAAAAATATTCAGCTGCCTGAATTCATCGTCAAATGGGTCAACGTCGGGATCTTTGTAGTCAACCGGAACATGGAAATCACGCTGTGGAACAACTTCATGGCCAACCACAGCGGTCTTTCCGCAGATACCGTAATCGGCAAAAACCTGTTTGACTGCTTCCCCGAGCTGCCCAAAGCCTGGCTCAGCAAAAAAATTCAGGGCGTCTTCTTGCTCAAAAATCTTGCCTTTACCTCATGGGAACAACGACCCTACCTGTTCCGCTTTCCGCATAACCGGCCCATTACCGGCGAAATAAGCCATATGTATCAGGACTTCACCTTTATGCCGGTGAAGGATGAAACGGGGGAAGTCGACTCGGTCTATATCACATTGTTCGACATGACCGATACGGCAATTTTGCAGACCGAATTAAAAAATGCATTTGATTCCTTGAGCGAGATCAGCAATCGCGACGGGCTCACCGGCATGTACAACCGGCGTTATCTCGAACAGCAGCTATCCATGGAATTCGACCGCTGCAAACGATACACGGGCGAGTTCTCGTTTATCATCTTCGACCTCGACCACTTCAAGAGAGTCAATGACACATACGGACACCTGGCCGGTGACGAAGTACTGTGTGCCGTATCACGGCGTATCCAATCCCTGCTGCGCAACGTTGATGTGCTGGGTCGATACGGCGGGGAAGAGTTTGGCGTGATACTTCCCTCCACCTCTCTGGAGGGCGCGCTTATCGTTGCCGAAAAACTAAGGCAGGCTGTCGCACAGGAACCCGTCATGTTCAAGGAAATTTCAATACCTGTGACGACCAGCATTGGAGTAGTGGACTTTAAGCCTGACGCGCCGAACTACGAGCATCTTATCCACTGCGCGGATCTTGCACTTTATTATGGCAAGGAGAACGGGCGCAATCGTGTGACCCGCTATACCCCGGAGCTGGAATCAAAATCCTGAATATCCGACGCATGGTCGCGCTGACCACACCCTCCGTAAAAATTTCCATAAATAATTCGGAAGTTATATACGATTCCCTGTCCACTCGCGTAAAATCATCACTACTGTCGCACTACCTTCAGAAAACAATTTTTTTCTTCCAGCCTGGATAATCTGCACCTCCTATCGTGTCCATTGAAGTCGCTAATTTTTTTTCGGAACAAAGCCCATTGGCCAGCGAGGTATCGTCGTTCCGCCCGCGTGCGCAGCAGCGGGAAATGGCCCAGGCTGTCTCTGATGCGATCAAGAACAATGCGATACTGGTCGCGGAAGCAGGAACCGGAACCGGCAAGACCTTCGCCTACCTCGTGCCGGCTCTGCTCAATGGCGGCAAGGTGATCATCTCGACCGGCACCAAAAACTTGCAGGACCAGCTGTTCCAGAAAGATCTACCCATGGTGCGCGATGCGTTAAAAGCACCTGTTTCAATCGCGCTGCTCAAGGGACGCGCCAATTACGTGTGCCACTATCATCTGGAACGCGCGCTCCACGATGGCCGTTTCGCGACGCGCGAGGACATCAAGCATCTGGGCAAAATAAAAAAATACGCAAAGGTAAGCGATACGGGCGACAAGAGCGGTGTAGCCGATGTACCGGAAAATGCGCCGATCTGGTTGCAGGTCACCTCCACGCGCGACAACTGCCTGGGCCAGGAATGCCCCAATCACAAGGAATGCTTTGTGCTGAAGGCGCGCACAGAAGCGATGAAAGCCGACATTGTGGTGGTCAACCACCATCTGTTCTTCGCCGATGTGATGCTGCGCGACGAGGGTGTCGCGGAGCTTCTGCCCGCCTGCAACACGGTGATATTCGACGAGGCGCACCAGCTGCCAGAGACCGCTAGTCTGTTCTTCGGCGACAATCTTTCAACCTCGCAACTGCTGGACCTGGCCCAGGATACGCGCATCGAAGCGCTGACATCCGCGAAGGACTTTGCGCCACTCCCCAAAGCCTGCGACGAGCTGGACAAGGCCGCGCGCGACTTGCGCCTGGTGTTCAAGAAGGAAGGCCGCATGCCCGCCATTGCGACCGAACAGTTCAAAACCTTCGCCCCTGCGCTCAATCAGCTTAATGAAAAACTGGCGCAGCTTTCAAGCATGCTTGAGAAGCAGGCGGAGCGCAGCGAGGGACTTGAGAACTGCTGGCAACGTGCACAGAGCTTCTCGCTGCAACTGAAACATTGGCAGGATGACACGGATGACAGTAAAGTTCGCTGGCTGGAAGTGTATCACCATTCGCTGCAACTCAATTCCACCCCGCTGTCCATCGCCGAAATCTTTGAGAAACAGATCGGCAGCACGGCCCGCGCATGGATATTCACCTCGGCAACGCTGGCCGTGAAGCAGGATTTTTCGCATTACCAGAGCGAGATGGGTTTGATGAAGGCCAAGACAGCCTGCTGGGACAGCCCGTTTAACTACCAGGAACAGGCCTTGCTGTATGTGCCGCAAAATCTGCCAGAACCCAACAGCGAGGGTTATACCGAGTCAGTGGTGCAGGCAGCGCTCCCGATGATAGAGGCCAGCCGCGGCCGCGCCTTTTTTTTATTCACCAGCCTGCGCGCGATGCAGCGTGCCTATGAAATCCTGCAGACCGAATTCGAGCTGCGCGGTCTAGACTATCCTTTGCTGTTGCAAGGAGAGGGTTCGCGCAACGAGTTGCTCACACGTTTTCGCGAGCATGGCAACGCGGTATTGCTTGGCAGCCAGTCGTTCTGGGAAGGCGTGGATGTGCGCGGTGAAGCGCTGTCTCTGGTCATCATAGACAAACTACCCTTCGCGCCGCCTGACGATCCGGTGCTGGCCGCACGCATTGCGCAAATCACCAAACAGGGCCGCAATGCTTTCATGGAATATCAGTTGCCGCGCAGCATCATCACCCTGAAGCAGGGTGCAGGCCGCCTGATCCGCGACGAGAACGACAAGGGCGTACTGATGATCTGCGACCCGCGCATCATCACCAAGCAGTATGGAAAACGCATCTGGCAAAGCCTGCCGCCGATGAAACGGACGCGCGTAGAAGCGCAAGCGATCGCATTTTTCACTCAACAGGAAGCCAAGATAACAGCCTGATGGCCATTTCATATGGAATGAGATGACTAACTATTTCTTATCAGTTTCGCCCTGCTGCGTTTTTCCCTGCCACATTTCGTAGCACTCCAGCCCGCAGAAATAAACGACATAGTCGACAGCCTCCGGTGTTTGTGCGGCCGACTTAGGCACTTCCTTGCAGCAAATATCACACGATACCATTTCCACTTCCGGCGATTGCTTATCCATGATCTGACTCCTTGTCGCGCTGTCAGCACAGCTTATAGGTGTATCATCGATTGTGCAATCAAATAAAACTCGCTCGGCGCCCCACCACAATAATCGGCGAATCGATCGGTCAGCGCAAACGGTAAAGACCCCATTGCTGAAAAATGGCTGGGATCTGTATCAATGTTTGTCATTCTGGGTATGTAAAACCCCACATTTTTTACATTGGAAACACTTGGAATATAAGCTTGGTCCTTGCCTCATAACGATACCCCGCGTACACTTTCCCTTCGTTGACAAAGCAGGATCGATGCCGTCATCACTCAGCAGCCCTGTTTACACTATGGCTCGCTAACCGATGCACCGTCAGAAATGAATAAATTTACCATCCAACTCATGCAAAAGAAACCTGACACCCCTTCTCTTACGGGGTGTTTTCGGCTAGTCGTCAGGAGCAGGCAAGCGTGAGCATGGGAGGTCGCCGCCCTCCGTGGCAAGCTACGCACGCGCCGACAGGACAACGTCAACTGATGGCTCAGGCGGTAATATTTTTTCAACAGGGCAGACATGAGAAAAGTGAAGAGTTATTAAAACTGGTGCTCGCCACTGCCCCGTCCGACCACGCAGCACTCCATCTTCTCGGTGTCATCTTCCGCGAACGGGGCGATCATCAACGGGCCGTAGAGGTATTGCTGAAGGCGATCAACATTGAAGGAAGGATTGCACCCTATCATGGTAATCTTGGAAACGTGTATCTCATGTCGGAACAGTTTGCGGCAGCAGCAGTCTGCTACCGTCAAGTCCTGACTCTCGAGCCTGGCTCGCAGCTTGCGCGCTTCGGACTGGGCATGGCTCATATCGGGCAAAGAGATTTTGCCGCTGCGGCGCTTGAACTTGAAAAAGTCATCCGGTCCGATGCCAATAACGTCGATGCTCATTCAAACCTGGGCACCGCACTTGCCGAACTAGATCGGCACGATGAGGCTATTCTTCATTTCGAGCGTGCATTGGCGCTCAAACCCGGTAACGCTAGTATCCACTTCAAGTATGGGATGGCCATGAAGAAGCATGGCGATCTGTTCGCTGCATGTCGGCACTTTGCTCGTGCCGCTGTGCTCGATCCGGCACTGATGGATGCACCGTATCAGGTAGGGGTTGTTCTCCACGCGCTTGATCGCCTGGATGATGCGGCACGTGCACTCGAGGAAACACTGAAGTTACGCCCCGACATGGTTCCGGCGCTCTACGAACTAGGTCAAGTGCTAAACCGGTTACAGAAATTCGACGAGGCCGCGCGCTGCTTCGAGCGCGGACTTGCCCTCGATCCGCAATCGCCGATTATCTATCAAGGTCTGGCCAGGACGCGCCATCTTCAAGGTCGCTGCCACGAGGCGCGTGCGCTCATTGCACAGGCGCTGACTCACAAAGCCGATGAGGCAGATTGCCATACGATGCTCGGCCTCGTTCATCAAACCGAGGGAGATTTCGGCGCGGCCATCGCGGCCTACCGACAGGCGATTACAATCATACCAAGCCACGCCCAGGCGCACCTTTGCCTGGCGATGATCAGCAAGCCAGACAATCCATCGGAGCATATCCAGGAGCTCGAGCGCATTCGCGCGCTCGGCACGCTTGATGCTGAACAACGCACAACGCTTGAATACGCGCTGGCCAAGGCTTTGGAGCATCTCGGCGATCATGATGCTGCATTTTTCCGCTACCAGGCAGCCAATGATCTGAGGAAGACTCAATATCCATTCGACAGCAAAGGGTATACCGCCTTCATCGACAGGCTGATTGCAACCTTCAGCAAAGAGTTTTTCACTAACATGGCCGGAATCGGCAGCGCTTCCGAAAGACCAGTATTCGTCGTCGGCATGATGCGTTCAGGCACTACGCTGACCGAGCAAATCCTTGCCAGCCACCCCATGGTGCATGGACACGGAGAACTTGATTACATCCGCCAAATCGTGACGGCACTGCCTGAACAACTGGTTCAACCCTATCCGGAATGTAGCACGAAGGTGGATTCAGTAACTGCGCTGCGTCTTGCAGAGGAGTATATGGCGCGACTCGAACGGGATGCGCCGAAGGCAGTGCGTAGCATCGACAAACAACCCCAGAATTTCGACCGCCTCGGTATGATCGCATTGCTCTTCCCGCGCGCAAGAATTATTCATTGCACACGCGATCCGGTTGACACATGCTGTTCTAACTACTTTCACGATTTCGGTTCTGACAACCGATTTACTTACGAGCTTGAAACGCTGGGACACTTCTATCGCGATTATCAGCGGATAATGACGCACTGGAAGAGCGTGATACCAAATCCGATTCTCGACATACCCTATGAAGCCCTGGTCGCAGACCAGGAGGACTGGAGCCGCAGGCTGGTTGACTTTCTCGGTCTGCCTTGGGACGAGCGTTGTCTTGATTTCTACAAGAACGAGCGACCCGTTTACACCTATAGCCTTCAGCAGGTGCGCCAGCCGATCTACAGCAGTTCCATCCGGCGCTGGCATCCCTATTCCAAGCACTTGGGACCATTGTTTGATGCCCTGGAGATATCCAGGGAAGAAATATAAATGTGGATGGAGAGAGTGCTTTACACTGCGAGCTCTAATGGTGCGTCCTGATATAAAAAATCGGCGGGACTGATGTTCCGCCGATTTTCCTGCCAGCAGTGACTTAGGATTTGCTGTTCCTTCGCAATGCGACTAGCGAGGCGAGACCCAATCCAAGAAGAGCCAAACTACCCGGCTCCGGCGTTGGGTGCACCTGCTGCGAGGTGCCGACCGAAAAATTGTCGAAACCGAAACCATCGACACCACCGCTGCTGTTGCCAAAGGTGATTGACTTGTAAGTGTTCCCGGTATCGTAGAACCCGTAGTACAGCACCGAACCGTTCTCCGGCTGCGAACCGCCGCTACCGATCAGGTTCGGAACAGTCAGTGTTGTTTGTATATTGTTAGCGTCGGTCAGCGTCACCGTCAATTGGCCGCCGAAATCGCCGATATCTGTGCCGTAAAAACCAAAGGCAGCAATCGGGGCGCTGAAGTTGATATCGAAGGTATTACTAAACGTATTGTAGTAATTCGGGCTCGATATCGCGAAACGACCCGCGCTGGAGAAATTCTGGATGGTTCCACCAGTCAGTGTTGCCGTGATGCCGTTGGCAAAATTGACCGGGACAGTGGTGGTTCCACTGGCAACGGTGTCGAAACCATCGGTGCCTATATTAATCAGGTTGGAAAAAAAACTGGTCTGCGTCGCATCCGATATTGGATGTGCCATCGGGGTGCTTCCAGTAGGATTACCATCCTCTCCGAAGAAAGTAACGGGAGCTGCTTGCGCGCCTGCTACGGCAAACAGCCCTGCTACTGCAATCGCAACTTTTGTTAGATGTCCGGTTTTCATTATAGTCTCCTTAACATTAATAAAAATTTAGCCAGTTGGCGATACTGCTCCAGTAAGCGGGTATTCATTCAAAATAAAGCAATTTTCATGCCGTAATAATAAAATTATTAC
>VFSW01000421.1_pt1 | contig 61847 bp, 64 predicted proteins | sample 5358111 | NCBI WGS metagenome assembly VFSW01 (sample SAMN11554181, study PRJNA540505) | mine drainage metagenome | isolation source: sediment from site ElyBrook_90M | place: USA: Ely Copper Mine, Vershire, VT | collected 2017
GGGCGTCTCCCTACCACCCCCCCCACCCCCCCCGCGCCCGGGCCCGTGTGGATCTGGCGGGGGCGGGGGCGGCCTGGCCCCCCCCCGCGTCCGACAATGTCCGACGCAGCTCCGGAGATTGCGGCGCTTGCCTGGCGGACGGCTCTGGAGTTAACGTATCCGTACACGGGAAAGGAGGATGATCCAGCTAATGACAAATTCTGACGGTAGTAGTAGTCGCAGGACCCTGCGTGAGGTGACTGAGGCTTAGAGCCGTTCCTGGCTTGAAGTGAAATAAGTCCTGGCGAAACAAAAACGCCGAGGCCCACTCCGAAAGCGGGAGCGCCTCAGGTCAATCTCAATAGTTCACCGGTGATCGGGGCTCGCACGCCTAATCTGGCTGCGAGCCCCGCACATTTTGGGCCCGATCCGTCGATGTGACCATGGTAAAATGACCATAGTCAGGAGATTCCGCCATGAAGACCATGGGTGCCGGCGCGTTCAAGGCAAAATGCCTGTCCATCATCGATGAAGTACATAACGGCAAGGGCGAAGTCATCGTGACGAAACGCGGCAAGCCTTTCGTGAAGATTGTTCCGATTCAGCCGGAAAAGCCCGAGAGCATCTTTGGCTGCATGAAGGGGCAGTTTGAAATCGTGGGCGATGTTGTGTCCCCGATTACCGAACCGTGGGAGTGGGACGAGGACATCTTTCCACATGGAACTCGCGAGCGGGACGAATTTGAACGCAACAAAAAGAAGGCCGCGAAGACGAAGAAGTGATCGCCCTCGACACACACGTTGTTCTCTGGTTGCTCGGCGATCCTGTCCATCTGTCAGGCCCCGCGACGCAGGCCATCGAGGAAGCCGAGAAGCGCGGAAATGCGCCGATCGTTTCGGGCCAAACACTTTATGAAATAGCGCGCGGCATCTTCCGCGGCAGAATCAGAACCAGCCAGCCGGTGGAACACCTGCTCGCCAGCATTGGTCGCCGTTTTATTCTGCGTCCCGTTACCATCGAGATTGCCATGACCGCCGCACAACTTCCCTCCACCTTCCCCTCCGATCCCTTCGACCGCATCATCGCCGCCACCGCAATCGTCGAGGGCCTGCCTCTCGTCACCGCCGACCGGAACATCCGCCGCTCGCGCGCTCTCCGCACCGTGTGGTGATTTCCGCCACAAACTTCGCCTCGGCCGCCGCTCTACAATGTCCCCATGGAACCCCTCGTCATCGCAGGCAAAGCTTTTCAGTCGCGTCTCATCGTCGGCACCGGCAAGTACCGTAACGGTCCCGAGACCCAGGCGGCCATCGAAGCCTCCGGCGCCGAGATGGTCACCGTCGCCGTGCGCCGCGTGAATCTCGATCGCACCCAGGAGTCTCTGCTGGACTTCATCGATTCGCGCCGCTACTTCCTGCTCCCCAACACCGCCGGATGCTACACCGCGGACGAAGCGATCCGTGCGGCGCGTCTGGCGCGCGAAGTCGGCCTCTCCGACTGGGTCAAGATCGAAGTCATCGGCGATCAGGCGACGCTCTACCCGGACGTTCAGGCGACGCTGGAGGCCACGCGCACGCTGGTCAAAGAGGGATTCACGGTTCTGCCGTACACGTCCGACGACATCGTCTTTGCGCAGCGTTTGATCGATGCCGGAGCCGCCGCGGTGATGCCGCTGGCCGCGCCCATCGGCTCGGGTCTCGGCATCCAGAACCGCGCCACCCTGCAGATCCTGCGCGAAAGAATCACCGCTGTGCCGCTTATCGTCGATGCCGGAGTCGGCACGGCCTCCGACGCCGCGCTCGCCATGGAAATGGGCGCCGACGCCGTGCTGATGAACACCGCCATCGCCGCGGCCGCCAATCCCATCCTGATGGCGGAGGCGATGCAGCACGCGGTGCTCGCCGGACGCCAGGCACATCTGGCCGGCCGCATGCCGCGCAAGCTCTACGCGACCGCCAGCTCGCCGCTGGAAGGGGTTTCCAAAGCCAGCGCGTAGACGTCCCCTAAGAAATTCAGGGCCGGATCGCTCCGGTCCTCCTCCGCAGCAGGCTCAGCAAAAAATCCCGCTCCTCCACGAGGAGCGGGATTTCTGTCTGGCGCAGTTGTGACTACTGAACGGCCGCGGTCACACCCAGAGTGTGGATCTGGCTGCCCGAGGTTCCGGTGACGCTCACCTGGTAGTTGCCGGCAGCGGGCGTCCCCGTGGTGTTGACGGTCAGCGTGACGGGAACCGACGGATTGCCGCCGGACACGGGCAACGAAACGGAACTCTGGCTGAGCGAGCAGGAGACGCCGGTGGGCGATCCAACCACGGCGCAGGTCAGATTCACGGTTCCGCTGAATCCGTTGGTGGGCGTTACGAACAGTGGTGCCACGGCGCTGGAGCCCGCCTGGACCGTCACCAGAGGTGTGCCTGAGATGATGGAGAAATCCGAACGCGGGTTATTCAGCGCCGTACTCAGCGTGTAGGTTGATGGCGCGTACGTGTTGTCTCCCAGATACTGCACGGTGATGGTGTTGGATCCCTGCAGCAGCGACCCGCTGTTGAGCGTGGCCGAGAAGGTCGACGACAACGGCGTTCCGCCGCCATTTCCGCCGCGGCCCAGGCCTCCCGTCGTACCCGAGCCACCGCCTCCGCAGCCGATATCGAACCCGGCGACGCAGACCAGCAGCACAAGCGACAGGAAGTTGCGCCATGCCCGCCGTCGCGCCGGGATGGCAAGAAGCAGGACGCAGGCCAACACCGCGCCTCCGCCCGTCGTGTACAGATCCAGGCGCCGGAACCCGGGATCCGGAGTTCTGTTCAGGGCAGTCCCCGGCGGGATGACAGGAACCTGCGCCAGGTAATAGCCGCCGGAATAGATGGCGACGGTTCCGGACGGTGCGGCGCTCCCGCTGCCGGTCACCGTGCCGGTCACGGTCACGACCGAGGTGGGCGAGATGCTTCCACTCATGGTTGCTGTAATCGCACTCGTGGTCCCGCCGGTACTTGCGAATTGCAACTGGTACGACGTGTTGGACGAGGCGTAGTTCGCGTCGCCTCCGTAGGTGATGGTCAGCGTAGGAGTGCCCGTGGCTGCGTTGACGGGCACGGTAACGGTTGCGGCTCCGGCAGGCGCGCCCGTCGTCGGATCGACGGCAGGCGCCAGGGTTGCGCTGGTCAAACCGGAGATGCCGCCCAGCGTGATCGTGCCTGTTGGAGCGGCCACTGGCACGGTGAACGGAAGTCCTGTGTGGGTGACGATGCTGCGGTTGCTCTGCACGCTGATGTTCGTGCTGTTGAGTACAAAGATCGTGAGAACATCGGCCTGGCCGCTGGGCAGAGAGCCCTGGGACGTCTGATAGCTGACCGAAAGGCTGATCGTCGGCGTGTTCTTCGTGACCGTGAACGCAAGGGTGGAACCCGACGACTTGTTGTAGCTGCTGTCTCCGGAATACGAGGCCGTTACGGAATGACTGCCGACGGCGAAGGGGGCGTTGTATTCCGCGTCGTGCTCGGCGTTTACGGTTGCTGTGTTGATCGCTGTGCCGTTATCGGCAAAAGTGACCGTTCCACTCGGTGCCGTCGTGGATTGACTGCTGCCGCTCACCAGCGCGTTCAGCAGGAACTGTGTTCCGTAGGAAACACTGGCATTGTTGGCGACGTTCGATACCCCGGACTCGTTCAGGATGCTGAAGTTCGTCGTGCTGGATTCCGGTGTTACCGTAATCTGCACCGGAGTCGAATTGCTGGTGCCGTTCGCGCCGTCGCCGCTGTACTGTCCCCAGATGTTGTAGGTTCCGCCGGGCAGATAGTTGACCGCGGTGGAGAAGCTGCCGCTGGCGAGCGGGAACACTCCGAGGCCCTGTTGCAGCGGCGTGGAACTGTCGCTCATCAGCGCCACTGTGCCCGTCGGCGTGGTGGAGCCGGTGACCGCGCCGCTCAGGGTTACGGCCGTCCCGTGCGCGAACGAGGTCGCTGACGGCGTCAGGGTCGTCGTCGTCGGCTTGAAGGTCACGTTGCCCCAGTCCGCCACCATGACGGCGGCATCGACGGAGCCCAGACCCGTGGCGAGGTTATACCCCGCGGCGGCGTTGTATTGCGGCGTCGTGCCGGTGCCGATCTGGCCTTCAACCACGGAGACATTCTGGCCGGAGGACGGGTCGGTGACGGTGACCGTGATGGGACTCTTGACCGCAATGCAATCCACGGGCGGATACGACGTCGTGCTGAAGAAGACGGTCGAGACATTGCAGGGGACCGAATTGGAGCCCACCGTGATGTCGTGGAAGGCGGCGGGGAACTGCGTCTTCAGCGGATAAAGGACAAAGTTCGCCTGACCCTGGCGTCCGTACTTCTGGTTGACCAGGGCCATGATGCCCGCGAACGCAGGAGCCGAGGCGGAGGTTCCGCCCACACCGAAAATCTGCACCGGGCCGCTTGAGTTGGGTTGGCAATCGCCATCCGTGGCGCAGATGGCGTAATAGGCGTAGTTAGGATCATCGGCGGCAAAGAGGGAGACGTCGGGAATGTCGCGCACGCCGTCCGCCGGCACCCCGGCGCCGGTCTGCCAAGAGGGTTTCGGATAACCGGTGGTCGCGCCGAGACAGGCGCCCGTGGTCTGGCTGTAGCCGCCGGCGCAAACTGCTGCGCTGCTGGCTCCGCCGCTGCCCGCGCCGATGGTCGTCGAGCCGTAGGTGTTGAGGTAATTCGACGCATCCAGCCCGTACTGGCTGTTGTTCCACGGCTGCTCGGGGATTGGCGTCTTCAGCGTGACATTGGGCGTGTTGGTCCCGGTCGTGTTCCAGTAGGTGGCCAGGTCGTTCAGCGTGAGGGTCTGATAGCTGGAGTAGTAGAAGTCGGTGCCGCCGACGGCGACGTTATAAGGCGTCGAGGCAAACCCGCTCACAGCGGCGCCCTGGGTCGCATAGTTCTCCGAGTTTGGATTGTCGCATCCGGCCGAGCCGTTATCGCCGCTGGAAACGGTGACCGTGATGCCCTCGGCCGCTGCCTGCTCCCACAGCGTCTGATCGATGAACTGGTTGGTGGATCCAATGGCGGATTCGCAGGCGCCGAAGCTGGCGCTGATCACCGGCGCGAGGTCGCTGTAGACCGCATGCTCCGCCGCGAGATACAGGCCGTTCTACAGCGCCGTATCAGCCGCGATCACCAGATCGATCGTCGCTTTAGGCGCCACCGCGCCCGCCCATTCCACGTCGAGATAGGCTTCGCCCGTCGCGTAGTTCGGTCCGTCGGGATTGTTGATGCCGTCGATGCCCGGATCATTGCCGTCCACAATGACATTGGGAGGATTCACCGGGAGCCCGAACAGGGAACGGAACTGATTCACCAGCGCGATGTTGATGTTCGCCTCGTTGACGATGGCGATCGTCTGGCCGCTGCCGTCGTACGGGGTGCCGGTGTAACTCGGATTCAGCGTTGGATTCGGCAGGTCGTACTGCACGCCGAAGTCGCCAGGGGTGAGCGCGAAATTGACGCCGCCGATCGTGGGATAACCCTCGCCGCCGTTCACGGTCCACTCCGGTTTGGCGGTGCCCGTCTTCGGATCGTAGCTGGCCCTGCCCAGCATTCTGGCCTGGCTCTTCAGACGAAAGTTATTCAGGGAGACAAATCCGCCGACCACCGGCGAGAGCGCGGCGGGGATCTGCGGATTATTGGCCGTCGCGTAGTGCAGGCTGCCGTTCACCTGGTATTCGTGGATCTGAGCCTGGAAAGCGTTGCGCATCTGGGCCACGTTGCCGGCGAACTCGATCACCTGGCGCCCGGGTTCCACGCCGCCGACCTCAAAGCCCTGCGAGGAAAGCCACGATTCCACCGTCGCCATGTCCTGATCGGAAGGACCGAACTGCTGGCCGAACTGATCCGGCGTGAGCCACTTGTGAAAGTTGGGGCTGCCCGCCGTGTGCAGGTCGGAGATGTACTGCTTCAGGGCCATTTCCTGGGCGTCGCTGCGCTTCAGCACCAGGTGCATGCGCGTCAGGGGCATCGAGTCCGGCGCCGCGCCGCGATCGTTGGCGGCGTTCGCCAGCGGGTGCACATAGCCGTGGAGCATGACGCGCGCGTTGTTATCGATGGTGCTGACGATGCGATTGGGCACGACGGGCGGCTGCGCGGTCTGCGCCGGGAGCGCCGCTCCGCTGAGAATGATGGTGGCGAGGATTGCGACGGGGCGAATCGTGCGGGCGATCGAGGGAGACATGGCCGTCCTTTTTGAGAGGCAAGAGAGAAAATCGGGCGCCGCGACGATCTGCGGCGGCACGCAGGAGATCGACTCCGCGCAACGATGCGAACCATGATAGACCTGCCCCGATACGTGCGGATTCCGAAGAATCGGGCAGGTTTTCATCGGGCAGGTTCACCTCGGGAATCGGGCCGCGGACCGGTTCGAGTACACGGATTTCCTCGGAACTTCTCCGGCGAACGGAAAGGCTCAGGAGCCAAAAAGAAGCAATAGATCACAGGCGCTGCGATGCTTTAGACAAGGGCGGCCGGGATTAGTTGCGGTGGGGAGAAAGAAAACTCCCTGAGGCGGCCGACATTAATTCCCGGGACCCGGCGACTCAATCGCCGCCGCTGCTGCGATTCAGCATGATCCATCGGCCGTCCTGGAAATAGTGGATGGTGAACGACCGTTCGAGCCGCGCATCGTCGATGGCGTCGTGCGCGATGGTGGTGCCGCGGCGAAGTTCCGGAGTGGCGCGCAGTTCGGATGCGGAGCGCACCGCGATGCCCCAGGAGGAGCCAAGGACGGATTCGCCGGGTTCGGCGCCCAGCCAGGCGGTATCCGGCTGCGAGCGCAGGGCGATCGGGGTGTCGAACTGGTCGGCGAAGAAGACGTAGAGAGTGGTCACCGCCTGCGCCGAGCACAGCGCGGCCCAGTCGCTGCTGCCCGCGGCGCGAAAAGCGCCATGGATGACGTTCTCCGGCTCTCTGGCCTCAAAACTCTGCGGGATCATGCACTGGCGGCGGCTCAGCTCCGCGGCGACAGCCGAAGGAAGCTCGGGAAACGACGAGAGCGGCAGCAGCCGGATGCGCCAGGCGATGGCTTTGCCCTCCGGCGTGGGAATCATGCCGCTCTCGATTCGCTCGGCGTTGACGGCCGGGGTCTCTCCGGCGGGCGGCCTTTGTGGCGATGCGGTGAGAGGGGCCGTGAGGAGCGCAGCCACTACACCGGCAACGGCCGTTCGCTTCATCGCGGACCGAGGATGTTGGGATAGGAGTTCTCGTCGAGCCAGGCGGACGCGGAGCGGAGCAGGTCGTGCAGATACGCCAGACTCGGTTCGGGCAGGCGAACGACGAAGCGCGGCTCGCGAAAATCCTCGATCTCCGGGATCGGTCCGACGCCGTCGAAGAAGGTTTCGTCTTCGGGAGGGTTTTTGGCCGGATCGCCCTGGACGGCGATGGAGAGACCTTCACGGAACCCGTACTGGAGGCCCACCATGCGCCGGTCGAGGCGCTGAAACGCGGGCGGGAATCGAACCAGCCGGAGCCATGCGTCGAACAGAGCCAGCGCACCGGCAATCTCGTCGGCGTCGGCAAAGGCACAGGCGGCGCGCTCGCCGTCCGTGATCCAGATCTCCAGCCCTTTGGCGAAGCTCCCGGGCTGTTGGTGGTCCTCGGACTCCGCCAGCGCGGTGGGATTCTCGCTTTCCTCGTGGTCCGGATCGCCTGGCATCTCGGTATCGATCGGCCGGGGGGGATCGGTGAGGTTCACCGCGAGGACGGCCGAGACGCGAATGCGGTTGCGCAGTTCGGTATCGTCGTGCCCAGGGGCCTCGGCTACGAAATTGCGGCGGAGCACGGCGGCGCCGGACTTCTCCAGCAGCGCGCGCAGACGAGTAGCCGGGACCGGGTGCGGCAGAGCCGGCACTTTCATTTCCAGACAGGGCATTCAAGTCCTCGCACGGGTGCTGACTGCAAAGTATACGAGAGGCGGATCGCGGATTAGGCGAAATTCACGCCCGTGAGCGGGATTTCAGGGGTTATGCTGTTGCCGAAAAATATTCGCTCAAAGAAAGGTGTATTGCCAATTCATCCCGGAGAACATCTGGCGGCGGAACTTAGGGAGCTTGGCTTGAGCGCTTCGAGTCTTGCTCGTCAACTGGGCGTCCCGCCCAATCGCATCACGGAAATTCTCGGGGGACGGAGAGCGATTACCGGCGATATCGCTCTGCGTCTTGCGCATTTCTTCGGCACGTCGCCGGAGTTCTGGAGAACCTGCAGAACCTGTATGAGATCCGGATGGCGCAGCGCAAGGCGGGGAACGCGATCCGCGCTCTGCCGACGCTGGAGCGGCGTACCGCCTAAGACACCGTCGTGCGGTTGACATCCGCACCAGGCGAAACCTCCGTCTGAGAGAATGGAGGTGGCGATGCGTTCGCTGCCAGAGCGTCACTGCGCACCGAAGGAGCCTCAAAAAATCCATGCGACTCGGAATCGTGATCATGGCCGCGGGCAAGGGCACGCGGCTCAAATCGAAGCGCGCCAAGGTGCTCCACGAGATCGGTGGACGGCCGCTGCTGAAGCACGTGATTGCGACCGCCGCGCAGTTGGTGTCGCCCCAGGACATTCTGGTGATCGTCGGACATCAGGCTGAAGCCGTCGAGGCCGCGGTGCGCGAGACCGGCGTGCGTTTCGCGGTGCAGCACGAGCAGCGCGGAACCGGCCATGCCATTCAGAGCGCCGAACCGGAGACGCGCGAGTATGACGAGCTGATCGTGCTGTCGGGCGACGTGCCGCTGCTGCGCCCCGAAACGCTCGCCGCCCTGCGGGATTTCCACCTCCAGGAGCGGGCCGCGATGACGATCCTCACGGCGGAGCCCGCCGACCCTTTTGGCTACGGGCGGGTGATCCGGAAATCGCCGGGTGCTCTGGAAGTAGAGTCGATCGTCGAGCAAAAGGCGCTGCGGCCGGAGCAGGAGAGCCTGCGCGAGATCAACACCGGAATCTACGCATTCCACCGTGAATCGCTGTTCAGGTACATCGGGCGGCTCAACGCGGACAATCGGCACAAAGAGCTTTACCTCACCGATATGGCGGGCATCCTGCACGATGCCAAAGAACTCGTGGTCGCCATCAAGGCGGCGCAGCCGGAGGAAGTGCTGGGCGCCAACACCATCGTCGAGATGATGAATCTGGACCGCGAGCTGCGCATGGCCACCGCGCGCAGGCTGATGGATGCCGGCGTTACCATCCTGCAGCCGGAGACGGTCATGATCGATTCCGGCGTCGAGGTCGGCGCCGACACCATCATCGAGCCCTTCGCGCAATTGCTGGGCGAGACGCGTGTGGGCAGCGACTGCCGCATCCGCTCCTACTCCGTCATCGAAAACTCCACGGTCGGCGATCAGGTTCAGATCCTGCTGTCGTGTGTCATCGAGGAGGCGCTGATCGACAAGGGCGCCCACATTGGGCCGCTGGCCCATCTGCGGCCGGGGTGCCACATCTGCGAGAACGCCCACATCGGCAATTTTGTCGAAGCCAAGAAAACGCATCTCGGCAAGGGCTCCAAGGCCAATCATCTGACTTATCTGGGCGACGCCGAAATCGGCAGCGGCGTGAACATCGGCGCCGGCACCATCACCTGCAATTACGACGGCGTTTCGAAATACAAAACGGTCATCGGCGACAAAGTCTTCATCGGCAGCGACTCAGCCCTGGTGGCGCCGCTGGTGATTGGCGAGGGCGCCTACATCGGGGCCGGCTCGACCATCACGAAAGACGTGCCCGCCGATGCCCTGGCTGTGGCGCGAGGCCGTCAGGTGACGAAAGAGGGCTGGGCGAAGAATCGCCGTGCGCAGCAGGAATTGCGCAAGCGGGAACTCAGCGAACAGAAGCTGTAACGAGAGGGGTCAGGCGGCCTGGCGGCTGGTCTCGCTGGCGGCAGCCAGCTCAGCGCGCAGTCGCAGCCTTGCGGTGAGCGCGGTGCGGAACACGACCGATGTGCTGGTATTGAGCAGGTCGGCCACGCGGCTGGCGGAATAGCCTTCCACATCCATCAGCAGAAAGACGATGCGCTCCTTCGAGGGGAGAAACCGGATCGCTTCCTCCAGTTCGGTGCGCAGGATATTGTTCCGCGCCGGCAGATAGCCGGTGGTCGGAGCCGGCAGAGGCGTCTCTTCCACGAGAACTCTTTGATCGCGAAGCTGCTCCAACAGAGCGCCGTCGACGATCGCGTGATCCGGCTCGTCTTCCTGAAGAAAGGCCCGGATGAACGCCCCGCGCAGGATCTCCTCCGCTTCCAGTTCGCTCCCGGTCATGTAGTACGAAACCGAAAAGACACGATGCCGGTGACTGTCGTAAATGTCTCGCTGGCGATCCTCGAGACTCTGCGGCGCCATCTCGCGCGCAGTTATTTTTGCGGAATTTCGATCGATTTCAAACAGCATGGGGTAGAGCGGTCCTGGTGGTAAGACCGGCAAGAAAAGGGTAACACGAAGTGTGGATGCAGGTTTGACCCGTTTGGGGGAGGGAGTCGGCGGTGGATTCTGAAGGAAAATAAGGATGCGAGGTTGTAAACAGCCTCATCCTTGAGGCAGTTAGCGGTGAATCGGATTATTCCCGGCCGCGGGTAATGCGCGCCGGTGTTGACCCGAAATGGTCCTCCCTGCTTCCACGTTTCGGGAATTGCGGCGTAGGGGTAAGCCCAGCAGGATACGATAGAGCGGCAATTCTCGGGGTCCCGAACAAAATCCAACGGTTTCCACCGAGCCAAGAGCTGGAGGGGCAGTGGCGTCAGAGCGAATCCTGATCGTGGATGACGAACCCTACGTTCGCACTCTGATGGCCGCGATGCTGGAAAAATCCAACTACACGCCGGTCCTGGCCTCCAACGGCCTGGAGGCGATCGAGCATCTGGAGCAAGACCCGCCTTACGACCTGATTTTGTCCGACATCGTGATGAATGGCCTCGACGGCATCGGACTCCTGGAGCGCATCCGGGAGGCCCAGCCGGATACGCCGATGGTCATGGTCACCGCGATCCACGACGTCGGCGTCGCCATTTCCGCGATGCGCAAAGGCGCATACGACTATCTGCTGAAGCCCTTTGAAAAGGAGCAGCTGCTGGTCACTGTCCGGCGCGCTCTGGACTATCGCCGCCTCGTGCAGCAGAACTCGGTCTACCGCCATAACCTCGAGCAGCTGGTCTCCGCCCGCACCGAGATGCTGCGCCAGGCCATGTCCGACCTGGAGCGCTCCTACGACATTACCCTCGAAGCCCTCGGCGATGCGCTCGATCTCAAGGACGCCGAAACCGAGGGCCACTCCCGGCGCGTCACCGCCTATACGATCGCGCTGGCCCGCCACTGCGGCGTCGAGATGGCGCAGACGCGCATCATCGCGCGTGGCGCGTTCCTCCACGACATCGGCAAAATGGCCATCCCTGACGCCATCCTGCTGAAACCCGGCAAGCTGGACCTCGAAGAGCAGCGTGTGATGCGCGAACACTGCGCCCGCGGCTACCAGATCCTGCGCAAGATTCCCTTCCTCGAAGAAGCTGCGGACATCGTCTACGCTCACCAGGAGCACTACGACGGCAACGGCTACCCCCGCAATCTCAAAGGCGAGGATATTCCGCTGGGCGCGCGCATCTTCGCCATTGCCGACACCGTCGACGCCATCACCTCGGACCGCCCCTACCGCAAGGCGCGCTCCTACGATGTAGCCCGCGCCGAGGTGCAAAAATGTGCCGGGACCCAGTTCGATCCCAATATTGTCGAGGTATTTCTGGGCCTGCCCGACAGCCTCTGGGAAGACCTGCGCACCGAAATGATCCGCCATCCGCGCTTCTCTCCGCTATCATTTGCTGGGGCAATCGAAGATCTGAAAGTCTGAATCTGTTTACGACGAGTGCCTGAAACCCCGGAGTGCGGAGAAGGCCATGCCGGTCCTGGAAGACAGAGTCGTCACAGCAAAAATGAAGTCCTTCCCCTTGTGGGCCCTTGAGCGGGGCGAGATCGTGCGCCACTGCGAGTTTCGGAACTTCGTCGACGCCATGCACTTCGTCAACAGTGTGGCGGAAATGGCCGAGGGTGCCGGCCACCATCCCGACATCGATATCCGCTACAACAAAGTGCGGCTGGCGCTCATCAGCCATGACGCCGGGGGCCTCACGGAGCGGGATTTCGACCTGGCGGCGGCGATCGACAGCCTCGGCTGAGCCTCTCCCGCAAGCCTGGCGCAGGATGGCGTTCCCCCGCGACAGACGCCGCAACCCTTATTCCTCGCTGTCGTCTGGTTCTGCTGAGGGCGGTTTCGCCGGGTCGGGTGGTTGGCGGAGGCGGGAAAGAGCCTTCCGGTTCCACACCACAATGGCAAATCCGCCAATGAGGGCCGAAGCTGCGATGATCGCGCCCGTGAAGAAGGCTTTCACCTTTGCGTCTGATTTGGGTTTTTCGGCGGCTTGTGGTTGATTTTGCATGGGATGAGCGGTGATGGAGGTTCCAAAATGAAACCGTTAGCCACTGCATGAAATATTAAATTGTGTAGAGGACTTGTACATTGGGGGGTTCAGGGTTACACTATTCTGGAGATTTGGAACTGGCGGATGCCGAGTTCACGGGGCAAAATAGTTTAGTCTCCACCCCGCAGGAAGGCATCTGAACAAGAGTGAGTTTAAGCCAGATCGGCGACTGAGAATTCGCCGCTGGCGGCAAGTTTATAAGTTGCGTCACTGGCCTCCCGGCACGGACAAATCACCGTTCGTGCCGCCTTTTTTTTTGCTGAGGCCGATGTCGCCGCCCTCTTGCCGGCGGGATCGCCGCCCTCTAGTACGATTGAGGCTGGAGAATCCCCAGTGAAACGAGCCCTCCTGAGTCTTGCCCTGGGCCTGGTAGTGGTCGCCGCCTACGCCATCCCCGCCAGCTTCTCGCCCGCCGGCGCCGTCCATGCTCAGTGGTCCGATCCGCAGGACGATGTGCCCGCGTATCATCCGCTGCCCCCGGACAAGAGGCAGACCCTCCCGCCCATCATGTCCGGCAAGCAGCTCACCGGGCAGTTCTTCCGCGAGAAGTGGCAGGTGGAAGTCTACAAACAGGCGGCTCAGATTCCCAACGTGCTCTATCAGCTCCCCTGCTACTGCCGCTGCGACCGGGCGCTCGGGCACAGCAGCCTGCACAGCTGCTTCGAAGGAACGCATGGAGCCATCTGCGAGACCTGCGCGGCCGAAGAAGCCTATGCGTACAAGATGACGAAGGCAGGCAAGACGCCCGAGCAGATTCGCGCCGGTATCGAACGCAAAGAGTACGAGTCCATCGACCTCGACGCGCTGGGCCGCAGCTGATCGTCACCCTGGTGAGCGAGCGGTCCGCGAGCCCGACAGCGGTCCGCGCAAACCAATTCTGTCCTTTGCCATGGCCGCCGCAACTATGACGCGTCTCCTGCGCCTTCTTCCCCTGATCCCGCTTCTGTTCTGGAGTGCCGGTTCGTTTTCCGCCTCCGCGCGGCGCAGACCCGCGCTCTATGTATCGCAGTGCGCCGGCGTGACCCTGCAGGCCAGCTATCTGGTGGACGCCGGCGAGAATGCCGGGCCCGGATTCGCTTTCCACATCGAGAACAAAACCGGCAACGAGATTCGCCTCGCGCAGCCGGTGCCTTCGAGCACGCACTGGTATGCGCGGGTGGGATTGCGCTGGATGTGGCGCGCGTCGGCCGGGCGCGGCGGAGCGCTGGTGAACGCGCTCAACGAAAAGGGAAGGATGTTCGCCTGGCAGCCCGCCAGTCCGCCCGAGGACCCCGAGTATCTCACCGTGCCCGCGCACGAATCGCACGACTGGACGGTGGCGATGCGCGACCATCCCGCGGTTCAGTATCGTCCGAGTTGCGCGCACTGCAATTATCCCGGCGAGACGGAGTATCGGGCGATCTTCGCGTACGCCTATCTGCCGAATGCGGAAGAACACCTTCCGAATCTGCTGCGCTGCGGCCTGCGCTCGGCGCCTGTGCCCATGCCGCCGGTGGCGCTCACGACGTCTCGATAAGGACGCACAAATCGTCAGTCGAGACGCACCTTTACGCGAAAATATTCCTCCTCCGTTCGACACAACACCCCGCACAGGAGCGGGTTGAAAACAGCAACAGGAGGAAGCATCACCCACAACTATGAACAACAAATTTTTCGCAATTGCACTCGGCGGAATGCTCGCGCTCAGCGCGAACGCCGCTCTCAACGCCCAGGACCAGACCCAGGCTCCAGCTCCGGCGCAGGACCAGACCCAGACCCAGGCCCAGACCCAGGCCCAGACACCGGTTCCAGCAGGCCAGCAGCAGGGCCAATGGGGCCCCGGCCATCGGCGGCGGATGGATCCGGATCGGCAGCTGGCCCATCTGACGAAGACGCTCAACCTGTCGGCCGATCAGCAGAGCCAGATCAAACCGATTCTGCTGGATCGCCAGCAGAAGATGCAGGCGCTGTGGCAGGATCAGACGCTCTCGCGCCAGGATCGCCGCAGCAAGGCTATGGCGATTCAGCAGGACACGCGCACCAGGCTGGAAGCGGCTCTGAACGATCAGCAGAAGCAGCAGTTCGAAGAGATGCAGGCGAAGATGCAGGCCCGCCGGCAGCAGAGGATGGGCGGCATGAACCAGGCGCCTCCCACCGCGGCCCCGCAACCGAACTAACCGCTCGCCGCGTGCGAATGCAGGCCGCCGGTTGTTCCGGCGGCCCCTCTTCATCCGTGACTGTCGCTGTTACGAATCTGGATCAGTCCTGGCACAGGGGCGGTCGCAGGCGGCAGGCTCATCTCCATAAACACATTCGCCCGTTCGTATTTCGATGGGTGCAGCGGCGCAGACAAATGCCGGAAGCCGGCCTGCTCGTACAAATGAATCGCCGCCGCGACTTTGGTATTCGATTCCAGATAGAGCCGCTGCGCGCCCATGCTGCGCGCCACGTCGATGGCGAAGCGCAGGAGCCGCCGTCCGACACCCGCCCCGCGCGCCTTCTCTGCGACCGTCATCTTGGCTAATTCATACTCGCCCGGCGCGATCGCAATCAGCGCACAGCATCCGATCGCCTCGCCATCGCGCTCCGCCATGAAGATCTGTCCGCCTCCATCGAGGATGTGCTTCCGCGGATCGCTGATGATCGCCCGATCCGCAGGCTCCAGCGTCTCGAAGAATTTCACGATCCAGTCTTCGTTGAGGTGCAGGAAGGCGGCTTCATCGCCGGGCCGGAACGTTCGATAGAGGATGCCGTCGGGCTGCGCCGGTGCCATGGGAGGAGATTAACAATCCTACCGTGGGAGAGAAACGCCGAATGCAGCGAATGGCGGTCAGCCGCCAGCGGGCGGTCGTTACTGCGGTGGCGAAGTGCCCGGTACCACCGTCGCGCCGGGTAGCTGCTGCGCCTCGGCGTGGAATTTCTTATAGTCGTTGTCGACCACCTGGATATTCGCGCGAATGCCGATGACCCCGATGGCGTGGGCGATGAGGCTCACCGTGGCTCCGGTCGGCAGCCAGAGTTCGTTGTTGACCAGCTTTTGGTCGAAGGTAAGACTGCTCCCCTTGCCCAGCGACAGAAGACCGAAGCCGGCGTGCACATTGCTGTCGAGATGCGCGACCAGGCGGCGGACCTGGCGATCGCTTTCATCGATCCAGAATGTGCCGGAAGTCCGGAGAGCGGCCTCTTCGGCCAGGTTATGCGCCCTGGCCTTCGGGTCGCCCACGAAGTCGAAGGCAATGGTGCTGCGTCCGTCCATCATTTCGCGGCGCGGGGCGGAGACTTTGGCCATGGCCAGGATATGGCCGACACTGATGGAGTCATCGCCGCGCGGAGCCTGTCCAGGCGGTGTTTGCTGGGCTTTGTCGATGTCCTTCATCACCCGGTCCTGAATCTTTTTTTGCTCATCGGGGTCGAGGTCTTTGCCGTTCCTTTTAATCAGGCGCCGGATTTCGTGCGCATTGACGAAGAAGATCTCGAACTCCACCGACTCGGTCTTCTTCACGCTGCCGTTCTTGTTCAGCTCCTGGCTCACCTGGGTTTCGTGGAAGGTGTAATTCTCCTGGACGGATTCCATCAGCCGCTGGTGCTCGCGCACCTGGCCAATGAGGGTGGGAATATCGGGCAGCGTGGCCGGCGCTTGCGCCAGCGCAGCCAGAGGCGTGCCGAGGACCAACGGCAGCAGAACAAGGCGGACAAACACAAGGCGGACAAACCGCCGTGGGTTGGGGAGAAGGCGCGGCATGATTGTCGGTATGCGGATCATAGCGTAAGCTGTCTCCACTCCGGGGGACCCCGGAAGGGAAGGAGTTCAACCAGATGGTTCGGTTGCTGCTGAAGTGGTTGTTGTATGCCTTTGCATTGTTAGTTACGGCGCGGCTGGTGCCCGGGTTCCATGTCACGAGCATCGCGGCGGCGCTGGTTGGCGTGCTGGTGATCGGGCTGCTGAACGCGACGCTGGGATTGCTGCTGAAACTCATCACGCTGCCCCTCGGAATCCTGACGCTGGGGCTGTTTTTCCTGGTGATCAACGCGGTCATTCTGAAACTCGCAAGCCATGTCTCGCCTGGGTTTTATGTCACCACATGGAGCGCGGCATTCATCGGGGCGCTCGTGCTGGCGCTCCTGCATATGCTCTTGTCGCTGCTCCTCGACAGGAAGGACTAGCTACAATGGACCCATGCCGTCCGATCGTCTCCCCTCCCGCCGCTTGCACAAAGCTCCACCCCCGGGCGAAACCGGACAGGAAGCCCTCTATCTTCGCTCGCTGAGCGACCGCCAGGTGCAGGTCCAGGTGAAATTGCATGACGGCGAGACCGTCTCCGGCTGGATCGAGTATTTCGACGACCGCATGATCCGCCTCACCCGCGAAGGCCAACCGAATCTGTTCATCTATAAACATCAGATCCGCACCATTACCGAGCATGCCCGCACGGGACGGCGCAAGCCGCGCAACGGAAACAACGGAGAAGCGGCGAGTGAGGACAGCCAGTGACCCCAACCGGCGCACACGCCTGGATTCCCAAAGAGATGGACACCGCTGCGCGCGCCGTCCCGATCGCGCAGGAGGCAGGCGCGCTGATCCGTGGCTACTTCGAGCGCGGCGTTGCCACCGAGTACAAGGGCGACGTCGATCTGGTCACTGAGGCCGATCGCGCCTCGGAAAAACTCATCACCGAGCGCCTGAGCGCGGAGTTCCCGAGCCACGGTATTTATGGCGAAGAGGGCGTGCGCCAGCGCATCGAGAGCGAGTACCGCTGGTACGTCGATCCGCTCGATGGCACGACGAACTTCGCCCACGGGTTTCCGGTGTTCTGCGTTTCGCTGGGACTGGAGCATCGTCCCGGTGGCCAGGCCGGCGAGCTGGTTGCCGGAGTGATTTACGATCCAACCCGCGATGAGCTGTTCATTGCGCAAAAAGGCCTGGGCGCCTGGGTGAATGGCCGCCGCATCCACGCGTCGAAGACCAAGCGCCTCGCGGAAGCCCTGCTCACGACGGGCTTCCCCAGCCGCAAACGGCACGTGAGCCCGAATATCCATTTCTACCAGGAGTTCACGCTGCGCTCGCACGGCGTGCGCCGCGCCGGATCGGCCGCGCTGGACCTGGCTTACACTGCCAGCGGACGCGTCGACGGTTTCTGGGAATTCCACCTCAACCCGTGGGACACCGCCGCCGGCGCTCTGTTGGTGATGGAAGCGGGAGGCCGGATCACCCGCTTCGACGGCACGCCGTTCCGGCTGGACAGCAGCGAAGTCCTTGCCAGCAACGGCCTGCTGCACGAAGAGATGGTGGCTCTCTTCAGCGACATGCTGGCGGGAAGGGAACTGCATCCCATCCCCAGCCCTGCGGAATATGCCGCCCAGCGAGCCGCTCAGCCGCGCTGAAAGGTGTCGCTGATTGCAGCGCACAAACCGGCAGACATCGTCCAGTTCCGAAAGTCATTTTCCTTTGCGACGTCCTTGTTGTCGCGCCGCGATCCCCTGCTAGAATGATCCGTTGTCACTCCGACTCCTGAAGAGGAATTCATGGCTTACGTGATTGCGGAACCTTGCATCGGCACCAAGGACACAGCCTGCGTCGATGCGTGCCCAGTGGACTGCATCCATCCGAAAAAAGATGAGGCGAAGCACGCCGAGAGCGATCAGCTGTTTATCGATCCGGTCGAGTGCATCGACTGCGGCGCGTGCGTGCCGGTGTGCCCGGTGTCGGCGATTTTTGCCGCCGACGATCTGCCCGAGAAGTGGCAGAGCTTCCTGCAAAAGAACGCCACCTTCTTCGGGCGCTAGTCTCCGCACTCCGGCCTGGACGCGCAGCATCCCTGCTGTGCGTCCTGAGGCCTTTGCGACCGCGCATTTCCTGCTTTTCCCTCCCTGCCGGAAGCAACCCCAGCCCATTGGATCTGCGTCTTAGAGCCATATTGCTTTCCCCGGTAAAAGTTTGCCTATGAGCCTGACTGCGCAGAAGACCAGCAACAGTAGTGCCACTGGAGCGTCCCCGCATGGAACAATGGCAAAGGAGAGGTTTGTTCTGATGGCAGGACCGACAGCACCGCGCCCGGCGCACCAGCACATGCGCCGCAATCCTCCGATTGCCGGCGAGCAGGAAGCCATCGACCGGGCCCGCGAAGGCGACAGCCGCGCTTTTGAAACCCTGTATGCCATGCACAAGCGGCGCGTCTACTCGCTGTGCCTGCGCATGCTGGGCAATGTCGCCGAAGCCGAGGACCTGACCCAGGAGGCGTTTCTCCAGCTCTACCGCAAGGTCGGTACCTTTCGCGGCGACTCGGCCTTCTCCACCTGGCTGCATCGCCTGGCGGTCAACGTCGTCCTCATGCACCTGCGCCGCAAGGGTTTGCCCCAGGTATCGCTGGAAGAGACGCTGGAGCCGTCCCAGGACGACGGGCCACGCAAGGACATCGGCGCACGCGATCTGACCCTCACCGGCTCCATCGATCGCGTCACTCTGGAGCGGGCGATCGAGAATTTGCCACCTGGATACCGCCTGGTTTTTGTGCTGCACGACGTGGAAGGGTACGAGCATAATGAGATTGCGGAGATGCTCGATTGCTCGATCGGGAACAGCAAATCACAGCTCCACAAGGCGCGGATGAAGCTGCGCGACCTGCTGCGCACCGGGCAGCGGAAGGAACAGATCGCGTGATCGTAATGCGCGCCGGCGATAAAACCATGACCTGTGCCGAATTTCAGGACGCCCTTCCCGAGTTGTTCGAATCGCAGACCGATCTCGCCGGCCATGAACATCTGAAGGCCTGCGAGAACTGCGCCGCGCTGGTGCGCGATCTGGAGTACATCGCCTCCCAGGCCCGGCTGCTGCTGCCGATTCATGATCCCAGCCCCGCGGTGTGGGACAACATCCAGGAGGCGATCCAGCAGGAGAAGCCGAAGCCTCCCGCTGCCGCAGCCAGGAAATAAGCGGCGCCGTTCGCCCGGCATTCATATAATCGGCAGAAGCATGAGCGGGCCTGTGCCAGCGCCGGAGTCGTTTCCGGCTCGTCCCACGCGTATCGTCCTCACCGGCTTTATGGGCGCGGGGAAGACGACCGTCGGCGCGCTGCTGGCAGACCGCCTCGGATGGGACTTTTTGGATTCGGACTTGCTGGTGGAAGCGCGCGCGGCCATGACCGTGGGGGAAGTCTTCATAAACCGCGGCGAAGCCGCGTTCCGGGACCTCGAAGCCGAAGCGATTCGGGAAGCGGGAGAGTCCGGTCCCGATCGGCGCTTCGTCATGGCGCTTGGAGGCGGTGCGCTGGAGCGGAGTTCGACCCGCGACTTCCTCGCCTCGCTGCCGGATACCCTCATCGTCTTCCTCGAAGCGCCGCTGGCAACCATGATCGCTCGTTGTGCCGGACACGATGGAGGTCCGGTTCGTCCTGTTCTCGCGGATCGGGCGCGCCTCACCGAACGCTGGAGCCAGCGCCTTCCCTGGTACCGCCAGGCGCACCTCACCATCCAAACAGGAAATCTGACGCCGGAGACCGTCGTCGAAGGCATCCTTGAAAAGCTCGACCCGCAGCTTCGCCGTGCTTCGGGCCAGGGCGTACGCGTTTCTTTCCGTGCACCCGGCAAGTCCGGAGCACCTGCATGACCGCCACCAAACCGATGGACCCGCGCAACATCGTGCTCTTCGCGTTCGGCGTGGCACTCACGCTGTATCTGGCCTGGATCCTGCGCGATGTGCTGACGGTGATCTACGTCAGCGCTCTCTTTGCCGTGGTGCTCATGCCGCTGGTGCGCGGCGTGATGAGGCTGCACATCGGACGATGGCGCCCGGGCTGCGGCATGGCCGTGTTCCTGATCCTCGTTCTGACGGCCGGAAGCCTCGGCTGCTTCTTTGCCTTCGCGCTGCGGCCCGCATTCGTCGACCTGCGGGAGTTCATCAGGGAACTGCCCCAGCGCGGCCCGCAGTTCTTCAACCGCCTCGAGCAACTGCCCGTCCTGCGCGATGTGAATCTGGATTCGCTGCAGGACAAAATCCAGGACCTGACCGCCAACATGGCCACCTACGTGGTTCGCTTTGCCAGCGACTGGGCCGGCACCGTCGCGCGCGTCATCGCCGGCATCGTGCTGACGGTTTACTTCATCCTCGAGGGCGACGATGCCTACGCCTGGTTCCTGTCGCTGTTTCCCATGGAACGCCGTCTGCGCCTCGATCAGACCCTGGCCCGCGCTTCGGCGCGCATGGGGCGCTGGCTGCTGGGCCAGGGCACCCTCATGCTCATCCTCGGTGCCTGCAGCACCATCGTTTTCGTCCTGCTCCACGTCCGTTATGCCTACGCACTCGGTGTGATCATGGGACTCTTCAATCTCGTCCCGGTTGCCGGTGCGCTGGTTTCCGTGACGGTCGTGGTGCTGATCGCCGCCCTGGACTCGTGGGGACGGGTCGCCGGCGTGCTCATTTTCTACTTCGCCTATGTGCAGGTCGAAAATACCTGGCTCACGCCACGCATCATGAAGACCCAGGTCGACCTCGCCGGCCTGACCATCCTGATCGCGCTGCTCATCGGCTCATCCCTGGCCGGCGTCATCGGAGCGATGGTCGCTGTCCCCACCGCTGTGCTGATCGCCGTGATTCTCAACGAGTATGCGGTGCACGAAGAGGGCATCGTCGAAGAACCCCATCCGGTGAGCGTGGCCCCGCGCGCCGAGTAGATTTTCCCGCGTCCTCACCTCCCGCCGTCGTTCGATTCATCCCAGCCTGGTATGATGGAAACGGACCGTCCCCGCTGCTCGCCGGAATCCCAATCCTCATGATCTCTTCCTCTCACCATGGCTTCGGCCGCCGTTCAGGAACAGCATGGCTCTGACTTCCGCTCCGTCCGGACTTGACCCCGGCATAGTTTCGCTGGAACCGCGCCCCGGCGAACCCCTGCATCCGCACCTGCATGCGCCGCGTGCCGGCGAGACGGCCTCGCTGCTGGTCGACTACCGGGAATTGTTCAAAGTGCGTGTGACCGGCCTCGTGGTGCTGAGCGGTTGGGCGGGCTTTTACCTGGGTTCAATGCGTTCGGGCATCAGCAGCCTGCAGCCCGGCCTGCTCGAAACCCTGCTCGGCGTCGGCGCCATTTCCGCCGGATCAGCGGCCCTCAATCAGGCGATCGAGCGCCGCCTCGACGCGAAGATGCTGCGCACCGCGAATCGCCCCATGGCCGCCGGACGCATCGGCCTCGTGCACGGCATTGTCATCGGCATGCTGGCCATCATCGCCGGGACGCTGTGGCTCACCCACGAAACCAACCCCATCACCGGCGGCCTGGCCCTGCTCACGGCTTTCCTCTATGTCGCGGTCTACACGCCTCTGAAGCGCTTCACCACCCTGGCCACGTTCATCGGCGCGTTTCCCGGCGCCATGGGACCCCTGCTCGGCTGGACTGCGGCACGTGGCGTGATTGAGTGGCAGGGTGTCGCGCTCTTCGCCATCCTCTTCGTCTGGCAGTTCCCGCACTTTATGTCGATCGCGTGGCTCTATCGCGAGGACTACGCACGAGCCGGGATTCGCATGCTGCCCGTCGCGCAGCCCGATGGATGGTCCACCGCCCTCGAGGCCCTCACCTACGCCGTGCTCATGATCCCCGCCAGCCTGCTGCCCTTCTGGCTGCACATGGACGGGACGATCTACGCCGTGATTGCGGTGGTGCTGGGACTCGGCTACCTCGGTTATACGATTCGCTTCACGCGCATCGTGCGCGCGCGCAGCGAAACCGAATCCAGAATGTACGCCCGCGATCTGCTCAAAGTGAGCGTGATCTATCTGCCGCTGCTGCTCACAGCGCTCATGCTCAACGCGAAGTAGCCGGAGTTCGAAGCGAAGAGGATGCCAACCACTGCACCAGGTCCGAAGTTAAGTCCGGCCCCGAAGTCCTCCGCCATGGCGCCGGTTGCGGTGATCATCGGGATCAGCGCCCTCGCAACCCTGTTTCTGTTCTGGCTCATCTATGTGCACCCGGCCTCTGACGCCGCCGCCGTGCATTACACCTTCCTGCCCAACCTCAACGCCTTGCTCAATGGCCTGAGCGCCATCGCGCTGCTGGTGGGCTTCTACTTCATCCGCACCCATCGCATCGCCGCGCACCGCGCCGCCATGTTCACGGCCTTCGTCTTCAGCTCATTGTTCCTGGTCTGCTACATCGCCAATCACGCGCTGCACGGCGACACCCTCTACCCGGTCCACAACCACGTCTACTACGACGCCTATCTCCCGATCCTCATCAGCCACATTTTGCTCGCGACGCTCGCGCTGCCCATCGTGCTGATCACCTTCTACCTCTCGCTGTCGCGGCGATTCGCTGCCCACCGCAAACTGGCCCGCTACACCTTTCCGTTATGGCTCTACGTCTCGGTGACGGGTGTGGTGGTGCGTGTGATGCTGGTGGCTGCTTTCCGATAGATCGATGCCCCAGGCAAGACCTCCTCAATCGGATTCACCCGACGACGGCACGCGCGCCCTGCTCAGGGCGGGAGGCGGGATGCTCGTCGCCGGCGTTCTGACCGCGCTGCTCACCGCTACCGTCTTCGGCGGCGTCAGCCGCCAGGGCCCGCATACCAACGCCGGGTGGCTCTCGCTGATCGTTGCGCTGATGTGCCTGCCCTTCGGGCTGATGCTCTTTGCCCTGGGTGCAGCGAAGTGGTTCCGCAACCGGCGCATCGCGCGCCGTGGGCCGCGCTTGGCCGCCGCCCTTTTTATGGGGGGCCTTGCGCTATGGGGCCCCGCGTCCGGGGCACGACGGTAGAAGCCCCAAGCCGGTGCTGAGCAAGTCGGCGCAAGCCGGCGAGTCGAATGGAGCCTTCAGTCCGGGGAATAAGCAACTCGAAAATCTCCGCTCTTAGGCCTGGAAAACTTCAGGCGGTCACTGCGCTAGTCTTCCGACCAGATGATTTGGGGCCTTTCGCGAAGCGGTGCCGCGTCAGCGGCACGACGGTAGAAGCCCCGGCCTTCAGGCCGGGGAACAGGCGGCTGGAAAACTCCGGCCTTTAGGCCCGGAAACATCATTCGGCCGCCGCGCTGTTTCCTTCGAGGTAACCGCCATGGTTCGGCGAAGTTACGGATTCGGTAGCGCCGCTCGCGCCGCCAGGATACGCTCGTCAAAGAAGAGGGTCGAGCCGATGCCGGACTCGGTGTGGCCCCCATCCTCCCCCTGGGTTCGCGACAAACGTGCGTGATCCGGGTTTGATACTGACCAAAGCCGGCCCCGGCTGGATGCTCGGCAAGGAGAGAACGCACATGAAATTTACAGGCCGATTCGCCCCCCTGGCGGTCTTCACCGCTTGTTTCGTCCTTTCCACCGCGTTTGCTCAATCCAATCCACCCGCGCAGAACCAGCAGCCTTCGCAGGATCGGAGCCAGTCGCCCGCGACCGGCGTCTCGCATCCTCCGCCCGACGACACCATCACGGCCGACGAAGATATGGCGCCTCCGGTTGCGAACCCGCCGGCTCCCAAACCGTCCGCCGCAGTCCCCATGACGATGGCGAAGCCATCCGCGGCCATCCCGCAGACGACGAATTTCGATCAGGGCGTCGCCACCACGGCCTCGCTGACCCGGCGCACCTGGAACCCCGACAACGACATCGTCACAACTGTTCCATCCGATCCCAACGAGCTGGCCTCCGGCACCAACATCCGCGTCCGCCTCTCTGAAGAATTGTCGACGGCGGACTCCCATCCCGGCGAAACGTTCCGCGCGCTCGTCGACCGTGACGTCTACAAGGACGGCCGCATCATTATCCCGGTCGGCGCGGAAATGCGCGGCCGCATCGTTCAGGTCTCCCAGGGCCACCATGTCGGTCCCAAGGCCGCTCTTCGCCTTCGTCCGGAGTCGATTCTGCTCCCCGACGGAACCTCCTACCAGCTCTACGCGACGGCCGTGCAGTCCAAAGCGCCCGGCACGCGCACCGATCAGGAAGGTGGCATCCAGGCTTCAACGCATTACAAGAAGGACGCGGTGGAGTACGGAGCCGGCGCCGGAGCGGGAGCCACTGCGGGCGCCTTCATTGCGGGTCCGGTGGGCGCGGGCGTTGGATCGCTGGTGGGAGCGGGTGCCGTGACCGCCCACATGATCATGGGACATCCGGAGGCGGCGAACCTGCCCCAGGGATCGGTGCTGATCTTCAGCCTTACCGAGCCGATGGAACTGACGCCGACGCGGAACTAGAAGGCCTTCGCCGCCTGGGCTGCTCCCGGTGTCTCTCATTGCGCGTTCGCGCCGCAGAGGCACTCTCGAGGCATTCCACTCGGCTCCTCAATTGTGCGGTTTCTTCGCGCAGAGTCGCCACTTCTTTCCCGAGAGATTCGATCAGCGACGCTCCCGGACCCTTCATGCGGGTGCGTGTCCAGTTGTCCAGTTCTTCAGGAAGGGCGAGCACTGCGCGCGACGCAGGATGCTCCGATCGCCGGACAGGCAGGCTGTGCTCCAGTTCCCACCGCTGAGCGGTGCGGACACCCTTGCCCAGATATTGACCGATTTCCTTCCATGACGAGAGAACGTTTGCCATCGTGCGGGCCCCGCTATGCGTGAAAATCGGCCATTTTCACAGCGAAATGTTGAAATGACTTTGAACGACGGCCTCCGCGGGCGCGGTGCTGCCGTCACTCCGAATTAAATTGCCCATTGTAGATGGGTAAGTAGTCGGTCAGGATTCATGACATACTGTAGTTATTATCTTGAACTCACGGAAACATCGACCACCTGATAACTAGAGTACTCTCTTTTATGGAAAGCAGCTGGTCGTCCTCTGCGCGTCACTTTTTGGCGCAATTTTTCATGATTCGACGCGAGTCCCTGCTTGACTCTTTCGCGGGCATCCAGATATGTTCTCGATATTACAGCCCGGCTGAAAGTTAGCTGGCAGGGTTCTAAGTTCCTCTTTCCCCGCAGCGCATAGTTGGAATCGCACGCCGCCTTCTGGCGGCACTGGATGATTTGTCGGAAACACGCAGCAGTTCAGCGAAGGAGAAGTATCAGGATGCGGAGTTCTCCTGCTGACCGCCCCTGTCCCTTTTCCCGTCCTGAAAGCGGCGTGCGATTTCACCCCCAATGTTGTCAACCGCTGAACGAAGGCATTCACATGGTCAGCAACTGCGCGAACTCGGGATGCGGCAAGCCTCTGCATTATTTGAGAGAGGGCCGAATCTATATCTTTGACGCTTCCTCCGGCGCGTCCGGTCCCGGCGAGAAACGGGAGCGGCACCTGGAGCATTACTGGCTTTGCGGAAGATGCGCGGAAACTCTGCTCATGGCCCGGGATGCGCGGGGGATGATCCGGGTCCTTCCCAAACCAGCCGCCATCGCGGAATCCGGCGAACGGCTCTCGGCTATGGGCTCGATGTTGCCGCTTTAAGATACCTCCCCCAACCGGCAGGTGCCTCGCAATTCTGCGGGGCACCTGTTCTCATTTGCACATCGTCCCGTCTTCCTGCAATCTGGCAACAGGAGCGAATCGTGCATCGACTGCACATCCCCGCGCCGCCGCTGACTTCCTTCGTCCGCTGCTTCTGGTATTGGGAAGGCGCGCCGCGGCCCCACGCCCGCGAGCGCCTCATGCCCAACGGGGAAGCGGCCATCGTCTTCAATTTGCGCGACGAGGAGATGCGCCTCTACGACGCCGACAATCTGGATCGATACGCTTCCTGCGGATTGGCAGCGCTCACCGGGCCGCGCACCGGATGCTTCGCCATCGATACCGCCTCGGAGGATCGCGTCATCGGCATTGAGTTCCTGCCCGGTGGCACATTCCCTTTCTTCCGCGCGCCGGCCGGCGAGATTGCCAATCAGTCGGTGCCGCTCGATTGTCTGTGGAGCAGGGCAGGCGAGATTCGCGAACAGCTGCTGGCTGCGCCTTCCGTCGATGCGATGTTTGCCGTCCTCGAAAGGGCGTTACTGGACCGCGTGGTTCGCCCGCCGGAACTCCATCCGGCGATCGAATTTGCGCGCTCCCATATTTGCCGCGCTCCCCATGTCGCCACCGTTGCCGGCGTGGTGGATCGTATCGGCCTCAGCCAGCGGCGATTCATCCAGTTGTTTCGCGATCAAATCGGTCTGTCCCCGAAATCCTTTTGCAGGGTGCGGCGCTTCCAGCGCGTGCTCGAAAGCGTTCATCGCAAAGGGAGCGTGGACTGGGCGCAGGTCGCGCTCGCGGGCGGCTACTACGACCAGGCCCACTTCATCCACGATTTCCAGGCTTTCGCCGGGATGACGCCGGCGGCCTACCTGGCCCGGGCAACGGAGCATCTGAATCATGTTCCGATCGCTTAGATTCGCTGAGATCAGCGTTTGGTCGAGAAGGGGTTCAGCACCGGAACCGGAAAATGTTGAAAGTCTCTGACGTTTCTCGTGACCACTGTAAGGCCCCGGACCTTTGCGGTAGCGGCAATCATAGCGTCTTCAGACAAATCGTCAGACTTTCGCACCATGAGTCGAGCCCATTCGCGAAACATCGTTTCATCCATCGGAATAATTTGCCAGGTGCTCGCGATCAGGTCGATCCACGCGTCATACTTAGCGGCCATGGCCGGGTCCTGTCGCCGTGTCCGTTCCACTCCTGCCTGCAGCTCTCCAAGAGTGAACGCGCAGAGCGACATCTGGTTCATGGGAACCTTGTCCAGCCAGGCGAGCACCCCGCCGTGGGGGCGTGGTTTGCGTGTCTCGGAGATCACGTTCGTGTCGAGGAGGTACATTTAGTCGAAATCGATTTTCCGTCCGCGCATACGGCCCCGTTTAGGAATCATCTCGGCGAACTCTTCAGACCGGGGTTCCGGTGCCAGCAGGAGTTCTTTCAAACTCGGTCGTGCACCGGCTTTCAGCCGTCGCCATTCCTCGATCGGAACCACGACTGCCGTTTCGACTCCCCGCCGCGTCACCACCTGGGGACCTTCCCGCAGGCTGGCGTCAATTAACTCGCTGAATCGGGCTTTCGCGTCCTGCAATTGCCAGGTCATCTTCCCGTCCTCTGACTAGTCATATCACTAGTCAGCAAGCCGGGTCAAATTTTTACAATCCTCGCCAGCTTCCGAACGCCGACAATGGTTCCCATCGAGGAGGAGATCCCCATGTCCCCAGTCAAACCCATTCCCGACGGCTACCACAGCGTCCAGCCCTACCTGCACGTGCGCGGTGCCGCGAAGGCGATCGAGTTCTACCAACAGGCCTTCGGCGCCGAAGAAGTGATGCGCATGCCGCAGCCTGACGGCCGCCTCGGGCACGCCGAAATCCGTATTAGCGACTCCATCGTAATGCTCGCGGACGAGGCTCCGGAGCGCGGCATCCACGGCCCTGCTCACTACGGCGGCGCGCCCATGACACTGATGTTCTACACGGAGAACTGCGACGCGACCTACCGGAAGGCGATCGCCGCCGGCGGCAAGAGCCTGCGCGAACCCGCCGACCAGTTCTACGGCGACCGCATGGCCGGGGTCGAGGATCCCTTCGGCTTCCAGTGGTACATTGCCACGCACGTCAAAGACGTCTCGGAAGAAGAGATGAAGGCCGCCATGGCGGAGCAGAAGGCATGACCGCCGCGGATTTTCGCCGCTTCGCGCTCAGCCTGCCGGAAACCGAAGAGCGCGAGCACATGAACCACCCGGATTTCCGCGTAGCGGGAAAAATCTTCGCGACCCTCGGCTACCCGGATGCGACCCGTGGCATGGTGAAGCTCTTTCCCGATCAGCAGGCGGAGTTTGTCGCTTCCGATCCGCAGGCCTTTGTGCCCGTGAAGGGCGCCTGGGGGAAGCAGGGCTGCACCCATGTCCTGCTGAAGTCCGCGAGCACAGCGAAGATGAAAGTAGCCATGCGCGCCGCCTGGGAACGCGCTGCACCGAAGGCTTCCCGGCAGGGGAAGGGACCCGCTCGCAGGACGGCCGCCTCGTGAAGCAGGACACCAGGCGCAGGGAGCCACCACCCTCGTCTTACAGGATGTGGCAAAATGTAAGACATGGTTGGTAAGGTCACATCCAAAGGGCAAGTCGTGATCCCCGCTGAGATCCGCCGCAGCGCGAAGATCTCAGCCGGGACACGCGTTCGCTTCGAGTACATCAGGGGTGGGATCGCGATCTACCCGCAATATGGCGACGATGTCGATCGGGCAAAGGGTCTGTTGGCGGACCTCAATCTGCCCCCGGATGTCCAGCGCGACCCGGAACGCGAAATCCGATGAGGCAACACGTCCTCGACGCAAACGCCCTCTACAGATTCATCACCGGCGGTAATGGCGCCGACCTCGTGGCCGACGTTTTCAAGCGGGCCAGGACCGCTGAATTCGGCGACGTGATGATGTCAGTGGTTGCCTGGGGTGAAGTCTATTACACCCTCATCCGTCACATCGGAACCGCGAAGGCGGATCGCGCGCTGGAACAGATCCTGGCGTTGACAGGACTTCACCTGTTGCGGGTGGATGAGAAGGACGCCCGCAAGGCTGCTGAGCTGAAGGCGAAGTTCAATATTCCGTACGCTGATGCTTTTACGGCGGCTCTGGCGGGCAGCCAGCATATCGTCGTTACGGCCGACCTCGATCACTTCCAGCGCATCCCCAGGATCCGCATCCTCAAACTCCCCCCTCACCGGGGCTGAACTCTTTGCGCGAACGCTGCTGGCTACGGCCTTCGGTCACACTTCGCGCCGGCCTTCCATCGCGCGCGTCATCGTCACCTCGTCGGCGTACTCGATGTCGCTGCCTGCCGGCACGCCGGTGGCGATGCGCGTGATCCTCACTCCAGGCCCGCGTCCCGCCGCCCGCAGCAAATCGGCGAGCCAGCTGGCTGTGGCCTCGCCCTCAATAGTTGGCGACGTCGCGAGGATCACCTCGTCGATCTCACCCCGCTCGGCCCGCGCCAGCAGGTTCTGCGTCCGCAGATGCTCCGGGCCCACGCCGTGCAGAGGCGACAACGTACCGTGCAGCACGTGGAAGACGCCGTTCCAGGAGCGCGTCTTCTCAATGGTTCCGATGTTGGTCGGCTCCTCGACCACGCACACCAGCCGCTGGTTGCGTGTAGGGCTGGCGCAGTAGAGGCACGGATCGACGTCCGTGATGTTGTTGCAGATCGAGCAAAGGCGGAGCCGCTCCTTCACGTCGCGAATCGCCGCCGACAGCGCCTCGGCGTCCTGATCGTCGGAGCGCAGGATGTGAAACGCCAGCCGCTGCGCCGACTTGCTGCCGATGCCGGGCAGCTTGCGCAACTCGTCGATCAGGCGCGCCATCGGTTCTGCGAATCGTGACATAGTCTGTTTTCCTGAGCCTGGTGGGTTGCGAGCGAGCGGGAGCTATTTCCCCACGGCGATTGGTTGTGCTTCTTTTGCGCGGCCGGTTCGCACCGCAGCGGCCAGCTCGCCGAGCAGCTGGCGCGTTTCGTCCCATCCAAGGCACCCATCGGTGATGCTCTGTCCGTACACGAGTTCCTGCCCGGGCACCAGCTTCTGCGCGCCGGCCACGAGATTGCTTTCGAGCATCACGCCGACAATGCGCCGGTCGCCCCCCGCGATCTGGCTCGCCACGTTGCGGCAGACCGATGGTTGCCGCGTGTAATTCTTGCCGCTGTTCGCGTGGCTGCAGTCGATCATCACCCGCGGCGCCTGCTCCGCCTTCTCCAGCAGACGGCACGTCTCTTCCACCGACGCTGCATCGTAGTTCACCGTCTGGCGTCCGCCGCGCAGGATGATATGGCAATCCGCGTTGCCGGCCGTGAACAGGATCGCCGACTGGCCGTGGCGCGACTGCCCCAGAAACGTGTGCGGGTGAGCGGCCGAGAGGATCGCCTCAATGGCGATCTGCACGTTGCCCGATGTGCCGTTCTTGAAGCCGACCGGGCACGACAAACCCGACGCCAGCTGCCGATGCACCTGGCTCTCGGTGGTCCGCGCGCCGATCGCTCCCCAGCTCACCAGCTCGGCCACATACTGCGGCGAAATCATGTCCAGGAACTCAGTGCCCGCGGGCACGCCCATCTCCGCCAGATCGATCAGCAGCTTGCGCGCCAGGCGCAGACCGTCGTTGATGCGGTACGACTCGTCGAGGAACGGATCATTGATGAGCCCCTTCCACCCCAGCGTGGTGCGCGGCTTTTCAAAATAGACACGCATCACGATGCGCAGCGCATCCCCGAACTCGGCCATCGCCTGCTTGAGGTGCTTCGCGTAATCGCGCGCCGCGGTGGTGTCGTGAATCGAGCAGGGGCCGGCCACGACAATCAGCCGGGGATCGCGCCGCTGCAGGATGTCGACGATCTCCCGCCGCGCATGAAACACCGTTGCCGACGCCGCTTCGGTCACCGGCAGTTCCTCTTCGAGGAACACCGGCGGCAGCACGACTTTCGTCGATCGGATGCGTAGATCGTCTGTGCGGTAGAACATGGGGCTGATTTTAGTGTAAGGGAAGGGGGGCGGTTCGGGCGCGGGGCAACCGCCTCTGATGAAACCGGAACTTCCCGGCAACCCAAGTGCGGTGTACCATTTCACCGAATGGACAAGACCGGAATCGTCCTTAACCTGCTCACTATAGTTGCGATTGTGTTGGGGCCGATCCTTGCCTTGCAGGTCCAGCGGAAATTAGACCGAGAGCGTGAAGCGCGGAATCGGAAACTGTGGGTGTTTAAGACGCTGATGTCCTTTCGCGCAACGGCTCTGGAACCGTCGTTCGTTCAAGCTCTCAATCTCATAGATGTGGAGTTCAACGAAGACAACGAGAAAGAGAAAGCTGTTCGCAATGCCTGGAAGGTTTTGTTGGATCACTACGTTGATTTGACACGGGCAAAAGAGCCGAATAGCGACACACTAATTGAGAAGGGGACCCAGTTGAGAGCTAATCTCCTGATGGCTATGGGGCAGTGTCTTGGCTACGATTTTGACGAGGTGTTAGTAAAGAAGGGTTCGTATTACCCTACCGGATTGGGGGATGTCGAAGCCGAGCAACATGCAATCAGACGCGGCGTGCTCAACGTCCTGTCGGGCAGAGGTCGGATTCCGGTTGGGATATTTGAGGAGAAGTTCCCGCCTATAACTTTAGAGCCCATCGAGGCAAAGCCTTCAGATCCGCCTGCCAAGGAGTTAGGCAGCTAGACCAGCGACCTTTGTAAGCTTGACCACAATGCCCGGTCCTTCCTGATTTACCAGACTCGCAGAGCCCTTGATGGTGCTACCTTGGATAGTCCCCTGCATTGTCAGTTCAAAATCTCCTTTGATGCCGAGCACATTCGCAATTGCCGGATTGAAGTTGCGAACGAGCACGCGAGCGGATATTCTCTCGCCGTCGCTCTGATAGGTGCCCGTGTAGACGAAAGCGCTGTCGCCGCCAAGTACTTGCCGTTGGACAAAAACAATTACGCCGCCGTCGCCACCAGCAGTCCCCTCGTACTGGACTATCCACAGACCATCAATCATCGATGAGGCCTCAACGATAGAGCATATCAGTCTATCCTTCGCTTCCGCCTCTACGATGGCGAGGCTCCGGCGAGGAGTATCCCAGAGCCCGCAGAAGCTTGTGACGCTCTTTTCCCAATTTCTTCATTCCATATGCTCGTAGAGTACCCAGAAGCCCGGGGCACCCAGAGGAATCGTGCCTGTTACAAAAGCGTCCGCCAGCTTTCCGCACTACTCCTCCACAATCGCCAGGTCCCACGGCCCCAGCGTCAGCACCTCGCCCTTCGCAACCGCCTTGTTGTCCAGAAGGTTCGTGCCTGCATCATAGGCATACGTGGCCTTCTGTTCACTGCCGGAGTAGTTGAAGTAGTAGTGCACCCGCTTCCCGAGCCGGTTCACGCCATGCTGCACATGGACCGCCGCCGGAACGTCCTGGTCCGGACCCGTAAGTCCATCCCTCTTCAGCTCCTCGCGCAGCACCGCCGTCTGCAGCGCGTCGGACAGATACGTTCCCTCATAGAGCAGCGTGCCCGAGCCGTAGTGATTCTCCGTAATCGCCGGCCACTTGCCGAAGAACGGATGGTCGTACCAGGCCAGCGGCGTCGCATGCTCCGGCATCAGGAACTCCGCCCAGTACGAGACTTCGTTGCCGGCGTCGCCAACGTGGTACGGATCGCCCTTCAGCGCCAGAGGTTTTTCCAGGTTCGAAAACTCCTGATAGCTGAATCCCGCTGCCTCGCGCAGCGGCCCCGGAGCGCGCACCCAGCGGACAGCGGAATTCTCGTTCGCGAAACCGCTCTTGAAGGTCATGATCACGTGCCCGCCATTCTTCACGTAATCTGAGATCCGTTCGAGCAGCGCGTCATCCGAGATATAAAGCGCGGGCACGATCAGCACCTTGTACGCCGAGAAATCCTTTGTCTCCGGAAAGACAAAGTCCGACCCGATGTTCAGCTCATAGAGCGAGCGATGCATCTGCTGCACGAGCGACGCGTAGCCATCCGGCGTGCGCGTCCAGCTGCGATCCGGCACCGGGCCACCGTAGGGCATGAAGTTGATCGCGTTGGCCGAGTCGCGGCTCCACAGGATGGCCACGTCGTTCTTAATCTTCAGCCCCACCAGTTGCGGTCCGATCTTCTGTAACTCATGCGCGGTGCGGCTCATCTCCGCGTACACGCGATTCGGTTCCAGATCATGCGACAGGATGCCCTTCCAGTAGGTCTCCTGGTTCGCCGCAATCGACGCCCAATGCCAGTACTCCACCATGTTGGCGCCGCCCGCGAGATAGGTATAAACATCCTCACGCAGCTGGCCATCATAAGGCGGGAACTGGCCCTCCGACGACCAGCCGATCGTCTGCGCATTCGTCTCCGTCACCAGAAAATTCGAGTGCTTCAGCGACCGCGTGAAGTCCGTCTGTATCGACTGAAACGATCCGTCGTAGTGGTCCTGCGTGCCGTGGTAGATGTTGTCCGCCGGAATATCGAGGAAGCTGGCGATCGCCTCTTCGTTGACGTCGCGCTTCATCATGCCGCCGTAGTCGGTCGTCACAAACTGCTGCGGCGAGGCGCACTCGCGCACAAGGTTTGCCTGCCAGTGCAGAAAGTCCGTCACCCGCATCTGGCTCCAGCGCGTCCACTCCAGCTTGTAGCCGGTGCTCTGCGCGCCGTCGCGCCGCGGCAGGTCCTCCCAGGTGTGCAGGTTCTCGCCCCAGTAGTTCAGGAACCACGCCTGGCTCAGCGCTTCCGGAGTGCCGAATTTCTTCTCAAGGTAGTGCTGGAACCCGATGAAGACGTCCCGATTCGCCGCATCGTAACTCGACGTTTCATTGTCCAGCTGCCAGCCAATGACGTCGGGGTTGTCCTTATAATGCGCGACGATGTGCCGAATCAGCCGCTCCGCATAAAAACGGTACGCGGGCGAATCCGTGTCCATGTTCTGCCGCATCCCGTAAGTGCTTCGCACGGTGGGACCCCCGAAGGGACTGGGGTTCAGCCGGTCCGCGAGAATCTCCGGATGCTGGTGCGCCATCCATGCCGGGATCGAATACGTCGGCGTGCCGAGGATCACCTTGATGCCGGCCTTGCCCATCGCGTCCACAACCCGGTCCATCCAGGCATAGTCGAACTGGCCGTCTTCGGGCTCCCAAAGGCTCCACGTGGACTCGCCCATGCGCACCACATTGATGCCGGCCGCCTTCATCAGCGCCACGTCTTTGTCCAGCCGCGCCGCCTGATCCCCAGGCATGTACTCGTTGTAGTAAGCCACGCCGTAAAGCACGGTGGGAAAGCTGAGGTCAGGGCCTGACCCCATCACGCCTGGTTTCGTTTTCTGATCCGGCGCGGAGTCCTGGCCCCTCATCGTCGCGTTGCCCAGTACAAGACCGGCGCACGTCAGCGCAAAAAGGCATTTCCTGAATAGCGGCATTTCTATCCCTCTGGAACCGAGGGCAAGTGTAAACCGGCGCGCTTCCGGCCAACAGTCAGAATCTGCCCGCCAGGATTTTTCTGTAGCCTCCATGTCACCGCGTCGCGTGCCATGGGAGCCGGAGTGCGGCCCCTGCCCGTTCGTCGGCTCGTTGGATTGGGTGTGCTGCGAGGACACTGGCACTCTGCGCCGACACGGGCACTCCGACCGGATTATTCGGATTTCGCGAAGCGGTCCCGCGCGAGCGGGACAAGGGTAGAAGCCCCGGCCTTCAGGCCGGGGAATAAGCAGCTCAATCAATCCGGCCTTCAGGCCCGGACGAATCCAGGCGCTTACAGCCCGCTAGCTGGGTCCGGTCCCGTTCTTGCCCCGTTCCTTCTTATGCACGTCGAAATAGACCCCCTGCTCAAGGGAGAGCTGGTGCGCCTCGTCCGCGGCACTCTTCGCCGCATCGAGCGCCGTCTTCTGCGCGAAGTCGAAGCTCGGATCGTCACCCATCGCCGTCAGTTGGGCCGGCCAATGCGATGAGTCGGCCACCAGGTCCTTCAGCGACTTGCGAATGTCCGCGTGCGCCTCGTTGTACGTGTCGAGATTGTCCTGCAGTTCATCGCACAGGCGCGTGAACTCCTCCAGCTTGTCATGGATATCCGCTTTTTCTTTTGCGCTCTTGTGGGCGCCGGAAAGCTGTTTGATCTCATCGAGCCGCTCGTCGATGAACCGGATGTAGAGCTTGATCCTCTCGTTGGGATTCGTCTTGTTGTCGCGAACCGCCTGGATTTCGTCCGGCGTCAGGGGGTCGTTCTGCTCCTGAGCATGCACGCTGAGCGCGCATCCCGCGGCACACAGGAGAACGAGGAGACAGCAGGCAAACCGGCGTGGCATCGCGCAACCTCTACAGTACCCAATGATATTGGATGCGCGGGGCCGCGAGCACACGACCGGAGTCAGCCCTATGAAATCTTTGCTCCGCGCTCCGCGAGCAGCTTGCGCAGGATCGACCGATGGCAGAGGTTCTCATCGGCGCAGTAACAGCCCAGCGAGAAATTCGTCTGGTGCGACAGCGCGGCCAGCAGGTCGAGCAGATGCGCCGCGTCGGTCCGCTTCATCTCCGCGCGGTATTTGCGCTCGAAGGATTTCCAGGCCCGTTCTGGATGTTCGCTCTGCGGATCATGCGTCGCCATCGCTTCCCTCACCAGCGGTTCGCTGGGCGCGAGTGTGGGCAGCCACACATCGTAGAAATCGCGTCGGGCGAAGTCGGCTTTGGGCACCCCGCGCGGCGGCCGGCGCACGGTCCCCAGCCGCAGGCCTTCATGGGGCTTCCGCGGCGTGCCGAGACGAAGAACGGTGATGGCCATGCGGCTTTCCCTGCACCAAATTACCTGCCCCAAAGTATAGGACCTGGAACCAGGCGCGAGCCGCCGTCGGTGGCAGATGACCCCGGCCGGCAAACCTGCCTGGGGTTGCCCCGGAATGAAGAAATGGTCATTCGCGATAAAAGAGATCACAATAGATTGTGATAGCCGTCACAATAAAAATAGCGTCTATCACCTCGGGCTCTTTTCCTGTGCGACTCGAGGGATGTCCGCAGAGGAATTCTCCGAGGAACCCCTGACCTTGCTGGATCACAATCACCCACGTCGGTCGCCCATGCTTGCTTCTGGCGCCATGGCCGTCCTGCTGGCTTTTGCTGGAACGTCTCAGGACCTGCGCGCGCAGGCGTCCGATCAGGCCCTCCCGGATGCTCCCGGATTCAGCTCCTCCCTGGCACTGGCGCAGAACGCGCCCGCCGAACCGGCTGGGCCTGCTGCCCCGGGAACGATCGCTGGCACGGTGGCCGATACCAATGGCGACGTCGTCGAGGGCGCGCGCGTTGTGATCTCCGGACCTTCCGGGCAGCGGGTCCTGCTGTCCGGTTCCGACGGGCAGTTCAGCTTTACCGGATTGCTGCCGGGTACTTACAAGCTCATCGTCACCGCCCCCAACATGAGCAATTTCGAGTCACCCGCCGTCGTCGTGCAGGCGGGCGGCACGCGCTATGTTCCAAAGGTAGTCCTCGCTCTCACCTACGGTGTCACCGAGGTCCACGTCACCGCGGATCAGGAACAGATTGCCGAGGAAGAAATTCACGTCGAGGAGAGCCAGCGTGTGCTCGGCGTGATCCCCAATTTCTACTCTGCGTACGACTGGAATACGCCGGCCCTCAATGCGAAGCAGAAGTATGCCCTTGCCTTTCGCTCCGAGATCGATCCGATGACCTTCGCCGGAGCCGCCGCTCTGGCCGGAGCCGAAGAGTATCAGGGCATCTATCCCGGGTACGGCACCGGCTTCTCCGGATTCGGCAAGCGCTTTGCCGCGCAGTATGCCAACGACTTCACCAGCCGGATGATCGGCAGCGCCGTGTTGCCCTCGCTCTTTCGCCAGGATCCGCGCTACTTCTACAATGGCACCGGAAGCAATCGTTCGCGCGCGTGGTACGCGGTCAAATCCGCCGTCATTACCCGCGGCGACAACGGGAAGCACCAGTTCGACTTCTCGCATATCATCGGTGATTTCGCCGCCGGGACCACCGCCAACCTGTACTATCCCGAGAAAAACGAGGGCGTGGCGCTGGTGCTGACGAACGGCCTGATCGAAATCGGCGGCATGGCCGGCACGAATCTGATCCGCGAGTTCCTGCTGAAGGGCATCACCACCCACGCCGGGGCGCACGTCCCGCGCTAGCGCTCTTTCCTGCGTCGCTCGACAGCGCACGCGGAGTGCTTTCTTTCCGCGTTCTCAACGCCTTCCGGTCCCCCGCCCCGCGCCGATCTCCATACCCAAATCGCCAGGCGAAGACGACCCGCGTGACCGCCGTCACCGTTCGTCTTGATCTCGCTTTGCTAGAATCTGCCTTGGAATCCCTGCAAATTCGCAACGCTTGATGAGCATTCTGGAACATATCGGCGCCACCACCGGGGAAGCGATTCGTGTGGATCGGCGTCCCAAACTCAAAGAACGACTACAGCACCACATCACGAGGAGCAAAATGACGGAGATTGCTGCGATTCACGCGCGGGAAGTACTGGATTCACGCGGAAACCCCACGGTGGAAGCCGATGTCGTTCTGGAAAGTGGAGTGCTCGGACGCGCCATCGTGCCCAGCGGCGCTTCCACCGGCGAGCACGAAGCCGTCGAGCTGCGCGACGGGGACAAGAGCCACTTTCTCGGCAAAGGCGTCCTGAAGGCCGTCGAGAATATCGAAAGCGTCATCGCACCGGAGCTGACCGGCATGGACGCCTCCAACCAGCGCCTGCTCGACGCGACCATGATCTCGCTCGACGGCACGGAGAACAAAGGCCGCCTCGGAGCCAACGCAATTCTCGCCGTCTCGATGGCGGCGGCGCGCGCTTCGGCCACCGAACTGAAGGTTCCCCTCTATCGCTATCTGGGCGGCGCGAACGCGTCGGTCCTGCCCACGCCCATGATGAACATCCTGAATGGCGGCGCGCATGCCGACAACAACGTCGACTTCCAGGAATTCATGGTCATGCCGGTCGGCGCCGAGCGCTTCGCCGACGCGCTGCGCTGGGGCGTCGAGGTCTTCCATACCCTCAAAGGCGTATTGAAGAAGAAGGGCTACAACACCGCCGTTGGCGATGAAGGCGGATTCGCGCCCTCGCTCAAAACCAACACCGAGGCCATCGAGGTCATCCTCGAAGCCATCCAGCTCGCCGGCTACAAGCCGGGCGAGGAAGTGGCCATCGCCCTCGATCCGGCGTCGAGTGAGTTCTTCGACAAAGAGAAGAATAAGTACGTCTTCAAAAAGTCGGACAAGAGCGAGAAGACCAGCGAAGAGATGGTCGCCTTCTACGCGGACTGGATTCGGCAGTATCCCATCGTCTCCCTCGAAGACGGCCTCGCCGAAAACGACTGGGCAGGCTGGAAGATCCTCACCCGCGAGCTCGGGCAGCAGGTCCAGCTCGTCGGCGACGATATTTTCGTCACCAATACCGAGCTGCTGCAGAAGGGGATCGAAGAGGGTGTCGGCAACTCGATCCTGATCAAGCTGAACCAGATCGGCACGGTGAGCGAGACCTTCGAGTGCATCGATCTGGGTCGCCGCTACGGCTACACCTCGGTGATCTCTCACCGCAGCGGCGAGTCGGAAGACACCTTTATCGCCGACTTTGCAGTGGCCACCGGCGCCGGGCAGATCAAGACCGGCTCAGCGTCGCGCACCGATCGCATTGCGAAATACAACCAGCTCCTGCGGATTGAAGAAGAGCTGGGGCAGACGGCCGAGTTTCTCGGTCTGGAAGCCGTGAATTTCGGGGAGTAGACAGTTTTTTGAGGAACCTCTGGTGAAGGCCGCGCTTTAAAAGGGCACGGCTTCACAGTTTGCGGAAACAGGCGCCTGGGCCGCTTTTGTAACAGGGCACGACCTTGGTCGTGCCGTAAAGCGCCAAAATGAATCAGGGCTTTAGCCCCTGAGAGATCGGATTGTTCAGAGTTTCCTTAGGAAACAGCCAGCCACCGGGGCGCTCCGATTGCCGGAGTGTCCTGGGTGGTCTTTTCAACGTGTCTCCACGTCGAGACATTTGATCCGATGCCGCCGTGTCTGCGGTGTCGTAACAAGTGTTCTGCACGAGGGCCCTCATGCGCAAACTGGCGTGGCTGCTTCTTTTAGCATCGATGCCGCTGCTGGCGGCAACAACCTCCAGGCCGAGAAGTCTGGCCAACCCAACCGCGGCCGCAGCGAACGAAACCAGGCCGCCGGAACATCCGGTAACGGCGGCGCAGGTCTACGAGATTCTCGACTTAACCGGAACCAACACGCAGAAGCGCGAGATGCTCGATGGCCTGCTCCCGCACCTGAAGGAGATCATGCCATGGATGCCGGCCGACGTAGTAGCGGACCTGCAGCGCACCCTGGGAACAGCCGATTTCGAGGGCGCCATGGTGCGGTCGTTCCAGCAGCGTCTTTCCACCGAGGAAGCCGCGCAGATCATCGCGTTCTACAAATCCCCCGCCGGCCGGCACATGATCGCCGTCATGCCGGCAGTCTTGAATGACGGACAGGATGCCGTTGCGGATCTGGGCCAGCAGGTCATGCTCGAAGTGATGCAGCGCCACAAAGATGAGATCGACCAAGCCGCTAAGGTGTATCACGAGGAGCACGTGCAGAGCGCGCCGCAGCGATAATAGACAGAGGCGGAATGCGGAGCCCTGGCTCCGCATTTTCGCGTGTGCAGTTCGCAATTAACAGAGGAGACTTCGTGCCGGTTTCAAGCAAGCCTGTTGTCCTGACCATTCTGGATGGATGGGGCTATCGCCCCCAGATCGAAAACAACGCTATCGCGCTGGCGCGCAAGCCCACCTACGACAAGCTCCTGAAGGAGTACCCCAACACGCTGCTCCACGCCTCGGATCATTTCGTCGGACTGCCGGACGGTCAGATGGGTAACAGCGAAGTCGGGCACCTCAACATCGGCGCCGGCCGCATCGTGCAGATGGACATCACCCGCATCGATAAGCTCATCGCAAAGGGAGAATTCTTCACCCATCCCACCATTGTTGAGGCCATGCAAAAAGCGCGCAAAGCGCAGCTGCACCTGTTCGGTCTGGTCTCCGATGGCGGCGTGCACTCGCATCAGGAGCATCTGTATGCGCTGCTGAAGACCGCGAAACAGCAGGGCGTCGAGAAAGTATTCGTCCACGCCTTCATGGATGGCCGCGATACGCTGCCCACCAGCGGCGCGGCTTACATCGCCGCGTTGGAGCAGAAGATGCGCGAGTACGGCGGCAAACTCGCCTCCGTCTCCGGCCGCTACTACGCCATGGACCGCGACCGCCGCTGGGAGCGCGAGAAGAAAGCCTTCGACGCGATGGTGAAGGGCCATGCCGAAGGCGGCGCTTACAAAGATCCCGTGGCCCGCATCAAGGAGTCTTACAACAACGGCATTACCGACGAGTTCATCGTCCCGTTCGTCGTCACCGACGAGCACGGCCACCCCAACGGCCTCATCAGCGACGAAGACGTCTGCATCATGTTCAACTATCGCGCCGACCGCGCCCGCCAGATCACGCGCGTCCTCGCGCGCAACAGCGGCCTCAGCAAACAAGGCGGACGCGAGCTGCCCTCCTGGGAAGAACTCGACGCTACCATCCCCCGCAGCGAAATTCCCAGCAACCTCCACTACGTCTGCATGACGCAGTACGACAAAAATTTCACGCTGCCCATGATCATCCTCCCGGAGTCGATGGAGAACCTGCTCGCCAACATGATGGCCCAGGCCAATCTGCGCAACCTCCGCGTCGCCGAGACCGAGAAGTACGCCCACGTGACCTACTTCTTCAACGGTGGCATCGAGACGCCCTTTCCCGGCGAGGATCGCATCCTCATCCCGTCGCAAAAAGTCGCCACCTACGACCTCGCGCCGGAAATGTCCGCTCAGGGCATTGCCGACACCGTCATCAAAGCCGTCAACGACACCGCCTTCGACGTCGTCGTCGTCAACTTCGCCAACGCCGACATGGTGGGCCACTCCGGCAAGCTCGCGCCAACGATCAAAGCCGTCGAAACCGTCGACGCCTGCCTCGGCCAGATCTATCAGGCCATGCGCCAACGCGGCGGAGGAGCCTGGCTCATCACCGCCGACCACGGCAACGCCGAGCTGATGGTCGATCCCGTCACCGGTGGCCCGCACACCGCGCACACCACCAATCCCGTACCCTTCATCTACGTCAGCGAAGACGCGCAGCACTACACCCTGCGCCCGGCCGGTTCGCTGCGCGATATCTCGCCGACCATCCTGGAATTGCTGAATATCGGCCAGCCAAAGCAGATGACCGGCGGCGATTTGCGCGTGCTGAAGAACGGGCAATAGGCAGCAGCAGGGGCCGGCCTGGACGGGGTTAACTCTTGTCCTGGCGCGGGCGCTCTGCGATCAGCTCCCGATACAGCTCGATCGTCTGCTCCGCGATGGCCGTCCACGAGAACTTCTCTTCGACCCGCCTCCGCCCCGCTGCGCCGAAGCGCCGCCCCTTCTCCTCATCGGCCAGCAGCGCCGACATCCTGCTCGCCAGATCGCGCGAGAATTCCTCCGGATGCAGCGGGAAGCTCGTCACCGGGTCCTGATCGAACGGCACCAGATACCCGGTCACGCCATCGACCACCACCTCGAGAATCCCTCCCGTCGCGCTCGCCACCACCGGCGCCTTGCACGCCATCGCCTCCAGATTGATGATCCCGAACGGCTCATACACCGATGGACAGCAGAAGACACTGCAGTTGCTGTAGAGCTGGATCGCCTCCGTCTTGCTCAGCATCTTCTCGATCCAGATCACGCGTGGATTCACGGCCCGCACCCGCTCGATCTTCTCCCGCAACTCGGCCGCAATCTCCGGCGTGTCCGGAGCGCCCGCGCAGAGCACCACCTGCGTCTGCGGCGGCAGTTGCGGAATCGCATCCACCAGATGCGTAACGCCCTTCTGCCGCGTGATGCGCCCCACGAACAGCACGTACGGCTGCGACGGATCCACGCCGTACTCCAGCAGCGCTGTCGTGTCGGAAGTCTTCTGGTATTGGTCCAGATCGATCCCGTTGTAGATCACCCGAATCCGCTCCGCATCGATCTCCGGATACGCGCGCAAAATGTCAGCCTTCGTTCCCTGCGAAACCGCGATCACCGCATCGGCATCGAGAATCGCCGTCCGCTCCATCCATGAACTCATCGCGTAGCCGCTGCCCAGCTGCTCCGCCTTCCATGCGCGCAGCGGCTCCAGGCTATGCGTCGTCAGCACGAAAGGAATCCTGTACAGCTTCTTCGCCAGGAAGCCCGCCATTGAGACATACCAGGTATGCGTATGCACGATATCGATCGCGTCGATCGACGTCATCTGCGCCAGGTTCAGGCTGAAGGTCTCCAGCGCCGTTTTGAATTTCTCCTGCGTGCCCTCGCCCAGGCGCGCCCAGGGCTGATCGCCCCGCACCTGCAGATTGCCCTCGTCGGCAAACTGATCGCCCCAGCAATGCACTTCAACCTCAATCTTCTTCGCCAGCTCGCGGCTCAGGTATTCCACATGAACGCCCGCTCCGCCGTACACATTCGGCGGATACTCTCGAGTCATCAGACCAACACGCAAGCCGGCCTCCCCCAAACGAAGCTCCATCTTAGCGCGGACACTTTGCTGCCGGCTCTCAGAGCGACAAAACGCCGTCCCGAATAGTTAACCCGGAACGGCGTTCGTCTGCATGGTCAGGCGTGGTTAAGGAAGAACCAGGCCCGGAGGAATCGTGATACCGGGAATCGCCGGAGTCCTCGATTGAACCGCAATGTCGCCAGGTTGCGCGATCGTGTACGGCGAACCCGGCGCCTGGCTGAAGCTGGTCGGCGTCACCGTGAAGACCAGCAGTTGGCCACTTGTCTGGCTGATCGCGTAAAGGTGGTTATCGTTGTCCCAGAACATCTGGCTGACCTCGTCCGTCGTCAGCAACGGCGTGTACGTGGTTGGCGGATTGGCCCCGTTGAAATGGAAAACCTGCAGGCCGCCCTGCCCGGCGACTGCCAGTAAAAGGCCGGAGGGCGAGACCTTCAGATCTCGCACAACCGTCACCTGTGTGGCCGGCAGGTTCGCGCTGGTGTTCGTCGTCGTCAGATTGCCTTTCGCATCGGCCGTGAAGGACGCAATCTGCTGGCTCGCGTTCGAGCACCCCGGCGGATTGGCGGCCCACAGCGTCATGGCCACGTGATTGAACGGATCCGCCGCGGCAAACGTGGGAATGTAAATCCTGTATCCGTCGGGCGGAGCCGGAAGCGTCCAGGCAAGATTGGCCGGGCTCAGCAGCCCGTTTGCGCTGCGCTCGAATCCCGAAACGCCGTAATAGAAACAGCCATTGTTAGTCGCTTCGTAGGCATAGCGGTCGTTGCCAAGAAACGTCGCCGGCAGATACACGCCGGAGAACGATCCCGCGCCCCCGTTGGCGTAGCCGAGATAAGTCAGATCGCCGGTTCCCGGATTGGCTCGGTACGACTGATACCCATTGTTGGCGCAGTCTCCGTCGAACTCGAAATCGTACAGATCGGTGCCGGTGTGATCGGTGAACAGCCATCCTGCGCTGCCGCAGTCGTTGGGGTTGTGCACGGACCAGTTCGTCGAAGCTGCATAACGGAGCTCGCCATGGGAGCCAATCCTGTAGGAGTCAATATTGGTTGCTGTGTTACTCGCTCCGTGTAGATACCGGCCTCGTACCGCGAGCGCGCCCTCGTTGGCTTCAAACGGAGAGCCATCCACCGGCGTGAGGGTGCCGTTCGCAGCCGCTGCGTACGCGACAATCTCCGTGGTGTTGGCGTTCGCGGGAAGGCTTGTGACGTAGACATACGCCACGGCCCGGGGACCGAACAAGCCGGATCTGGATCCATCCTGAGCCAGGGCCGAGACAGCGCCCAGCGCTGTGCTTAGGCATACGACGAGCATGAGCTTGCGGAACATTCTGGTTTCTCCCTTTGGAATCGAGCGCCCATAGTTATGGCTGGCAGTGCGGAGGGGCTTCTCCCGCGGGTGCATCGCCGGTTTCGTATGCTCGCTAAGATGCACGTCCCGGATAACTGAGCCGTACTCGGGAGTTCCTGATTGTTGCCGCGATTGACCAAAGTTGTCCGGCCGTCCGATGAGCGGGACGACGGTAGAAGCCCTGGCCTTCAGGCCGGGGAACAGGCAACTCGAAATATCCTGCCTTTAGGCCCGGAAAACGTCGGCAGTTACGCCACTAATGTGGTGTTTCGCATTTGCATTGAGCAATTTGTCATCCCGACCGGAGCGCAGCCAGATGGACGGTCCTGCTTTCGAAAACTCCACAGCCGGTAAGAGATTTCGGAACCGTCACACGAAGCGTCACGCGGCCTGCTCTAAATCCATCCCCTGCGGGAGAAACGACAGCATCCAGCAGCCGTCGAACTTCCTCGTGGGAACCTCATGGCCCGCAAGCAACAGCTGGTAAGGCCCCTCCGGCAGATCCGAGGGCTCATCGACGATTTTGCACCGTGTGTAGACGCGGCCCGACGTGGACCGTTCCTTCCAGATCGCCACCACGCACGCTGCTTTCCGGTCCACTCCCTGTAACACTCCATGAATGCGAACGACTGCCTGCACGATATCCACTCTCCACATTTTTGCTTTCCATTTATTCGTTTGGATGAATCCGCGTTGCGGAGGGTTGACCGGCCGAACAACAGAAGATCAAAAATCGATATGTCCGCGCACGGCTCCCACCCACACCGGGCCGCGATCCCGGTTGTAGCCCGGATTGTCAAAGTGTTGCACGTCGAGGGCGAAGAAGAGGCCCCGCCAGGCGTGCCAGGTGTAATAGCTCTCGACGATGTTTTCGCGACCGTACTTCAGTCCGCCATCGCCGAGCAGGAATCCGAGACCGCCAAATTTCAGATAGTTCTGGTGGTCTCGTTTGATGGAGTTACTCACAAATGCGGCGCCAATCTTATCCGCGGGCCGCCCCCACCGCGCGCCCGCATAATCGCCCGCGACCACAACCGTCTGCGCGTCCTCGGTGTACGCGTACGACTCCTCCCGATCGTCATTCCAGCCAAAACGCGTGCCGATGCGGAAGTTGTCCGTGATCTCCTGCAGGTTATTCCAGCTGAAACCGTATTTCACTGTGCCAAAGCGTTCCACCGAGATAATTTTCGGCGTCGCTGTCAGCCCCGCGAAGGCATGTTGCACCGCCAGCCGATAATTCCCCATATGCGCGGTATTGGCGAATCCAAGAATCTTCGTCGTTCCCTTGCGTCCATGGATCAGCGAGTGGCGTAGCTCGAATTCCCAGTTCTGGCCGTGTGCGCGCGAAAAGGCCCAGTCCAGATCGAGCCCGTTGGCGACCGTCGGCATCGCGAACAGGCCGTAGCGCGCGCTCCAGTTGCGGTCGTCATACTCCAGCAGCCCGCCCACCGTGTACCCGCGTGTGTCCGCGGCATAATCCCACGCCCCGTTGTCGTCGACGGTCCAGTTCATGAACTGCAGATGGCTGTCGCTGGCCACGTCATTCACGTCCAGAAAATCGTTCGCGCCCATCTTGCCAATGCGCACTTCGAAACGCCGCACCGGCACCTGCGTTGCGAGCGAGAACGCGTTGCGATCAGCCGCCGTCATCTCACTGGTGAGGCCAAAGGTCTGGTGAATCTGGCCCCGGGAAAGGTAAGGTGTGGTGCCGAGGTTCGGATTCCGCACCACATCCAGATTCGTAAAGCCGGCCAGACCCAGCGCCTGCCCAATCCCGCGCCCGCCGGCACTCTCCACGTCGAGCAGCAGATCGGTGTTGTAGCGCAGGTTGCGATGCGGTTCAAGTCCCAGATAGAGCGTCTCCACCAGCGATGTCTTGTATTCGCCCGCGTTGTCCAGGCTGTTGGAACCTTCATAACGAGAATGGAAGCCCGGCTTTCCCTGGAAGATCGTGTTCGCCTGGCCGGAAATCCAGTAGCGCGCGGTCGTGCTGTGCGCAAACATCGTCAACTGTGGCTGCGACGCGCTCTGCGCTTCTTGAGGGGCTGTGTCCTGTGAGTCGGGTGTCGACGAACTGCCGAACGCCGCTATTTGACCGAAGCCTGGCACTATCGACACGCTCGCCGGTGCGGCCTCGGCTCGTCGTGGCAGGGGAGCTTCGGGAAAAGCGCCGAAGTCCTGCGCGTGCGCGCCGCTGAGGCCTGCCACGCCAAACACAATCAGAATGTGGAAGCAAAACCGCACCAGTCCTGTCTCCTGGAGATCGGGGAGAATGATCGTGCTGCCGGGATCAGTCCAAAGTGTACGTTGACGGAGCTTCTGATGTTAACTGCTGTTTATTAATAATAGTTAAATATAGATAATCAGCGCCATGGGACCAGTCCCGCCATTTCCAGCACGCGCCAGAGCAGCACTACGCTCATCAGGATGAGATAGCCGCGCAGAGTCATCAGTGACAGCCGGACACTGGTGGTCATAGCCATGGGGGCGAGCCCTTCTGTTTCACACTTTGCTTCCGCAGCGTCGTCCAGAGGATGCACGACGCGGAAGCCTTCCAGGTCACAGCTTTGCATGGTCCCCATCTATCACCTCATCCTTGCGAAAAAAGTTTGGGCAGCATCACCTGCAGGGCCAGCAGTAACGACAAAGCAAAAAGAGCCACGATGATCGTCCAGTTAATCCAGTTGTTCCACGGCCGGTTCACCCAGCGATCACCGAGCAGCGCGTGATCGTTGAGCAGCAGTTGCAGAAAGATAATGGCTGACGGCAGAATCAGCCCTGCGAAAACCTGCACGCTGATAATCACCAGTTGCAGAGGCATGCGTGGAATCAGAACAATCGCCGCCGCCAGCCCAACGCAGCCGATATACACTCCGTAGAATCCAGGCGCCTCCCGGACCTTCTTATGCAGCGAGTGCGGCCAGCCGCGCACCTCGCCGTAGGCCCAGGCGCTGGCCAGGGAAATGGCGGTCGTCCCCAGCACCGCGGCATTCACCATCATCAGCAGGATGCCGTCGCGCGCCACGCGCCCGGCGAATGGAATCAGTGCCTGGGCCATCTGCGCGGGGTCCTGAAAGCGAACGCCATGCTCATGGCCGAAATTGCCGACGATCATCATGGCCCCGGCAACCAGAACCGTGAATGCGGCGCCAATCAGCGTGTCCAGCCTCGCCCAGCGCAGATCGCCGAAACGGAGCCGCTTCTCCGCAACGCAGCTCTGCTGGAAGAACAGCTGCCACGGGGCAATCGTCGTCCCCACGATGGCGATGATGAGGAACACCAGATCGCCCGTGATCCGGCCCGGTGGCAGGCTCGGCACGAAGCTGTTGCGTGCCACCGCCGTCCAATGCGGATGCACCAGCCCCGTCAGGAAGAACCAGCTCAGATCGAGCAGGCAAAGACCGATAACAATGCGCTCCCAGCGCAGGTAGCTCCCCGTGGTCACGATCAGAATCAGTCCGGCTGCGCACACTGGGACCGCAATCCGCGGCGAAATACCCATGGCCCCCAGAGCCATCGAGATCGCCGCGAACTCGGTGATCAGGGTCAGGAAGTTGACGACCAGGAGGTCGATGAGCGAGAAGCGGCCCCACCACTTGCCAAATCGTTCGTAGATCATGGCGGCGTGGCCTTTGCCGGTGGCGATGCCCAGCCGAGCGACCATCTCCTGCACGAAATACGTGATGGGCAGCAGAAGAATCAGAATCCAGAGCAGGTGCAGACCGTACTGTCCTCCCGCCTGCACGTAGGTGGAAACGGCCCCTGCGTCGTTGTCGGCTTCCATGACAATGAGGCCGGGGCCGAAGACCATGAGAAACGTGAGCAGATGCTGCTGCCAGCGCCGGCGTACCACGATGCCCGCTTCTACGATCGCAACGTTTGCGTTGATCTCGCTCATCGATCGCTCCGTCTTTCGTCTTCAGGCCACGGCAACAGGGCAGCCCCGGCGCGAAGGCGGCGGAGCAGGCTCGGTTTCTTTCTCGCGCTCCTCGTCCTTTCCCACGAAGCGCAGTTCACGATCGATCCAGATCCCGGCCAGAGGCTGTCTCGTGTTGCCAGTCTCGATCCATACACGGAACAATGCGGTTGGGCGGACCCGATACCCCGTCGAACCATCGTGATAGGGAAAGCGGGGGGGCGCAGGCAAAGCAAAAGTCTTCAGCATCGCAATCCTCCTTTGGCGCAGCAATCGCGCCGAATCGCGCGGACGAACACCAGGGTCCGCGCCGCAGGCGCGTCTTCGCCGAAAATCTGTCGAAGGAGGGTGGGTAGAACCGTCCAAAAGGGGGAACTGCTCACTCACTCGGTTTTTGTCGTACACCGCGAGGAGCGAGCAGACGATCGGTCTTCTCTAATCGTCAAACCCGGCCTCAGGGCACAGGCCAGCACTCCAGCATCGCGGAGGCTCAGATCTGTTGTCAGTTCTCATAAAAGTTGTGCCGCGTTCCGGTATTCTGGTTTCCGCCGACTGCTTCTGTATACCATACCCCCATGGGATATAGTCAAGTAAAAACCTCATAAGGATAGGGAAACGGGATGCCAATTGAGAAGCGGGAACAGCAAAAGCTCATCGCGCGCGTGCGGCGCATTCGCGGGCAGGTCGACGCCATCGAGCGCTCTCTGGGCCAGAAGGAACACTGCGCCGACGTCCTCATGCTGCTGGCCAACATTCGCGGCGGCATCAATAGCCTTATGGCCGAGGTGCTCGAGGATCATATCCGTCTGCACATGATGTCGGACAAAAAAGAGAACTCAACCGAGCTTGCCGAAGATCTCATCGAACTGGTTCGCGCCTATCTGAAGTGAACCAGCCCCTCGGTTTCAACGTAGTATGTTCCCGGCGGGAGCCACCATGACAACAGACCAGAGAACCATGCAATCGCCGAAAGACCGCACCCGAGGCGACAGCCTCGTCTTGTTGGGCATCGCCGCGGCAGTCACGCTCGCCCACCTGCTCACCAATCAGCGCTACGGCTTTCATCGCGACGAACTGCAGTTCCTGAGCGACGCCCGCCATCTGACCTGGGGATTCGTCGCCTATCCACCCCTGACCCCATTCCTGGAGCGGATTCTGCTCAGCCTCTTCGGTGCCTCGACGGAAGGGCTGCGGCTCTTCTCCGTCCTCGCCCAAGGACTGGCGATTTACATCACCGGGGTCACGGCGCGCGAGTTGGATGGTGGCCGCCTTGCCCAGGTGACGGCGGCCCTGTGCGTCGCGCTTTCCCCGCCATCATTGTTCAACGGAACTGAATTCCAATACACGAGCTTCGATTTTCTGTGGTGGGTGCTGATCGCCTACTGCGTGATCCGCCTGCTCTGTTCGGAGAATCCCCGCTGGTGGCTGGCCATCGGCACATTCGCCGGCCTCGGCTTGATGACCAAGTACGCCATCGTCTTCTTCCTGGCAGGACTCCTCGGCGGTTTCCTGCTGACACCGGCGCGGCGTTACCTCGCGGGCTGGTACTTCCTCGGCGGAGCCGCGATTACGATTGCCATCTTTCTGCCGAACCTCCTCTGGCTCGTCCATCACGACTTCATCTCTTATCACTTCCTCCAGCACATCCACACGCGCGACGTCGGCGAAGGGCGAGCGCAGGGATTTCTTAGCGGGCAGTTCATGATCTGTACCAATCCAGCGACCGCGCCACTGTGGATCGGCGGCCTCGTGGCGTTCTTCCTGAGCCGCCGCTACCGCGCGCTGGCCTGGATGTACGCCATTCCGCTGGCCCTTTTCTTCTTCGGGAAGGGACGCAACTACTACATGGGCGCCGCCTATCCCATGCTGATGGCCATGGGCGCTGCCGCCGCCGAGAGGTGGGTTGGTTCGCTGCAGCGGTCGTGGCGCTGGGCTGTGGAGGGTTTGTTCTTTGCGGCGCTCGCGTTCTGCGGACTGTTCATCGTGGCGGATATTCTGCCTCTCGCCTCCAGCGGGCCGCTGATGCGCTTCGCGCTCAGGAACAACGGCGAACTGCGCGAGGAGATTGGCTGGCATCAGGAACTCCAGGCTGTCGCGGATATTCTCAATTCGCTGCCACCGGAGCAGCGCGCGAGCACCGGCATCTTTACCGGCAATTACGGCGAGGCCGGCGCCGTGGAGATTCTCGGTCCCGCGTATCGGCTCCCCCCGCCCATCAGCACCACCAATTCCGCATGGCTGCGCGGCTATCCAGCGCCACCTCCCTCAACCCTGATCGTGCTTGGATATTCGCAAAAGGTGGTGGATCGCGCATTCACCGGATGCCGGCTTGCCGGACACGTGCACAACCCGCTCGGCGTCGACAACGAAGAAAGCCGCGATCATCCGGACATCTTCCTCTGCGGACCCCCGCGCCTGCCCTGGCCCGAGTTCTGGAAGCAATATCAGCAGTTCGGGTAACGCAACCGGTCCAGGTGTGACCTAAGGCCGCAGCTGCGCGAATCGATGCACCAGCGCGGCGCTCAGCGACGCCTGTTCCGGCTCGCCAAGCTTGCGGCCGCCAGCGGTCAGGTAAAACACGTCGATCGCGGTCTCGCCTTCGGTGTCGATCAGCGCGACCTCGATGTTGCAGCGGCAGCTGGCGAAGCTGAGCGCGATCTCGCGCAACAGGCCGGGCGCGTCCTGGGTGACGATCTGCAGCAGCGTGCTGTGTGTGGACGATTCGTTGTCGAACTCCAGCCGCGTTTCCACCGTGACCTTCGGCCGCGCCGGCTTCTGCTTCCGCGAGCGCAGCAGTTCCTCGATGGAGATGCGGTGCAGCAGCGCATCGCGAATGCTGGTCTGGAAGCGGTCGATCTCCGAGTGATTCAGTTCCAGCGTCCGGTAGGTGTCGGTGAACTGAAACGTGTCCACGATGACCCCAGCCGCGTTGGAGAACGCATCCGCCTTGACGATGTTCATTCCCCATGCCGAAAGGACTCCGGCCATATCGGCGAACAGGCCCGGCCGGTCCCGCGTCACCAGCGTGATCTCGTTCAGCTGGCGCAGCCCGCGGTACGAAAGCTGCACGGGATCGTCCTGCAGCAGCATCGCCATGCGGAAATGCGCGGCGATCTGTTCCGGCGTGCGGCTGCTCAGGTAGCGCTGCGGCACGCCTTCCAGAAAGCCGCGCAACTCGTCCGTGGGCACCGGCGTCTGCGAGGCGCGTCCCGGCGTCACCGCGGGGATCAGCGCAACGATGCGGCTGAAGAAAGCCGGATCGGCTGAGGCGTGGTAACGGATCTCATCCACGCTGCGATCGAGGAAGTTCGATGCGCTCATGTACAGCTGCCACAGGCTCTCCGCTTTCCAGGGCGTGAGCGCCTCCGGCGACACCGCGCGAATGTCCGCGTAGGTCATCAGCGTCAGCATCTTCAGCTGCGGCTGCGTCGCCACTTTCTCCGCGAAGGCGCGCACCGTCTCCGCGTCGAAAATATCGCGGCGCATCGCCGCCGACATATCCAGATGATTGCGAATCACCCGGCGCACGTTCTCGCGCTCCTCGGCGTCCAGTTCCAGCCGCGAGAAGAGGCTCTCGCTCAGCTCCACGCTGTTGTTGGCATGATTGCCGCTGCGCCGCGCCTTGCCGGTGTCGTGCATCAGCAGCGCCAGGAAGAACAGGTCGAGCCGATCGATCTCCGGCAGCAGGCTCGCCAGTCTCTTCTCCCAGTCGTTCTGCGGCTGGCGCAGGTGCTGCACGTTGTCGATGACGTGGAAGGTGTGCTCGTCGACCGTGTAACGGTGCCACGTATCGCGAATCACGAGCGACTCGATGCCGTGGAATTCCGGGATGATCAGCTCCAGGATGCCCAGCGCGTGCATGGTGCGAAGAGAATGCGCGGCCCACGGACCCAGCAGCACCTCGCGCAGGCAATTCCACAGATAGGGCCCCTCCGGCATCTGCACCGCCAGAATCGGCAGCGCGTCGGAGATGCGGTCTTCCGCCGCGAAGCTCAGACGATACCCGTGCTTCGCCATCAGGCCAAAAATCTTCAGTACGCTTTCCGCATCGTTGACCGTGACTCCTTCGGCCAGATCCAGGCGTCCTTCTTCGAGGAAGAAATCCGTGCCCGGCACCGGCGTCCGCTTGCGGCGGAATTGTCTGTAGAACGAACGGCGCGGCGGCGGAACCGCATCGATCAGCAGGGAGGCGCGGCGATACACCGTGCGCGCCTGGCGATACCAGGTCCGCATCCAGTACGCCGGATCCGAAGTTCCCCGCGTTTCGAGGCCGATGGAGCGCGCCGCCGCTTCATCCTGCGCGTGCCAGTCCAGCGTGTTGTCGTCGCGCCCGGAGCGGTAGTGCAGGAAACATCGCACCGCCGAGAGAAAGTCATACGCCGACTCCGGCTCGTCGTGCGTTCCATAGAAATCGTCGGCCGCCGAACGCGGCCACGCCTTGTTGGCCTGGATGGAATTCAGCAGCGTCAGCCACTGCGCCAGGTGATAGTCGCGCAGTCCTCCCTGACACTCCTTCACGTTCGGCTCCACGTGAAAAATCGTGTCGCCATATTTGGAGTGGCGCGCCCGCGCCATCTCCGCCAGATTCTGCACCACCGTATCCCACTCGCGCAGGATGACCGCCGGCAGAATCTCCTTTTCGAATTTCTCGTAGAGTTCGCGGCTGCCGGTCAGATAACGGCGATCCAGCAGCGAGACGGTGAACTCGAGATTGTCCGGGTGTACTTTTTCGCATTCCTTCAGCGTTCGCGTCACCGGGCTGGCGCGAAGGCCGATGTCCCACATCGCCTGGGTGCAGGCGCGGACCTGCTCTTTGTAGGCAGGCTCGACCTTCTCGTTGACGCAGAGAAAGAGCACATCGACATCGGAGCAGGGAAACAGTTCGCGGCGGCCGAATCCGCCCGTGGCCACCAGCACGATGTCGTTTTGCGCGGCGTTGGGCGTCGCCTGCTCCCACAACTGGCGCAGCAGCGTGCCCACAATCTGCGACCGCCGCCGGATCACCGCGGAACCGTCGCCATTGCGCTCGAAGCTCTGGCGCAGATGGGTAGAGTCGTCCTGATAGCGACTGCGGAGGCGCGAGAGAGTGACTGGCTCAGTGATCATGAATCGGTCTGGGCCCAACAGTGATCCAAACGTGTTCGCCGTCCCGGCAGGAACGGCGGCCGTGCTGAACTTCGTTCGGACCAGCGGAACGGCCGCGGGCCGAAATCAAAGCGCGGAGGGGCCGCGCTCGTCGTTGCGAATGCGGATGGCGTCGTCGATCTTCGAGACGAAGATTTTGCCGTCGCCGATCTTGCCCGTGCGCGCAGCGCCGAGAATGGCATCGATCGCTTTGTCCTTCATCTCGTCGCGAACCACCATCTCGATTTTTATTTTGGGCAGGAGATCGACCGTATATTCGCGCCCGCGGTAGAACTCGGTGTGGCCCTTCTGGCGTCCGTGACCGCGGGCCTCGAGAATAGTCATGCCTTCGATGCCCGCTTCGAGCAGGGCATCCTTCACGGCGTCCAGTTTGGAAGGTTGGATTACGGCTTCAATCTTTTGCATTAGCGTACTCGAATCCTGGCTGAAGTGAGTATACGTGGAGCATTACGAACCGAAATCGTAGCCTTCTTCTCCGTGCTGTGTCACGTCCAGACCCTCGATCTCTTCCTCGCGGGTCACGCGCAAACCAACCACCATGTCGACAACCTTCAACAGAACCAGCGTGCCCACGATGGACAGCCCCCAGGCAATGGCCACGCCGATCAACTGGTTCAGTACCTGATGCCAGTTGCCGTCGATGGCCCCCGTCGGCTTGCCCGCCCCGAAGATCGGGTTAATGGCGCTCGAGGCGAAGAAGCCGGTCAGGATCGCGCCCAGCGTGCCCCCTGCGCCGTGCACCCCGAATGCATCGAGCGAATCGTCGTAGCCAAACAGGCTTTTGACCACGGTCACCATCAGGAAGCAGAAGACTCCCGCCACCAGCCCGATGACCAGCGCGGACATTGGCTGCACGAAACCGGAAGCCGGCGTGATGGCGACCAATCCAGCGACCGCCCCTGAAATCGCGCCCAGTGCGCTCGGTTTGCCGTTGCGGATCCACTCTGCGACGCTCCACCCCACCGCCGCTGCGGCAGCAGCGAAGTGCGTATTCACGAAGGCGCTGGTGGCCAGCCCGCTGGCATTCACCGCACTGCCCGCATTGAATCCGAACCAGCCCACCCACAGCAGGCACGCGCCGATAAAGCTGAGCACCACGGAGTGCGGCGGCGATGGCTCCTTCGGATATCCGACGCGCTTGCCCAGATACAGCGCACAGATCAGCGCCGACACCCCGGAAGTGACATGCACCACTGTGCCCCCGGCAAAGTCGAGGCAGGGAACCTTTCCGCCCAGGGCTGCATTCAGGAAGCCGCCTTTCCCCCAGACCATGTGCGCCATCGGCGAATACACCACCAGCGCCCACAGCGTCAGGAACAGGCACATCGCGCTGAATTTCATGCGCTCCGCAAACGCTCCGCAGATCAGCGCAGGCGTAATGATCGCGAACATGAGCTGGTAGATCATGTACGTCTGTGCCGGAATGGTCGCAGCGTAGTCGGGATCCGGTGTCAGCCCGACGCCATGCAGGAACAGATAATGGAAGTCGCCAATAAAGCTGGTACCCGGGCCGAATGCCAGGCTGTAGCCGACCAGCGCCCAGAGCACCGTGACGATGCACATCATGGCGAAGCTCTGCATCATCGTGCCGAGAACGTTCTTGCGGCGAACCAGGCCGCCGTAGAAGAGCGCCAGACCCGGCCCGGTCATCATCAGCACCAGGGCCGCGCTGGTCAGCATCCACGCGTTATCGCCGTTGGAAATCGTGGGCGCTGCCGGCGTTTGCCCCAGGGCGGTCGAAGCGCAGGCGAGGGGAAGAATGCAAAATAAGCAAATCAAACGACAAATGCGCATGTCACTCTGCACGCGAATGCACGGAAATATGTCACGACCTGGTGACCGGTGAGGCGTGCAACCACACTCCCGTTACCGCTGATGGATTGGAAACCCGAATTTAGCAGGACCTTTGCAACCCACTTTTACATACTTTTCGCGAATCGAAAACAGAGAAATACTCGGGAGGTTCGGCTCGTTGAACCCGCCGGTGCTGTGGGCACCCGAAGCTCTGCCCGCCGGATTCAGGAAGCTTTCCCGGATGGCGGAACCGCGGAATCCCGCATGGTTACTGCCGGGCCCTTCCGCGCGCTCCGGTAACGGTATAGTGGAATTATGAGCGAAGTATTGCGCGACCGCAGGCTGTTCGGCACGCTCGAAAGCAGCGCGAAGAATCGCGAAAAAGTGTTCGAGGCGAGTTATGGCTACGACCAGCCGGAGGGCATTTTTCTCACGACGGCCGACGCGGCTATCAACTGGGTCCGTAAAAACTCCATCTGGCCCATGACCTTCGGCCTCGCCTGCTGTGCCATCGAGATGATGTCCATGGGAGCTTCGCGCTTCGACGTTGCGCGTTTCGGCGCCGAGGTGTTTCGCCCCTCTCCCCGCCAGTCCGACCTGATGGTGATCGCCGGCCGCGTTTCCTGGAAGATGGCGCCCGTCATTCGCCGACTCTACGAACAGATGCCGGAGCCCAAATGGGTGATCTCGATGGGAGCCTGCGCCACATCCGGCGGTGTGTTTAACAACTATGCACTGGTACAGGGCGTCAACCAGGTGATCCCTGTTGACGTTTATGTACCCGGGTGCCCTCCTCGACCGGAGCAATTACTCTATGCCATCACGCTCCTCCAGGAGAAAATCCAGCACGAGCAGGGGAGTCTGAGGCGCGTCCTCAACTTGCAGTAATTCGTCCGGGATTGAGTACCCTTTTGTCAGGCAAGTGCATCTCCTTTTCTGAACCAGCTTTCACATCCCCCGCAAAGGGAGGGCTCTTGCCTGCGTGGTTCTCAGATACTCTTCGGTGTTAACCGATTCGATACGTATGTTTTTTTTGCCGTGGTTTCGAGGCAACTCGTTGAAATAATAGCCTCCTATGGAATATGAATCTGTGGTAACTTCATATTCGCGGAAGGTTTTTCCGGCACCCTCCCCCGTCGGCCACCGCGAATTATTAGGTGTAGCGCGGATTCACGACATTCACATTAGCCATCATCATTAGATTGCGGAGGATAGACGCATGTATTCTCGTCCGTTCAGCCTTGGACGCCGAGCGCTTTTCACGGGGTTCGCCATGCTGCTCGGCGCGGCCACGGTGCTGGGACAGACCTCGTCCTCGACACCCTCGGCTCCGACTCCTCACGACCCTTCGCCCTCTCGGTGGGACGTATTTATGGGGTATTCATATGTTGCCCCTCACGGCACCGTCTCCACTCCCGAACCAGGCGGGATCAACACCGACCTCAATTACTCCGCAATTACCTACGGCGCGATTGGGAGTGTTGCCTACTATTTCAATCGCTACGCGGGCGCGCAGGTTGAGTATGCCAATCATCCCAATGGAGCTAACGACGGCGCTCAAACCGCGCAGGCGGGTCTCATCTTCCGGTATCCCTCAGAAGGAATGACCTGGTTTGCCCATGGTCTCGCCGGCGGTGTTCGCCTCGGCGGTCCCAACGTCTCCACTCTGCCCAACGCGCCGCCCGGTCCAGGGGCTCAGCCGAAACACCCCTACATGTGGGGTCCTGCTCTGACGATCGGTGGCGGTCTCGACTACGACCTTCCCTTCTTCGATCATCGCTTCTCCCTGCGCCTTTTCCAGGCCGACTACGAGTACTGGCACGCGAACTTCGGCCCCGCGGAACAAATCGGCGGTCGCGCCAACGTCAACGCTGCACGCCTCAGCGCCGGCATCGTCATGCACTTCGGCAGCATCGTCCCGCCGCCGCCGGTGCAGTACGCATGCGTGATCACCCCGTCCTCCGTCTTTCCGGGTGAGCAGGTCACGGTCACCGGAACGGCAACCAATCTCAATCCTAAGAAGACGCCCAGCTACACCTGGAGCGGCCAGGGTCTTACCGTGGGCGGCACCAGCCCCACTTCCACCATCGATACCGGCAGCCTCCAGCCTGGCACCTACACCGTTACAGGACACGTGACCGAAGGTCCCAAGGTCGGCCAGTCCGCCGACTGCACGGCCCAGTTCACGGTGAAGCAGTTCGAGCCTCCCACCATCAGCTGCACGGCCAATCCTTCGACCGTCAAGCCCGGTGAGAGCTCCACCATCACCTGCCAGGGCGTGAGCCCGCAAAGCCGTCCGCTCACCTACAGCCACTCGGCTTCGGCGGGATCCATCAACGGAACCGGCAACACAGCAACCCTGTCCACCAACGGCGCTCCGGCCGGAACCATCACGGTCACCAGCACAGTCCAGGACGACAAGGGTCAGACGGCCTCCACAACGACCGCGGTCAATGTGGAAGCGCCGCCGCCACCGCCGGCTCCGAAGACCCAGACCCTCTGCTCCATCCAGTTCAACAAGGATAAGCGGCGTCCGGGTCGTGTCGACAACGAAGCCAAGGCCTGCCTGGACGATGTGGCCCTCAACGCTCAGCAGAAGGCGGATGCCGCTCTGGTGGTCGTTGGCAACTCGGCTCCGGTGCCAACGCCGAAGTCGAAGGCTGCACGCAGTCATGCCGTCACCGCCGAGCAACTGGCGGCGCAGCGTGCGGTAGACACCAAAGCCTACCTGGTCACGGAAAAGGGCATCGACGCCAGCCGGATCCAGGTCAGAACGGGCGGCAGCGGCCAGAACGAGGTGGAGAACTACCTGGTTCCGGCAGGCGCGAACTTCGAGGGCGACGTGCCAGGCACGACCACCGTCGATGAGAACGCCGTGAAAGCCCAGCCTCGTACTGCGCCGCACCATCGCCACCACAAGGCGGCACCGAAAAAGGCGAAGTAAAACTGCAACCCAAACACCAAAGGGCTGACCGGATTCCGGTCAGCCCTTTTTCCTGTCTGGCGCAGCGGGTGCCCAAAGCACAAAACCAGGGGTGCCCCATCCTGGTCGCGCCCGCTTTTGGCGCGAGAAGGGTGGGAACGCAAAATCTTACCCAGCCGCTTCTAAATCAGGCACAAAATCAGGCACAAAACCAGGGGGTGCCCCATCCTGGGCGCGCCCGCTTTTGGCGCGACAGGGTGGGATCGCGAGACCCTCAACCAGTCGCCTGACCGAAATCGAACGGGGGACCTGCTTTCCGCCTTTGTCTCCTCTCTGAACAAACCTTCGACTTGTTGCCCACAGTGAGGCACGCGTCCATCGGAACACTTCGAACCGCCCCAAAACCCATTAGCATGGAAGAGACGGTGCCTGCTGCAAGCGGCACCCGAGAACGCCCCCGCGTCCTGAAGGAATGATGAAGCTGATCCGCTTTCGATTTTTGTTCCTGGTCCTTGCCGCACTTCTGCCTGCCTTGTCCTGTTCTCCGCTTTCTGCTGCGAATCCCGCGCCCTGGTCTCCCATGGGTCCCGATGGTGGCGATGCCCGCCGCTTCGCCTGGAGTCCGCACGATCCCAGCCGCATCTACCTCGGCACCACCGACAGCTGGATCTATTTCTCTTCCGACGGGGGCTCCTCCTGGTCCAGGCTCGCGAAGCTCGGAACCCGCGACGACCTCGTCGTGGACAGCCTCGTCGTCGACCGCTCCGATCCGAAAACCCTCTACGCCGGTGTCTGGGCCATCGACCATCCCGATGGCGGTATCTACATCAGCCACGATGAAGGCAATTCCTGGACCGAGGCCGCCGACATGCATGGCCAGTCGGTGCGCTCGCTCACCCAGGCGCCTTCGAATCCAAAGGTCCTCGTCTCCGGCACTCTGAGCGGCGTCTATCGCTCCACCGACCGCGGCCTCCACTGGACCGAAATCAGCCCGCCCGGCGGCAAAGAAATTCACGAAGTCGAATCCGTCGCCATCGATCCCTACGACCCTGACATTATCTACGCGGGAACCTGGCATCTTCCCTGGAAGACCAGCGACGGCGGCGCGCACTGGACCAGCATCCACGAGGGCGTCATCGACGACTCCGACGTCTTCTCCATGATCGTCGATCCTTCGCGCCCCAGCGTGATGTACCTCAGCGCCTGCTCGGGAATCTACAGGACCGACAATTTCGGCTACGAGTTCCGCAAGGTGCAGGGCATCCCCTCCACCGCGCGCCGCACCCGCTCGCTGCTCCTCGATCCCGCGGACCGCAACACCGTCTATGCCGGAACCACCGAAGGCCTCTACAAAACCACCGACGGCGGCGACAGCTGGGCGCGCATGACCGACCCCAATGTCATCGTCAACGACGTCTACGTCGATCCCCGCAACCCGATGCACGTCCTCCTCGCCACCGATCGCAGCGGCATCCTGGCCAGCGAAGACGGCGCCGTCGGCTTCCAGGCCTCCAACACCGGCTTCTCGCAACGCCAGGTGACCGCGTTGCTCGTCGATCGGAAGTCCCCGGCAACCATGTATGCCGGTGTCATCAACGACAAAGCCTACGGCGGCGTCTTCGTCAGCACCGACATGGGCCGAACCTGGAAGCAGCAAAGTGACGGCCTCCATGGCGGCGATGTCTTCGTTCTCACCCAGAGCGAGGATGGCACCCTGCTGGCCGGAAGCAGCCACGGAATCTTCCGCTGGGATGGAACCGCCTGGGCCCCGGCCGGCGCGATGGCCAACCCGCCCGATCCGCCGCCTCCACCGGCGCCCGCAAGATCGCACGCGCGTGGAAAGAGACGTCGCCCCCTGCCCACAAAAGTTCCGGACGATCCCGTGCAGTTGCAGGGACGCGTCACTCTGCTGCACGCCATCGGGGACACCTGGTTTGCCGCAACCGCCGAGGGCCTCTTCCGCAGTGCGGATCATGGAACCTCGTGGACGCTCGTGGCAACGCCGAACGCCTTGAGCGATCCGCCCGGTACTGGCGCCTGGCGCACCATCGCCGTACGCGTCATCGCGGGGCAGGGTCAGCACATTTTCATCGGACGCCCCGATCGCATCATCGCCTCCGACGATGGCGGCGCAGCATGGCAGTATGCCAGCTTCCCCCCAGGCCTCACCGCGCTCACCAGCCTCGCGCTCACGCCCGACGGCACGCTCTGGGCCGGCGGCCGCGAAGGCGTCTTCGCCTCGAAGGACCAGGGCCGCACCTGGACCATCCTCAAGCGGCTTCCCGTCGTTGCCGTCAACAGCCTCACCTGGAATCCATCGCTCAGCCGCCTCATGGTCACCTGTGACATCGGCACGGTGATCTATGCTGTCGATCCCCGCGACGACTCCTGGACCTGGTGGAACGCCGGATGGACCGTCCATTCGGTCTCCTCCCTTCAGGGCCGGCTCGCAGCGGCCTCGCTCTACAGCGGCGTCGTCCTCCAGCCCGCCGAAGAGGCATCGGCCCGCACCGCCAACGCCGGCCCCGATGCACGAAGCCCGGAGGCACAAGGCCCGCAGGCTCGAAAATAGACAGGTGACCTTCGCGCTGCGGACTGTCTCGCCGGACGACTTCCCGAAGCTCTATGCGCTCGACCAGGCCTGCTTCGCCCCCGGCATCGCCTGGTCGAAGGCCGAGATGCAGTACTTCCTCCGCTATCCCGGCAACATCGCGGTGCTCGCCGAAGACGATACCGGACGGCTCGCTGGATTCGCCATCGCCGGCAAGCGCCGCCGCCAGGGAGCCCTTCTCGGCCACCTCATCACCATCGATGTCGATTCCACCCAGCGCCGTCGCGGCGTAGGCCATCAACTCCTCGAAGAAGCCGAACGCCGGCTGCGAGACGCGGGCGCCACCGCAGTGATTCTCGAAGTCGCCATCGACAACACCACCGCGCAAAGCTTCTACCAGAGCCACGGCTTCGTGCGTACCGGCCGCATCCCCGGCTACTACCTCGGCCGCATCGACGCCCTCGTCATGGAAAAGCCCCTGCTCGCACCCGTACCGCCAGCCTGAACAAAACCCACCCTCATCAACCAACAATCTCGACCTGTCATCCCGAAGCGAGCGCCCTGGGGCCCCATCGCAGATGGGGTAGGCGAGCGAGGGACCTGCGTTTGCTCTTTGCCTCCTCCCGCAGAAACCTCCGAGTTACCGACCATCCAGACCTTTCGCCCCCAACACGAATGTCATCGTGAGCGGAGCGCGGCCTCAGCTCTCGGCGTAAGGGACAACCCTTGATCCGCGCGGAGTCGAATCGACCCCCGTAGCGACACGAACCGCACGCACGACAACACTCTCAGCGCGGAGGGACTCGGTGGCGCAGCCACCGATAAAAATCTCAAGGGTTCCCTTGCGTGCCGAAACGCCTCCCGCCAGGTTCATCCTCCCAAGGCTGGCGCCCGAAGGGGAAGTAAGGCCGACCATCCACTCATCACCCAACAACCTCGACCTGTCATCCCGAGGCGAGCGCCCTGGGCCCCATCGCAGATGGGGTAGGCGAGCGAGGGATCTGCGTTTGCTTTTCCGCCCATTACCACTGGCGAGTTCAACGCCGTGTCAACCGCATTTTCGCTCCTCGGGCCAGCTGCCAGACGCCAACCGCCGACTACAATAAACGCAATGGCTCCTCTCAGGGCGAAGATCGCATGCAGCATCGTGTCGCTCTCGTGTGCCTTTGCGCCGGCCTTCTCGCAGGCCGTCAAAGACCTGCCCAAGCCGACGAATTACGTCAGCGACGACGCCCACGTCATGTCGGCGCAGGCCATCGACCAGATCAATCACCTCTGCGGTGAGGTCGATCACGAAGCCAAAGCCCAGATCGCCGTCATCACCATCAATACGACCAACGGCGAGCCGATCCAGCAGTACGCGGTGGAGCTGGAAGATGCCTGGAAAGTCGGCCCGAAGGGTTCCGATCGCGGGCTCATCATTCTGTACGCCGTCAAAGACCGAAAATACTGGATCGAGACGGGCTATGGCCTCGAAGGCATCCTGCCCGACGGCAAAGTGGGGGAGATCGGCCGCCAGATGGTGCCGATGCTCCGCAACAACGACTTTGACGGCGCCGCAACCCTCGCCGTCGACGAAACCACGCAGATCATCGCGCAGGATGCGGGAGTCAAGTTGCAGCCTCTCACCCGCGGGGGCGCGCAGCAGCAACAGCCTCACGCGACCGTGGGCCAGGTCATCGGCGGCTTCATCTTCCTCATCCTCGTCGTCATCTTCCTCATCTGGGCGGGTGGCTCCGGAATCCTGGGCTTCCTGCTCGGCATGTTCCTGGGCGGCGGCCGCTGGGGTGGCGGTGGCTTCGGCGGCGGAGGTTTTGGTG
>VFSW01000422.1_pt1 | contig 61846 bp, 68 predicted proteins | sample 5358111 | NCBI WGS metagenome assembly VFSW01 (sample SAMN11554181, study PRJNA540505) | mine drainage metagenome | isolation source: sediment from site ElyBrook_90M | place: USA: Ely Copper Mine, Vershire, VT | collected 2017
TTCTCACATCTCGCGTCGCGGTTCGCTGCGCGGTTCGGGCGCACTCTCCCCGACCTCGGCATGCTGCGGCCGCAGCGAGGCGTCGTCCTGTCGCGCAATGGCGTGCAGACGCCCGTGCCTCGCACGGGATGGGAGCACTTCGAAAGCTAAACGGAGCGCGTGACGCGTTTCGAGCGCAGGCAGGCGGTGCAAACGCGCGCCGTGCGGTGGGTTCCGTGGTCGTCGATCTTCACGGACTGAAGGTTGGGCAGCCAGCGCCGTTTCGTTTTGTTCATGGCATGGCTGACGCGATTGCCGGCTTTCGGGCCTTTGCCGCAGATCTCGCAAAACTTCGCCATGTGACTCCTCCCCCTTCACGAGACGCTGCGCGCCGAGCCCAGCCCCATAAATGCGTCGGCCGGCTCCTCGGAGCCGGACAACGACGGGATGATAGCACGGGCCGCCGCGGGCACGCAACCAGGATTCGCCTACCTCCCCCCAAAGACGGGCGTCCGTGGACGTAACCACCCTGGATGGTCGCGGATATGCCAGGTTCCTCGCGGCCGGGAGTTACTTCTTAAGGAAGTACCGTTCGGTGCTCAACGATCTCAACGTCTATCCGGTGCCCGACGGCGACACCGGAACGAACATGTATCTGACTTTGCGCTCGGCGGCACTGGAGGCCTACTCAGCGGGGGCCGGTCCGGTTTCGTCGGTTGCCGCTGCTGCTGCGCAGGGCGCGCTCATGGGGGCGCGCGGCAACTCCGGCGTAATTCTCTCGCAGATGCTCCGCGGCTTCGCGCACCACGTACGGCACCGCGAGACGGTCGACGCCTTCGGCGTGGCGATGGCTCTGCGCGAAGCAGCCCTTGCGGCACGGCAAGCGTTGCTCAAACCGGTGGACGGCACGATCGTCTCGGTTGCCGATGCCGCTGCGGATGCGGCCTATCGTCTGGCGTTGCACGAACGCGATCTCGTCCGGCTGCTCTCGGGTGTGCTGCGCGCAGCAAACGACGCGCTCGAGCGAACGCCGGAGCAGCTCCCCGCGCTCAAAGAGGCCGGCGTGGTGGACGCGGGCGGCGCCGGATTCGTGTACGTCTTGGAAGGTGCTCTGGCATTTCTGCCGGAGGTGCGCGTGCGTGCAACCGCGTTCCCGCGCCGCCCCGTGCGCGCGCACGTGTTTACGGCGAGGCAGGACGTCGGGGAGCTGCGCTACTGCACCGAGCTCGTTCTCGAGGATGCGACGTGCTCGGTCTTCGAGCTGCGCCGGGCACTCGAGCCTCGCGCCGAGTCGCTGCTGGTCGTCGGCGCTCCGCCAACGATCAAAGTCCACGTGCACACCGACGAGCCGGAGCGCGTCAGAGCGGTCGCGGCTCGATATGGTACGCCGACACGGGTCAAGGTCGACGATATGGAGCACCAGCACACGATGCTCCTCGTCGACCGTCCGCACGTCGAGCGCTCGATCGTCGCCGTCGTCCCGGGTCCCGGATTCGAAAAAATCGCGCGCGAGCTCGGCGCGGAAGTTACGGTCGGGGGCATGGTGAATCCGAGCGTACGCGATCTGCTGCTCGCATTCAATAAATGTTTGAGCGAGCGCGTCTACGTGTTTGCCAACGACGAGAATGCAGTTCCCGCTGCAACGGCGGCGGCCGCCCTCTCGACGAAGTCGGTGGAGGTCATCCCTACGGCAAACGTGGTTGAAGGCATCAACGGGCTGATTGCGATGCGCGCCGGCGAGCGCCCGAGTGCCAAGGCGCTGCAGCGCGCCGTCTCGGAAACGCGCAGCGCCCGGCTATTCGTCGCGAGCAACGACGTCGTGCTCGACGGCGCGCCCGCGGCACGCGGCAAGCCGGCGGCGATCTATCGCGGCAGGCTCTTCGCAGGCGAGACGCTCGCGCAGGTCGCTTGCGCCGTCATCGGGGAAATGCGCGAGGGTAGCGATGGCCTCGTGACACTCTACTACGGTGGAGGGCAACGCGAGAAGGACGCGCAGCGCTTGGGCGAAGAGCTTCGGGCGGCGGACGCGGGAGTCGACATTGAATACTACTATGGTGGGATGAAAAACGCTGAGTATTGGGTAGGGTTCGATGCCTGAAGAGCCGTCGAAGCCGCGCATCGTCGTCGACGCGATGGGAGGCGATCACGCTCCGGAGGAGATTGTCGCCGGAGTCCTGCTCGCCGCCGCCGATTCGGACGCGGAGATCATTCTCACGGGTGACGAGGCGCGGGTGCGCCCGCTGTTGCGCGGCGAGGCGGGGCGGCGTATCCAAGTGTGCCATGCTCCGGAAACCGTTCCGATGGATCAGCACGCGTCCCAGGCCTTGCGTTCCGCCGATCGGAGCTCGCTCGGTGCGGCCGTTGCGATGCTCAAGGATGGCACGGCGGACGCCGTGATCTCGGCAGGAAACAGCGGCGCGTTTCTTGCGATTGCGCTCGTCAAGCTGCGTACGATCGAAGGCGTGGCGCGACCGGCAATTGCGACGGTCTGGCCGGCACTGAATGGTCCGACGGTCCTGCTCGACTCCGGGGCGAACGTCGACTGTCGACCCGAGTGGCTGATGCAGTTCGGCATCATGGGCTCTGCGTATGCAAAGGAGGTGCTCGGCATCGACCGGCCGCGCGTCGCGATCATCTCCGTCGGCGAGGAGCGCACGAAGGGAAACCAACAGGTGCTCGAGGCAGCCAAGTTGCTCGATGCCGCGCCGGTGCATTTCATCGGAAATGTCGAAGGAAAAGACCTCTTTCACAATGTCGCAGATGTCATCGTCACCGACGGATTCGTCGGCAACGTCGTGCTGAAAGCTGGGGAAGGTATCGCTTCCGATCTCAGCAGGGTCCTGCGCGAGACGCTGCTTGGCGGAAGCCTCTTGACGAAGCTTGGCACGATGATGCTCGCGCCGGAGTTGCGCAGGCTGCGGCGCCGCTTCGACTACGAAACCTACGGCGCGGCGCCCCTGCTGGGTCTGCGCGGCAACTGCTTGGTCACGCACGGACGAGCGAGTCGCAATGCGATCAAACATGCGATCGCGGCGGCGATCCAGGAGGTGCGCCACGACGTCGTCGGCACGATTGCCGGCCTCCTCGCTCCCAACGCGAACGCACCGAGCGTCGACTGACGTGGCCGTCGCCGTGGTCACCGACAGTACCTCGGACATCGATCCCGCGCGAGCCGCCCGGCTCGGCGTGACCGTCGTTCCGCTGTTCGTTACCTTCGGTGACCGGAGTTATCGCGACTACGTCGATCTCTCGCGCGCGGATTTCTATAGAAAGCTGCTCTCCGAGCGGGAGCTCCCGACCACGTCCCAGCCGACGGCGGCGATGTTCGAAGAAGCGTTTACCCGGCAGCACGCCGAGGAGCTGCTCTGCATTACGATCTCCTCGCATCTCTCCGGAACGATCAACTCCGCGCAAGTTGCTGCCGATCGTCTCGTCGGCCGGCGCGTCGAAATCTTCGATTCACAGAGCGCGTCGGCGGGGTTGGGACTCATGGTCCTTCGCGCGTGCGAGATGGCCGGCTGCGGCGCGAGCCTGGACGAGATTCTCGCAGCGTTGGAGGCAGAACGCGCGTCGCAACGACTCTACGCCTGTATCCCGGACCTCTCGCATCTTCAGCGCACCGGCCGGATCGGTCGGGCGCAGGCCGCTCTCGGGACGTTGATGCGCATCGTTCCCGTACTGTCGTTCGAGAACGGGCAGGTCGTCGCAAAGGCTCAGGTTCGGACGTTCTCGCGCGCGCAGGAAGCGATGCTCGATCTCGTGCTCGCCGACGTCGGGGACGTCGCAAAAGCGCGATTCGTCGTGGTGCACACGAACGCGCCGGAGCTCGCAGCCGCGAACCTTCAGCTGCTGCTCCAGCGGCTGGGTGGCGCGCGGCCTCACTCGGCGGAAATTTGGGAGGCCGGACCCGTCATCGCGACCCACGGAGGCCCGGGCGCCGTGGGCATCTGCATCGGATAGCGTCGATCGTGCCGCTCGGCGTCTACGTTCATCTTGCCTTCTGCCCGTATCTCTGCCCGTATTGCGACTTCGCGAAATGGCCGTATCGCGCGAGTGCGGCGAGGCGCTATTTGGAGGCGCTCGAAGAGGAACTAGACTCCATGCCGAAGCGTCCGGCGGCGACGGTCTTCATCGGCGGGGGAACGCCGAACACGTACGACGCGACGACGCTCGCCGCCCTCGTGTCACGTGTGCGCGCACATTTTGCAAGCGACATCTCGCACGAGGTCACCGTAGAGGTAAATCCGGAGCTCGTTCGCGCCGACGATTTCCCGGCGTATCGCGACGCAGGCGTGACGCGTCTTTCGATTGGGGTTCAGTCCTTCGACGCGGACGAAGCGCGAACCCTAGGCCGAAAACACTCGCTGCGTGACGTCGAGCGCGCCGTGGACTGGGCCCGCAAGGCGCGGGTTCCCTCGGTGAGCGTAGACCTCATCTTCGCCGTTCCCGGGCAGACGCCGCATTCGTGGCGCACCTCGCTGCAGCGAGCGGTTGCGCTCGGCGTCGATCATATCTCGACGTACGGCCTTACGGTCGAAGAAGGAACGCCGTATGCGAGCGTACGCGCGCGCGACCCGGGCTGGTTTCTCGACGATGCCGTGGAGGCCCAGCTCTACGAGATCGCGATGGACGAGCTAGGCACGGCGGGATACGAGCAGTACGAGATCAGCAACTTTGCACGCCCGGGTCATCGCTGCGCACACAACGAGAACTACTGGGCCAACGGTGAGTACGTCGGGATGGGTGTGGGCGCGGCGTCGTACGTCGGCGGCGTGCGTTCGACACACGCGCGGAACCTGGGCGCTTACATGGATGCGGCACTCGCGCACGTGCCGATTCCAGGGGAGAGCGAGCGCCTCGATGGTACGCGCCGGGCAGGGGAGGCGATGATGCTCGCGCTTCGAACGGCGCAAGGGGTCGGGCTTCGAGCGTTCAAAGAACGATACGATATCGATGTTCTTACGCTGTACGCAAACCCCATCGCAGAGTACACGTCTACGGGCCTGCTCGAGCGGCACGGCGACTTCGTGCGGCTGACGCGCCGAGGAAGGCTTTTTGCAAATGACGTATGCGCGGCGTTCTTAGAGGTTCCGCCATCCGCATAGGCGACCGCCCGCACGTGGTCTTGCGCGCGGTCTTCGGGTTGCTCTTTGGCATCGTCGGGTTTCTCATCGGGCGCGAGGCGTACGTCAACGTCTTCTCGATCCACTTCACGAGCCAATGGACGCAGGTCGCATTGCTCGTGCTCGCGCCCGTCGCGGGCGCCGTCGTGGGCGTGCTCGTCGCGCCGCTTGCGCAGAGTCTCTTCGAAGAGCAGCTAGCGGCGTTCGAAGAGGCGATCGAGCGGCTCGCGCCGTCGGAGATCGCAGGCGGTGCGATCGGCTTGATCGCCGGTCTGGTGATCGCATTTCTCATCAAAAGCGTCGTCGTCGAGTTCGTGACGGTCGGCGGACGAACGGGGACCTACCTCGCCATCGCGGTGTATCTGCTGGTGGCGATCTTTACGTCGTACCTGGGAGCGCGCGTCGGTGCGAAAATGCGCATACTCCCCGTACCGCTCGCTGCCGCCACGGGATCGCCCCTCGCCAAAGTCGTCGACACGTCGGTCATCGTCGATGGACGAATCGTCGACATCGCGGGTAGCGGATTTCTCGAAGGGACGCTGATCGTGCCCCGTTTCGTGCTGCGAGAGCTGCAGGCGATCGCCGATTCGAACGATCCGCTCAAGCGCACCCGCGGCCGGCGAGGGCTCGAGGTGCTGGGGCGCCTTCAAGAGCTTTCCGCAATCGAGATCGGGGAACGGGACTACGACGACATGCCGCCGGGGAGCGTCGATGCGAAGCTCGTGCGGTTCGCGCGCGAGATCGGCGCGCGCCTGCTTACGAACGATTACAATCTCAATCGTGTCGCCCAGCTCGAGGGGGTTGCGGTGCTCAACGTCAACGAGCTGGCGAATGCCGTGCGCGCCGCCGTACTCCCCGGTGAGGAGCTGCGCGCGACCGTCATCAAAGAAGGGAAAGAGCCGCACCAGGGTGTTGCCTATCTCGACGATGGAACGATGATCGTGGTGGAGCATGGCCGGCATCTGCTCGGGGAGAGCGTAAACGTCATCGTAACCTCGGTGCTGCAAACGGTTGCCGGCCGCATGATCTTCGCGCGGCCGAAGAAGGAATAGGACGATGGCTATGCGTTGGGGAGTGGTCGTCGCGGCCGGAGGACGAGGCGAGCGGTTCGGGCAGCCGAAACAGTTCGTCGAGATCGCCGGGCTGCCGATGCTGGGGTGGTCGATCCGCACGTTCGCGGGAATGCAAGAGATCGACGAGATCGTCGTCGCGATCGATGCAGGGCTCGTCGATCGGGCCGAAGAGATGCTTGCAGAGCTTGCCCCGGAGATGCTCTCTCGCGTCGTCGTGGGCGGACACACGCGCCAGGAGTCGGTCGCAAACGGCATCGCGGCGTTGAGCGCGCGTGTCGACGCGGTATTGGTTCACGACGGAGCGCGTCCGTTGGTTCGCGCGCAGAACGTGCGTGCGGCAATGCGAGAGGTCCGCCCCGGTCGCGGCGCGGTGATCGCCGCCCCGGTCGTGGACACGATCAAGGTCGTGGATCGCGCGACGATGCGCGTGCGCCAAACCCTCGAACGCTCGGATCTGTGGGCGGCGCAGACGCCGCAGCTCGCAACGCTCGCAGATTTTCGCACGGCGTTCGCCGGCGACACCCATGCGACCGACGACACCGCTCTGCTCGAACACGTCGGTATAGAGGTTGTCGTCGTTCCCTCTCGGCATGCGAACTTCAAGGTGACGCTCCCTGAAGACGTCGCGCCGGCGGACGTCATCTTGCGCGAGCGGTTGCAGCAAGACATGCCGGAGCACGAGGCGCTTCTCGTGGAGGTCTTTGCGAGCTTGGAGCACGTCGATGCGATCTGCCGGGCAATCGAAGCGCATGCGGGTCGCGTCGATGCGATAGAGCGGGATTTGCCGCGCGGGGCCGTGGTTCGCGCCTACATCGATGCCGCCCGGCTGCACGATTTCGAGAGCTCGTTCGTTCCGCTTGGTGAGGGCTCGGCCACGATCACGGTACACAATAGCGGCGGCCTCCCATGACGCGGATAGGGCACGGTTTCGACGCACATCGTCTCGTCGAAGGCCGGCGCTTGGTGCTCGGCGGCGTCCCCATACCTTTCGAGAAAGGATCGCTCGGCCACTCCGACGCGGACGCGATCGCGCACGCGCTCTCCGACGCGATGCTCGGCGCCGCAGCACTCGGCGATTTGGGAGGGCGTTTTCCCGACACGGATGCGCGGTGGAAAGATGCCGACTCGATGCTGCTTCTCGAGCGCTGCGCGCGCGAGATACGCGATGCGGGGTATCGCATTGCGAACGTCGACGTTACCGTCGTCCTTCAGCGCCCGCGACTCGCTCCGCACATCGAGCGCATGCGGCGCAACGTCGCGCAACGGCTGGATCTTCCGTTCGATCGCGTGTCGATCAAGGCGAAGACGAGCGAGGAGATGGGCTATACCGGCGACGGCACCGGCGTCGCTGCCTACGCGGTTGCGCTGCTGGAGTCAGAGCCTCATCGGTGATGACGACGTTTCGCGCCGATCTTCGCGCAGCCTTGGAGCGTGACCCGGCGGCTCGCAACGCGCTCGAGGTCGTTCTCTGCTACCCGGGATTCCACGCGCTCGTCGCCCATCGCGTCATTCATGCCCTGCAGCGAATCGGGCTGCGGCTCATAGCGCGGCTTCTCTCGACCTGGATGCGCTTTTTGACCGGAATCGAGATTCATCCCGCCGCCCGCATCGGCAAGGGCGTCTTCATCGATCACGGCATGGGCGTCGTGATCGGGGAGACGGCCGAGATTGGCGATGGCTGCACGATCTATCAGGGCGTCACGCTCGGCGGAAGAAGCCTGACGCGCGGTAAGCGTCATCCGACGCTCGGGCGACACGTCACGGTGGGCGTTGGAGCCGCCGTGCTCGGCGCGATTCGCATTGGAGACGGCGCTCGCATCGGTGGAGGGTCGGTCGTCGTCAAGGACGTTCCGGAGAATGCGACGGTTGTCGGCATTCCGGCGCGCATCGTCATGCAGGACGGCAAGGCGTTGGAGGCAGATGGCGGCGAAGACGAAGCCTGGTCGTGGGTGATCTAACGCCGCTGAGGCTCTACAATACAAGAACGCATGCCGTCGAGGCGTTCTCTCCGCTGCTCGACGATGAGGTTCGCGTCTACGTATGCGGCTTGACGCCGTCAGGCGAGGCGCATCTTGGCCACGCGCGGTCGTTTCTCTTTTTCGACGTTTTGCGCCGTCATCTCGAGCATCGCGGATACCGCGTGACGTACGTGCAAAACGTCACCGACATCGACGACCGCAGCATCGCGACGGCGCGCGAGGAGGGCACGACGTATCGCGACGTCGTCGAGCGTCATTACACGTCGTTCAAGAACTCGATGCGCAAGCTCGGCGTGCGCGAACCGGACATCGAACCCTATGCCACGCAGTTCGTGCCGCAGATCCAAGCGATGATTCGCGCGCTGATCGAAAGAGGGCACGCATACGCTGTGGACGACGGCGTGTACTACGCGGTGCGATCGTTTCCCGGATACGGCTTGCTCAGCCGGAGAAATCTCGAAGAGCTGGAGGCGGGTGCGCGCATCGAGATCGACGAGTTCAAGCGCGACCCGCTCGACTTCGCGCTGTGGAAGTTTGCCAAGGAGGGCGAGCCGTCGTGGAAGTTCGATCCGTACGGTGCCGGCCGGCCGGGATGGCACATCGAGTGCTCGGCGATGTCTCGCGAGCTGCTGGATCCGCCGGGGAACGGGTTCGACATCCATGGCGGCGGGGCGGACCTCATCTTTCCGCATCATGAAAACGAGATCGCGCAGAGCGAGCCCTTGATGCGGCATCCGCCCATGGCAAACCTCTGGGTGCACGGGGGGCTCTTGCTCTTCGATAATCGCAAGATGTCGAAGTCGCTCGGAAACTTCGAGCCGCTGAGCGCCTTGCTCGAGCGTCACGATCCGCAAGCGATTCGCCTGCTTTTCCTGCAAACGGGATATCGCAAGGTGATGAACTTCACCGACGAATCGGTGTCGGCGGCGCGCGTGGTGCTGGAGCGCTTGAAGAAGACGTATCGGTCGCTGAAGATCGCCGGAGCGCTGGACTCCGGAGCGAATGGCGACGTGTTCGATCGCGTCGCGGCGGCACTCAACGACGACATGAATACGGCGGTTGCGCTCGCAGAAGTACTGCGCGCGGAATCGCCGTCGTTCGACGCGTTCGAGCGAGCGCTCACGCTTCTGGGCATCACCCCCGATGAAACGTGGCTCGCCGAATCGCCGGCGCTCTTGCCTCAGGATTTCGTTCGTCGACTGGCAACGCTGCTCGCAGGCGAGATCGAGGTCGACGGCGTTTCTCCCGAGCAAGCGGTGGAGCGGATCATCGCTTCGCGCCGGCAAGCGCGCGAGCAGCGGGACTGGATGAAATCGGATCGACTCCGAGACGCACTCGCCGCGTGCGGAGTGAGCCTTCATGACACAAAGGAAGGAACGACGTGGAGCGTCGCCTGAATCGCCGCGGGCATCGCCCCGCTCGATCGATGCAGCTCGATTTCGACGACGTCGTCTACGGCATTCACACCGTCTACGAAGCGCTCGCTGCCGGCGAAGGGCTGCGTACGATCCACGTCGCACGCGATCGCAAGAAGGACCCGCCGCTGCGCAAACTGCTTGATCGTGCGCGCGAAGGAAACGTCCAGGTGCGCTTCGAGGATCGCGCGTTCTTCGCACAACTGCCGTTCAAAGCGCATCAAGGCGTCGTCGCCATCGCGCCGCCATTCGACTATGCTGCTCTCGAAGACGTCCTACACGCGACGCGCGGGGGACCCGCGTTGTACGTCGTTCTCGATCATCTCACGGATCCACACAACGTCGGCGCGATTCTGCGAACCGCAGAAGCCGCCGGTGCGAGCGCCGTCATCCTTCCCGAACGGCGCGCCGCCGGCGTCAATGCAACCGTACGCAAGTCGGCTGCGGGCGCTGCGGCTCGTATCCCGGTTGCGCGCGTTGCAAATGTCGCGCGCACCATCGCGCGATTGAAAGAAGCGGGCGTCCTGGTGCTCGGTGCGGACGCCGGGCCGGACGCGCTTGCGATGGGCCGAGCCGATCTCTCCGGCGACGTCGCCGTCGTCATCGGAGCCGAAGGTGCCGGCCTAGCTCCCTTGGTCAAGCGTGAATGCGACGCCCTCGTGAAGATCCCGATGCTCGGCGCACTTGCTTCGCTCAACGCATCGGTTGCCGCGGCCGTGCTCCTTTACGAGGCGATCCGGCAGCGCTCTCCCCGTTGACTCTGTGAAAGCAGGAAGGATTGACGGCGGCAGGGGCGTCCTCCTATACTGAGGAGGACGTGCCGCGTCCGTTTGGCTTCGGCTGAGGTTTTTGCGGCACGTCCTCCCACGAGGCAACAAATAACCATGGCAATGACCCATCCCGCGTCGGATGGACTCGATTATCAGCAGAGAGTAGACGAGGATCTCGTTGCAATCGCAAAGACCGGCGACAACCTGGCGATGGAATACCTGCTGAACAAGTATAAGAACTTCGTCCGGATCAAGGCCAAAAGTTACTTTCTCATCGGTGCGGACCGCGAGGACATCATCCAGGAAGGGATGATCGGCCTCTACAAGGCCGTGCGTGATTTCAAAGCCGACAAGCTTTCGAGCTTTCGCGCTTTCGCAGAGCTCTGCATCACGCGTCAGATCATCACGGCGATCAAGACCGCCACGCGGCAAAAGCACATCCCGCTCAATCAGTACATCTCGCTGAACAAGCCGATCTACGACGAAGACAGCGAGCGAACGCTGCTCGACGTCATGGCGTCGCAGAAGACGTCCGACCCCGAAGAGCTGGTGGTAACGCAAGAGGTCTCGGACGACATCCGTCAGCGCATTCGCCAGAATCTCTCGGAGCTAGAGTCGCAGGTCCTCGAGTCGTACCTCGAAGGCAAGAGCTATCAAGAGATGGCGCGCGATCTCGGGCGTCACGTCAAGTCGATCGACAACGCGCTGCAGCGCGTGAAGCGGAAGATCGAGAAGAATCTCGCTGAGTTCGAGTTCCAGTAATTGCGAGTTTAGGGCGACTTCAGCCTGTCGACGATCCGTTGGAAGATCGCTTCGCGGTCTCCCAACGGATCGATGGCGAACGTCTCGAGTTCGCCGCGCGCTCCGAGGGGGAGAATCGTCACGGTCACGCGGCCGATGGCGCAAATGTCTTGACACGTCGTACCGATGACGCGGACGCGTTTACCGAATCCCGCCTCCCTGCAGCGAACCTTGAGCCACTCGCGGAGCTGAAATTCACCGATGCGCTCGGCGATCTCGGGCGTCTCTTCGGGGATGCGGACGCGATAGCATTTTTCGCAGACGAGCACGGCGCCCGACTCGGCCCACGGCGGCGTTACGGGCTTCACGGAGGCGGCGTTCGCCGCCGGGGCGGCGGGATGATTGAACGGGGAGGGGGCGGGGGGGATAAGCAGGTTGGCGCCTAAACGCCGGCGTGGCGCAGCGGCTACAGCACCAGTTTTGTAAACTGGCATTTCGTGGGTTCGAGTCCCACCGCCGGCTTTTTCAGCACTCGCGCGTCTTTAGCGGGCTGCGATGCGTGCGATGCGTTCGAAGTGCGACCCGCGATAATGCCGGTGCACCCATGCGAGCAGATGCGCGGACCAAGAGCGAGCGCCCGCAGTGTGAATGCGCGTGTAGAGGTGCTCCAATGCGAGGATCATTCCCGGCAGCCACGCGTCGCGGGGATATTTGTCGCCCCAGTCCTCTATTGCGTTCTCGAGCCAGCGACAAGCGGCTAAGCGTGAAGCGGCATGGCGCGGATCGTACGCGATGCGTAGAGCAGTGTCGTTGAGTCCGTTGCGGATACCGAGAACGCTCATCTTCATGCGGCCGAAGTACTCGTCCGCGGGAGCCGGCCCGGCGCGCGGCTGCGCGCGAAGTCCCGAGGTACATGCGAGCACTAGCAACGCGCAGGCAAACAAACGATGCAACGGCGAGCCCCTCCAACAGGCGACACGTTCGTCGGCGGGAGCCTTCGCCGCAGAGCTCACGCCGCCTTCGCAGGGCGGCCAGGTCCGGGCGACGTTACCCTTGGCCCTTGCACTGCCGGGGGTCAGGAGCGGACGACCCGGTGCCGAAACCCTATGCCGTGTTATCGGGTTACGCTTATCGGAGAAACACGTGCTCAGGAGAGATATCAAACTCAGTCCGCATTCCTCACATGACATGACCGACTGGGAATCATCGGTTGTTACTTTGGCAGAGACGACTCGTTTCGGTCGTATGCGTCATTGCAAGCATTGCCGCGCCGAACATGCGTATACTGTTCGCAGCGAGGCCATGCGTGGTGAACTTTATCGCGCTTGTTTAATGGGTAGTCGCAGGACGGTGCAGAATGGACATGAGCCTATGCCGAGGTTCAAGGCGAGCATGTATTCCCGGCGCCACTCCAAGTAAGCTTTTCACCGCTTTGATAGTCAGCCGTCTACGCTTTTTCTTTGGCGTTTTGTAAGAGTGCGTAGCGTCTCCGCGCAAGTGCGCAACTTTGCCTATTATGTGGCCTGATTTCTGCTATCGCTGGATTTCCTCGTGGCTCGCAACGAAATGTCGGAGCAAGCCCGCTAAAACCATGTCGGGTTTCATCCTATGCGACGATGCCGTCATAGATGTGCTTCGCTTAACTAGCGCCCCACCCCCGGAGCAAACGGGCGCGGACTGGGCCTTTCCAAAGGCCTGGAATGCTGCCTAGCGGCCTTCCCCTCCCAGGGTACGGGCGCGAGACTGCCTAACGGTAGCCGCTGCGCTTCGGGAGGGGACAACCTTCCCAACAGCCTTATCAGCAGACGTATCGAGCGAACTTTCGCGGATGGAGGCGAACCGAGGCGGACGACAGAGGGAGCCAAGCCGGCCGGTTCTTCCTCTTTTAGGTCAAGAAAAATAAATACATGGGTAGGTGGCCGAGTGGTTAATGGCACCAGACTGTAAATCTGGCGCGCGAAGGCGCTACGCTGGTTCGAATCCAGCCCTGCCCAAGTGTTCGCGGGCGTTGCATAGTGGTAATGCCTCAGCCTTCCAAGCTGATGTCGCGGGTTCGATTCCCGCCGCCCGCTCCAGATCCTATGAAGAGATCGCGTGCCGTTGTAGCTCAGTGGTAGAGCACGTCCTTGGTAAGGACGAGGCCACGGGTTCAATCCCCGTCAACGGCTCCATCAGCTCGCGACGCTGTCGCGGTCGGCCGGCGGTTCGGAGAGGATGCGCTTTTCAACAGCGCGCTGCCAGGATGCACGACCCGGTAGCGCTGCCCAAGCGACGCTTGTATCTCGTCGCCGACGAAGGCTTCGTCGACGTTCCCATAGGCATCGTAGAGAGCCAACTGGCTTTGCACCGTGTTTCCGACGGAGGCGTCGATAACGAGAGAGCCGTAGCCGTACGCGGTGAGGCTCGCGACGACGACAAAGATGTGGACCGTGAATATCCGGTTGAACCGCGAGATGCGCTTCATCCCAGCCTATCCCATACCGTACTCTTCGTCGATGGGGTCGGCCCGCAACGCGACGGCGAGGCTCGATAAAGAGTCCGTAACGGCGTTGGAGCGCTCGTGGGTGCGCGCCGTCAACTGGGCCGCGCAACACATGAGCTCGGACTACTGCGCGAAGCAGTAATCGCAGCACGCGAAGCAAAGCTACCCGAATGGAAATCAAACCTACTTACATCGGCACGATGCTTTCCCTGGCGACGATCGCGTTCGGCCTTATCGCTGCCGGAGCGTGGAACAAGTTCATCAGCGATCTCATCGCCGTGTTTCTCCGGCCGGGAAGCGGCGTGATCGCCGAGTTTTTCTACGCGATCGGCGTCAGCGTAGTTGCGATCGTCATCGTGCAGAATCTCGGCAAGCTCGCGGAACGGGAGTCGCTCTTCGGCCCGAAAAGCGCTCGCTAAACGGGAGCCGCGGTCTCGGGCTTCGGCAGCGCTGGCGGCCCGAGAATACGTTTGAGCTCCGTTGCGTCGACGGTCTCTTCACGCAGGAGCGTCACGACTAACGCCTCGATCCGATCGTGCACGCCGGCCAGCAGCGAGCGCACGTGCTCGTGTGACTCCGCGAGCAAACGCTCGACGTCGCGGTCGATGCGCGCCGCCGTCGCCTCGCTGTACTCTCTGCCCTGCGCCATCTCGTAACCGAGAAACGGCTGTTGCTCGTCCGTGCGAAAGGCAAGCAGTCCGAGCTCTCCCATGCCCCATCGCGTTACCATGCGGCGCGCAAGCACTGTCGCTTCGACGAGGTCGTTCTCGGCGCCGGTAGAGATCTCGCCGAGCGCGAGTTCTTCCGCCGTTCTACCGCCGAGCATCACCGCGAGCCTTGCCATGAGATAGCCTCTGCTCAAGTTGTGCCGCTCCTCGCCGGGAATCTGTTCCGTCATTCCGAGGGCCCGGCCGCGCGGCACGATCGTGACCTTCTGTACCGCATCGGCTCCCGGCGTCAACCACGCGGTAATCGCGTGCCCTGACTCATGGTATGCCACGACCTTGCGTTCGTCCGGGTCCACGAGGCGCGTGTGCGTCGCTCCCAAGCGGATCTTGTCGTGCGCTTCCCAGAAATCCGCCTGCGCGACGGTGGTGCGATCTTTGCGAGCGGCGATCAGCGCCGCCTCGTTGCAGAGGTTCGCGAGATCCGCGCCGCTGAGACCGATCGTAGCCGCCGCAACCGCGGCAAGGTCGATGTCTGGTCCGAGCTTGATAGGACGCGTGTGAATCCGCAGGATGCCCTCGCGTCCGGGCCGATCCGGAAGATCGACCGTCACCTGGCGATCGAAACGTCCGGGGCGCAGCAGCGCCGGGTCGAGCACGTCGGGGCGGTTCGTTGCTGCGAGAATGATGACGTCGTAACGGGAATCGAATCCGTCAAGCTCGCCCAAGAGCTGATTGAGCGTCTGCTCGCGCTCGTCGTTTACCGTGCCGATGCCGGCACCGCGACGCCGGCCGACCGCGTCCAGCTCGTCGATGAAGATGATTGCCGGCGCGATCTCCTTTGCCTGGTTGAAGAGATCGCGCACGCGACTCGCGCCGACGCCCACGAACATCTCGACGAACTCCGATGCGTTGAGGCTGAGAAATGGCACGCCCGCTTCGCCAGCGACGGCCTTCGCGAGCAACGTCTTTCCGGTGCCGGGCGCGCCGACGAGCAGCACGCCGCGCGGAATGCGCGCTCCGATCGCTCGATATTTTTGGGGATGCCGAAGAAAGTCGACCTCTTCTTGAAGGTCTTCTTTTGCGGCTTCGGCGGCGGCGACGTCGTCGAACGTGACCTTCTCCATTCCGGCCGCGTAGCGCTTTGCGCGCGATCGCCCGAAGCTGCTCATCAGCCCCGCCTGTCCGCGTCCGATCGAAGAGAGCAACCAGATGAAGAGGCCGATTAGGAGCAACGCCGGGAGCCAGCTTCCGACGATCTGCCAGAACCACGGCGTCGTCGTCGTCGAGACGTCGACGATGACGTGGTGCCGCTCGAGCAGCGCCACGAGCCCGCCATCGCCTTGCGTTGCGGGAAACGTGGTTGCGAATGCGATCGTCTTCGGCGGCGGGCTCACCGTTGGGACGGGTTGTCCGGCGATCGCATCGATGCGCCGGATATCCGAAGCCGGCTGCGCATACGGCCGCGCGAAGGCGCCGGCAATCTGGTCCCCGGTGATGTGCACGGCGGAGACGTTTCCGGCTCGCACCTGAGCGAGAAATATCGAATACGGAACCGTTTGTGCGCTTTGGCGGGGCGGGAAGAAGATCGCGAAGTTCCACACGATCAGGAACGCGAGAGCGATCCACCAAGCGAATCCCCACGGGCTGCGCGGCTGCGCCCCTGGGGGATTGCGCGGCCGCTCCTGAGGAGGCCGCGGATTGGATCCCGGCTGTTGCTCTGCCACTTGCGGTTATTTCTGCGCGGCGCGCGCCGCCCACTTCCGCTTTGTTACGACGCGTCGCGCGCCCATTGCCAGTTTCGTACGTCGGGCAGGTCCTCGCCGTATTCGTCGATATAGCAGCGATGCTCGATGAGCGTGTCTCGTATCAACTGTTTGGCGTACGCCGCCGTGTCGCCCAATCGCGCAACGCGGTCGATGACGTCGCCGGCGAGGTGGTAGCGATCGAGGTCGTTTCTCACTGTCATGTCGAACGGGGTCGTCGTCGTTCCTTCTTCTTTGTAGCCGCGCACGTGCAGGTTGTGATGCCCGTGACGCCGGTAGGTCAAACGATGGATGAGCCACGGGTACCCGTGGAAAGCGAAGACGATCGGCTTGTCGATCGTAAAGATCTCGTCGAAGTCGGAGTCGGGAATGCCGTGCGGATGCTCACTGTGCGGCTGCAGAGTCATGAGGTCCACGACGTTGACCACGCGCACGCGTAGTTCCGGCAGATGGCGGCGAAGAAAGGTAACGGCCGCGAGCGTTTCGAGCGTCGGCACGTCGCCGCAGCACGCCATGACGACGTCGGGCTCGGCGCCTTGGTCGTTGCTCGCCCACTCCCAGATGCCCAAGCCGGCGCTGCAATGGTTGACGGCGCCGTCCATGTCGAGCCACTGCCATTCCGGCTGCTTTCCGGCGACGATCACGTTCACGTAGTTGCGGCTGCGAAGGCAGTGATCGGCGACCGAGAGTAAGCAGTTTGCATCGGGCGGAAGATAGACGCGCACCACGTCGGCTTTTTTATTGACTACGTGATCGATGAAGCCGGGATCCTGATGACTGAAGCCGTTGTGGTCTTGCCTCCAGACGTGCGACGTCAAGAGGTAGTTGAGCGAGGCGATGGGCCTGCGCCACCCGATCGCGCGAATGGACTTCAGCCACTTTGCATGCTGGTTGAACATCGAGTCGACGATGTGGATGAACGCTTCGTAGCAGGAGAAGAAGCCGTGCCGGCCGGTGAGCAGATAGCCCTCCAGCCATCCTTGGCAGATGTGCTCGCTCAAGACCTCCATCACGCGCCCGGCCGGCGAGACGTGATCGTCGTATGGAAAGACCTCGGCGGTGGACGTTCGATCGGTCACCTCGAAGAGCGCGGTCAGGCGATTCGATGCGGTTTCGTCCGGCCCGACGACGCGAAAGCTCTGCGGATTGTCGCGAAGGACGTCGCGAAGAAGGTTGCCGAGCACGCGCGTCGCTTCCGCGCGCACGCTTCCCGGTGAGGGGACGGCTACGGCGTAATCGCGGAACTCGGGCATGACGAGATCGTGAAGAAGGGCGCCGCCGTTTGCATGCGGATTCGCGCCCATGCGCCGGACCCCGCGAGGAGCCAGCGCCGCAATCTCGCCGTGCACGCGGCCTTCCGCGTCGAAGAGTTCTTCGGGACGGTAGCTGCGCATCCAGGCTTCGAGCATCGCGAGATGTTCGGGATTCTCGCGCACGCTCGAAAGCGGAACCTGATGCGCGCGAAACGTTCCCTCGACCTGCACGCCGTCGACGATCTTCGGCCCGGTCCAGCCCTTCGGCGTCTTGAGGATGAGGATCGGCCATTGAGGACGCGTGGAGAAGCCCCGGCGCCGCGCCTCATCTTGTATTGCCTTGATGCGCTCCACGATCGTGTCGAGCGCACTCGCCATCATCTCGTGCATCGTTGCGGGATCGTCGCCCGCGACGACGAGCGGCTCGTAACCGTAGCCGACGAAAAGCGCTACCAGCTCCTCGTGCGGGATGCGTGCGAGTACGGTCGGCCCGGCGATCTTGTATCCGTTGAGGTGGAGCACCGGGAGCACGGCACCGTCGCGAACCGGATTGAGGAACTTGTTCGAATGCCAGCTCGCCGCTAGCGCTCCGGTCTCCGCCTCGCCGTCGCCGACGACGCAGCACGCGACGAGATCCGGGTTGTCGAAGACGGCGCCGTATGCGTGCGCGATCGAATAGCCGAGCTCGCCGCCCTCGTTGATCGAGCCCGGCGTCTCGGGAGCGGCATGACTCGGCACGCCTCCCGGAAACGAGAACTGTTTGACGAGCCTGCGCATGCCGGGCTCGTCGAGGCCGACGTTCGGGTAGAGCTCGCTGTAGGTTCCCTCAAGATAGGTATTGGCGAGTAGCGCCGGGCCGCCGTGTCCCGGGCCGGTCACGAAAATCGCATTCACGTCGTACTTCTTGATGACGCGGTTCATGTGCGCGTAGATGAAGTTTAGGCCGGGCGTCGTTCCCCAGTGGCCGAGAAGCCGAGGTTTTATGTGTTCGGGCCGCAGAGGCTCCTTGAGAAGCGGATTATCGAGCAGGTAGATTTGCCCAACGGACAGATAGTTCGCAGCGCGCCAGTACGCGTCGATGAGTGCCGAGCCGGTTGTCGATACGGGAGCGTTCATAAAAGCTTCCTCGGACAGCCTATCGCGTTTCCGACCGCTCCGCCTCTTCGTCGGCATGATATTTGCGACGGATGTCGTCGATGTCGACGATGGTCGGCGGAAACGTCATATGCAGCGCGTCGAGCGTCTCGACGACGATCTTTGAAACCACGAGGTTGCGGAACCACTTGTGGTTTGCCGGAATGACGAACCACGGCGCGTACGGCGTGCTCGTCTTGTTGAGCGCGTCCTCGTACGCCGTGAGATATTGCGTGAAGAAGTTGCGTTCGGCGTAGTCGGATTCGCTGATCTTCCAATGCCGCGTGGGGTCGTCGAGCCGTTTCTTAAAGCGCTTTAGCTGCTCGCCCTCGCTGATGTGGAGGTAGAACTTGAGAATCGTCGTTCCGGCGAGCGAGAGGCCCTTTTCGAACTCGTTGATGAGCTCGTAGCGTTTCGACCAGACGCTCTTTGGAACGAGATCGTGCACGCGAGCGATGAGAACGTCTTCGTAATGCGAGCGATTGAAGATCACGATCTCACCCTTCGCCGGGCACTGATTGTGCGCGCGCCAGAGAAAATCGTGCGCCGCTTCGTCGAGCGACGGCGTTTTGAACGCGTGCACGCGTGCCCCCTGTGGATTGAGCGCGTCGAAGACATGCTCGATCGTTCCGTCCTTCCCCGCAGCATCCAATCCTTGAAGGCAGATGAGCAGAGAACGCGTGTGTTCGGCGAACATGACGTACTGAAGACCGTGCAGCTTGCGATTGTCCGCTGCGACCTCGTTCGCCGCGCTGGCTTTACCCGTATCGGGATCCTTAAACCCGGGGTTAGCGTCGGAGAGCCGAATGCCGTGCTTCGGATGAACCATGAATGCGTCGCGATAGGTACGAGTGGACACGAATGGAATGATTCGGGAGGAGATGTGCTCGTTCATGCTCATGCGCTACTTTGCGGAGATTCGCCGCTGTGGAGTGTAGCTTCACGAGATTGGGAGTAACGCTCAAGCCCAGCCGCGTGCGGGACGAACGGCAGGGCGTCTTGAATCCGGCATGCGCGCGCCTGCGCGAGGGGGCGTTGCAGCTCTATCCACGGATGGTCGCGCCGGGAAACATCTCGCGGATCGGATCGTTTCGCGCATGCGAGCGGGCAGACGGGACGCTCGAGCTGGAACAACAGGGATTCGCGCTCGAGCCCGAGGCGTCGTACGAGCTGCGCAGCAAGCCCGGTGGGTACGGCTGCGAAGACCCGCGCGTAACCTTCATCGAGGCGATCGACCGTTACGTCATGGCGTACGTAGCCTTTGGGCCCCGAGGGCCCGATATCGCGCTTGCGATCTCGGAGGACGGACTCGCGTGGCAGCGCCTCGGCCCCTTGCGATTTCAGGGCGAGACGACGTCGTTTGCCGACAAGGATGCCGCCTTTTTTCCGGAACCGGTCCGCTCTCCGAAAGGCGTCGAGTGTTTGGCGTTCTATCATCGGCCGACGCTTGACGTCTCGGTGCGGCGGGGACAGCGCGCGCTTACCGCGCTCGAGCACCTTGCGCCCGGACGTCGCGAGGGAATCTGCGTCGGATACGTTCCTCTCGCCGATGCGCAGCGCGATGCGAGCAGCCTGTGCATCGTGACGGAGTCGCACCGGCTCTCGCTGCCGGACGCGAACTGGGGAGCGATCAAGGTCGGGGCCGGGGCGCCGCCCGTGCGCGTTAGGGAGGGCTGGCTTGCCGTGATTCACGGCGTCGACGAGCTCGAGCACGCGAGCGGAGCGGCGCTCCTGCGCTACTGCGCCGGCGTCATCGTGCATGACGCCGACCAGCTCGAGCGAATCGTCTATCGATCCTCGGAACCGCTCTTCGTGCCGGAGGCGCGCGGAGAGATTCAAGGAACGGTCGGGCACGTCGTCTTCCCGACGGCAATCGACAAACGAGCCGACCGCGTTTTCGACATCTTTTATGGCATGGCCGACTATGAGATCGGCCGTGGCCGCCTGACGCTACAGGCATAGGCCTTCACGGCTCGTTCATATCGCCTTCCCCTCCGGGTGTTAGCCTGTTCCGTGGAGGTACGACGATGACGACAGATTTGCATCCCGGCCCCGCCGCAGCGCAAAGCAAGCAGCCGGCGACCGACAAGCTTTCCATCATCATGTTCAGTGGAACGGCGGACAAGTTCATTCCGCTCGGCGTGCTCGCGCAAGCTGCGGCAGCTATGGGAACCGAAGTGAACGTCTTCGTCACCGGTTTCGCACTGCTGGCTTTCACGAAACAGCATCACGATCTACCATTCCCCGCGGAGTTCTCCGAGCTCGCTCCGGTGCTTTCGCAAGGTATGGAACAAATGCACGTCGCCCCATGGCATGCGATGCTCGCGGACGCCCACGCACTCGGAGCAAGGGTCTACGCCTGCTCGATGATGAGCAGCGTCATGGGCTTGAAAAAGGGTGACTTTAGCGATCTCGTCGACGATGTCGTCGGCGCGGCAACGTTCCTGGAGCAGGCCGAAGGCGGCCAGACGCTCTTCATCTGAGGATCACGATGATAAACCAAGCCATACCGCACACGCTCGTCGATTCGCGAGGATCTGCGTGCCCGGGTCCGATTACCGATCTCGCCCGCGCGTATCGTCGCTCGAAGATCGGCGACGTGATCGAGCTCTGGGCGACCGATCAGGGCGTGAAGTCTGACGTACGCGCCTGGGCTGCCAAAACGAAGAACGAACTGATCTCGCTCGACGACCAAGGCGACAAAGTGGTCGCAGTGCTCCGCATCCTGAATCGTTAGCGCCGTGACTCGCGTCCTCATCGTCGGTGGCGGCACCGGCGGCACGATGCTCGCCAACGCGCTCGACAAGCGGAGGTTCGAGGTAACGGTTCTGAGCGCGTCGCCTGATCACGTCTTCCAGCCTGCGTTGCTGTACATTGCATTTGCCAAAGCGAAGCCCAACATTGCTCGGAGCGAGCGCGGCTTGCTCGGCCGAGACGTGCGTTTCCTGCAGGCTTCGGCGACGCACGTCGACCTGCGCAATCGCGTGGTCACGACCTCCTCGGGCACGCGCCTGACGTACGATGCCGTCGTTCTGGCGACCGGCATCAGGACCGCTCCGTCGCAGACGCCTGGCCTCGCGCAGATCAATGACGAGGTCGGGGATTACCACACGAACGTATCCCAAGCGCAGAAGCTGTGGCGCTCCCTCGACGCGTTCGCGGGCGGAACGATCGCTCTGGGCCAAGCGGCGCCGGTCTGCAAGTGCCCGCCGTCACCGGTCGAAGGCATGCTCTTAGCCGATCGACTGCTGCGGCGGCGCGGTCTGCGCGAGAAGAGCAAGCTCGTATTTTTCACGCCCTACCCGCGCGCGTATCCGGCGGAGGCAACGAACGACGTCGTCGCAGCGCAGTTCGAGCGGTGCGGGATCGAGACGCGCACGTTCTTCGACGTCGACCGCATCGATGCCACGGCGAGAAGCATCGTGTCGATCGAGGGAGAGACGATATCCTACGACCTGCCGATCGTCATTCCGCCGTTCATCGGCGCCAACATCGCCTACGATCCGCCGGAGTGCGTCGACGCCGATCGTTTCGTGATCGTCGACAAGGAGACGCTACAGGTCAAAGGCGTCGACTCGGCGTTTGCCATTGGCGACGGCGCGGGCGTTCCGACGTCGAAAGCGGGCGTCGGCGCGCACTTGGAGGCGCAGGTCGTCGCGCGCAGGCTCGGCGGTCTTCCTGTGACGTTCGACGGCCGTACGAACTGCCCGCTCGATCTCGGCGATGGGCGCGGGATGTTCGTGGTCGGTTCTTTCGAGGCGCCCGTGCAGAGGTATCGCCCGAGCCGGATCAGCCGGATGATGAAGGCTACGATGGGCAAGATCTATTGGATGAGCTTGCGCGGCACGCTCGAGCCACTATTCCGCTTGTATTTCGCGATTACGAAGCCGACCAAGCCAGCGGGTTGACGGGAGCGAGCGATTCGAAAATGCGTGCGTATCCTTCCGCTATGTGCGGCCACGTCATTGTGCGACCGAAAGCGTATGCTGCGAGCTCGGCTCGGGCGCGAGCGTCAGGGTAGCCCAAGAAGCGTTCGATGCCGACCGCGATGGAGTGGGGGTTTCGAAACTCAGCGAGAACGCCGCGACCCTCGGCGAGGAGCTCGCGCGCATACGAGTACGGCGTCGAGACGATGGCCTTTCCCGCTGCGAGCGCGTACGCGAGCGTTCCGCTGACGATCTGGTCCGGGTTCACGTACGGCGTAACGTACACGTCGGTCGCCCGGAGGTAGTCTAGGAGTTCCTCCAGCGAGAGGTACCGGTCGACCATGGCAACGTTCTCCTGGAGCCCAAGCGCTGCGATGCGCTCGCGCAGTGCGTCGCGATAGCGTTCTCCTTCGGCGGCACGCACGTTCGGGTGCGTGGCTCCCAGGAGAAGATAGAGAACGTCGGGATAGTGCTGCGCGACCTCATGGATCGCTGCGATCGCGTACTCCAAACCCTTACCGCCGCTAAGCAGCCCGAACGTCGAGACGATCGGCCTCCTACCCAGGCGAGGGAGGCTTTGGCGGAAGTCGAGCCTTCGAACGCAACGTCCGGTACGCCGTGATGCACGACGGAGATATCCTCGATTCGCGTTCCATAGCGTTCCACGAGCAGCCGGCGCGCGGTTTGCGAGAGCACGACGACCTCGGCGGCATAGCGCATGAGCGTGCGAGCGAGATCGATGTGTTCGGCTGAGGGATTCGCAAGCACGGTGTGCATCGTCAGCACGACCGGCTTGCGAATCGCAGAAAGGAACTCCCCCACCCACGCGCCGCCTTCGCCGCCGAACAGGCCGTATTCGTGCTGAACGTTGACGACGCTTGCCGGAAGGGCGTTGATGATAGCCGCGGCCTCGCGATAGGAGGGAAGCTCGTCCTCCTTGAGGCGCGCGACGACGCGTGATTCGTATGCGTACGAGAAGCCCAGGCGGTCGTCGATGGCAACGACGTCACTTCGCGTTCCTGCGTACGCGTCGTATCCATCGACGAGATCTCTCGTAAACGTTGCAATCCCACACTGGCGCGGCGTAAAGGAGCCGACGAATACAACGCGAGCCGTGTGATGCATTTTGGTGAGCCCCCTTCGTTCAGGATGGCAGCATGGCATGCAGAGCTTGAGAAGAAGCAAAGAAGATGAGAGTAAGCGGGCCACCGCCGCCTCCATCGGTTCCCACGCTCTTCCCAACGTAAGGCTATGCTCGTCATCGGGACACGAGGGCGCGCTGATGGAGGTTGCATCGTGGAGACGCAGACGTTGCGCCGGTTCAAGACTCGACGGGAGGCGGGCCGAGAGCTCGTACGTAGTCTCTCGAAATACACGGGAGATCCGAGCGCCGTCGTGCTCGCGTTGCCGCGTGGAGGTGTCCCCGTCGCGTACGAGGTCGCCATGGCGCTACGCTTGCCGATGGACGTCTTCGAAGTGCGCAAGCTCGGCGTTCCCGGGCACGAGGAGCTCGCGATGGGAGCGATCGGAAGCGGTGGCGGATGGTACCTCAACCGGGAGATCATTGGCGCATTGGACGTGGACCGCGCGCAGATCGCGGCGGTCGTGGAGCGCGAGCGAGCCGAGCTCAAGCGGCGAGAACGTCTCTACCGAGACAGCCGGCCTCGTCAGGAAATTGACGGCAAGACGGTGATCCTCGTCGACGACGGCGTCGCAACGGGGGCTTCCATGTTTGCGGCGATCGGCGCGCTGCGCTCCTCGCACGTTGCGCGCATCGTCGTTGCCGTGCCGGTTGGCGCCGTCGAGACCTGCGAAACGCTGCGCGGTGAGGTCGACGAACTCGTCTGCCTTCGCATGCCGGAACAGTTTTATGCTGTCGGGACCTGGTACGAGCGCTTCGATCAGGTAAGCGACGACCAGGTGCGTGCACTGCTCAACGACGCATACGGACGCACGCCGTGAGCGTCGATGCCGCACGCCTGCGTCCTTTCTTGCGGCCCCTTTCCGGCGGTTCGGAAGACCTCGATGAGATCGTATCGAGCGCACGCAACGCACGGTACGTCCTCATCGGCGAGGCGACCCACGGAACGCACGAGTTCTACAGCATGCGTGCGGAAATCACGAAGCGTCTTCTCGCCGAGGAGGGGTTCGCCGCGGTCGCCATCGAGGGCGATTGGCCGGATGCGTATCGCGTGCACCGCTACGTCAACGGTCGCGGCGACGGGGATGCCGAGGAGGCGCTCGCGGGGTTCCGGCGTTTTCCCACGTGGATGTGGCGTAATGCAGACGTGCTCGATTTCGTCGGTTGGCTTCGATCATTTAACGACGCGATGCGCCCTGTGCAGCGCGCGGGCTTCTTCGGTCTCGACCTCTACAGCTTATACTCTTCGATGGAGGCGGTCGTTGCCTACTTGGATGGGGTGAACCCTGAAGCGGCACGGCGCGCGCGCGAGCGGTACGCTTGCTTCGACGCTTTTGGCGATGACGCCGACACGTACGCGCGAGAGGCGGGACTAGGTCTGTCGTCGGCGTGCCGCAACGAAGCCGTGGCGCAGCTCGTCGAAATGCAGCGCCGGGCGCTCGCCCTGCTCGAATTCGACGGAGAAGCCGAGGCCGAACGCGAATTCTTTGCGGAGCAGAATGCCTTCGTCGTCGTCGGTGCTGAGGAATACTATCGCAGGATGCTCGATGCCGGCGTTTCGTCGTGGAATCTTCGGGACGGCTTCATGTATCGTACGCTCGAGCGGCTGCGCGAGCACCTCGGGCGCCGTCGTAGAACTCCGGCGAAGATTGTGGTATGGGCCCACAACTCGCACGTAGGCGATGCGCGCGCGACGAGTATGGGCACGCAAGGAGAGTTCACCATCGGCCAGCTTGCGCGCGAAGCGAACGCAAGCGCCGCCCGGCTCATCGGCTTTACCACGTCGGCGGGGAGCGTCACCGCGGCCTCCGGTTGGGGCAGCGCGACCGATCGGAAAACGCTTCGTTCGCCCGTGGAGGAGAGTTGGGAGGCGCTCTTTTCGTCGACCGGTCTACCGAGATTTGTTCTCGATCTGGAGAAAGCGTGCGCCGCCTACGGCGACCTCGACACCACGCTGCTGGAGCGCGCCGTCGGCGTCGTCTATCTACCGGAAAGCGAACTGCGCAGTCATTACATGCGAGCGCGGCTCTGCCGCCAGTTCGACACGCTCTTTCACTACGAGTACACGCGCGCGGTCGAGCCGCTTGAGCGCGGCGTGGGCGGGCAACGGAGGGAGGCGCCAGAGACCTTCCCGAGTGGCGTGTAGCGGTGCAGGCGCGCGCAGTAGAGCAGCTCGATCTCTGCATCCCGGTGAGGGGAACCGAAATTTGGGCGTCGATGCGCGTCCCTGCGAACCCTCTGGGTCTGGTCGTCTTCGCACACGGCAGCGGGAGCAGCCGGCATAGCCCGCGCAACCGGTTGGTCGCCCTGGCGCTCGGCGAGGGACGTCTGGGCACGTTGCTCGTCGATCTGCTCTCGATCGGCGAAGCCCAGCGCGACGAGATGACGGCAGAGTTTCGCTTCGATATTCACCGTCTCGCCGAGCGCTTGGTCGATGTAACTGGTTGGGCCGGCTCGCAGGACGACGTTCGGGGCCTCCCGATCGGATATTTCGGCGCCAGCACCGGAGCCGCCGCAGCCCTCGTCGCGGCAGCGGCGTTGCCTGAAACAATCAAGGCAGTGGTCTCTCGGGGGGGCAGGCCCGACCTAGCCATGGATCATCTCGGCAGAGTTCGGGCACCGACCCTTCTCATTGTCGGGGGAGCGGACACCGTGGTCATCGATGTGAATCGTCAGGCGATGGAACGCATGAGCTGCGAACGCGATTTGGTCCTCGTAAAGGGCGCAACGCATCTCTTCGAAGAGCCGGGTGCATTGGAGCGCGTCGCGGAGCTGGCGCGAGCGTGGTTCGTACGCCACTTCAGCGCCGTTGAGGGCCCATCATGAGCACGATCGTCGATGTCGTTTCCGCCCTGGAGCTGTTGAAAAAGTACGAAGTGCACGTCGCTCGTAGCCGATACGTCGACTCCGCGGAGGACGCGATTGCCTTTTCAGAGCGACGGAATGCGCCCGATCCGCGTTTCGTGCCGATCGTCCTGCGCGTCGCGGTACCGGGTCGTCTCGGCGAGGCGAGCCAGTTCGAAACGATCCTCACGACCGAGCAAGACGTGCGCACGCAGTACGATGCTCTCGCCGGCGCCGCAAGAGCCTCGGGAGGGCGGTTACTCGCTCAAGCGCTTCCCGAGCGCGGAACCGACATCGCGATAGTCGGCGAGACGGATGAAGGGCAGAAGTTCGTCGCGATAGGCAGTGGGCCCGACCGAATGCGAAAATCCGTTCCGTTAGGAGCAGCAGATGCGCAAGTGCTCGCGGACCGTGTTCGAGCACACCATCATCGCGTACCGACCGAGCAATCGCGACGCATGCTCGTCCATGTGTTCGCGCGGATATCGAAGCTTCTCGACGAGACCGCGGTGAGCGAGTTCGTCGTGACGCTGCGCGCGCATGAGAATGGCTATACGGTCATCGATGCCATGATGTCAGCACTAAGGCCGCTCCACTTCAAGGAGCGCCTCGACCCGCGCGCGCACGACCGCAAGGGCGACGACTACCATCCGAGCGGACGGCAGTAATCAGCGAACGCGCCGCGCGTGGTCTTGAAGGCGACGCTTTGCTCGGCGGAACGCATCGCGAACCGCGAGCGCAGGATCCTTGTACATGGCAGCGATCTCGGCGCTCTTGTGCCGCGTGACCGCCGCGTCGTCGTCGGCGGGCGTCACGCGTAGACTCGGCTCCGTGTCGATCACGAGCTCCGAGCCGGGAACCTCGATGTCGATGCGAACGTGGAACGGCGCGCCGTGTCGAATGTGACGTTGTTCCTGTTCGACGAGGACCTCGCACGTCATGATCCGATCGTAAAATCGGCTCAGCTTGCTCGCCTCTCGTTCGATGAGCCTAGTCAGCCCTTCCGATGGGTGGAGGTGCCGGTAGGTGATCTTGACGGGAATCTCCATGTGAAGATTGTACCGCTTTAGCGGGCGGTGTAGCCGCCATCGATCACGAGTTCTGACCCCGTGACGAATTTGGACTCGTCGGACGCCAGATACAGCACGCCGTATGCGATATCGTCGGGCTCGCCGAGGTGGCCGAGCGGGTGCAGATCGGCAAGCGCCCGGCGCGCCGCCTGCTCATCGTCCGTCGATGCAACGTAGTGCGCTACCATCGGCGTTTCGATGTATCCGGGGTGTATCGAGTTCACGCGGATACGATGCGGCGCGCCGTGCAACGCCGCCGATTTTGCGAGCAGTCTGATCGCGCCTTTGCTCGCGCAATAGGCTGCAGCATCGCCTTGCCCGACCATGCCGAGGATCGACGACATGTTGATTATCGACCCGCCTCCCGCGCGCTTCATCGCGGGGAAGGCGTACTTCGTCCCGAGGAAGACCCCGTCGCAGTTGATGCTCATCAGCTTGCGCCATTGATCGAGCGTGGCGTCCGCGACGTTTCCTGTCGTGCCGATTCCAGCATTGTTCACGAGGACGTCGACCCGCTCGAACGCTTGCAACGCCGACGCGATGACGTTCTTCCACTCATTCTCGCTTGCTACGTCGTGCTTCACGAACGTCGCCTCACCGCCGGCGGCCCGTATGGCCTTAGCCGTTGCTTCGCCGCCGGTCGCGTCGAGGTCGGTGACGACGACCTTCGCGCCCTCGCGAGCTAATAGCCGCGCGCAAGCGCTGCCGATCCCCATCGCCGCTCCCGTGACGATGGCGACCTTACTGTGAACTCTTCCTGGGCGTTCCATGGTCACGGCATCGTCGGGTGAGGATTTTCCCAGGCGGTGCCGTTTGCGTACTTGACGCGAAGCACTTCGCAGAACGGGTACGCCGTTCCGAGGGGAAATACGTCGCGCGCCATCGTGAACTCATGGTCCTCGATGAGCACGCCTGGTGAGAAGGTACCGACGTCTCTCGCGACGTCGACGAGATAGCCGCGGGCGACGAGCCCGAAATCGATCTCCGTCGCTACGACCGGCGCGGTGTTCCGAAACGACACACCCAAGAACGCGTCCCAGTAGGGGAAGAAGGGGCCGGGATGCCACCGGCCCCAGGCGTCGATCCACGGATGCCGCTGTGCGGCCGTGTGGATGTGAGGATGACACCACGTCACCTGGATCTGCGATCCGGCAGTCTGCCGCAGCGGCTGCGTTGCAGCAGAGACCGGCAGCGCGAGGAGCGCTGCGAGGGTCGCGAGTCCCAAGAGGCGTGCGTTCATATGCGGTCCTTATCTCACGTTCCGAATCGGCGCGGTGATCCAGATCATGTAGCGCCATTCGGGGGTGTTGTATTGCGCGAGAGCGTCTTCCACGTAGACGTGGACGAATGGAAGGATGTGATAGGAGAAATCGATGTTACCAGTGTGCAACCGATTTCCCAATCCGTCGTTCGTCCACTCCTCACGTGCCGAGATAAGCCCCTTGTCGAGTACGGGCTCGTAGAACTCGAATGTCGTAGCGGTGCTCGACGCCGGAGCCAGACTCAGCCCTGGGTTGGCGTCGTACGCGCTCTGGTAGATTGCGATCACGCCCGGGATTCCGTTGAGCGGATCGCGCTGGACGTACCCTGCGATCGAATGATACTGATCGGTGCCGCCCTCCGCAAGCGGGAACGACCCAGTCGACCCGAAGGCGCCGTACTCGAAGGGGCTCGTCGGGCTCGCGAAGGCGAGTTTGTATTGGAACGTCTTGTCGGTATCGTCCGAGAAATCGCTCGTCCCACCCCAGCCCGCTCCGCTTCCGAGCCACCCAGCTTCGGCATCGAGGCTTCCATGGATGTAGTTGATTTTGGCACCCCACCGATTGGCGTCGAGCTGGTAGGGATGTTCGCCGACGGTGATCTCCGGCGTCGAGAAGCTCGCGAGGTCGAACCACTGGCTGAAAAACGACGGTCCCGGAGCTTCGATCTTGCCGAAGAAGAGGTGCCCATCGCGGTGGAGCAGGTTGTTGTAGGCTAGCCAGAAGGTATCGAGATCGCCGGCTTGATCGTTCTGCCAAATCCACTGTTGAAAGTGGTAGGTGAAATCGTTTCCGATCGCTCCCACCGCATGAATCGCAAGATTTCCGAACTGCGTCCGATGGGGGGCGGCCGGATCCTGAGTATCGTACGAGGTGTTCTCGCCGATCCAAATCGGCAAGGCGCGCGCGAGCACGTGTGCGTCGAGGGACGCGTAACCGGTGCGCTGCACGTAGCGTCCGTAGGCGTTGAGGCCGGGGACCTGCGTGTGGCATAGGCTGCAAGGAACTCCGTACGCCTGTGCGAACGGCGGCATCGCCTGTGCGCGCTTCATCTCTGCCGGCGAGAGCCACACGAGCGAGACGAATATCGCGATCGCGAGGACTGATGCTGCCGCTTGTGCGCGTCGGTTCATGGCACCACGTGTACCGTGAGCGTCATGTTGGGATGACCGGCTCCGCAGACGATCGTACAATGGAGGATGTAGGTCCCGGCCTTTTGCGGCGTGACCACGACGGTCGTCCAAGTTCCCGGCATGATCGTGGTCTGCGGGATTCCGAGTTCGTCCGACTTTAGTCCGTGCACGCCTTGCGCCGACGTAAGTCGTAGCCTGGTCGGTTGCCCGACGTGTAGCTCGATTGTCGAGGGCGTGAACTTCCAGTTGGACGCAACGATGTCGATGCTCGGGTGAGCAGCGGCAATAAGAACCGATGATGTCAAGGTAAGGGCGACCGCAGCGGCCGCCATGCGAACGAGGGGAACGAATCTCATCTCGCGCTCCTTTCACCCCGGTTATAACGCCCACGTGGGAAACAACCGGGAAGAAGCTGAGAATCCGCGCGCTGGCCGGTCAGGCGGAGAGCAGAGCCTCCACCATGCGCAGCAATGTATCCGGCTCGCACGGTTTGGGGATTGCGGCCCGCACGCGGTAGATCCGCATGAAATCCCGGACGGCGTCGTTCGGTGGGGTGGCCGTGTAGAGTGCGAGAGCGAGCTCGGAGTTCGCGGGATCCGCGCGAATCCGCCGGATCAGTTCCCCGCCTGAAAGCACGGGCATCGAGAGATCGATCAGCGCGAGCTCGGGGCGCTCCATAGAAACGCGCTCCAGCGCGCTCTCCCCGTCGGCGGCCTCGACGACCGTGTGCCCGGCGTGGCGCAGGAGCGTCGTGAGAAGTAGCCGGTTTGAAGCGTCGTCGTCAGCGACGAGGATCTTTGCCATCTGCAATGAGCTCGTCGATCTCGCGGCGGAGTCGCTCGGGATCGATCGGCCTGAGGATGAACTTGCGCGCGCCGAGCTCGATCCCTCGGCGCCGATCCTTTGTCTGCCACGCCGTCGACGAAAGAAAGACGAATGGAATCGCTCGCCATTGCTCGCTTGCGTTCACCCGCTGGATGAGCTCGAAGCCTCCCTCGCCGGGCATGTGCAGGTCGCAGATGATGAGATCGGGGCGTACGTCTTGGAGCAGCTGGAGCGCCTCGCTCACGCTGCGGGCCTCCGCTACGCGATAGCCAAGCGGGACGAGCGCAGCACGCACGACGTCGAGATTCGTTTGAAGATCGTCCACGGCGAGGATGATCGGACCGGGCGTCGCCGTCGTCACCGCGGCCGAAGCGGGCGTCTGCGCGTGCCGGGGCGCCGTAGCACCTTTGCCGTGGCGCAGAAATCCCTCGACCTGCTGGACGAATCGTTCGGGATCGATCGGCTTTGGGATGTAGCCGTCGAAGCCGGCCTGGGCGATGCGCTCGTCGTCTCCCGGCATTGCGAGCGCCGTGACCGCGATCAGGGGAACCGACGAGAGATTCGGATCGCTCTTGAAGAGCCGCGCAAACTCGTAGCCGTCCATGCCGGGCATGAGGATGTCGACCAGGGCCGCGTCGTAGCGGGCGTTGCGCGCTCTCTCGAGACCGCCGACGCCGTCGGCCGCGGCGTCGCACTCGTATCCGAAAGCACCGAGGAGGTAGAGCATGAGATCCAAGTTCGCGCGGTTGTCGTCGACGGCGAGGATGCGAGCCGACACGCTATGCCTTTGCGTCGACGGGCAGCGTGAGCGTGAAGACGCTGCCCTCGCCAGGCTCGCTGATGAAGCTCAGGTGTGCGCCGATCAGCTTCGAGAGTTTCTGTGAAAGGTGAAGGCCAAGCCCGGCGCCTTCTGCGCTTCGCCTGGAGAGCGGCTCGAGCTGTTCGAATGCTTGAAAGAGGCGCTCGCGGTCCTGCGGCTTGATCCCGATCCCGGTATCCCGCACGTTGACGTCGCAGTGGAGACCCGAGCTTGTTGCCCGTGTGGAGACGTCGATCGTCACGGAACCTTTCTCGGTATACTTCAGCGCATTATTTGCAAGGTTGATGAGAATCTGCGAGAGCGCGCGGCGATCGCTGCGCACGACCGTCCGCTCGCGCGGCAACACGACGTCGAACTCGAGCCCCTTGCTCTCGGCCATCGAACGCAACGAATCGCGGACTTCCTCGATGACGTCGTGTAGGCTTACCGGTTCCAAGTGCAGCTCCACCTTGCCGGCTTCGATCTTTGCAAGATCGAGAATGTCGCTGATGAGCGAGAGCAGATGGCGGCCACTCGACTGAACGATGCGTAGTTGCTGTTCTTGTTCCTCGGTAAGCGGCCCGGGCAATCGCATGAGCAGCGTCCCGGTAAAGCCGATGATCGCGTTGAGAGGCGTTCGCAGCTCGTGGCTCATCGAGGCAAGGAACTGGTCCTTGGCGGCATTTGCAGCCTGGAGTTCCGTGTTTTTCGCCTGAAGCATGCGCTCGAACTCCTTGCGCTCGGTGATGTCGCGAATGGCGCTGACCACGAACGTGCCTTCGTCGGTCTCGAGCGGGCTGAGGCTGATCTCGACGGGTACGTGGCGCCCGTCCTTGCGCACGCCGGCGAGCTCCAACCCGATCCCCATCGGCCGAGTTTTCGGGTCGCGGACGTACGCCGAGCGGTGCCCGGCGTGCCGCGCGCGCACCTTCTGCGGCACGACCATCTCGATTGGCCGCCCGAGCATCTCGTCGCGCCCATAGCCGAAAAGGCGCTCGGCCTGTTCGTTGACGAGCCGTATGCGCCCCTCACCATCGACCGCGACCATGGCATCGGGAAACGAGTTGAAGAGCGGAAACGGGCTCGCCGAAAACGGCCTCATCGCGCTTAACCCCTTCGCGGGTTATTCATAAGCATCCGCTAATATCTCGCCCAATGGAGAGCCAAGACCCGGCCGCCGCCGGGGAATCGCGACGCATCGCCGAGCAGTCGCTGCGGCACGAAATCGGGAACATGGTGACGATCGCTCAGGCAAATGTGGAGGGCATGATCGACGGCGTCGTCGAGCCGACCATCGAGCGGCTGGAATCCGTTCGCGAAGCCTTGGCGAGTGCTTCGCGTCTGCTCAAGGAACTCGCGGTGTCGCAGAAGGAGGGCACATGGGGCAGTTGACCGAGCGCGCGTTCGTTGCATGTCCGTACCATCGCGCGCGAGAGTATCTCGCCGCAGGCGTCGGCGAGCGGATTAACTCCGGTGAAGCGATGACGTTGAGAGTTCCACTCGCCGGCATAGAGCTGAAGAAGGATGTCGTCGTCACGTTCTCTCCCGGCATCGATCCGATGCACATGGATCAACCATGGCGCGTCCACTGGACGCCGGAGGGCGGTGGCCCGTACCCGGACTTCGACGGCGAGCTGACGGTGCGTGCCGACGAAGACTACACGTCGAGCGTGCTCGAGCTCGTCGGCGATTACCGGCCGCCGGGCGGCGCGCTCGGGCAAGCATTCGACGCCGTCGTGGGCTCGCGCATCGCCACGCTCACGGCGCGCAATCTGCTCAAGCGCCTCGGCGACGAGTTCGAGGCGCGATACGGAACCGAAGAGGAGCAGAAGCGCCATGAGAAAGGATGACGGCGACGCGCCGCTCGTTGGAACGCTGCGGTTCGTCTTCGTCATGGGGTTGTCGTTCGTCGTGCTCTGGCTCGCAATGTACTGGCTGCTCGTAAGCCGGTGGCGATAGATGCACATCCACAGATACGAACGCGCGTGGATGATTTTCGGCGTGGCGATGCTCGTCGTCTTTCTCGTTCTCCTCGCGGTCGCCGCGATCTCGAACGACGTGGTACCGCCGAGCGGCATGCAGCAAATCGATCCTCGTGCAGTCGCCCGTACGCCTCCATTTGATAAACCCGGATTGCGCCGTTTGCCGGACGGCTCGTACGAAGCATACTACGTCGCACGCGTCTTTTCGTTCGATCCTTCGGTTTTGACGATTCCGGTGGGAGCGAAGGTCACATTCTACGTCACGAGCACGGACGTCGTGCATGGTTTCTTCATTCCCGGCACCGACATCAACATGATGGTGATTCCGGGGTGGGTGAACACGGAGACGCACGTCTTTCGACGGCCTGGTGAATACTTGCTGATCTGTCACGAGTACTGCGGCATCGGCCATCAAAATATGTTTGGCAAGATCGAGGTCGCGAAAGTATGATTGCAGATCGTCAGATGCGCCGCGAGAACCGCGTCGTCATCGCGCACGTGTACACGGCAACGGCGGCGATCGCGCTGGGTGCAATCTTCGGCGTCTTTCAAGGCTTTTCGCGAGCCGGAGCCGTGAGCGCCCCCGCGTGGTTCGACTACTATCGTGTCCTGACGATGCACGGCGTGCTGATGGCGCTCGTCTTTACGACGTTCTTCATCACGGGGCTCTCGCTCTTCGTCACCTATCGCGCGATTCCACGAGAGCGCGCGGTGGCGGTGGGGTGGATCGGATGGATCGTGATGCTCGTCGGCACCGCGATGGCTGCGGTCGAGATCGTGCTCGGCAACGCGACCGTGCTCTACACATTCTACGCTCCCCTCAAAGCGAGCCCGTGGTTCTACATCGGGGCGACGATCTTGGTGCTCGGCACGTGGATCGTCTCATACGAGATCTTCGAGAATGTCGTCTACTGGCGCAAGAACAATCCCGGCAAACCCGTTCCTCTCGTCGTCTTTTGCGCAGCGGCGACGTTCGTCATGTGGGTCGTTGCCACGTTCGGGGTTGTCGCCGAGATGGCGATGCTCATTCCGTGGGCCTTCGGCTGGGTCCCCAGCATCAACGTGTTGCTGACGCGGTTGTTCTTTTGGTACTTCGGCCACCCGTTGGTCTACTTCTGGATCATGGGCGCGTACATCATCTGGTATAACATCATCCCAAAGCGCTACGGCGGGAACGTCTTCAGCGACGGCTTGACGCGCCTGACGTTCATCATGCTGATCTTGCTCTCGACTCCCGTCGGTATCCACCACGAGTTCATGGAGCCCGGCATCTCGAGCGCGTGGAAAGCGCTCTTCACGGTCACGACCTACGGGGTCGTCATTCCGTCCTTCATCACCGCATTCGCGATCTTCGCCTCGTTCGAGCTCGCCGCCATCAAGCAGGGGCGCAAGGGGTTCATTGCCACGGTACGATCGCTGCCCTGGAACGATCCGGCGTTTTCGGGCGCCGCATACGGCATGTTGCTCTTCATTCTCGGGGGCTTCGGCGGCCTCGTGAACGCCTCGTACGGCATGGATGCGGTCGTGCACAACACGATTTGGGTTGTCGGGCACTTCCACGTCACCGTCGGCGGACCGGTGGCGCTGACGTTTCTGGGCGCCGCGTACTGGATGATCCCGCGCCTCACCGGACGCGCCCTGTGGAAGCCGGAATGGGCGCTGATGCAGACGCGTCTGTGGTTCCTCGGCATGCTCGTGATGTCGTTCTCCATGCATTTCGCCGGCCTGCTCGGGGCCCCGCGCCGAACTTCAGATGTCAGCTACGGCGGTGCCGCCGTCGCAGTAGCGTGGCAGCCGTACATGATCGCCGCCGCCGCCGGCGGCCTGTTGCTCTTCCTCGCGATTCTGACGTTCGTCGCAGTAGCCGTCGGCACGCTGCTGCAGAACAAGAAGACGGAGTCGATGGAGGTCGAGTTCGCGGTGCCGGCGATGCCCGCGGAGGCGACGCCCAGCGCTCTGCAGCACCTCTTTCGCTGGGGCGTTATCGCTCTCGTCCTTGCGGTGCTGGTCTATGCGGGACCGATCGGTGACCTCGTCCACGCGCCAGGATATAGCGTTGCTGGAATGCGAACGTGGTAATGGCAGGTGGAACGCAAACGGATTTTGGTCGTCGATGACGAGCCGCAGATCGTCGAGGTTCTGCACGCGTACCTCGAACGGGAGGGGCTCATCGTCGACTCCGCCGGTACGGTGGCGGAAGCGCTCGAGAAGATCGGCGCGCTTCGCCCGGATATGTTGATCCTCGACATCACATTGCCGGACGGCAGTGGGTTAGACGTCCTGCGCGCCGTCTCCGGGCCGAATGGGCGGATTCCCTCGATCATGCTGACCGCGCGCGCCGAGGAGGCGGATCGCATAGTCGGTCTCGAGCTCGGTGCCGACGATTACGTCACGAAGCCGTTCTCGGCACGCGAGGTCGTAGCACGCGTTCGCGCGCTCTTCCGCAGGGTCGAAGAGACCGTCGTTTCGCCGTTGCAGCGCGCGGCGAAGAAGACGCTCGTCGGCAATTTGGAGATCGACCACGAGTTTCACGAAGTCCACATCGCGGGAAGTTCGGCGAATGTGACGGCGACCGAGTTCCGGATCCTTGCGCTCTTGGCGGAGAATCCAGGCGAGGTCTTCACGCGCTCGCATCTGCTCGATCGTTTGAACGACGGCGGCGACATCTTCGAGCGTACGCTCGACCGGCACATCAACAATCTGCGCAAAAAGATCGAGCCGGATCCGCACAACCCTGAGTACGTCCTGACGGTGTACGGCGTGGGCTACAAGATGCGCCGGCCGTAACGCGATGCACGTAGAGCGCGTTTTACCTGCTGGCTGGCACGCCGATCTCCTGCGGCGCTGCGAGGGCCTGCCGCCGGCCCGCACCGCCGTCGTCCATCCGTGCGACGTGCTCGCGCTCGAAGGCGCTGTATCCGCCGCTCGCGCCGGTCTGATCGTCCCGGTGCTCGTCGGGAACGAGGAGAAGATTCGCGCCGTTGCCAGCGATGCATCGCTCGACGTCTCCACATACGAGATCGTCTCCGCCGCGCACAGTCACGCCGCCGCCGCGATCGCGGTGCAGATGGCGCGCGCCGGGAACGTCGAGGCACTGATGAAAGGCAGCCTTCATTCCGACGAACTGCTGCACGAGGTCACGCAGCCGTTATCGGGCCTGCACACGGAGCGGCGCATGAGTCACGCCTTCCTCGTCGACGTGGCTGCGTATCCGCAACCGCTCGTGATCAGCGACGCCGTCGTCAATATCGCGCCGACGCTTGATGAGAAGCGCGACATCGTGCGCAATGCCGTCGATCTCGCGCACGCGGTAGGAATCGCGGACGTCCGCGTGGCCCTTCTAGCGGCGGTCGAGACGGTCTCCTCCAAGATTCAGTCGACACTCGATGCCGCGGCGCTCTGCAAGATGGCGGAGCGAGGACAAATTTCCGAGGGGCTGCTCGACGGCCCACTTGCGCTCGATGATGCGCTGAGCCCGGCCGCTGCGATGGAGAAGAAGATTCATTCGCTCGTCGCAGGACGCGCGAACGTGCTGATCGTTCCCGACATCGACTCGGGGAACGTTCTCGTGAAGGCGCTGAGCTTGCTCGCCCATGCGGCACTCGCCGGAGTCGTTTTGGGCGCGCGAGTCCCCATCGCGCTGGCGAGCCGCGCCGACAACGTGGCGACCCGTATCGCGTCGGCGGCTGTCGCACTCCTGCTCGCGCGCGCTGCCAGGTAACGGAGTTCGTGCGCATCCTGTGCATCGACGCAGGATCCTCGTCGATCAAGTTCGCGTGTTACGATCGGGATTCGGCGAACGAGCGGGCCGTCTACTCGGGAGCGGCCGAGACGAAGGGCGAGGGCGCCGCGGCCGGGCTCTGGAGAGCCGTTGAAGAGCACGACCCTCCCGACGCGATCGCCCATCGCATCGTCTTCGGTGGTCCGGGCTGCGATGCGCCCGTTCGGCTGAACGATGCGATACTGAACGGCCTGCGCGAGCTCCGCGCGTGGGATCCGCTGCATCTCGGCGTCGAGGTCGCAATCGTCGAGGATGCCCTGCAGCGCTTTGCGCTCCTGCCGCAAGTGCTCTGCTTCGACACCACATTCTTTCGTGGATTGCCCGACGTTGCCACGCGCCTCCCGCTGCCCCGGACGCTGCCGGCATCGCTGCGACGGTACGGCTTTCACGGACTCTCGTACGAGTGGGCACTCGCATCGCTCGGCCATCCGCAGGGGCGGACCGTCCTCGCACACCTGGGCTCGGGCGCGAGCCTCTGCGCCGTTCGCGATGACGAGCCGGTTGATACGACGATGGGATACAGCGTGCTCGGCGGCGTCATGATGGCGACGCGGCCGGGCGATCTCGATCCCGGCGTCATGCTTGCGCTCCTCGCGCAGGGATACAGTGCCGCCCAGCTCTCGAAGATGCTCTATGAGGAGAGCGGGCTGAAGGGCGTCTCCGGTTTCTCCGGCGACATGCGCGAGCTGCTCGCCGCGCGTGCAACGGATCCTCAGGCCGCGGAAGGTGTGGCGCTTTTCGTGCACCAGCTCCGAAAGCATCTGGGAGCGATGGTCGCCGCCCTGGGCGGCATCGACACGCTCGTCTTCACCGGTGGCATCGGAGAGCACGCGCCCGTGATTCGGGAAGAGGCATGCGCGCCGTTCGGATATCTCGGCATGCTACTCGACGATTCAGCCAACACCCGGGGCGAGGCAACGATTTCCGCGGCGCGGAGCAGCGTCGTCGTGCGGATCGTCCGCGCGAACGAGAACGCCATGATCGCGCGCCACGCGTGGTCCTTGTTGACATGACGCTTGCCGAAGCCGCGCGCAGCGACGCTTCGGCGGTGCTCGCGCAGCTTCAAACCTCGTCGGCGGGACTCTCCGCGACACAAGCCGCCGCGCGCAAGGCACAGGTCGGCAGCAACGTTCTCCGGCGCCGGGGTGTGACGGTGGCCGGCGTCTTCTGGCGGCAGCTGCGCAACCCGCTTCTGCTCCTCCTCGTCGCCACAGCGACTGTCTCCGTGGTACTCGGCGAGCACACGGATGCGGCTATCATCCTCGCGATCGTGCTATTGAGCGTCGGCCTTGGATTCGTCAACGAGTACCGCTCGGAGCGCGCCCTCGAAGATCTGCACGCGCGCGTGCGACACCGCGCCATCGTCTGGCGCGACGGCGCGCGGTCGGTCGTTGACGTGAGCGAGCTCGTCCCGGGGGACGTCGTGGATATTTCTGTCGGCGACATCGTTCCCGCCGACCTTCGTCTCGTTACGGTCCGAGAGCTGATTTGCGATGAATCGATTTTGACCGGTGAGGCGGCGGATGTCGAAAAATCCGCTGCAGCCACGAGCGACGTGCAGCACTGTGCGTGCTGCGCCTACATGGGGACCGTCGTGCGCGGCGGCCGAGCGACGGGCGCCGTCGTTGCGACGGGCGCTCAGACCGCCTTCGGGGCGATTGCCCAGCGGCTCGCTCCCGCGCCGCCGATTACGGCATTTCAGCGCGGGTTAGGAGGCTTTTCGTCGATGCTCGTGGCGATCACCGCCGCCGTAACGGTTACGGTGTTCGTCGTTAACGCGATACTCGGGCGCAGTCTGCTAGAATCGCTGCTCTTTTCGCTCGCGCTGGCGGTCGGCCTTACCCCGCAGTTGCTCCCGGCGATCGTGACCGTGAGCCTTGCCACGGGCGCGCGACGCTTGGTCGAGCATGCGGTCATCGTAAAACGGCTCGTCGCGATAGAGGATCTCGGTAATGTCGAGACGCTCTTCACGGACAAAACCGGTACGCTCACCGAAGGTCATCTCTCATTCGAACGTGCGGTAGACGCGAACGGCGCGCCGAGTGAGGACGTCGCCACGCTCGGTTTGATTTGCAGCAGCGTCGTCGAGGAGAAGGGCGCGTACAGCGGCAACCCGCTGGATTGCGCGCTTTGGGAAGGAAACGCCGAGGCGGCGGCACGGACCGCGGACTGGCGCCGCGTCGACCAGCGACCGTTCGACTACGAGCGCAAGAGTACGGCCGTTCTCGCCGATCCCCCGAGCGGAGCGCGAACGCTCGTCGTCAAGGGCGCGCCCGAGGCCGTGCTGGAAAGGTGTTCGGACGTTCCGGCGGGTGCGCACGAGTTGTTGCGGCAGTTCTTCGATGCGGGCGAGCGTGTGGTGGCGCTCGCGACGCGCGAGCTCGCACAGAGCGACGCAATCGCAGCCGGCGATGAGACGCATCTGCGGCTGCGAGGCTTCCTCGTCTTCGCGGATCCCGTCAAGCGGGGCGCGGCCGCAAGCCTCGAACGGCTGAGCGCGCTCGGCATCACCGTCAAAATCGTTACCGGGGACAACGAACGCGTGGCCGCAAAGGTGTGCGAAGAGCTCGGAATCGCGGTTCGTGGGGTTCTCATCGGAAGCGGGCTCGATGCGCTCGACGACGGTCAGCTCGCAGCGACGCTGCGCGAAACGACGATCTATGCTCGCGTTACGCCGGAACAGAAGTCTCGGATAATTCGGGTTGCTCGCGTCTCGGGCACGGACGTCGCTTTTCTCGGCGATGGCGTCAACGATGCGGTCGCGCTTCACGACGCCGACGTGGGAATCTCCGTCGATTCGGCGGTCGACGTCGCAAAGGATGCCGCAGACGTCGTCTTGTTGGAGAAAGACCTCGGGATTCTGGCCGACGGGGTCGTCGAAGGGCGCCGCATCTTTGCGAATACCATCAAGTACGTCCTCATGGGAACCTCTTCCAATTTCGGCAACATGATCAGCATCGCGATCGGCTCGCTTGCGTTGCCGTTCCTCCCGTTGCTTCCGTCGCAGATCCTGCTGAACAACTTGGCGTACGACGTTAGCGAGATGACGATCCCGACCGACAACGTGGACCCCGAACAGCTGAGCGCGCCCTCCCATTGGGACATGCGCTCGATTCTCCGCTTCATGGTGTTTTTCGGCCCGGTCAACGCACTCTTCGATCTGTGCGTTTTTGCGGTTCTCCTCTGGTGGCTTCATGCCGGCCCTGCGGTTTTTCGATCCGGCTTCTTCGTCGAGACCTTCGTGACGCAGACGCTCATCGTGTTCATCATTCGCACGCGGCGCGTACCGTTCGTGCGCAGCCGTCCAAGCGCCGCGTTGACCGTGGCGACGCTGGGTGCGGCTGCCGCAGGCGGGCTTCTTCCGTTTCTGCCCGTGGGGCGGTTTTTCGGGTTCGGGCAGCTTCCGCCGTCGTTCGTGCTCGTGATCGCGGCGATCGTCGTTGCGTATGCGATCCTGACCGAAGCGATGAAGGCCTGGTTCTTCCGTCTTCCGCGCGTGGTGACGGTTGTCCCCGCTCGACCGAATCGCCGTATCCTGCGCATCGCTTCACGCTGGGTAAAGGCGCGCCGGCGCTGAACATGAAAGGAAAAGATGTGTTCAAGAAGATGCTGCTTGCCTACGACGGATCGCCCTGCGCGCAGTCCGCGTTTGGGACCGCACTCAGCCTTGCGAAGGCCGAATCCTCGGCGCTTACGATTTGCACCGTAGTGGATCCGATCGAGATCGCCGGTGCGAATGCGCCTATGCCACCGACCCAGGCCGCACTCGACGACGCCCTCTCGCGCGCGCGCTCGATGCTTGCCGATGCTGCGTCTCGGGCGCGGGAGGCGGGCGTGAACGCGAGCACGGAGCTCTTGGAAGGCGAGCCCGCGTACGAGCTCGTGACGCTGGCGGGTCGTTTGGGCGTCGACGTCATCGTCATGGGTACGCACGGTCGCTCGGGCCTGAAGCGGCTGTTTCTCGGCAGCGTTGCCGAGGAGACGCTCCGCAGCGCGGGCGTTCCCGTCGTTGTCGTGCATCAAAAGTAGCTCCGCGCAAGAAATCTTCGCAGGAACTTCACGAGCGTTTCCCCCAGCGGACATATCGTTTGGATTGAAGGGGGATTCGCCCGATGATGATAGTGGATACAGATAGGTCGTTGCATCAGAGCGTACTCGATGTGCTCGAGGCGGAGCCGCGCGTAGAAGCGGGGAAAGTCGGCGTTGCAGTCGAGGGCGGCGTCGTGACGCTGTCCGGAACGCTGGGCAGCTTTACCGAGAAATGGGCGGCCGAGGCGGCGGTGAAGTCGGTCAAGGGCGTGCGCGGCATCGCAAACGAGCTGCGCGTCGAGTTGGCCGGCATGCACGTTCGCGATGATGCCGACATAGCCAAGACGGTCGTCGAAGTACTGCGCTGGAGCAGCGGGCTGCCGCAGGGAATTCAGCCCGAAGTACACGGCGGATACGTCACGCTGCACGGTCAAGTCGATTGGCCGTATCAGCGCGAGGACGCCATCGACATCGTCCGGCGCCTCTCCGGGGTGCGGGGCGTCTACGACGACATGACAGTCAAACCGTATTCCGTCGACCCGATGGAGCTGCGGCGCAGTATCGAGAGCCGTTTCCAGCGCTTGGCAGCATTCGACGCCAAGAACGTCGTGATCGACGTGAAAGACGGCGGGCTCGTGAAGCTCTCCGGTACGGTCGCCAGCCTCGCCGAGTTCGATGAAGCGGAATCGGCCGCGTACTCGGTGCCGGGCACCTCAGAGGTACGCAACGAAATTCGGATAAGCGACGAGGGTTGGTAAGAGCGGCATCCGACGACGCCCCCGAGATCGCGATCGAGGTCATCGACCTCACCAAGCGGTTCGGAGACGTCGCTGCCGTCAAGGGCATTTCATTTCGCGTTCCGCGTGGCATGGTGTTCGGGCTCGTCGGCCCGAACGGCGCGGGAAAGAGCACGACGGTCAAGATGTTGACGACGCTGCTCGCGCCAAGCTCGGGAACGGCTCGCGTAGCCGGGTTCGACGTGCGACAGTCACCGGTTGCGGTGCGCCGGCGCATCGGATACGTTCCGCAAATGCAGTCAGCAGATCCGGATCTGACGGGATTCGAAAACTTGCTCGTCTTTGCGCGGCTCTACGCATTGCCGCGCGCATCGCGCCGGCAGCGCATCCTCGACGCGCTCCATGCGATGGACCTCGACGACGCGCGCGACCGTCTCGCTCGCCACTATTCGGGCGGAATGCTTCGGCGTCTGGAGATTGCGCAATCGCTGCTCAACGAGCCGGACGTGCTCTTCATGGATGAACCTACGATCGGTCTCGACCCGTTGGCCCGGCATTCGGTGTGGGAGCGCGTGGGGCACCTGCGAAGCGCCCACGGCACGACGATCTTCATGACCACGCACTACATGGACGAAGCGGCCGAGCTCTGCACGCGCGTCGCATTCATGCGTGAAGGGCGCATCGTCGCCGAGGAGTCCCCTGAGGCGATCTCCAGCCGCTACGGCGCCGACGTGACGCTCGATGACCTCTTCATCCGCTACACGGGCGGCAACGCTTCCCAGCCGGCCGAACGATGAATCCGCTCGAAACGATCCTGACGCAAATCGCGGCGATCACCGACGCCGAGATCCAGAAGCTCGTTCACGACCCCGTCGAGCTCTTGACGCGGGTCATTCAGCCGGTGCTCTGGCTACTGATGTTCGGGGAGGTGTTCGCTCGCGTGCGCGGCATTCCGACCGGCAACATTCCGTACCAAGCCTTCCTCGTTCCCGGGGTCCTCGCGCAGAGTGCGTTGTTCATCTCGATTTTCTTCGGGATCTCGGCCATTTGGGAGCGCGATCTCGGCGTGCTCTACAAGTACATGATGAGCCCCGCACCGCGGGAGGCGCTCGTACTGGGCAAAGCGCTCGCAGCGGGCGTGCGCGGGCTCTCTCAGGCCATTATGGTGTATGCGATCGGCTTGCTTATCGGCATTCATTTGCGGGTCACGCTGGAGGCGGTCCTCGGCGTTTGCGTCGTCATCGTGCTCGGCGCGGCGGTCTTCTGCACGTTCTCCCTCATCATCGCGTGCATCGTCAAGACGCGCGAGCGCTTCATGGGCATCGGCCAAGTGCTCACGATGCCGCTCTTCTTTGCGAGCAGCGCGATCTATCCGCTCTCGTTGATGCCGGGATGGTTGAAGGCGGTCGCCACGATCAACCCCCTCACGTACCAGGTCGACGCGCTGCGCACGTTCATGCTCGTCGGCTACCAGAGCACGTTCGGCCTCGTCACAGACTTCGGGGTGCAGCTCGGCATCTTCGCGCTGCTGCTCGTCCTCGCAGCGAGAATGTATCCGCTGATCCTGACCTAGCAGGTTAGCCGAGCTCGAATGCGGGTGCGCCGCAATCGAGGCATTGACGATCGGTAATGACTCTGTAATGGCGCTGTATGCGCGCGTAGGGTGAGCCGAAATCTATCGAGGTAACCATCGAAGGAGGTTTACGTTATGCCCAGACAGATTCGGTCGCTTCTCGCTGACGACAGCGGAGCCACGCTCGTCGAGTACGGACTGCTTCTCGCGCTGGTGGCGATGGCTGCCATGGTGTCGATGAAGACCCTCGGAACGCATATCAGCACCCTCTTCACGAGCGCCGCGAACAGACTCTAAGGCTCCCGCGAGTCAAACGCGAACGCTCCGCAAGCGCAAGGCGTTTGCGATGACCGACACCGAGCTGAACGACATGGCCGCTGCGGCGATCATCGGCGAGAGAAGAATCCCGAAAAACGGGAAGAGCACTCCGCCGGCGATCGGTATGCCGAGCACGTTGTAGACGAAGGCGAAGAAGAGGTTCTGACGCACGTTGCGGATCGTCGCCGCGCTCAGACGGCGCGCGCGAAGGATGCCATCGAGATCGCCCTTCACGAGCGTTATGCCCGCGCTCTCGATCGCGACGTCGGTTCCGGTGCCCATCGCAATGCCGACATCAGCCTGCGCGAGCGCCGGCGCGTCGTTGACTCCGTCGCCGGCCATCGCTACGATCCGGCCTTGCCTCTGCAGCTCCTTGACGATCTGCGCCTTTTCGCTCGGCGGAACGCCGGCGCGCACGTCGTCGATCCCGAGGCGCCGCGCTACGGCCGTTGCCGCGCTCTCGCGATCGCCGGTGACCATCACGACGCGCATCCCGTCGGCGTGCAGCGCGTCGATGGCCCCGCGCGCAGAGCGTTTGATTGGATCGGCGAGGGCGAGAAGCCCCGCGAGCGCATCGTCGATTGCGATGAAGGCGATCGTCGAGCCGTCACTTCCGGCGATTGACGCCTTCGCGGCGATCTCTGCATCGCCGATGCCGACGTCGGTCATGAACGCTGCGTTCCCCAGTGCAACGGCGTGGCCGTCGACCGTGCCGCGCACCCCTTTGCCGGGCACGGCGTGGAAGTCGGCGACGGGAGCGAGGTGCATTCCGCGGCCCTCTGCCCCCTGGACGATCGCTCGCGCGAGCGGATGTTCGCTGGCGCGCTCGAGGCTCGCCGCAAGGCGCAGCATCTCCGGCGTGCCGGCGACGGTCGCGAGCACGGGCGAACCTTGCGTCAACGTGCCGGTCTTGTCGATGACGAGCGTATCCGCCCGGCACAACGTTTCGATCGCCTCGGCGTTTTTGAAGAGCACGCCGATGCTCGCTCCCTTACCGCTTGCGACGGTGATCGACATCGGCGTTGCGAGACCGAGCGCGCACGGGCACGCGACGATCAACACGGCAACCGCGTTGACGATCGCATGCGAAAGCGCCGGATGTGGGCCAAAGGCGAGCCAGCACGCGAAGGTCACGACCGCGGTCGCGACGACGACGGGAACGAAGACGGCGGCCACGGCGTCGGCAACGCGCTGGATCGGGGCTCGGCTTCGCGCGGCTTCGCCGACCATAGCCACGATCTGAGCGAGCACCGTTTCGCTTCCGACGCGCCGCGCTTGCATGACGAAGGATCCGGTGAGGTTCAGCGTCGCGCCGATAACGCGGTCGCCCGGCTGCTTTTCGACCGGCATCGATTCGCCGGTGAGCATCGATTCGTCGACGGAGGAGCCGCCGTCGAGCACGATTCCGTCTACCGGAATTTTTTCGCCGGGGCGAACGCGAAGACGGTCGGCGACCGCGACCGCCTCGAGGGGGCCGTCCCGCGCGTTGCCCCCGGGGGCGCGGCGGGGGGCGGGTTTGGGCGGGCGATCGAGCCGCGCGCGAATCGCGGCCCCGGTACTCCGGCGAGCACGCAGCTCGAGCATCTGCCCGAGCAGAACGAGCGTCGTGATCGCAGCCGCCGACTCGAAGTAGGTCGCCCGGCCGCTCACGGCCGCCGCGAGGCTGTAGAGGTACGCAACGCCGACGCCCAGACCGATCAGCGTGAACATGTTGAGGCTGCGAGCGACGATCGAGCGCCAAGCACGCGCGAAGAGCGGGAAGGCGCACCAGAGGACAACCGGCGTCGTCAAGATCGCCTCGAGCCAAGGAATCGGCTTCGCCATCGCGAGCACCACGACGGGCGCGGTGAACGCGGCGCCCACCCAAAAGCGCCGCGTCATGTCGGCGAGCTCGCCGCCCTCCTCGACGTCCGCGCCTGGCTGAGTCGGTTCGAGCGCCATTCCGCACGTTGGGCATTCCCCGGGCCCAGCGGCTCGGATCTCGGGGTGCATGGGACACGTCCAGGTCGTCATTCCATGATGGTAACCGCCTGCGCCTAGATATGGAAGCCTGAGAAGAAGTTCGGAATGCCCTTCGCGGCTGCTTCGCGCCCGTCGCGTAGGATGAGGCGATAATGATGGCGCAAGCGAGCGCGGCCGGAGCCGACGCGCTCCTGGAATCGCAGTACGTCCGTCCTTTCCGCAGTATCTCGAACGCGGACGTGGCGAGCGTGGGCGGCAAGAACGCATCGCTCGGCGAGATGTATTGCTCCCTGACACCGCTTGGCGTCCGTACGCCGAACGGTTACGCGGTTACGGCGGACGCGTACCGTTACGTGATGGAGCATGGCGGCGTCTGGGCAAAGCTGCATGCGGCCCTCGACGGACTCGACGCGTCGAAGATCGCCGATCTTGCGGTGCGCGCGCGGCGCGCGTACGATGCCGTTGTGTCGGCGCCGTTGCCGCAGGATCTCGCCGAGCAGATTTGCAGCGCATACCGCGGCCTCCAACGACAGTATGGCCCCGATCTTTCGGTCGCCGTCCGTAGCTCGGCGACCGCCGAAGACCTGCCGACGGCAAGCTTTGCGGGCCAGCACGAGAGTTATCTCAATGTTCGCGGCGAGACGATGCTTTTGGAGGCCTACCGTTCGTGTATCGCGAGCCTCTTTTTGGAGCGTGCCGTCCACTATCGCATCGACCAGGGATTCGACCATTTCAAGGTCGGGCTTTCGGTGGGCATCATGAAGATGGTTCGTTCCGATCTTGCCTCGAGCGGCGTCGCCTTCACGCTCGATACCGAGAGCGGCTTTCGCGACGTCGTCTTCATCACGGGCTCCTACGGTTTGGGCGAAACGATCGTTCAAGGCGCCGTCGACCCCGACGAGTTCTACGTCTTTAAACCGACGCTGGCGCAAGGCTACCGCGGGGTGCTTCGGCGCAGGCTCGGCGCCAAAGAGCGCAGGCTCGTCTTCGGCGGCGGTACAACGCTGCAGTCGACGACGCAGACGCTCGCGACGCCGGAGATCGATCGAGGACGCTTCTGCCTCGAGGACGACGAGATCGTCGCTCTCGCCGTGTCGTGCGTTGCGGTCGAGCGGCGCTATAGCGAGCTCGCAGGCCATCCGCTTCCGATGGACGTCGAATGGGCGAAAGACGGCGTCGACGGGGAGCTCTATCTCGTACAGGCGCGCCCTGAGACCGCAGCGTCGCGTCGCGAGCTGAGCACGATCGACGAGTATCACATCGCCACCGACGCCAAACCGATCGCGACCGGCCGCGCCGTTGGCTCGACCATTGCGTTCGGTCCCGTGCGCGTCGTCGAGGGGAGCGCGGATCTCAACGCCTTCCGTCCGGGCGAAGTGCTCGTATCGCACACGACGACGCCGGACTGGGAGCCGGTGATGAAGATTGCAAGCGCGATCGTAACCGATCGCGGAGGGCGCACGTGTCACGCGGCGATCGTTGCGCGCGAGCTCGGGATTCCGGCGGTCGTTGGAACGGGAACGGCAACCGCCGTTCTTCACACGGGCGCGGAGGTTACGGTATCGTGCGCCCACGGTGAGGAAGGACGCGTCTACGCGGGGCGCCTCCACTTCGACGTCGAGCACGTGGACGTCGGCAAGCTGCCGCATCCGAAAACCAAAATTATGTTGACCTTGGGGGATCCTGACTCCGCGTTTGCGCGCAGCATGCTGCCCAACGACGGGGTCGGGCTCGTTCGTATCGAGTTCATCGTCTCCGACGAAGTTCGCGTCCATCCGATGGCGCTCGCGCATCCGGAGCGCATTACCGATCCGACGATCGCGCGAACGATCGAAACGCTCGCAGAGAACGACGCCTCACCCGCCGAGTACTTCATTCGCACCCTTTCTGAAGGGGTTGGGACGATCGCGGCGGCGTTCTATCCGAAGCCCGTCGTCGTTCGCATGTCGGACTTCAAGAGCAACGAGTACGCGCAGCTCTTCGGTGGAAGCGCGTTCGAACCGCAGGAGGCCAACCCCATGCTCGGCCTGCGCGGCGCGTCACGCTACACGCACCCGATCTATGCCGATGCGTTCGCGCTCGAATGCGCTGCGATGAAGCGCGTGCGCGATGTCATGGGGCTTCAAAACGTCATTCTCATGATTCCTTTCTGTCGCCGGGTCGACGAGGCCGAGCGCGTCATCGCGCGCATGGCCGAGCTCGGCCTTCGGCGTGGACAGAATGGTTTACAAATCTACGTGATGTGCGAGATCCCGAACAATGTCATTCAGATCGACGCTTTTGCGCGCCATTTCGACGGATTTTCGATTGGATCGAACGATCTGACGCAGCTCGTGCTCGGCATCGATCGCGATTCGGAGCTTGTCGCAGCCGAGTTCGATGAGCGGGATCCAGGCGTGCTCGAGATGTTGCGTCAGACGATCGTGGGGGCCAAGCGAAACGGGCGCGCCGTCGGCATATGCGGACAAGCGCCGTCGGATTACCCCGAGCTTGCGACCTATCTGGCGAAGCTCGGAATCGACTCGATCAGCCTCAACCCGGACAGCGTGCTGAAAACCATTCGTCAGATGACTGCGGAGGACGCGAAATGAACCGGCAACGGATTCTCGTTCCCGTGGACGGCTCTGCGTTCGCTCTGGGCGCCGTGGACGTCGCGATTGAGCTCGCCCGCGGGTTGTCGGCGGAGTTGCTGCTCTGCTACGTGATCGATAGCGGTCGAGCGGCGCGGCTCAGCTTCGGGGATCCTGCATTGCTCGACGGATGCTACGACGCGCTGCGTGCCGACGGGGAGCGGTATCTCGCCGATGCTGTGGCGCGCGTCGAGGCCGCTGACGGAAAGGCGACGACGATCCTTGCGTACGGCGATCCGTCTCAGGAAATTCAAACGATTGCGGCGCAGAAGAACGCGACGATGATCGTGATGGGAACGCACGGCCGAACGGGCCTCCTACACCTCCTGATGGGAAGCGTTGCAGAAGGCGTGATGCGCGCCGCGTCGGTCCCGGTAGTCGTCGTCCCGCCGAAACGAGAAGCGGCAGAAGAACGAACGGTCGCGTGAACGCGATCGCGACGGTCACGCTCAATCCGTCGCTCGACGTTCCCGTGGATCTTCCCGGCCTGCGCCTGGGCGAGACGAATCGTTGCCGCTCGAGCACGATCGATCCTGGAGGAAAAGGAATCAACGCGAGTCGCGTCATTCATCGGCTCGGCGGCGAGACCGTCGCGTACGGGTTCGTCGGCGGTCTCACGGGTGCGCTGCTGCGCGCGCGGCTGGACGAGGAGCGCGTCACCCACGACTTCGACGACGTCGAGGGGCTCACGCGCTTCGACGTCATGATCTACGAGCGCGCCGTCGGTCGCAGAACCCGTCTGCTGGCGGAGGGCCCCATCGTTGCGCCGCAGCACGTTGCAGCGTTGCAAGCAAGGCTTTGCGCCATCGGCGCCGGCCGCATCGTGACGCTCGGCGGCAGCGCCCCTCCGGGGATCGCTCCCACCATCTATCGAGATCTGGTCACGTGGTTGAACGCGCGAGGCGTGCGCTGCATCGTCGACGTGTCGGGCGAAGCCTTGGCGAGCGTTCTGCAAGCGCATCCGGCGCTGATCAAGCCCAACGAAGAAGAAGCAGCGGAGGTCGCCGGGCGCGCGCTGCATGGCGACGATGAAATGCTCGAGGCTGCGATCGAGTTGCGCGCACGCGGCGCGGCGTGCGTCGTCATCTCGCAAGGGGAGCGCGGCGCGCTCGGCGTGGACGCCGAGGGCGCGTGGAAGATCGAAGTGCCGAGCGTGACGGTGAGCAGCACGATCGGCTCGGGCGACTCAATGGTCGGCGCAATGGCACTGGCGCTCGAACGCGGCGCGACCTTTCCTGACGCGCTTCGATTAGGCGCGGCCGCCGGGACGGCAACGGCGTCGACGCCGGAACGCAACCTCTGCAGTTCAGTCGACGTGGAGCGTCTGGTACGTCAGGTGATCGTGCGCCCTCTACGGTATTGGTCGGGCACGAACGGTTCGCCGCCGCCCAGCGCGTCGGCTGCATCCCATGCCCAGCGTGGGTGACGTAGGAACCCACGCGCGAGGGAAACCATGTCCGCATCCCCGCCGGCAACGATCTGCTCGGCCTGCTTTGGGTCGGTAATCATGCCCACAGCGATCGTTGCCATTCCCGTAGCGCGTTTGATGCGCGCGGCGAACGGAACCTGATAGCCGGGGCCAACCGCGACCCGTTGCTGTGGTGAGAGCCCTCCGCTCGAGACGTCGACGAAGTCGCAGCCGAGCTTCTTGAGGCGTTCGACGAATGCAGCCGATTGCTCGACGTCCCAGCCGCCCTCGACCCAATCCGTGGCGGAGATGCGCACGCCGAGAGGTTTTCTTTCCGGCCAAGCATCGCGCACGGCGGCGAAGAGCGCGAGCGGAAAGCGCATGCGGTTTTCGAGCGATCCTCCGTATCGATCGGATCGCCGATTCGAGAGCGGCGAGAGGAACTCGTGCGCGAGGTAGCCGTGCGCGAAATGGAGCTCGACGACATCGATGCAGAGCCGCTCGGCGCGCAGCGCCGCCACAACGAAGTCGCTGAGGACCTTCTGCATTCCCGCATCGTCGAGCTCGTGCGGGACGTGCCACCCGACGTCGTATGGGACCGCGCAAGGAGCAACGATCTCGTACGAGCGACCCGGCGGTGCGGGGCCACCGCCCTCCCACGGAGGAAGCGTCGCTCCCTTTCGGCCGGCGTGCGCCAGTTGCACGCCGATCTTGCTGCGGGTGTAGCGCCGCAAGAATCGCACGACGCGTTCCATCCCTTGCTCGTTCTCGTCGCTGTAGAGGCCGAGGTCGCAATCGGTGATGCGAGCCTCGGGGCTGACGTGCGTGGCTTCGAAGAAGGCCAGGGCGGGGCCGCACAGCGCGAAGTGTCCGAGGTTGACGAGATGCCAGTCGTTCGGGCTTCCATCCACGCTGGAGTACTGGCACATCGGCGAGACGCCGATGCGGTTCTCGAGCGTCAGCGAGCGCAAACCGATGGGCGAGAAGAGCTCAGGCATACAGATCTCGTCGCGTCGGCGGCAGATCGACCGTTCCGTCGCCGCGCGGACGTGCGAGCAGTGATTGATAGATCGCGATGCGCACGCTGCGGAAGCCCTGTGCGCTGCCGGCCAGGTAGAGCCGCCAGATGCGGTAGCTCTGCTCACCGGCCGCGTCGACCGCTTCGGTGCGGTGCCGTTCGAGATTTGCAACCCACGCGCGCAGCGTCCGTGCGTAATGCTCGCGCAGGTTCTCGACGTCGCGCACCTCGAAGCCGGCGTCCTGCGCGACGGCCAGCGCCTCGGCGATACGCACGAGCTCGCCGTCCGGAAAGACGAAGCGCTCCATGAAGCTCGTCGCACGCCTACCCACGGCGGGGCCTTCGGCGGCGATTCCGTGATTGAGAAAGAGGCCGCCGGGGCGAAGCGCGCGATATGCGGCGCGAAAGTATTCCGGCAGTTTTGCGCGGCCCACGTGCTCGAACATGCCGATGCTCGCGACCTTGTCGAAGCGCTCGTCGCCGAGGTCGCGATAATCCCGTAGCTCGATGCTCGCGCTCCGGCGTAATCCGGCAGCGTCGATGCGCCGGTTGCCTTCCTCGTACTGCGATCGGCTGAGCGTTATGCCGAGCGCGCGCGCGCCGAACGCTTGCGCAGCGCGGATGACGAGCGCGCCCCAGCCGCATCCGATATCCAGCAAACGCTCGCCGGGGGCGAGACGAAGCTTGCGTAGGGTGTGATCGAGCTTCGCGAGCTGTGCCGTCTCGAGGTCCGAAAGACCGTCGTCGTAATAGGCGCACGAATAGATGAGATGCGAGTCGAGAAAGGTGGCGTAGAACGGCAGCGGGAGATCGTAGTGAAATCCGATCGCGGCCAAATCGCGCGCTCGTGAATGGAGCCCGCCGCGCAAGCGCGCTTCGCGCAGTCGCGCAAGCCGGGCTCGCGGGAGACCGCGCAGCATCAGCCAGATGTGTGCGGCGCGCCGAGGCGTAAGGCCGGCGACGGCATTCAACAGCGCGTCGACGGCGGCTTCGATGTCACCTTCGCAGTCGAGGAGGCCGGCCGCGAACGCCCTTCCCGCCGAAAGGTCGAACGGTGCGCGTAGCGCCGTACGCAGCGCTCCGGGATGCGCGACGACGAGCGTGAAGCGCTGGCGGCTGCCCTCGACGCGGGTTCCGTCCCAGAGCCGTACGCCCATCGCGGTGCCGTAGGTGTCACCGAAGAGCGCGACGAGAGTCTCCTGGACGATGCGTGCGGGCTCCATCGTTCTTCTAAGATGGTTCTTCGGAGGCGGTCCTCCCTGCGCGCCGAAAAACGATCCTCCGATGCATACGCGAGTCGGCAAAATTCGTATGCAGGCGCTGCTCCTGAGTGCCGCGCCCCTGCTTTTTCTCGTCCTGCTCGCCGTCTTTGCGGCGCTGCTCGTCTCCAACGCGCAGTCGATCGCCGCTTCGTCGCAGCAAGCGACCAGGGTTCTCGGCGAGAGCGATGCCCTCAGCGCGATCGTCACGGCGGCGGCCAGCAGCGTTACGGACTATACGTCGTCGCACCGCCCTGCGGACCTGCGCAATTACCGGCGCTGGGCCGCAGCATTTCCGGGGCAAGCGAAAAGCCTGCTCGCCCTCACCACGGAGCAGCCGGCGGTACGCGCGAGCGCGCGGCGCTACGTCGCGGCAACGCATGAAGGCATGATCGTGATCGCACGCTACCTTGCGCTGATGCAAGCCGGGCACGCGTCGCAAGCACGCGCGTATGCCGCGTCGCCGCCCGTCCGCCGGCTCTCCCTTACGCTTAACAGCACGAAGAGCGGCCTCGACAAGCAAGAGCGCTCTCTGACGATGTCAGGCTTCGACGCCTTTTCGCGGCGTTTGCGTTTTGCGCTTGCCGTCATTCTCCTCGTCTGTCTCTGCGGAATCGCCGCAACGCTTTTAGCGATGACGCACTTCGGCTTGCGCATCGTGCGCCGTCTCGAGCTCTTGGCGAGCAACGTACGCCGACTCGGCTCGGGCGAGAGCGTGCAGGCGATCGACGGAAACGACGAGATCGCAACGCTCGATCGGCTCTACCAAGAGATCACGCGCCGTCTGCGCGAGGCGTTGCGGCAAAAGGATGAGCTGCTCTTCGCATACGAGCGCGAGCACCACGTCGCGTCGACGCTGCAGCAGGCGCTGCTCCCGCAGAACCTGCCGGTTGTCCCCGGCGTGCGCATCGACGCCGCATACGTTCCTGCCGCAAAGAGTGCCGCGATCGGCGGCGATTGGTACGACGTGTTTTCGATTTCCGAGCGGACGCTCGGCATCGGCGTCGGCGACGTCGCCGGACACGACCTGCAGGCAGCGACGCTCATGGGATCCGCGCGTCAGGCGATTCGCATCGCCGCACGCGAGGATCCGGACCCCGCGAGCGTCCTTCGTCGCGTCAATCACGCAATTTGCGCCGACGATCAGCACCGCATGGTGACGGCGTTCTTCGGCGTGCTGGATCTCGCGGACGGCAAGCTGCGCTACGCGGTCGCCGGGCATCCGCCGCCCTTCCTCGTAACGCCGGAGCGGGAGACGAGTACGCTCGAAGGCAGCGGCATCGCGCTGGGCGTCAGTCGGCGCTCCGATTTCACAACGTACGAGCTGCCCCTCGGGCTCGGGAACGCCCTGGTGCTCTACACGGACGGTATGGTCGAGGCCGAGCGCGACTACGATAAAGGCATGGCGGCCCTCGAAGCCGCGATCCGCGTCGAAGCGTTCAGCCCTGGGGGCAATATCGCCGAGCAAATCCAGCGGCGCATTTTCGCGGGGGTGCAGCCGCGCGATGACTCGGCCGTGCTGTTCGTCGGCATTACCGATCTGCAGTGCGCGCCGGCGTCGGCGCTTCGCCAAACCTGGAAGCTCGACGCGAAGGACGAGAGCGCGGCGCACCGCGTCAAACGTGCGGTACTCTGGCATCTGGGTGAGATCGCCGCGCCAGCGTCGGATTTCGCTGCCGTCGAAGCGCTCGTCGGCGAGCTAGTGTCGCACGTGGCGCGGCATACGCCGGGCGTTGCCGAGGTGACGCTGGAGTGCGACGATCGCTCCGTCGCGCTGCACGTGAGCGATCGGGGCAAGGCGTTTCGTAGCACGGGCGAGCACGTTCCCGACGTGCTGGCCGAGGGCGGCCGCGGTCTCTTCCTGGTTCGGGCGCTGGCAGAACGGCTCGACGTGGTACATACGAGCGCCGGTAACCGCGTCTCGGTGCTGCTCCCGGTCGCGATCGGGTCGCCGCTTTCCATCACCGCGGCGTGATGCGGCAAGTCGCCGCGATTCTGCTCGTCGCGGCGGCACTTGGAATCTCAGGAGCCAACGTCGCTCGGGGCCGCTACGCGATGGGCGATTTCAAGGCGTTTTACTGTTCGGCGCGCGTCGTGCTGCAGCATGGCGACCCGTACGCGGCGGCACCGATGGCGCGCTGCGAGCGGCAGCCGGCACGGTACCCATTGTACGTGACGCAGCCCGGAGAAGTCGTACCGGCGCCGCTGCCCGGATATGCGATCGCGCTGTTCGTGCCCTTCGCACTGCTGCCGTTCGACATCGCCGCCTTCGTCTGGATCGTGCTTCTCGCGGCGGCGTTCGCAGTTGCTGTCGCGCTCTTCGCCAAGACCGGTGCCGGAGACGGGTGGGCGATCGCGGTCGCGCTCGCCCTGCCGATGGTTGCCGTCTGCTTTCCCGTGGGCGAGCTTCCTCCGATCGCGCTTCTGGGGATTGCTCTTGCCGCGTGGAGCGCGCGATACGGCCGCCCGTGGGCGCTTGCGCTCGGCGTGGCATTCGCTCTCGTCGAGCCGCAAATCGGTGCGGCAGTACTGCTCGCGGCGGTTGCGCTCGGCCGGCGCTTTGCGATCCCAGCAATCGCGGTTGCCGCGATTCTCGGCCTCGTCTCGCTGACGCTACTCGGCGTTGCGGGAAACCTCGCCTACTTCCGCGTCGTTCTCCCCGCGCATCTGCTCTCCGAACTCCCGAGCGTCCTGCAGTACAGCCTGTCATGGATGCTCTATCGGATCGGCGTTGCGGCCGGCGCGGCGATCTTCGCGGGAAGACTCTGCTGGATCGTGATGCTCGGCGTCACGGTGTGGTTCGCGCGCAGCGACGCCGCGCGCGCTCGCCCCGAGATCGCGTTCCTCGCAGCGCCGGCGTTTGCCGTCGTCGGCGGCCCGTTTCTCCACCTCGATCAGATCGCGCTTGCCGTTCCGGCCGCCGCGTGGCTGGCGACGAACGCTCTGCGCCCCTCCTGGCTGCGCACGGCGGCACTCGTCGCGCTTGCGGTGCCGGTGCTCTATGTCTTTTCAGTCATCCGACTGGTCGCGCTCGCACCGTTCGTAGGCGCGTGGCTCGCAGCGACGTCATACGCGTCGGCGATTGTCGGTATCCGGACGGCGTTGCTGACGATCGTCGTGCTGTCGCTGATCGGCGGCGTTGCGATTCTCACCGGCACGGGAAGCATGCACGCGCCGCCCGTTCAAACGTTGCCGGCAACGCTGCCGCAGGCGGCGTGGGCGCAATACATCGGCAAGCACTTCATCATGACGTCGTGGAGTCTCTGGCTCGTGAAAGCTCCGATCTGGCTTGCGATTGCCGCGACCGCCGCCGGACTCGTCTCGCTCGCGCGCGCGCCGAAAGGGGCAACCGCATGAGTGCGCGCGCCGCGGCGGCGATGGCGATCGTCATTGCTGCGCTCTGCTGCTGGGTTCCGACCGTCGTCCACGGCCGTTTTGCGCTGGACGATTTCAAAGCGTTCTATTGTGCGGGTCGCGTTCTGCTGGCGCACGCCGATCCGTACGACGCGCTACCGATGGCGCGCTGCGAAGCATCGCCGGCGCCGGCACCACTCTTCGTTGCGCGACCGGGCTTCGTACTGCCGGCTCCGCTCCCGGGCTACGCCATCGCTGGTTTTACTGCGATCGCCTGGCTTCCGTTCGGCGTTGCCGCGGCGCTCTGGATCGTCGCTATGTTCGCCTCTACGGCTGCGACGATTCTGTTGTTGGAGCGTCTGCGCACTGGGGATCGGTGGAGCATTCTCGTTGCGCTCGGCGTCGTGCTCGTGACGATCTCGTGGTCGGTCGGCGAGCTGCTGCCGTTCGCCTTGCTCGGCATTGCTCTTGCAGCGACTGGCACACGCGAACGCCGCCCCGGCTTGGTCGGCGTCGGCATCGTATTCGCGATGCTCGAGCCGCAGGTCGGCGTCGCGATGGCCGTTGCCGCTGCGGCGCTCTCAATGCGATACGCGATTGCAGTTGGTGTGACGCTTGCCGTTCTTGCGATCGTGTCGTTCTCGGCGCTCGGCATCTCCGAGAACGTGGCCTACGTACGCGACGTTCTTCCGGCACACATGCTCTCGGAGTTGCCGGCGTATTTCCAGTACGGCCTTCCGTGGGTGCTCGATCGGCTCGGCGTCTCCGCGGGGTCATCGCTCTTCGCCGGCCGCGTGTTTTGGCTCGCGATGCTCGGCGTGACGTTCTGGTTCTCGCGCACGGCACTGTCGCGGGAGAGACCGGAAGCAGCATTGCTTGCAGCGCCGGTCTTCGCTCTTGTGGGTAGCCCGTTTCTCCACCTCGATCACGTCGCGCTCGCCGTTCCCGGAGCGCTATGGCTTGGATGGCAACGCCCATCGTGGGTGCGCACTGCCGCCATCGTGGCGCTCGCGCTGCCGCTCTTTGCGGTGTTCTTGGCGCGGGGAACGCTCGTGCTCGTGCCGATCGTCGCGTTATGGTTGGGAACGGTGTACGGGCGTTCGCTTTTCCACGGGCTCGTCACGGCACTGGGGGCAATCGCCGTAACCGCGATTGCCGCCGTCGCATTCCTCGTTACCGGCTTCGGCTTCTCCACGACGTCCGTCGTGGGGCTCCCGGTAACCATCGCGCAGACGCCATGGGCCGCCTTCGTAGCGACGCATTACGTCCTGTCCTCGGGGGGCGTGTGGCTCGCGAAAGCGCCGATATGGTTTGGGATCGGCGCGACGGCGGTGGGCTTTGCCGCGTTAGGCGCGACGGTGCGACGTGCCGTAGGGGATGGCCGTCGCGCGGATGTCGCGGCCGAGCATAGCGGCGGCGAGGTCCCAACTCGTTAGCAGCTCGTACCATTGGATCCACTGACGGTACACGTCGTCGGGCGCGACGTCGAAACGCTGCGCGACTTCCGTGCAGAAGGTCCTCGTAGGTCGCCCGACGGTTTCGCGCGAGTGCCAGAGCCACGTCTTCCAAAAAATGATCGACGCGCGCTGAGCGTCACCTGCGATCTCGAGCGAAAGCTCGAGGCGCGTGCTCTCTTCGTCCAGAGTTTGGAGCATCGCGACCTGCTTTCCGATCCGAAGAGCGCACTACTCGCCATCTGCGAGCGCGCGGTTCAACGCTCATCGGGGAGTTTTCCTCACGGAAGTTTTACCAAACGGAAGAGATTCCTTCTCATCGCGCTTCGGCCGCGGAGTCAACGAGACGAACGTTTTCACGAGACTCTCGATGCCCCGCTGATCGTCAGGGATGAATCTGCGCAGGAGAGCGCTGTCGAGGTCGAAGACGCCGTAGGCAGAGTTATCCACAACCAGCGGTACCACGATCTCCGAGCGAGCGGCCGAATCGCACGCGATGTGATCGGCGAACTGCGAAACGTCGTCGACGACGAGGATCTCGCGACGCGAGAACGCCGCGCCGCAGGCGCCCCTTCCTTTCGGTAGACGCGCGCAAGCGGGTCGCCCCTGGAACGGACCGAGCACCAACTCGCCCTCGGGGTCTGCGTAGTAGAAGCCGGCCCAGCTGACGTCGGGTATCTCACCGTAGACCAGAGCGGCGAAGTTTGCGGCGTTGGCGATGGGATCGCTCTCGTCGCTCAGCAAGCCTCTGACTTGTTCCTCGAGCAGCCTGTAGTCCGTCACGACTCAAACGATTTCGCAGGGCTGGCCGGCAGCCTTTCAAAGCGGACCGACCCCGCCTCGCCGTAGCACGGTGGGGGAAGCAAAGCGACGCAGGTTTCCCAGCCTTGCCCGGAGGGCGGATGCGCCCGAAACCCGCATAAAACAAGGCAAGGTCCGGCGTGCGCCCGTAGCTCAAACTGGATAGAGCAGGGGACTCCTAAGCCCAAGGCTGGCGGTTCGATTCCGCCCGGGCGCATGAAATCGCGGCGCCCGCATGGGGCAAAGGCTCACTTGCCAGCCTCAGCCCCATGGGAGACGTCTGCGCTTGGCGGCGACCCCGCGCCATTCGGCGTCGTCGTCCGACCGAGTTGCGTGCTCGGAGCCGCCGTGGTAGCATAGGGCGTTGAGCGGACCGAGGGGTCCGTTTTTAATGTCCTGCGACGGGGCCGAGGGAAGTGGCAAAAAAGGAAAACCGCGTGATCGTAGTGCTGGCATGCACGGAGTGCAAGCGCCGGAACTACAACACGCAGAAGAACAAGCAAAAGACGACGGAGCGGCTCGAGCTGAGCAAATACTGTCGTTTCTGCCGTTGCCACCGCCCCCACCGTGAGACGAGGTAGCGGCAAAGCCGTTCGGGAGTAGCGTAGGGCGGTAGCTCAATTGGTAGAGCGGTCGCCTCCAAAGCGACGGGTTGCGGGTTCGAGTCCTGCCCGCCCTGCCAGAAACACGCGTGAGACTTGGGGAACACATGAGCGAACAGAAGAAGAGCGCGATGGGACGCAGTCTTGCGACTGCCAATCGCCGAGCCGCAGCACTCGGCGGTGCGGACTTCTTTCGCGGCGTCATCGCCGAGTTGCGTCGCGTCACATGGCCGACGAGCGAAGAGTGGATCTCCGCAACGGTGTTGACCCTTGCGCTGGTAATCGGGATCGGCCTGTTCACCTGGGCGCTCGACCAGGCATTTGGATACATCTTCTCCTGGATTCATCCGAGCCTGGGAGGGGGAGTGTAAGTGGAACACCTGTTGCCCGAGCAAAATCCGTTCGGCGACGTCTTCGCGCCGACGGCAGAGCCCGAGCACGAACTGGGGCCCGTGCACGAGCCGGAAGTCGAGCAGGAGCAGGAAGCCGAATCGCCGGCGCAAGCTGCCCCGAAGGACGGGCGTAACTGGTTCGTCGTGCACACGTACTCCGGTTACGAAAACAAAGTCAAGGCGAATCTCGAGCGCCGTATCCACTCGATGGGCATGCAAGACAAGATCTTCCGCGTGCTCGTTCCGATGGAAGACGAAGTCGAGTTCAAAGACGGCAAGCGCAAGATCACGCCCAAGAAAGTCTTCCCTGGCTACGTCTTGGTCGAGATGGTCATGGACGATCAATCGTGGTTCGTCGTACGCAACACGCAAGGCGTGACGGGCTTCGTGGGCAGCCCCGGACCCGGCGAGAAGCCGGTTGCGCTGCAAGAGAAAGAAGTCAAAACGATTCTGAAGCAGATGGGCATCGAAGCTCCGAAGCTCAAGATCGACTTCAAGAAAGGCGATCGCGTGAAGGTGACGTCCGGTCCATTCTTTGATTTCACGGGCATCGTCGACGACATCCAGCCGGAGAAGGAGCGCCTGCGCGCGCTGATCTCGATCTTCGGCCGCGAAACGCCCGTCGAGTTAGAGTTCTTCCAGGTAGAGAAAGTCTAAAAGCATGGCAAAAAAGGTCGTAGGAAAAATCGGCTTACAGATTCCGGCCGGCAAGGCGACGCCCGCGCCGCCGATCGGTCCAGCGCTTGGCCCGTATAGCTTGAACATCATGGATTTCTGCAAGCAGTACAACGAACGTACCGCAGCGCAGGCGGGGATGATCATCCCCGTCGAGATCACGGTCTTTGAGGACCGGACGTTCACCTTCATTACGAAGACGCCGCCGGCGTCGTTCCTGATCAAGCAGGCGGCAAAGATCGAGTCGGGGAGCAAGGAGCCCAATCGTAACAAGGTCGGCAAGCTAACGCACGCGCAGCTCGAAGAGATCGCGAAGATCAAGATGCCCGATCTCAACGCGAACGAAATCGAAGCTGCAAAGAAGATCATCGCGGGGACGGCGCGCTCGATGGGCGTCGAGGTGGAGGGCTAGATGCGGCAGCACGGCAAGCGCATGCGCGCGCTCCTGACGGACTTCGATCGCGAACGGCAGTTTGCGCCGAGCGAAGCGGTCGCTCTCGTGAAGAAGCACGCGAATGCGAAGTTCAACGAGACCGTCGAAGCGCACATCCGCCTCGGTATCGATCCGAAAAAAAGCGATCAGACGGTTCGCGGCACGGTGCTCTTGCCCCATGGTACGGGGCAGACCGTACGCGTCATCGCGTTCGCGAAGGGTGACAAAGCCAAGGAAGCGCGCGAGGCCGGTGCCGACGAAATCGGCGATCAGGACCTGATCGACAAAGTGAAGGGCGGGTTTGACGCATTCGACGTCGCGGTGGCAACGCCGGATATGATGGCGCAGGTCGGCAAAGAGCTCGGCCGCACGCTCGCGACGAAGATGCCCAACCCCAAGGCGGGAACCGTGTCGCCGAATATCGGTGCTGCGATTCGTGACATCAAGGCCGGCAAAGTCGAGTTCCGCGTCGACAAAGCCGGCATCATTCACACCATCGTCGGCAAGGCGAGCTTCGAGGAGGAGCAGCTGCTGGACAACGTCGGCACGTTGCTCGACGCAATCTTGCGCGCCAAGCCTCCTTCGGCAAAAGGAACGTACCTGCGCAGCGTCACCCTGGCCTCGACGATGGGCCCGGGCGTCAAAGTGGATCCGAATCGCATCAAAGCAACCGCGTAACGACCCCGGTACGAAGATCGTAGACGCCGCCGGCGATTCCGGCGGCGTCTTTCTCTACTGCGGCGCGCAGGAGCGGCGAACGGCGTGGCAAGGTCCGTACGACGAGACGTACGTTCTCTGCCACGGCGTTGTCGAGCCAATCGCCCTCGCCGCCCCGAGCCCGCTTCACCGCCGGCAGCAGCGGCGCAAGCGCTGGCGCGAGGTGCCCGGGAGGGCGCCGGCGGTCGTGCACGGAGTCGATCGCGATCCGCATCGCGCCGCAGCCGGTGTGACCGAGCACGAAGGCGAGCGGAGCGCCCAGCATCACGACGGCGAACTCGAGCGCCGCGACGGCATCGTCGTCGAGCGCATTGCCGGGAACGCGTGCCACGATGAGGTTGCCGATATCCTGGTGGAAGACGAGTTCCGGAATCACGCGCGAGTCGACGCAGGCGAGAATCGCGGCGAAGGGCGTCTGTACCTCGGCGAGCTCCGAGCGCCGCGCCGAATCCGGCGGCAAAAGCGGCTGGCCGGCGAGCATGCGGGTATTCCCAGCGAGAAGGCGCTCGAGCGCGGCTGCTGCGGCGGGCGGGAGCGTTTGCATCGCGCCTCGCGGTTCGAGCGTTCCACGCCGTTGCCTCCTCGAGGCCAAGTGTGCTACTCTAGCCCAGGCTCCGAAGACCGCAGGTGGCCGTGAGGCCGTAAACTCGAACTGGGACCTGCCGAGGATGCGCAAGAGCAGGAGGCCCCGTTGCGGCCCTTCGATGCATGCGCCCCTCGCATCGGAGGGGCGCTTTTCATTCGTACGAGGAGTCGCTGGCGATGCCAACCGCACGAAAAGAGGCTGCGATCACCGACCTGCGCGAGAAGCTCGCGGGGGCCAAACATCTCATTCTCACGGATTACACCGGGCTCACGGTCGCGGAGATCACGCGGCTGCGCGGCGAGCTGCGCAAGGACGGCAACGCGTACGCAGTGGTCAAGAACACGCTCTTTCGCATCGCGGCGGGCGACGAGATGGCGGCGGCATTCGAGTCGTTCCTGGCAGGGCCGACAGGCGTCGTTTTTGCCAGCGACGATCCCGTCGCACCCGCAAAAGCGCTGAAAGCCTTCGCCGACACCGTCAAGAGAATCAACGTGAAAGCAGCCTTCATCGACGGACGGTTGGTGGATGCGAAGCAAATCGCGATTCTCGCGTCGCTGCCGTCGAAACACGAGCTCCTCGCAAGACTCGTCGGATCGTTGGCGAGCCCGATGCGCGGACTCGTCACCGTTCTCTCGGGCAACCAAAGCGGACTCGTCCGCGTGCTCAACGCCGTTCGCGAGCCGAAGCTAGGGGCGGCTTCGTAACTCACCCTTCGACCACGAGGAAGGTCATGGCACTCTCAGATCTCAGCGAACAAA
>VFSW01000423.1_pt1 | contig 61819 bp, 70 predicted proteins | sample 5358111 | NCBI WGS metagenome assembly VFSW01 (sample SAMN11554181, study PRJNA540505) | mine drainage metagenome | isolation source: sediment from site ElyBrook_90M | place: USA: Ely Copper Mine, Vershire, VT | collected 2017
AAGTCTGGGTGCGTAACCTTTTTGGAAAGGTTAATCGAAAACACTGGGTGCGGTTGCAGCTAGAATCGCACCGTATACGCTTTTATTTCTAAATGCGGTATAATCTGTGTGCGAAGACACAGATGTTCGCATTAAACGAAACTAAAATCTACGGTGCTAAAATGAAACAAAAGCTAGACGAGAAAGCTACGGGACTCACACCCGTTCGCAACGGAAAGATAGCGGGTGCGACTCCCGCCGAGTCCACTGACATTTCCCTCGTGGGCAGGTGCGATTCCCTACCCAAAATGTTTTATACTCTTAGCAGCAACTAGTTGTGTGGTAACATGGGTGAATTCACACCATATTTATTCTTCAATGGCAACTGTGCGGATGCATTAGGATTTTATAAAGTATGTTTAGGGGGAGAGGTAGGGATAACAAAAGTCTCGGATTCTACAATTAAGGATCAGATGCCTAAAGAAATACAAGATAAGGTTATTTATGCGCATTTTAAAAGCGGCGCCATCGAGTTTAGTGCATCGGACTGGATACACCCTACAAGAATGCCAAAACAAGGAAATACAGTATGCCTGTATTATGGAGGACCTAATGATGAGATTAAAAAAGTTTTCGATAGGCTAGCCGAAGGAGCAGATAAAGCCACCATTGATCCTTTATCAAAACAGTTCTTCGGGCTATACGGTGCATTGACTGATAAGTATGGGGTGCGCTGGATGTTCAAAGGCGATAACCAAGATTAACTTTGTACGCTCAGTACAGAAACAGCATATAAAAGCTATTGGAAGGGACTGCAAGATATTCTTGCAAGGACCCCCGAGTCCACTATTTGCTTTTGACAGGTTTGTAATAAAGCAGAACATTGCCTGACTTGAACATGCGCTTCTTTATCAGCTTGAGCTTCAGCCTGCTGCCTAGTCCCTTGAATATGGGCGTGCCCTCCCCTATGACAACAGGATTGACCATGAATCTGAATTCGTCTATGAGGCCTTCCCTAATGAAGGATACTGCAAGATCCGAGCCGCCGACCCATATGCCTTTGCCTGGCTGCTTCTTCAGCTTGCGTATTTCTTCAGGGTCAAATTCGCGGACAAGCTTTACATTCTTCCAGTTCTCCTTCTCCTGGACCTTGTCGAGCGTCCTTGATATGACGGTCTTGGGAGTGTTATTCATCAACCTTGCCACTTCCACATTCTCCTTGGAGATATTTTGGTCCTTCGTTATCCTCGGCCAATACTCTTCCATCAGCTGATACACCCTCCTTCCCCAGATGAATAGGTCCGCCTCGTTAAGCTGCTCTGTTGCGAACCTGTTGAACTCATCATCAACATTATGCCATGATAGATCGTGGTTCGGGCCCTCGAAGTAGCCATCAATGCTCAGCATCATGAACATATACACTTTCCTCATGTAATCATCCGTATATGTTTGTAATCATTTGCATATAAAAAGTATCGGAAGGGGCTGCGCGAAAAGCTACAGAGATTAGGCCTGCCTATAAATATATCTAAAGTATATATTTATATATCTATTTAGTGTATATATATAACTATGAAACAAATGCAAACACAAATACTGCACTCGCCCACATTAGATACAGTCTTAATGGTAGAGCGAACGCTGCAGGATGCAAAGGAGGTGATAAAGATATCTGAGTTAAAGCGCAGGTTGCCACGCAAGGTTATGCATCAGACCCTTATGAGGATATTGGACTACTTGCAGGAAAGCGGAAAGATACTCATAACCACTAAGGGTGTTGTATGGACTTATACGCCTAAGGATATGATGGAAAGGCTGAAGAAGGGAGGATTGGAGCTATGAAGCCTCCGAAAACCATAAGAGTAATTCTCCAGGATCAGGCTAAGGAAGAGTACGCGCTACTATCCAAGGTTGTTGATGAACAAAGGAAGAAGGGCAAAACAAACTCTGAAGAAATGCAACTCTTGAAGTCCATAGACAAGAAAGTTGCAGTATTGAAGTACAACCCTGCATATGGGCAGAGCATATCAAAGGAGCTTATCCCAAAGACACTTGACGTGGATAATTTATTCAGAGTTGAACTGACTCATTATTGGAGAATGCTTTATACTATCAGGACAAACGAAGTTGAAATTGTGAGCTTTGTCTTGTATTTAGTCGATCATCCAACTTACAACAAGCTTTTCGGATATAAGGACAGATAAGTGTCTGCTTTGTATAGCAGCATATAGCCATTGTAAGCTATAGCATATAAAATAAAGCAGAAGGGACTGCAAGAAGTTCTTGCAGGGACGCCGAGTCCGTATAATCTCAATATCTGTTATACTCCCAAGAACATGCGTTTATATTCCTAGCTGGAACAACATAATAGGTCATATGTCATTTTTAGAAGATGCGCTGCGTAGCTGGCTGCCCTGGGCACTTTTAGGAATAGCGTTTGTGCTGTATTTTGAGTACCATACCCTAGGATCATTGGGTTTTTGGGGCCTTGTTGTTTTAGCCATCATACTGGCATATTATCGGACCACCCAAAGGCATAGGCCTAATAAAAGCAAGGTCAGGCGCCGCTCAAGAAAACACATTTGATAAGTTTCTATCGCACGGCCCACTAATTATCTACCCCTACACTGAACTGCACAAGCGCGAATTGAAAGGTTACGTGACTACAAAATCTGCGATACATTTTCCTTTGGATAAGGAGGTTCCTGTTGCGCTGGTAAGAAAATTAGTAAGGGCAGGCGTGAAGAGGAATGAGCGCATCTAATCACGGGCCCTGCGCGCAGTGCATATTATTGCGGGTCTTTTTACGCCAATCTGAAAGCTGCTATTATTACAGCGAAAAGCACTATTACTGCAAGTATAGATACATAGAGCGGCGCGTTGCTTTGCTGCTGTGTATTTGTGTACGGCACGGTTGTTGGAGCGGTTGTATTGTAAGTTGCGGCTGTGGTCTGCACTGATGTCGTGTTCTTAGTTGTGTTTTTAGAAGTGGAATTTGTCTCTGTGGTTACAGGCGCAGTAGTTGCAGTTGTTCCTGATGAACCGCTAAGTATGTCCAGAGAGAATACTGCAGGCTGCGATGAAGGGTCATCGCCTGTTGCAACGAAGTCTATAGTGTAGTTGCCTGCGGTGCTCTTCGAAGCCGTTATTGTTGCTGTGCCGGAAAATGGGGGATCTCCGCTTGGATTGGAAAATGTTACAGTTACCCCCTGCGATGAGAGGCTTGCGGCATTTGAAACAGATATGTCGGTGCCCCAGGTGTTCCCTGATGCAAGGTTGACATTATACTGCACAGAAGCCGAACTGCCTGCTTGAATCGATGCCTTTGCAGGATTGAGCGTTATTGAGGATGTGCCGTAACCGTACTGCGCGTATGCAGGAACAATCAGCATTGCAGTTACAAATACTGAGATGAATGCGTATATCCTTAAATCTGCTGGCTCCATAAAAACGCCTTATTTCTTATTCCTGAATCCGATGTCTATCCAGAGCCATATGAGGTCAGCGATGAATATTATCACGCCGAGCCAGAGCCAGAGAGGCACCTGGTAGCTCGTATATGTCCAGTATATGTCTGCAAGACCTATCATTATGCCCATTAGTATTGCTATGTTTGATTTCATTTTTCCCGCCAAGGTTTCACCGGTATTATTGCACATGGCAGGTTTTTAAGTCTTCTTGCATGCAACCGTATGCATGCTTTTTGTTTTGGGCTCTGCACATGCGCTTTGAATGGCGAATGGCTTCATGTGCCGCTTATTCTTACAGTCTCCGGCTTCACTTCAACCATCTGGGACTGGTATGAGTATGTGCCGTTGTATACGAATGCGGATATGTAGGAAGTTCCTGAGAGATTGTATGCACGTGCATTTATCCGATAGGTGTTCCTTGATGCATTCAATTCTATCACGTTAGGATTTATGGAGCAAGGATATGTGCAGTTCAATGAGCCGTTGATTATGGATTCGTTGCTCAGCCCCTGGTTGCCTGGGAAATATCCGTAACTTATTCCTTTGTCATAGTAATTGAGCATGAGATATATTTTGCCTGGATTTGCGCCGGAAGCATTGTAATGCAATGTTGCATTGTAGTAAGTGATATTCCCTATCTTAACCGCATGCTGGTCAGTAATGCTGAAATTTGGCCCATTGATATATTTATAGTGGGAGCCGACCACCAATGCAGCCGAGGCTGCAATTATCAATATGAGAAATACAGCATAAGAGTAGCGTATTGCAGGGTTGTCCCTGATCTTTTTCCTAAGCATGCCTTCCTGCGGTTTTTCAGGCTTGCAGTAGAGTATTACTGCGAACATCGCCACAAAAAAGAAGTAATAGCTGGTTGTGCCATGGGACCCGAACAGGAACGGCGCCATGCTCAGCAGCGGCAGCGCCTTTTTATTATTGAAGTATGCTGAGAGAGCGAACACGAATAACAAGGCGAGGTCAAACAGCCCGAAGAATACGTCCAGCGTTACGTGATAATATGCAAAGATTGCGTAGCCTATGGTTGCGGTAGCGTCTGGCAGCACCAACTTGTCTATCGGCGAGAGCACGGTCAGGTATGCCGATGGGTTTATCGCTATGAAATATCCGTTGAAGAGCAGGAAGACCGCGCCTGCTCCTGCGACGTCTTTCAGCGCCTTTTTGTATCCGTATGTATTGAAAGAGTATATCAGCATTAGCGCGACGATTGGCCAGAGCTCTTCGTGTATAGAAACTGCAAGGCCCAGCAGCAGCCATGAATACTTGGAATTGAGTTTTGCATAAGCGAGTATTATTATCGCAAACATGAGGTACGTGGTTATTGAAGTGATGAAGAACGTTGGAAGCAGCACGATTCCGAGATACAGCATGGGCTTTGGCTTCATTATGTCTTTTTTGTCTATCACATACCATATTGCAAAGAGCATCATTGCGAAGAAGACGAATTCCTGCGCAGGCAGCTCAATGTATTCTATGCTATGTATGCTTGTAGGATTGGCGGTGAGAAGATAAAAAGGCATCAGGGAAAGGAAATATAACGAAGGGTAGTTCACATGCCCGAGGATGCTGTTGTTCATCAAGAGCGTGTATTGCGATTCGTCGTATAGCAGGTGCGCTATGGAATTCGAGTAAGGGTTCGTGCCGTTGAATATCGCGGCTACAGCATGCACCGTGAGAAGCTCTTCGTCATTGATTGATAAGTGGGTATACACGTATCCTGACAATATGCTGATATACAGGATTGCAATGGCGAGCGCAAATAACAATGCGGCTATCCTGTAGTTTTTCTTGCATGCCACGTAGGTCCCGAGGCTCATGATGAAGAAGACTGCGATATAGAGCACGAAGGACAAGCCAGGATTATAGATCAAGTAATATGAAGTGTATATAGATGTGGCAGGATATAACAGGAAGTGTATCGCAAGATAAAGAACAGCAAGAGCAATGTATATGTATAATACATTGTTGAACAAGCGTGTGCTCTTTTTATATGCTTTTTTGCCGCCCATGAACGCATAGATTCCCACCAGCGCTATGAAAAGCACTAAAGCTGCAATCAGTATTGCAAACATGTAGTCGAATATCGCTATTGAAGGGTATTCGAATGACAGCAGCACCAGGAATATAACAGCAGCGGCAAAAAGCTTTTTGCTGTTATTGTCTGGACCCATAAAAACCCTGCTGCCTTTTACATGGCATAGGCTATAAAGCATTAAATATGTGCGGAATGCGCAGGAAGACAAACACAAATGCCCATGCGCACGAGGCGCGCATGGACCGAATTAACCTGATTCCGCTATTCTGCCTGTTGTTATTGGGATATCGCGATTCCGCCTATGTAGCTGATCACGAATCCCAGCACAGCCCAGTAGAACCATCCTGATGCGCCTGTCAAAATCAGGAAAGATATTCCGCCGAGCATCAAGAAGTTCCATAGGATCTTCTGACCCATCTTTGCATCAGAAGGCGATTTGCCTGCGATGCGCCCAAGGCCCATGAAGAACAGCGATATAGCGCTTACCAGCGCAAATGCTATTACGAAAGGGCCGAGGAAGTAAGCCGCGTTGACCCACGATCCTATCGCGGATCCGCTGCCGTACCAGGCAAAGAATATGTAGAGGTATATCAGTGATCCTATAAAGACCAGTATGCCTCCGCCTGTTGTCGAAGAAGCTTTTTTCGAAGCCATATTGCCATCCCTATAAGACATTTTCGCACTGCGCTTTATAAATCTTTGTGTTTGTAAGCTGTTTGTCGCATATGTTATCTGCGTTTGACGTATCCTGTTGCTGAAGGTACGGGTTATGCAGCGGTTTTCTGGGATAGGTTTTTATAACCATATGTAGTTGCAAAGCATGTTTTTAGGCAGCTTTTAATATGAGCTGTTACGAAGCCATTATGTTTATATGAACGGCAATGTTACAAAGAAGACGGCGGTTGCTGCAGCGGCGCTTATTGGGATGGCTTCTGCCTCGGCTGCTTTTGCAGGCAATCCTGCAACGACCAGTCCCGCAACAACTGACTTACAGTCATGCAATGTGACTTCGTTAGTTGCAGCTGCAAGGCAGGACAACTGCACTCCGCAGGGCCTTAAGCTCGAAGCACGCGGCGACAGCAGGCACAGGGCGAGGGCTGTAGTGGAATTCGGAATAGGGGATATGCAGGCGGGGCCTATAGAAAGGGAGAATGGCAATCTGGGTGGATACCTCGGCATAGGCAAGGAGAGCCTTATCTATGGCGCAGGATTTGAACAGGAAGTGAGCAGGCACTTCGGAGTGAAGGTTATGTACCTTGATCAGGGAAGCAAGAATATTCACGGCGGGCTGAGCTATGGCAATACGAGCGCGCAGATAAACGGGAGGTTCAGCATGGAAGGGATATCTGTGCAGGCTGTGTTTTATGAGGATATGGGAACGATAAAGCCATTCATTGAAGCAGGCGTGTATGTCTACAATGCAGAAGCTGACGCTACTGTCAACTTAGGAAGATTGAGCGTATACGACACCCGCTCAGGAAGCCTTGCGTCGCCCCTTGTCGGAATAGGCTTTGAGGTTCCAGTTTCAGATAACATAAACTTTTTGCTGGAGCTGCAGCACATGCCTTCTACAAGTTCTAAGTATGAGATATCTTCAAATATGCTCCTCACAGGATTGAGCGTAAGCTTCTGATGGTTATTGTTGTCTGAAGCGCAGGCAGCGGAAGCTGCCTGCAATGTCCTCAGAAGAAGCTGCTCTTTATCGCACCTTTTACTTTTGCCGCCATTGCAGCATCTATCTGCGGCATGTTGTGCGCCTCCTTTGCATGCTGCGCTATCTTTTCCATTAGCTCATCTTCTGTCTTTGCCTTCGCAGTGAAATTGCACTGCATACCTATGTCCTTGCAAGCGAATTTTTTCGGCATATATACCAACTTGATTAATATGCTGCAGCGTGTTTTTATTTGTTGTGATTCAGAGCCAGCTGCAATAATATAAAATATTGCAGCGATTGAATAATGATGTTCATTCTTGAATACGGATTGATAATCGGGATAATAGGGCTGATTGCAGGGTTCATAGGCTCGCTTGTGGGCCTTGGCGGCGCTGTTGTTCTTACGCCGATATTGACCCTAGGGCTAGGCATGCCCATACCTTATGCTGCGGGCGCAAGCCTCATATCTACAATAGGAACGTCAAGCGGATCAGGGATCGCATACGTCAGGGAAAGGATAGCGAATGTGAGATTAGGCATGTCCTTGGAAATAGGGACGACGATCGGCGCAATGGCAGGCGCGCTGATTGCAGGATACGCATACAGCAAAGGCCTCGACCCTTTGATGTTCATCGCATTCGGCGCTGTCCTCCTTTTTTCAATACTGCCGTTGCTCAGGAAGAAAAAGAATAAGAGAGCATTACGCGCAGATTCCACCACAAAAACATTCCAATTGAAGGGTAGTTATTACGACGAATCGGTAGGGAAAATGATCAGTTATTCGGGGATAAGGTGGTGGGACGGAGAACTTGTTATGGCTTTTGCAGGGCTTGTCTCAGGATTATTAGGAATAGGCTCCGGCGTTCTGAAGGTATTGGGGATAAATGAGATAATGAATGTGCCTGAAAAGGTCAGCACAGCAACGAGCAACTTCATGATAGGAGTCACGGCTGCTGTCGGCAGCGTGATTTACTGGAATCTGGGATATGTGCAGCCGTTCGTCGCAGGCGCTGCTGCCATTGGAGTCATAATAGGGTCATTCATCAGTTCAAGGTACATGAACAGAATAAAAGAGAGCAGGCTGACAGAATTATTCATAGTCGTCATGGTTATAATAAGCATAGAGATGATGCTTAGGGGTCTTGGAGTTGGAGTTTGAGGACTACATAGGGAATGTGCTCAGGGTGGGCGTGATTATCAGCATGCTCCTCATACTTGCAGGTTTTCTTCTGATATGGCTTAGCCCACAGAATGGAAATTCTGGAAACATAAGCGCACTTGCAGGTTTCAGCACCCTGGGATTGTCAGCGGCTGATTTTGTAACTGGAATAGCAAGTGGTGCAGGCATATACTACATAATGCTCGGGCTTGTGGTGCTCCTTGCAACGCCCGTTGTCAGGGTGCTGCTATCTGTCATATGGTTTGCGCTTGAAAAGAATCCGCTTTATACTGTAATAACGCTAATCGTGCTGCTGAACCTGCTTCTTGCGATATTCGTCATACCGCGCCTGGTAGGCATATATTAGCAATATTCCATTTTGCGCAGTTGCTTGGCAGCATGAAGGGCTTCTAACTGCAGGATTGGTAAACCAAGGCACAGGCACCATAGGCATTGTCGCTGCAAACGTGGCCAACGCGGCGGCTGCGGCATGGTAGCAAAGAGGGGCTGAATCATGCTTATTAAGTAAGGTTAAGTATGCCTATTGCCACGTATGTGGCAGGTACGCCTCCTGAAGTAAGGCAGCCGTTTCCGACATATAATACTCCGGAATTGACGTAGCAGGCCCATACGGTGCCTGTAGTGGATGCACCTGTGCCGTTAACAGGTATCTTGACTTTTATAGTTGACCCGGTCTTCAATGAGGGACCTACATTGTTTGAAGAATCGTTTGGAGTATAGAACGTTATGTGCGGTATTCCTCCGCTGATGGCAGTGCCCTGCGGGGCATAGCCGACCCCGAAGCTGCTCCAGCCCTCGCTCGTGTTCTGCCCTATCGTAGCGTTTATGTATGAGATGGTTGTGCCGGGATATTCGTATGTTGCATTATTGCACATGAAGTACTTGGACGCTGTGCAGCCATATGCAGATGTATGAACTGAAGAGTTTGAAGGAAGCACGGACGTGGTGCTTTTGTAAGAGTTGTTCGGAGCGCCGTTGTTAAATGCCGGCGACGTCGATGCCGCTGTAGTCGTCTGGGTGCTGGAACTGGTGCCTAAGCCAGTAAGCACAAGCACGCCAAGTATGACGATTGCCGCTGCTACCCCTATCACAAAATATCCTAAGTTTTTCATGTTATAGCCTCCTTTGTCAGTTATCTGAATGACATTTTATATGACCTTCTCCTAGGGCCAAAACCCTAGGTATCATATTGCAAGTTTCATCTGTCCTGAAATGTCCTGTCTTCTGATATAGTCTACTGCTAGCACTTGTAGAAGTGCTGGTAGGGGTTGTCGATGTGGATATTGAATTTGAAGTAGTGGTGTTGGAAGAACCTGGAGAAATAGTTGCACTGCCTTTATGTTTATGGAAGTTCCACTGATCCGAATACAGATAAGGGCTGTATGCCATTAGGGGCTATCGGCTGCGTCCTCAGCCATGGCCATCGGTTATTACAAGTACAGGAAGCAGACCCGAGGTTAGAAACAGTGATTACTTCCGAGTCTCAGTCAACGTCGGTCTTGCTGAATGCGTATGCTGCTATTATTACCATGATTATGAAGAATGCGACCATCACTGTAAAGTCCAGTATCAGTGGATACGTTGATGTCCCTGTAAGCGCCCCTCTTATGCCGTCTATCCCATAAGTAAGCGGGTTTGCATAGGATATGTACTGCACGAACGATGGAAGCGAGCTTAACGGGAATATTGCGTTTGACAAAAAGAACAGCGGCAGCGTTACGAAGTTGGTCACAAGCTGGAAGCCCTGGAAGTCGTTTATTATGGAGCCGAAGATAAGCCCTAGGCTTATGAATGTCGCTGCTATGAGGAGCATGAATATGATTGCTGTGAATGTTACAGAACTTATGACAGGCTGGAAGCCTATGAACAATGATACTATTACTATCAATATGCTCTGAAGGACTGCGGTTGTCGCTCCTCCGGCCACTCTTCCTATGACTATCGATGCCCTTGAATTCGGGGTCACAAGTATCTCCTTCAGGAAGCCGAACTGCCTGTCGAAAAGGACAGCAGTTCCTGAAGTTATCGAGGTGAAGAGCAGGGACATCCCTATTATTCCTGGTACAAGGAATTCAAGATAGCTGCCCCCTGTGCTGAGGTGTATCAGCCCATTGAATCCTAATCCTAATCCCAGTAGGAAGAACATAGGCATCATTATCATGCCTATTATCCTTGACTTTGCCCGCAGGAAGCGCTTCATGTCCCTGAGCCACAATACGTATATAGCATTCGTGTCCATTTCATCACCTGTGCTTTGCCCTTGCTGCGCGTATTATCCCGCGCCAGCCCTGCGCCTCTTCCTCACGTATCGCCTTGCCTGTGTAGTATATGAATACGTCCTCAAGGCTGGGCTTGTGCAGGCTTATGCCGCCTATCCCTATGCCTGCCTTCCTTGCTATGTCCACTATCTCTGGTATCTTCTTCTCTCCTTCTTTCACAGTAAGGTCTACGGAACCATCATGCCCGGATATGGTCTTGACCCATGCATGTTTCTTGAATAATTTTTTGAAATCTTCTGTTTTACCGTTGACCTGCACTGATACTACATCACCGCCCAGTTTATCCTTAAGGTTTTCAGGGGTGTCCAGCGCAACAAGCTTCCCGTGGTCGACGAATGCGACCCTGTTGCACAGGTAATCAGCTTCCTCTATGTAATGCGTAGTCAATATGACTGTAGTGCCATGCGTCTCATTCAGCTTCTTTATGTAGTCCCATATCTTCCTCCTTGTCTGCGGGTCGAGGCCCACGGTCGGTTCATCAAGGAACAATACCTTTGGCTCGTGTATGAGCCCGCGTGCAATCTCTAATCTTCTCTTCATTCCGCCTGAATAATCCTTAATCAGTATGTCTTTCTTGTCCTCCAACTCCACAAGCTTCAGCACTTCGTTTATCTTGTCCGTGCGCTTCTGCTTTCCTATTTTGTAAAGTATCGCATGGAACTCAAGGTTCTCCCATCCCGTCAGTTCATCGTCAAGGGAAGGGTCCTGGAATATTATGCCTATCCTTTTCCTGACATCGTTCTGGCTCTTCTTTACTCCGTAACCTGCAACTACCGCGCTTCCTGAGGTCATAGGAATGAGGGTTGTGAGCATCTTTATTGTTGTGGTCTTTCCTGCGCCGTTCGGCCCCAGCAGCCCGAATATTTCTCCTTCATGCACATTGAATGAGACGTTGTCCACTGCCTTCAATTGGCCGAAGTGCTTGCTTATGCCATTTGCGCTTATTGCGTTTTCCATAAGATTTACCTTATCTTCTTTGCCCTTTCAGAAATCTTTGAAAGCCTCTTTGCATATGGCGAAAGCTTGCCGCTTTTTGCAGATGATACTTCCTCAAGGTATGAGAGGTTGCTCTCTATGCTGGTAATGACATCGTTCAGCTCTTCAGGCTTGTCAGATGCGGGCTCCTTCTTTCCCGTAATCTCATACCTTCCGTCCTTCCTCTTCTTTACCAATTCCTCTTTTGAAAGCTCATCGAGCAGCGGGTATATCGAACCGGGTGAGGGCCTCCACCAGCCTTTGCTGCGCTCTTCCAATTTATCCATTATTTCTATGCCTTTCATAGGCTTCTCTTCAAGAAGGGAGAGCACGGTGGGTCTTATCCAGCCCTTCTGCCCGAACCAGCTCCTCTTGAAGTGGTGCTGCCCGAATGCCATTTGTTGGTGTTCCATATCCATTCCTTTATTGAATATACGATATCGTATATGCGATATAAATATATAAAGCTTCCGCATATCGCTTGAAACCGGGGCTTGCATACAAAGCAATATGAAGGCTTTGCGGCAATATTTTGTAGTTTACGGTGGCGATGTGAATTATACAAATCATACTTTCAACTACACGGGCGTGAACGGCCTTGGCGCTACAGGCAGCTCCGGGGATCTCTTCCTGCTCATAATAGTAATAATCGTATCGGTTAGGCTGTACAGGAACGCAAAGGGCACCAAATTCAGCAGGGCGAGGGTCGTGTTCCTGCCTGCACTTTATCTGCTCATAACAATAATAGCCATGGCCACTGCAAGTATGACATACTTAGAATATGGAATCGCCGCCGTTGCCTTTATCATAGGTATTATGTTTGGGGCGAGGTTCGGAAAGGGCGTGCAGTTCTTCGACAAGGATGAAAAGACATATTACAAAAGGTCTGCTGTTGTGATGAGCATATGGGTCGTTTCCTATATCATCAGGTATGGGGCTGCGCTCTTCCTTGCAAATGTCCCATACGTAGCAGCTGCGATAAACATAGTGCTCGCACTGACGACAGGCATGATTGCCGGCGAGGCATTTCACATATACATGGAGCACAGCACATATGTAAAAAATAAGGGCAGTAGCTGAATGCCACATTAATTAAGGAACATTTATATACGTGAAAAGCACACGTTTATTCGAGGGGATTAACTTGGAACACACTGAAAAAGCAAGGGACATGAAAGCATACCACAAAAGGATGCAGCAGAAGCTTGAGGAGCACAACGCAGCCGGCCTTCCCCCTTCGGTAAAGAAAGAGAAGCTTGAAGAGGCGTACGACAGGCTGCAGAATTACGTGTACAAGCTTGTGCCAAAGGCGCCAAAGGCAAGGAAGGCATGAATGCATTGAAAGAAAGCACAAGGAGTGCAGTTCGGCGTATTTAATCTTTTCCTTCGATATGTTATTGGTTCAATGCCTTCAGAGGACAGATTTGACTGGAAGGTTTATCCTGAGACAGGAGTATTTGTAAACGGGCTTGTCGCAGCGTTTCTCAAAGGGAACAGGTTCGCGGCTTCGCTTTCAAAAAAAATGTATGATGAGACCTCTACAAGGTTCATAGACTGGGTGGATCACATACAAATTCCATCATCGGAATACGGCAAGAGCGACCTTGCAAAGGTAGGGTATAAGAAAACGGGCACGTGCACCCATGGAGACGTGTACAGGAACGATGGCACCTACCTGTTCCCGATAATACTTAATGAAGACGGTGAATTCAGGGTTGCGGTAAAGCCCGAGGAGATTGAGAGCTTTATCCTGTCCTTGGGGCTCGGAATAGTGCCTGAAGGCAGACCTTTCTCAGCAGTAAGGCGCGCTGACCTGAATAAAGAAGGAACGTTCATACTTTCAGCTGTTGAAAGAAGGGGCGGCGCAGGCTTTGAAGCAAGCAATGACGATGACATAAAGGAATACCTGGAATCTGTAAGCGGATTCATGGAGAGGAAGAGGATATTCAGGAACGATATCCAAGGCATTGAGTATACAAAGGGATTTGTAGAGGGGCAGTGCAGCGGTCTTGGCACTTCGAGGGCTGCCGACGCTTTTTTCAGGGCGGAGAGGCTCTACTGGCAGCGCAGGAACCGCGCAGGGCAGATCCAGAAGTCACGGCAGGACAAACTGGGGCTCGGCTGGGGCAACCATGATCATCATACTTACAGATCTTCAAGGGAGCACCTTGTCGACCTGATAGAGCTTTTTGAGATAATGGGCTATGAGTGCAGGGAGCGGTATTATGCAGGTGCGAAAGCAGGCTGGGGCGCGCAGATACTTGAACACAAGGAGTGCGAGATTGTGATATTCACTGACGTTGACTTGAATGAGGATGAGACAGGCTTCGACTACGCACATGAGCGCCTTGCCGAGAGAAAAGAATTGGGGACCGTAGGTTTATGGATAGCGCTTAACGGTGAGAGCATACTGCAGGCAGGGATGCACCACCTCGAGGCAAGGTTCGACTTCGAGAAGCTGCGGAAGGACCTGCCATTGCTGGGAATAAAAGTAATGCAGCCGTTTTCGTATTTTGAATTTTTGAAGCAGGCATTTACAGAGGGCGAGAGATGGGCTGCTGACGAAAGCAGGGCAAAGAAGGTCCTTGAGAGAGGGGCGATAACAGAAGGGCAGTATGAAGAGTTCCTGAAAGGCGGAGTGATAGGCAGCCATATGGAGAATCTGCAAAGGGACAATGGCTTCAAAGGCTTCAACAAAGCATCTGTCACCAAAATAATAAGGGAGACAGACCCAAGGCTTGAACATTTCGGAGGCGCATGATATGGGAATGCAGGATTTTCTTGGAAAGCTGAAAAAGACAGGCGCAGAAGTGCGTATGGACAAGAGGTCAATAGAAGATTTCTCTCATGACAAATCATATATAACGCCTAGAAAGCCGTTGGCTGTTGCTGTGCCAAGAGACAGGGCGCAGGTCTCTGCGATAATGAGACTATGCAGCACTTATGGAGTAAATGTCACTGCCGTGGGCGGCGGTTCTTCATTGACAGGCTCGTCTGTGCCAGGCATCGATGGGATAGCGCTGAGCCTTGAAAGGTTCAATAAAATAAAGGAAATAAATATAGAAGACGGATTTGCAGTTGTAGAACCTGGGGTTACGATAGGGGAACTGAACCTTCGTCTGAAGAAACACGGCTATTTCTATCCCCCTGACCCTGCTAGTGCGCATATGGCGACCATAGGCGGGAGCATATCCACAAATGCAGGCGGACTTAAGGCGCTGATGTTCGGCTCGACAAGGAACTGGGTGATCGACATCGAGGCCGTTCTCGCCTCTGGAAAAGTGATAAGGACGGGCAGCATGACGCTGAAGATGAGCAGAGGATATGACATTACATCATTGTTTGTCGGGAGCGAGGGAACCCTCGGGATAGTAATTCTTGCTGTGCTGAAGATAGCGAGATTGCCAGAACCTTCTGGCATAATCGCAAGCTGTTTCAGTTCAGCGATGGACGTCGCAGACGCAGTGGGGGAGCTTAAGAAAAATGGGATGCCGCTGATAATGGCAGAATTCATGGACCATCAATCAATGGGATATTTCATGAAGCTGCTCAGGAGGAAGATTCCGAAAGGCGCAAGGTACATGCTGCTAGCTGCTGTTGCAGGAACGGATAACGATGCGCTTGTAAGAGAATGCATCAAGGCGATACGCAGACACAATCCGATAAAGCAGGATTACTTCAAAAGCGCAAAAGAGGTAAAAAAGATATATGAAATAAGGAGGGAATTGCACGAAGTCATGGTGAGGGAGGCGCATGCAGAGGGAAAAGACATAGTCATAGGCGATGTCATAGTGCCTCCTTCAAGGCTTGCTGCTTCGCTGAAGGAGATGGAGCGCGCGATAAAGAAATCTGGGGAGAGGGTTGCGCTCTTTGGGCATATCGGCGACGGAAACATACACTCAAACGTCTATTTTGTTCCCGGAAACAGCGAAGGGATAAAAAAGGTTATGGTCTTGCAGGAGAAGTTCGGCATGATTGCGCTGAAAAACGGGGGCAGCGTCTCTGCAGAGCATGGGATAGGCATTGAGAAGAAGAAACTGCTTATAGAGGAATTGAAGGCGCGCGGCTCAGTCGAGCTTCTTGGAATCATGAAGGATATAAAGAAGGCATTCGACCCCAAGGGCATATTGAATAAGGGCAAGATATTCGACTGAACGCGCCGTTCAGGCTATTCCTGTGTTTATGCCGATGTCAAGGGTCGTAGTCTCGCCTGCTGAGACATCCAAGGTCTTCGGGAGCACGTTGCTGCAGCCTATGTAGTTGCAGTTCAGCATGCTAAGCGAGTATGTGCCTGCGGAGACCTGCTGCGAGAATGACCCGTTTGCATTCAGGGATATCGTATAGTTGTTGGTGGCAGTGGTGGCAGAAATCCGCATGAGTTCAATCTTGAGAGTCGAATAGAGAGTGCTTGTATTGACGACTGATGAGGTGCAGGTTCCGTTAAAGTTCTCTACAGGACAGAGCGGACCGACATTGACCTTGCCGTCCACTGTGCCGAATCCGCTCCGGTTTCCAGAGGGGATTGTGGTGGTTGTGTTTACAGTAGTAGTGTTATTTGCGGCAGGGGGCGTGGCAGAGTATTCCGCTTTTATTGACAGAGGGCCATAATACTGGTATCCGGGCGACTCTATCCTGAGCACTACGGCCTTGCGGTTTATCGGGCCTATGCATAATGACATCATGCATCTGCTGCTTTCTCCCGTGCATACGGGGCACCTTTCTGGCAAGCCTAATGTGACGTTCGTAGTGCCGAGCAGCAAGAAGCCAGGGGTCAGTATACTGACGTTTTGCAATGAATAGATAGTAGACTGTTCGCCAAGGCTTACAATAGGCATCGTATAGTTGGTAATCCCATTAAGCGCAGAAGTGAATCCCTGCAGCGTGTAGTTCAAAGAGAGACTGCCTATGAGCACATGCTCGCTCACGTAGCTGACCCCGACAAGCTTTGATATGGACCCTGTTATGTTGCCATGATCTGTTGCGTTGAATGTAGCATCCGCAGGTCCTGTATCATTCTGTCCTGTGCCTATTACTCTTATCTCATATGTCTGGTTGGGGATGAGCAGTATCGTGATGTCTCCTGCGAATATGGGCGCTCTGACTGCAACGGCAGCAGCGCCTTGGGCTTCTGGCGACGGGGATGGGTGTGATATCTTTATAGTACTGGAAAAGCGCAGGGTGGCAGTAGAGCCGGCTGAAAGCACGTATCCTGGCCTTGGCGCGCATCCTATGAACTGCATGATGCCCTCTTTTTCAGGGCAGGCCCCGGCATAATCCAAGACTGGCAGTTCCAGCGTGCCGTTCTGCAGTACTATGAAGTTCAGGAAGTTGTTGAATTTATCGACGAAGTTCCTGGCGTTGTAGGCTTCAAGCTGGTCCTGTGTGCTTGTTCCGCCGTTTATCGAGATCGCGCCTGTCGCAGTAGTGCCTGTGCATATCCCGCTTGTGGGGCATGCTTTGATCTCGCCTGCTGCGCCTGCAGACACATTCAGAGGGTATCCCTGGTATCCAAGCCTTATCTCTTCCATAAAGCCCTCTACCTGCAAGCTTGTCAGGTTTACTGTGCTGTTGCCCGTGTTCATTATGCTTACCGCGATTGAGGTGGTGTTGCCTTCCGAAGTCAGCGTCGCGTTTGTGATCTTTATTCTGCTGCTAGACTGCAGCATGTGCCTGATTTCAGGACTTGTGCTCTCCACATGCCCGACAACTGCTGCGTTTGTCACGTCTGCTTTTCCCACGAAGATTGCCTTTACGTTAGGCACCATGACGAATATGGACTGGTTGTTCTGAGAGTATATCCTCACTATGGTAGGATCCAGGTTTAGCAGGACCCCTCCTATCGAAGAATTACCGGTGGAGTTTACCCCCGCACTTATGTGATTAAGGGGCAGGGTTACGTTGTATGTGGAATTGCCTATGGTTATGTAAGCGGAAGAGATGTTCAGCCTGACCCTGCTTATTGCGCTGTAATTAGTTATGCTGATAACCGCCAGCGTCTGGCTGAAGTTTGTGAGGCTCATGAGGTTGGCAGATCCTGAAGCGTTGAAATACTCGTATGCGGATGAGTTTCTATAAAGTACGCCTATTGAGGAATATGATATTACAAGCGCATTGGTTCCTGGAGGCACCAGTGGGGGGTCTGTCAGTTGCACTACAAAACCTGCTTTTGAAGGAGGCTGTGTCGTGACTGGATTCTGCGGCAGCCCGTTGTTATAATACAGAATGGCGATCAGGCCTATCGCAGCTGCGATCACAATTGCCAGAACGGCGAAAGTCCTTACCTTTGCCATGTTATACCCCTGGTCCTCAAGTTTCTTATCGAAACCCTTGTTGTATTCATAATACTTCCACTTCCTGCTGTATGGGTTATCCGTCTCCCTTATCGCGCCAATATCGAGCAGCTCCTTTATATGCTGATTCACGGTAGAAGGGCCTAAATCCAGCTTCTCCGAGAGTTGCGTCATGGTCAGCGGCTTCGATTTTATCAGCTCGATTATCTTCTTCTTGGTTTCGAAGATTTTGCCCATCCAAGCACAATGTATGAATGGGCAGTCAAGGTTTAAGAATGCTTCGGATGTTTTGCGGTTTTGTTTCGGTTTTCAGTTGACAGAATAAGGATAAGCTAGAGCTTGCCCGCGTGGTCCTCGAACACCTTTTTGTATGATTCTGGAGTGCCCACATCATACCAATAGTCATCATACACCGCAGCATGCACTTCATGTTTGTTCTTTACAAGCCACTGTATGAAGTATCCTGGAGAATCTGGGTTGTTCTTGTTGCTTATGTAATCGCCGAATTTATGCAGATGCTCTTTCGGCACAGCATATATGCATGTGCTTATGAGCGTTGTTTTAGGCGCGTCAGGCTTCTCTTCGAACTCTTTTACTATGCAGTCCTCAAGGCTAACTACACCGAACCTTTTTGCTTCGTTTAAGTCTTTTACATCATGCAGTGCTATCGATATGTTCTTGTGCCTATTCGAATGATCTATCAATCTTGATAGATCGAACTTGTGGAAGTTGTCTCCTGCTATTATCAAAAGGTCATCATTCAGCTTTGACTTGTTTATAGTATATTCAATCCCTTTAATTGCGCCGAATTTCTCCCCTTCGTGCATCGTAGGCTCCACTACAAGCTCTATGTCTATATTCTTTACCGCTTTCCTGTGATTCATCCAGTATGTGAACTGCTTCTCGAACTTCTTGTTGGTCGACACTATGATGCGGTCAAACTTATTCTGGATAAGGTTGTCCAGTATGTAATCGATCATGAGCTTGCTGTCTATGGGCAGCAGTGGCTTAGGAATATACGTGGTTATCGGTTCGAGCCGTTTTGCGAAGCCTCCACAGAGTATCAATGCGTCTATACTAACACCAATAGATTAATGCATGGCTGGTTTAAGAATACCTTAAGTATTACTTTTTCATGGCTTCTGGTATTTAAATCTTACTAATTCAGAACTGAACCCCCAAGAATACATAAACGGTTACCTCGGAAACAAATTATTCAATAATAGGAGTTTCAAGAGTGTTCATCAGATAGGTTCCATCATGAGGCATTTTGTCAGGAAGTTGGACGCAGAAATCGTTAAAAGTGTTGCCATGCTAATACCTATCGAAACGATGTTGTCGTTTCAAATGTAGTTGTAAGACTTTCAAGGAAAGCTATAACTTCAACTATGTTCCTTCTAACTCCTCTGCCTTTGTCTATTTACCTAGGTCCCTGAGCACCCACCCAGCTGCTTCTTTGGGCATGTTATAGTTGTAATTGTCGTCACAGAAACCTGTAGACGGCAACTCAGCTATCTCCTTAATTGTAGATACTGCTTTCTCTACCAGCTCTTCCTGTCCGGCAGGGTTTGCCTTTATGTAATCTCCCAAACATCGTATAGCCTCAGCCTGCAGGTTGTCAGTGAACCAGTCTCCCTGGCCGTTGCCGTATTCCTTTACTCTTTTTTCCAGGTTTGCAGAATCCAGTGCTAATATTTGCCTGTGCGCCTCTTCCTGCGCCTTTTTTTCCCTTGAAATCCTCTTTTCCTCACGCCTCCCTTCAATTAATTCCACAGGGTCTCGCTGGGCTAAAAACAAATACTCCTTTCCTATCTCCCTTGCGGACATAATCGCAAACGTTTCTCTCCAGTTTCTCAAACCATCCCTCCCCATAGACTTTGCGCTGTCCATCCAACCTTTATATGCTATCTTCGCTGCCAGTTTCTTTTCCCTGTTCAAACCTGCCAGCTCGGCCAATAATGCTATCCGGTCCATATGTATATCGTTCCTCTCGCAATATTTGCTATCCGCCAATGTCTCTCTTACATGATTGACTATTTGCCCTTTCAATTCAGGAGTGACCACTGGCATATCGCCTGCTCCCATTTTATATTTCCTATATTGAGAACATACGTTATAGATCTCTGCATCACTCTCTTTCACGTTCGTTGTTTTCACACTATTCATTCATATCGCCTATTTTATCAAGCGTCTATCTGGACTGCTTTTATGTTTGGATAGTCCCTCAGCATCTTTACAAGGTAGCCTATGTCCTCGCTTTCCTTCGGAGGCACGTACACCATCATGCTTGGCCTTTTTGCATTTATCAGTTCCTGTATCATGCGCAGCTCTGCCGCTTTTGTCCCTAACCAGTCTGCGCCCTCTTCGAATACCAGCTTGTTCGCATAAGCTGCGAATCCTGATTCGCCTTCCTTCTTTAGTATGTCGCTCGATATAACTCCTACGCTGGGCACACCTGAGTCGTTTAGGATCTTCTTTGATGCGTTCAAGGCAGGTATGTTGTACTGCATAATCATATACAGCTGGTCATTGAGTTTCCTGGCTTTTATCTCTTCCATGAAGACCTTCGTAGCCTCTATCGCCTTGTCTGTACTGCCCGATATTGTAAGATCACCGTCCTTGATGTCTACAGAAAGCTTTCCAGGCTTGACATTGCTGTTTGCGGCTTTCTGATAAGAGTCAAGGAACTGCCTCATGCTCATGATTTCTTCTCCACCTGCACTTGCAAGCTTTTGGAGCTCTTCGAAAGTAAGGTCCTTGACGAAGAGCTTGCCCTTGATCTTGTCTATTGTTACAGGACTTTCATCCTTAGCCCTTTCATTTACAAGCTTTATCAGTTCCGCAGCCCTTGCAGACCCTAATGCTTCATTGAACTTGTCTACAGTGTCTACTGCTGCCCATGCCTTCAGCCTGTCTGTGAACATTCCCTGCTGTATTGAATAGCCGGTTTTCCCTGCCCTTATATCGTGCTCTACAGCCTGGTCTCTTGAAGCTGCAAAAAGAGCGTTGAACTCTTCCTTTCCAGGGAGCCTTGAAGGATGATATATTATGACTGCTGGTTCCCTTCCAAATGCACTGCCTGACATCTCTTTCTTTAGGTTATTTCCTATAGTTTCTAATTTTGCTACCCTTTCGATTGTTGTTGTCATATTACCATCCACACTATGTGATTCTATTGCGTCATTTTTCATATTTAAGGGTTCTTTAATTGGCTTTTTTCGCAGAATAAGCTGTGTTTTTGGTACCATTTGCCGAGATAAGGATAGCAGATTTGCAGCTGTTATCTTTTATTTATATGACGATTTTCTGCAGGTCTTTTGTTATGAACAGTTCGCCACCGAAGTTCTTCCTTACCTCTTTTTCTATATTTCCTGCGGAATCATTGTCGTACAGGTGCACCAAAGCCAGTTTCTTGACTCTTGCCTCGGATGCAATAAGCCCGCATTCGTACGGCGAGATATGGCCTGGTTTAGCGCCTTTTTTATACATCCATGAAGGCACGGACATCTCAAACAATCCCAGGTCTGCCCCTTTTGCCAGCTTTACGAATCTCTCATCATAACCGCAATCGCCTGTATAAACCATGCTTTTGCCGTCAGCCTCTATCCTGAATGAAGACGAAGACCAGAAACGCGGCGCATGCCTGACCTCTGTGCCGCTTATTATAGCATTGCCGAATCTTCTTCTGTTATTCTTGTATTCATATAGCTTGACTTCATAAGGCTCTTCTCTTTCAGGGAACATTATCCCTCTGATGGTTTCGTAGTGATCCTTGAATCCGTAGTAGCCATGCAGGTGCAGCGGCTCCTTCCTCAGTCTTTTCTGCCATCCCTTGCCGCTCACCTCTCTTCCTGAAAGGAGCATCGATTGGAGTATGTTCATGAGGCTGCCCATGTGGTCCGGATGCGGGTGCGATATCAGTATGTGGTCAAGAGACCATATGTCCTGGTCTGCCTGAAGTAGCCTCATGGGCGCGCCCCAGCCCGCGTCCAGCAGGAATGTTTCTCCGGAATCCGCCCTGATCAAGAAGGATGCGCTTGTTCGCTTCTTCCTTATCACTCCGCTGCCGGAGCCGAGCACAGTAAGTTCCATAATACCATACTATTCACTGCTTGAAACAATATTAATTTTTATGCATGTTGTGTTTCTGGTTCTTGTACTTTGCAAAAACCATATAAAAGCCAATTCCTTATTCTTAATGGTGCTTTTTGTTGAAAAAAGAGGTATTCAGGGGCAACATAGATTATTTCCAGATAATGGATGAGAATGGCAATGTAGATGCTGCGCTGCTGCCGCAGTATGTTGACGACAACAAGATACTTGAAATGCTGAAATACATGGTGCTTGCGCGAGAACTCGATGCAAAAGCACTAAGCCTGCAGAGGCAGGGCAGAGCCGTGACTTATGCGCCGCTGCTTGGCGAAGAAGCAACGCAGGTTGGCAGCGGAATGGCTTTGAGAAGAGAGGATTATTTCGTGCCGAACTTCAGGCAGCATGCAGTATACCTTGTGCGCGGGCTTCCTCTTGACCTGTTCTTCACTTACTGGCGCGGTTATGAAGAGGCGCAGAAGATACCTGAAAGCGTGAAAGGGTTGCCTGTGATTGTGCCGGTATCGACGCAGATGCCTCATGCTGCAGGAGTTGCATTTGCGCAGAAGTACAAGAATACGGGAGCAGCCGTGATTGCTTTTGTAGGGGACGGAGGCACGTCTGAAGGTGACTTCTACGAAGCTATCAACTTCGCAGGCGAATGGAACCTACCGCTTGTAACGATAATAGAGAACAACAGCTGGGCGATATCAGAGCCCACGAAGAAGCAGACGGCTGCAGAGACGCTTGCGCAGAAGGGCGTAGCTGCAGGCATAAAAAGGATTGTGCAGGTTGACGGAAATGACGTAATTGCGGTGTACAAGGCAGTGAAGGAGGCGGTTGATGCTTCAAAGGACGGGCCTTCCGTTATAGAGGCGCTGACTTACAGGATGGGCCTGCACACTACTGCAGACGACCCTACAAAGTACAGGAGCGATGAAGAGCTTGAAAAATGGAAGCTGAAGGACCCTATTGCAAGGGTGAAGAAATACCTGAATGGCAAGGGGCTTTGGGATGATGAAAAAGAAGCTGCTTTCATAGAGCAGAACAAAGAGATGATAGACAGCGCGATAGAAAAAGCTGAGAGTTTTGTTCCTGACCCAAAGAGCATGTTCGAGAACCTTTACAGCTTCATGCCTGATGTGCTTAAAGAAGAGATGGACGAAGCTGTTAAAGAGAATTTCTGGCAGGGTGATTTGCAATGATGTCGAATATGGTGGCTGCACTCAACAGCGCACTTGATAACATAATGAAGGAAAATGCCAATGCAGTCATACTCGGCGAAGACGTTGGAAAAGACGGAGGCGTATTCAGAATTACTGAAGGCCTTCTTGAGAAATATGGCGAGACCCGTGTAATAGACACGCCGCTCGCGGAATCGGGAATCATAGGCACTTCGATCGGAATGGCGATATCAGGGCTAAGGCCAATTCCTGAGATACAGTTTGCTGGGTTCATGTTCCTAGGATTCAGCCAGCTGGTGAATCATGCCGCAAGGTACAGGAGCAGGACGAGGTCTGCTTTCAAGGTGCCCATGATAGTGAGGACACCGGTGAGCGGCGGAGTGCGCACTCTTGAGCACCATTCCGAGAGCCCTGAAGTCTACTATGCGCACATGGGCGGGCTCATTGTTGTTGAACCATCTGGCCCTTATGACGCAAAAGGATTGTTGATAGCTGCATCTAAGCTTGATGATCCCGTTGTCTTCCTTGAGCCGACAAAACTTTACAGATTGTTCAAGGAAGATGTTCCTGAAGAGGCATATGAAGTGCCCATAGGCAAGGCAAAAACGATTAAGGAAGGAAACAGTCTCAGCATAATAACATACGGCACAATGGTGCCTGTGGTAAAGAACGTGGTTGAGAAAAGGAAGATAGACGCGGACGTTATTGACATTAGGACGATAAACCCTCTTGACGAGAAAAGCATAATAGAGAGCGTAAAGAAGACGGGCAGGGCGCTCATAGTGCACGAGGCTTCCCTAAGCTTCGGCGCAGGAGCAGAGATAGCTGCGAGGATTGCTGAGAAGGCGATATTCGACCTAAAGGCGCCTGTGATAAGGGTTGCGTCTGACAGTTTGCCATACCCGTTCCCGGGGTATGAAAAGTACTACATACCAAATGAATTGAAGGTTTCAAAAGCGATTGACAGAATTATGTCGGTGTAGATTTGAAGGAGATAAAGTTCGTAGACGTTGGAGAAGGCATTACAGAAGGGCATCTGCAGAAATGGCTCGTCAAGGACGGCGATGATGTAAAGGAGGACCAGGCTGTTGTGCAGATAGAGACCGACAAGGCAGTCGTCAACATACCTTCGCCTGTATCCGGAAAGATAAAGATATTTGCAAAGGAAGACACTGAGGTAAAAGTCGGCGACCTTATAGCAACTGTCGGAGAGGGAGCTGTTGATGCGGTCCCAGCTTCAGCCAAGACTGCGCCTGCTGAAGGAAGGGCAGCGCCGCAGGCAAAAAGCATGCCTGCTGCAGCTGCAAATAATGAGATTCTCGCAACGCCTTATGTGAGGAAGCTTGCACGAGACCTGGGCATTGACCTGAATTCGGTGCATGGGACAGGGCCTGCGGGAAGAGTACTGGAAAACGACCTGAAAGGGATTGCAAACAAAGTTGCTGCCCCGCAGAAGCTTATTCCTAGATTCTCCGAAGTTCTTGAAGAACAGCATGGGGAAGAAGTTGAAAGAGTGCCAATGTCTCAGACACGTAAAACGATTGCAAAGAACATGGAATTATCATGGACAATACCAAGGGCTGCAAGCATGGACATCGCCGATGCAGGGCATCTGTATGAAATTGTGAAAAGGGAGAAGCCGAATGCTGAAAAAGTTGGCTTCAAGCTGACCTTCCTTCCATTCATAATAAAAGCGGCCGTCCAATCATTGAAGGAAAATCCGAGGTTCAATGCAAGCTATGACCATGAGAAGCAGGAAATCATAGTGAAGAAATACTACAACATAGGGCTTGCGGCAGAATCGCCTGACGGCCTGAAGGTGGTTGTCGTGAAGAACGCTGACAAGAAAGGCATAGCGGCAATCGCAAAGGAGATAATGGAGCTGCACAAGAAGGTGCTCGACAATTCAATATCTATAGAGGAGATGCGGGACAGCACGTTTACGATAACTAACATAGGCAGCCTTGGAGGAGGCTTTCTCTCAGTGCCGATGATAAACTACCCTGAGGTTGGTATATTGGGGGTGCACATGATAAAGGACGTTCCTGTTGTTGAGGATGGGAAGATAGTCATAGGCAAGCAGCTGCCGTTTTCGCTTGTTTTCGACCATAGGGTTGTAGATGGGGCAGAGGCTGTGCTGTTCGGCAACGCGTTCAAGAGATATATAGAGGACCCGGAATTCCTCGAGATGCTTTAATGGTGATGGGTTCACTGCCTGAAGAGGTAGACCTTGCAGTAGTAGGAGGAGGAGTGGGAGGTTACGTATCTGCAATAAGGGCTGCTGAACTTGGAATGAGCGTCACAATCGTCGAAAAGGAGAAACTCGGAGGCCACTGCCTAAACTATGCATGCATACCATCAAAGACGCTGATACATATTGCAGACCTGTTCTATTCTGCAACACATTCTGAAGAGATGGGCATATCAGGGGCATTGAGCATAGACCCGAAGAGGATGCATGAATGGCGCACAGCGGTATCTGAAAAACTTGAGCATGGAGTTGAAAGCCTTTGCAAGGCAAACGGCATAGAGGTCGTGAAGGGCGAGGCCACGTTCCTTAATTCAAGCACGTTGCAGCTGACCAATGGCACGTCTCTTGAATTCAAAAAAGCGATAATTGCGACAGGCTCAGTTCCAGCGCCTCTCAGGGGCTTCGAGTTCGGCGGCAATATAATCGACTACAAACAGGCGCTTTCTCTTGATTATATACCAAAAGCGATCTCGATAATAGGCGCAGGCTATGTTTCTGTAGAAATCGCAGGCATGTTCGCAAAGCTGGGCTCCTCTGTGCATGTAATAGCGAGGTCGGATGTGCTTTCTAAGTTCGATCTTGATGCAACAGCGCTTGTGAAGAATAGATTGTCTGCCCTAGGTGTAAAAGTGCATGCTGGAAATATGCCTGTTTCTTATCAAGGCAACAGCCTCAAGTTATCCGATGGTTCAGCGGTTGAATCAGACATTGTTGTTGTTGCCGTAGGCCTTTCCCCTTATACTGCAGGCCTGGGATTGGAAAATACCAAGGTAAAAACAGATGAGAAGGGCTTCGTAGGAGTCGACAGGAGCATGCAGACAGATGATGAAAACATACTTGCAATAGGAGATGTGATAGGAGAGCCGCTGCTTGCGCACAAGGCGATAAGGCAGGGGGTCGTCGCTGCGGAAAGGGCTTCTGGGATGAATTCGGGGTTCGACAACATAGTGATACCGGCAGTTATATTCTGCGACCCTGAGATAGCGATAGCCGGGAGCATAGAGGACCAGAAGAACGTGAAGAAATTCCCGATGAGCGCCGTAGGAAGGGGAATAGCGCTTGGAAAGAAGGAGGGCTTTGTGAAGATAGCATATGATGATGAAAAGATTGTAAAGGGCATAGAGATAGTAGGGCAGGACGCTAACGCAATGATAGCAGAGGCTGCTCTTGCCATAGAGATGGGCGCTACTCTTGAGGACATCGCCGACACGATACACCCGCACCCGACATTCTCTGAAGCTGTGCAGGAAGCGGCAGAGGCAGCGCTAGGAAGGCCGCTGCACTTCTATTATGGAAAAGGTTGATTTGTTGAAGATAACGATAATATGCAAGAAGTACTACAAGGAGATAAAGAAGCTTGAGAAGGAATTCAAGGTTACTAGGAAAGGCGATATCTGCATCGCTGTAGGAGGAGATGGCACTTTTGTAAAGGCTGCAAGGGAATTCAACGGACCCATCCTTGCAATAAGGGGCAATGAGAGCAACAGCTCAGGCTATTATTCAGATGTCAGCGTAAAGGACATGGAATTGATAATAAAGAAGCTGAAGAAGAAGCAGTATTCCGTTGAAAGCCTGGGCAACAAGATAGCGCTTTCATACAAAGGAAAGAAGTATTATGCAGTTAACGAGATACTGCTGCACAACTGGCGCGAAGAGGTCTATTTCAGCATATATTATAAGGAGGACCATGCTGAGAAAGTGGTGTACCCTTACATAATGGCTGGCGACGGAGTACTCGTAACAAGCGAAGTAGGTTCAACTGCTTACAACAGGTCAGCAGGCGGTCCGATAATACTCTCGCCAAGGCTCCTCTGCGTGACCTTCCTCAATGCTGATGGCCCGTACACCAATTCGATAATACTCAGCCCAGACAAGACTTTGGGAATAAGGATAGAGAAGTACAGGGGCATAATAAGGTATGACGGCATAGACGTCGGCACCATACACAAAAAGGAGTATTTTGAGGTGTCTCTTTCCAGAAAGGAGCTGAAGGTGATAAGGCTTAACGGAATGCGCGAGGACACCGCAACCAAGTTGTCAAGGATAATAAAGGGGCGCATGAGAAGGCCTGAAGGAATAGAGTATTGAATGCTCATTTGCCTTTTTTCTGAAAGAACGCATGGCATAAAGCATTGAATATCAACTTTGCTGCAAGGAAGTCAGGGGCTATCATTCCAGAAATTGGCGAAAGTTCGTTGAAGTCTATGCCGAGCAGCTTCTTCTCCTTCAGTATGTTCTTCAGTATCCTGTCCATCTCGTAAAAGTTCAGGCCGTCCGGCTCTGGGGTGCCGACGCTCGGCATTATTCCGCCGTCCAGCACATCAAAGTCTATTGTTATGTAGACATTTTTCTTTGTATGCCTGTTTATCATATTTGAAATCTCATCTATTGAAAGCGAATGCATATCTTTCCTGTACAATATGTCCTTTGAATATCTGACAGCAGATTCTTTGTCTATGCTCCTTACTCCAATGCTGTAGCAGCTTAGGCACGCCTCCCTCGCCCTTGCCATTATGCATGCATGGCAGTATTTGCTCCCTGCGTACTCATTTCTGTAATCAGAATGCGCGTCGAAGTGTATAACACTGAAGTCCTTGTTCTTCTTTGCAACTGCCCGAATTCCACCAATCGCAATGGAGTGCTCCCCTCCGATAAGCAGCGGCAGTTTCCCGTCTTCTAGTATTAACCCGGCTTCCTTTTCTACCCTGTTAACAGTCTCCCCTGGCGAATCAAGGCTCGGCTCGAGCTCTTCCGTTGTAAATATGCCTATTTCACCTATTTCTCTTTTGTATTCCTCGTTGTAAAGCTCCAGGTTCCTGCTTGCTGTTATTATAGCATGCGGCCCGTCTCTTGTGCCCGATTTGTAAGTCGTGGTCGAATCATAAGGGACTGGAAGCGCCACTACCTTTGCTTTCTTGTACTCTTGTTCTTCTATCCCGAAGAGGTTGTAAGGTGGCATCTGGTGCAGCAGTTTCATTGAATCACACTTATTTAGGAACTTGACAAATTATTAATCCTGTCCTCTAATGTGATTTTTGGGCTTATCTCTTTAAGCTTTACTAGAAATATATTTCTGTGAAGGGTAACATTTCATACAGAATAAAGTATTCCGCGTCTGCAAAGGCGTTAATTGTAATAGTAATTTTGGTAGTAATCTCGATTGCCTATTTATTTTTATTAAGTCCTAGCAGCGGAGGCTATCTAATTAATTCAACTTGTAGCCCTGAACCAGGATTTATCTGTTCTAATACAGCAATTACCTCTGCTGGCAGATTCGCTTTTATTTTTGGACTTCAATACAACAACACATCGTTTTATAATGTTTCCTTAGCGTGCCGTCCTTCATATGCGTACAACTATTCAATAAACTCTTATTGGATAAGTATCGCTATACTGAACAAATCAAGCAACGGTAAAATATACCCTGGGCAACAACTATACTTAAACAATATGCCTTGCTATGAAGGTACAAACTCCATAATAAATATAAAAAACCAAACGTTTGATGGAATAATATGGATTAAGTATAGCACAACGAGTTCTGGCAATACGTCTAAAGTGAAAATAGCCGCTCACATTTTAGGAAGTTGACCTTAATTCCTAAAATGTACTATTTCCGATATTCATTCACTGGAGTTCATTACCCAACAAATAGGTAAGCCCGTTAACCTTACTGCTTCCTTAAGGGAACTGACTTGTATTTTTAATTATTAAAGTTCCTTTGTGCTTCTGTCTGGCTTCTTGTTTTCATATTTGAATACCGCTTCCTTCACAGCCTTCAGCGAAAGTGTCGCACAGTGCAGCCTCACAGGCCCTGGGTCAACGCTTATTGCTTCGATTACCTGGTCCTTTCCCATATTCTCTATATCAGACAGCTTCTTGCCCTTCAGCTTCTCCAGGAATATGTTGGCGGTGCCCATCGATATTACACAGCCGTCGCCTTCATAAGAAACATCAGTCACGGTGCCGTCGCTCACTTTGAGGTAAACTGTTATCCGGTCTCCGCATGATATGTTCTCTTCGTGCATTTCCGCGTCAGGGTTTTCCATGCGCTTCTTGTTTTCCTGCTTCTCGTAGCTTGATATCAGCTCTTCGGCATACATGTCAAGGGCCATAAGTCCACTTATAAATATTCCACGTGCAGAATAATAAACATTGCCTGATTGCTATGCCAGCCAAGAAGATAATACTAGATACAAGTTCAATCATATTCTCGTTATCCAGAAATCATGATGTCTTTGAGCTTCTTCTGGACAGGTTCCCCGGCTCTGAGATACACCTGTCAAACGGCATAATCAATGAGATAAACGGCATAGCAGGCAGCAGAACAAGGTATTCGAAGAGCGCGAAGGCTGCGCTTGCGCTGATAAAGAGGAACAAGCACGTCGTTATAAGCAGCAGCAGGGAGTATCCTGACAACTGGATAATGAATAGCGCATCTGAAGAAACATTGGTCTGCACAAATGACACTGCGCTTAAAAAGGCACTGAAAAAGAGGAAGGTGCAGGTATTGGGCGTTTCCCTTAGCGGCATGCTGAGATAGCCATGCAGAATGGCTTCTGCAATGGCTTTATATTTTTATTTGTTCTTATTGATTTGGTATTTTTGCTTCTTATCTGTGATTATAAAGGATTGGTATAGTGTACTACATACATACGATAAAAGATTCAGTGAATGTCTCCCCGATATACTTCGGGGAGAAGATAGACGAAGGAGTGGAGAAGATACTCAGGAGCAGGTATGAGCGCACGCTTGACAAGGACCTTGGGATAATACTTGCGGTCTTCAACGTAAGGGACATAAGCGACGGCAGAATAATCCCTGGCGATCCCTCAACGCACCATGAAGTGACATTCGACGTACTCGCCTTCCAATTAGAGGTAGAGGAAGTGGTTGTCGGTGAGGTGTCGGAGCTTGCGGACTTCGGGTGCTTCATAAGGATAGGGCCTGTGGACGGGCTTGTGCACATGTCACAGATAACGAGCGACTTCATAAGCTATGACAGGAAGGCTGCGCTCTTCATTTCAAGGAACACTGGCAGAAACCTGAAGAAAGGCGATGTCGTGTTCGGAAAGGTCTCTTCGATAAGCCTGAAGAACAGCATAGGCGACGTGAAGATAGCGCTCACTATGAGGCCTGACGGGCTAGGCAAGTATGAATGGATAAAGGAGCCTAAGAAGGAGCGCAAGACTACAGGAAGGCAGGGCGGTAGGGACAGCAGGGGTGGCAGGAGGCCGCCAAGGAGATGAATAGGCGATTGAATGGAATTAGCGTGCAGGAAATGCAATCTTATAATATCGCAGGGCAGCACATGCCCTGTATGCAATGCATCTGACCTCACTTCGAAGTGGAGCGGCTACGTTGCGATACTCAATGTCGAGAAGTCAGACATAGCAAAAAGGATGAACATAAAGGTAAACGGCTCCTATGCGATAAGCATAAACGGCTGATTAGGTTTTTTTCTCTTCCCTATCGTACTGCTCCTCTATGTCCACGCCCTTTACGTTTTCCATGAACCTGAATATCGCGCTTACAAGCGCTGACTTGTTTATGAAATAATCAGCGTCCTTGTTCACATCCTTGCCAAACGACATCTTTACTCGTGAATTTTCGCTTTGTATTGCTGAAGGCTTCAGCGAATACATCTCAGCTATCGATTCAACTTTTTCCTTTTCAGATTCAAGCTTCTTTATCACTGTTATTTCATAGGTGAGTTTTTCGCCTGCCAGCGGGTGGTTTGCGTCAACGACCACCCTTCCTGAATTCACGCTCTTTATTGTGACAGTTGTGCCGTCTATGTTCACCCGCATCCCAGGAACCGGGTTCATGTCCCTTTCCCTGAAATCCGAGAGTTTCATTACCCTGACAAGCTCCTCGCTGCGTTCGCCGAAAGCATCCTTCGGTCCCATTTCCACGGTCTTTGCCTGGCCCGCAGCCATCTGCTTTACAGCATCTTCCACTCCTTTTATCGCGTTGTTCTTGCCTATCACTACAAGCTGAGGGACATACTTTGTGCCCTCTTCGAAGACCTCTTCGTCCTTCGCTGTCTTTTCTATAGTGGTGTACACTATACTCCTGTCTGAAGACCTTCTTGCAGTATAGTCTATTGTTACAAAATCTCCGTTTGAGAACGGCATGAAATCACTTATCTGTATTGTATGGCTTATATTTAAAATATGCTATATAAATACGTATAGGCCTTTTGCATGGACAGGAAAAAACTTATTGAATTCCTGGGCGCATTGTTCGTGGCCCTGATATTCCTCAGCTCCTATGCTGCATTCGCAAGCAATAGTGCGCAGAACAGCACCAGCACGAGCGTGAATGTTGCCACTTATTATGCAGTGGGCTTTGCAAATGCAACTGTCACAGGATATAACGGGATACTTTTCGTGAACGTGAGCTGCCAGAAAAGCCTGCAGAATGAGACCTTCAACAAGGTTGATGCTGCTGCTTCTGCACTTGAGGCGAACGGCTCTGCGCTCAGCTCTTCTGCTTCTTCTTCTGGCTTCCAGATAGCACCGGGGAATCTGAACTCGTATGCAATTTACCAGAATATATACAAAGCAATCGGCGCAAACGGCACGGCCTGCACCTCATTCAGTACATTGGCGACAGTGACTCTGCCTAGCCTTCTGAACATGAGCGTGCAGGGTCAGAAGATACGAATCTCGGTTCCAGCGGCATCTGCACAGCAGCAGGTAGATCTCAGCCTTACGCAGAATGCGATAATCAGAATTCCTGTAAGGGCCTCTGCGCTGATAACTCAGAACGGCATAATATACGGAGGCATTACAATAAGCAGGGTTTAGCACATGAGAGATGTTGAGCTGCTTATAAGGAAATACGCGGTGAAGAACGCTGCAGAGCACGGCAGTGCGCGTGAATCTGCAGTGCTTGCAAAGGTCTTGTCCCTGAATCATGGCCTGAAGAAGGACATGCAGAGTTTAAGTGGACAGGTGGCTTCCGTTGTAAAGGAGGTGAATGCCCTTGACAAAGCCTCTCTTGATAAAGAATACGCTTCTTATGAAGATGAATTCGGCAAAGAGTACTCTGAAAAGGTAGCAAGGACGTCGTCTCCGAAGTTCGCACTTGATGGTGCAGCCAAAGGCCTGTTCAGGACAAGGTTCGCGCCTGAGCCCAGCGGTTACATGCATATCGGCCATGCAAAGGCTGCGTTTATAGCAGCTGAACTGGCAAAGGCTTATGAAGGTTCGGTCGGCCTTTACTTCGACGACACGAACCCTGCAAAGGAAAAGCAGGAATTCGTTGATGGAATAAAGGCAGATTCAGAATGGCTTGGCATAGAATATGGAGATGAATACTATGCAAGCGACAATCTCGACTTTGAATACGAGTGCGCTGAAAAGCTGATGCTGAGAGGCAAGGCATACGTCTGCTTCTGCAGCAGCGAGGAGATGCGCAGCAAAAGAGGGGCAGGGACAGAATGCGGGCACAGGAAGCACGGGGCAGGCGCAAACCTCGGCTATTGGAAGGATATGTTGAATGGGAAGTTCTCTGAGAGTGAGGCTTCGCTCAGGTTCATTGGGGACATGTCGTCGCTTAACACTGCGATGCGCGACCCAGTGCTTTTCCGGATAAAGAAGGAAGAGCATTATAGGCAAGGGACAAAGTACACAGTATGGCCTTCCTATGACTTCAACACCCCGGTGATCGATTCCATAAAAGGGGTCACTGACGCTGTAAGGAGCAAGGAGTACGAGCTGAGGGATGAACTGTACTACAAACTGCTTGAAATTCTTGAGATGAGGAAGCCAAGGGTGCATGAGATCTCAAGGCTCGAGATAAAGGGCAGCACCACGCATAAAAGGGAGATAAATGCGCTCATTGATGAGGGATATGTGAAGGGATATGACGACCCAAGGCTTACCACGATATCCGGCTTGAGAAAACGTGGCATACGCCCGGAGGCGATAAGGGAGTTTGTCCTTAAGTTCGGTATAAGCAGGGTCGAGAGCAGGGCGAGCATGGATGAGCTTTTAACGTACAACAGAAAAATCATTGACAGCAGTTCAAAGAGATTGTTCTTCGTCAGGAACCCTGCAGGCGTAAGCGTGTCAGGCATTTCAGACATTTATGTGAAGATGCCGCTCCACCCAAGCATTGACATGGGATACAGGGAGTATGCGTGCGGGAACGAGTACTACATAGACGGCAGCGACCTTGCCTCGCTGAAGCCAGGTATCGTTTTCAGGCTCAAGGGCGCGCTCAGCGCAAAGGTCTCAAGCATAGAGGGCAATTCAGTGAAGGCAGAGTATTTAGGAGCTGGCAATACCGACGGCATTAAAATGCAGTGGGCCTCGAAAGGCAACTTCCATGAAGCATCTCTTACGATGATAAGCAATCTTATGTCTGAAGGCAAGTTCAACAAGGAGAGCATGACTGTTGTGAACGGGTATGTGGAGAACTACGCCTCAAATCTTAATGATTCCGAGACTGTGCAGTTCGAGAGGATAGGCTTCTTCAAGTTCGACAAAGGGCATAATACCTTCTTATCACTTTGAAACGGAAAAGGTTTTAAGATTTAGACGCACTTCCAGTTGGGTTGAATGGAACTTGATTACATCACGTGGCTGGGCCATGCTTCTTTCGCGGTAAATGCTGGGTCAAAGACAGTTTACATAGACCCTTTCAGGGCAACTGCATTCAAACGCAAGGCAGACCTTATACTCGTTACGCACCCGCATTTTGACCACTTCAGTGTTGATGACATAAAAGCTGTTTCTGAAAAGAACACAGAGGTATTCATACCGCATGATTCGGTGAAGGGCGTGCCTGAGGGGAATGCAAAGGGAGTTGAGCCGGATAAGAGCTACACTTCTAACGGGATAAGATTCAGGACCGTGCCTGCATACAACAATGAGAAGGAAAGGCTGCAGTTCCATCCAAAAAAGAACAACTGGGTCGGCTACATGTTAGAGGCGAACGGCAAAAGGATATACCATCCTGGCGATACAGACAACATAGAGGAAATGGCAAGTATTGACTGCGACATAGCGCTCCTTCCAATCGGCGGCGTATATACGATGGATGTCTACCAGGCGATAGAGGCTTCAAAGAGAATAAGCGCAGGCGTGTTCATACCGATGCACTACAAGGCAGTACTTGGAAAGGAGAAGGCAGCTGATGCTGAGAAAAAGTTCCTTAAGAGCGTGAAGAACAGCACTTCCCTTAAGGAATTCGGCGACGCTTACTACTCATTCTGATTCTTTAACTCAATGATGCGCCTTGCTGCGCGTAGTATGTCCTCAGGAGCCATGCTGAACGGTCTTGATGAGCGTGCATCAAGCTTTTCTGCAATTTCAGATGCGGTGGGTTTTGAGATTTCCAGACTGCGACGTGAATCAATAACCGCGTTCCTCAGGGTCTTCTTCTTGTGCTGCATGAGCAGGCTTATTGCCATTGCCTCGTTCCTGGTAATCGGCTTTCCCAAAGGCTTCAGGTATATTATTGCCGAGTCGACCTTCGGCACCGGATTGAAGTTGCCTCTGCTTACTTTGAATATCTTTGTAATGCGGAATTGAAGCGATGACATGACGCTCAGCCTCGAGTAGTTCTTGCTGCCTGGTTCTGCAAGCATGTGTTCCACAAACTCCTTCTGCAGGCAGAGCACAGCCTGCATCCTTTTTTCAATGAGCCAGCCTATAACCTTGCTGGACAGCACGTATGGTATGTTTGATATCATTATATCTATCCTGAATTCCTTGACAATGTCCGTTTTAATCTTGAAGAAGTCTGCATTGATTAGCGTAAGGTTGTCATGCGCAATTTCAGAAAGGAGCATGTTATATAATTCTGCGTCCTTTTCAACTGCGACTACATGCTTTGCCTTTTCACACAGTTTTTTAGTCAGCATCCCGTATCCTGGGCCTAACTCGATGACATTCTTGTTCTCACCGTGCATCGCCTCTATCTCTGCGATTCTTTCATTCGCAAGGAAAACCTGCCCCAGCTTCTTCTTTGGCTTTGAAATCAATCTCAAGGCATCACTTATACAACAATATAAAGTTTATCATTTAATCATATTAATTAAATTAGCACATCACATGATTACCATGAAGGGCCAAACAGCGATTGAATTCCTTTCCGTCTACGGGTTCATGCTGATAATAGCCGCACTGTTCCTCGCCTTCATACTATTGCTCGCCTTCACATCGCAGGGCTCGCTGCAGAACGTGCAGTGCAACGCGTTCAGCGGGTTCTACTGCCTTAACGCGCAGTTCTTTTCAAACACGATAGCAGGCAATTCGATGGTCTTCCTGTATCTCAAGAACCAGCAGAGCGTACCTGTGAATGTACTTGGAGCCAATGTAATAATAGGCAATGTGACATACGCAGGCACATGCACTCCGTCGCTGATACTTCCTGCGAACCAGGTGACATGCATAGCCCCTGTAAATGGGATAAGGAAAAACAGCCAGCAGGTCATCGGGTCATATATAGTCAGAGCAGGCTACTGCAACTCTCCGCTGTATTACGTGTACACGGCGCAATGCACTTTCCAGAACGTAACCTACACAGGCTCATTCTCGACTTTTGTGACGCAGACGATAGTTCCCCAGATACTCTCCACTTATTCTTCTACAAGCTCCACTTCAACGACAACCACGTCCCTGAAGTCAACTTCTACCTCTACGATAACCAACGTGTTCTATGTGCCGATAACGCTTACAAACTCGCAACCGACTGCGACCCCTGCGCCTTTCCAGGACATGATAACTGTTGACAGCGCAACTTATGCATCGTACATAAACAGCAACTGGGACAATGTCGAGTTCACAACGGGCCCTGGAGACAGCGGCACTGTGCTTAACGCGTGGGTCGAGTCGGGGGCTTCAAGCTCCTCTACAAACACAATTGTCTGGGTGAACTTGCCAAACGGCATAGCCGCGAGTAACAGCATTTTGATATATATGAATTTCATGACAAGCAGTGTACTGTCCGCAGCGGGCCCTACAGGAGAGGCGCCTACATTAAGCACGCCATACGCAGCTTATGATGACGGCAATGTCGTGTTCACAGCTTATCAGGACTTTGCAGGCAGTGCGTGCCCTTCAGGTTGGTCCTGCTCAGGAGCAGTAGTAAACAACGGACTGGCCATCCCGGCGTCGAGCAGCTATGCTGTAAGCTCAGCTAAATACGGGCAGAATCTGAACCAGATACTTGATTTCTACGGGACCGTGCCTTCTGCGTCAAATTCAAACCCTGAGCTCTTCGGCTATGTGAGCACGTCGGGAAATTCAGGCCCTGCGTGGGAGCTGCAGAGCGCATTGGCAGGCAACGCATTCGGCAGCAGCCAGTTCCCCGGAGGCAGTTTGATGCTGAGATATTACCTTAACACCGTGGCTACCATAACAACTACAGACAAGGACTTGGGAATAGCGGTAAGCCCGAACGGCCAGTATGCGTATACCGCGGGGTTTGGCGCAGGAGGCATAGGCACAGGGAACGTTTTGACTATAATAAGCACGTCGACTGAATCTGTGCTGAAGAATATCGCTATAGGAAAAGGCCCTTATGCAGTCGCAGTGACTCCTGATGGCAACTATGTTTATGTGAGCGGATATACGACTTACTGGGTGAACATAACAAGCACTAAGACAAACAGCGTTGTTAACACAATAACCGGTACAGGCCAGGCCGCAGGCGTATCATCTGATCTGGGAAGCGATACGGTTTACTGGGGGTCTAAAAATACTGGCTTGACGTACTATGCTGTTGTACCTGACAATAGCATTTCAAATCACATAAGCACCGCAGGGGAGCCCGCAGCCGTTGGCACAGTGCCTTCAAGCGGGCTTATATATGTGGCCTCAGACTCGAACAAAAAAGTATATGTTATAAATCCATCAACGCATACGGTGCTGGCCACCCTTGCCGTAGGCACAACGCCAAGGGGCTTTGCCTTCACGTCAAACGGCGGCACAGCGTATGTCGTAAATGAAGGGGACAGCAATGTATTGCAGATAAACGTGGCTTCGAACACTATAACGAATAGCATAAACGTCGATTCGCAGCCTGACGGCATAGCGATTTCTCCCGACGGAAAGTCTTTGTACACTACAAGCTGGAACAAGGACAACATAGACATAATAAACACAACCATCAACGAGGTTGTGGACCGGACAGACATTGGAGTTCCTTCTACAAAAGTAGCTGTAAACCCTGTTAATGGCTATCTGTATGTTACAAGCGGGCCGGATGTGTATTACACAGGCGCTGGAGCATACACAGTCACTGTACTTTCTCCTCAGGCCACAGGTATTTTGTCGGGTCAGCATGTTTACTCGGTATACTACCCGGCGGCAAGCAGCATAAAAAACTATGTGAGCTACGACTATGGCGTTTTGACTTATAACTTCAGCTCCGGAAGTTCAGGCAGCGAAGGCATGGGCGTCGTCAACAACCAGGGGGCGAATGCCGCCTCTGGTCCTTTCTACTGGTTCAGGATAAGGGCTTATCCGCCTGATGCAGCCATGCCCTCTGCAACCTTCGGCGGAGTAGCCTGAAGTTTCATTTAAGTGGTGTAGTGGAAAAGAAGATAGGGCTTGAGTTGCTCCTCTTTTCTTTCATAGCATATACCGCTTTGCGCGAATTTGAGAACAAGCCTGTTGTGAGAGTAAGGTTCTTCAAGAAGTAATGTCATCTTGACATCTTCGCCTTTACCTCACCGTACCTTGAAAGCTTTCCCTGTATCTTTTTTATCTTTATTGACCTTGCGCTCGCCCTTGTCCTTAACCTGGTCACCCTCTTCTTCCTGAGGAATCTGAAGAAACCTGATTCTGCTGTCTTTATCTCGTAGTTTATCCTGCTTGCAAAGTCCGAATTCTTCTGCAGCATTTTTTCATAGCGCGATATGCGTTTGCTTATGTCGAAAGAGAGTGTTTCGTAGTACCTTGCTATCGAATGCACGTTCCTTGACTTGCAGGTTATGCCTATCAGGATAAGCGTTGCAAGGTCGCTGTTGAACACAGAGGAATAACCAACGGCAAGCGCCTCCATGTGCTTCAGATATTCCTTGACCTCAGGCTTTGACATGGACTTTGTGTTTGCAATTATGTTCGGCATGCAGAATATCTCGTAATCGTAATTGTTCAGTATGCCCTTCATGTTCGACGCATGCACGCCAAGCTGCTCCTTCACTTCCTTGCTTGGTGCTTTCCCCTGGTCGAACTCGGACTCCCATTTCTTCCTTATGACTTCCTTGAGGGCAATCCTGTCAAGGCTTCCCCTTCCCTGCGATAAATCATTTATGCTGGTTATGCTTTCTTTGATCGCCAAACAACCACTCGTCGCCTGCAGCTGAAGAACAAGAACCTACTCACGAGTTAATAATTTAAACATATGCCCGCTTTCCTTCTAGAAAACATGCAGCGCAAAGAGCCTCATGAATTTCTTAACGCTGCCGTAAACCGGGTTTGAATTCCTCTTAACGTCCTTGATCAGCGGCTTGTACCTTGCCTTCTCCTCCGATGATAGCTTGCCCTCCTTCACTATCTCCTGCTTCTTCCCGTCGACTATCTGGACCTCTGTCTTTGATATTATCTCCTTCTTTATCATCGAATACCATTCATCAAGGGTGTTGCCTCTGTTCTTGATCATGCTCAGGAAGTCCGCCATTGTTATATTGCGCCGCTTTCCCGTCCTGTCCTCTTCGGCAGCAGGTATGAGCGCTGCCTTGTCGCATATCTCCTCTATGTCTGCCTGCGAGAACCCCGTCGTCGCCCTGGCAAGCCTGCCGTATGATATGTTTGCAAGCGGCATATTCTTTGTGTTGTATATGAATGCGTTCTTCCTCGTCTTGTAGTCCGGCGGCGGGATGTATATAGACTCGCCGAACCTCTTGCTCCTCTTCAGTGCAGGGTCTATGTCCCATGGCTGGTTCGTTGCGCCTATTATGAATATGCCTTCGGGGTTCTTCTCAACGCCGTCCATCTCCTGCAGGAACTGGTTCACTGCCATGCGCATGAAGCCCTGATTTTCCCCTCCGCCTCCCCCACCCCTCTTTGTGCCTAGCGCGTCAAGCTCGTCGAAGAAGACTATGCACGGGGTGTTCTTCCTCGCCTGCTCGAAAATCGCATGCATGTTCTTCTCAGTATTTCCCGCATACATGTCCACTATCTCGTTTATCGCCGCTATCAATACCTTTGACTTTGTCTCCCCACCGATTGCATTGACGAAATAGGTGTTGTGGACGAAGAATTCGTTTGCAATGAAGTTATGCGTATCTTCAACTGTTAGGTCATAAACGTAATCAGGAGCAGGCAGCTTTTCTATCTTGATTATCTCTTCGTAAACCACCTTGTTGCCGCCCTTCTTTTTTATCTTTGACCAGATGTTTTTGCGTTTTGTCATGCCTGCAGCCTTGCTTCCGAAAAGCCCTATCTCATCTATGAATATGTCCACATCCCTGCCTCTTGAGATGATGAGCTCCCAGTGGCCTGAGCCCTTATGGTAAATGTTAGATAGTATTCCGAAGCGCAGCAGAAGATGCTGCACGTCCCTGACCAGCCTTTCGGAGTTGCTTGAATAACCGATAGTCCTTGTTCTTTTGATCCCATATATCCCTTCCTGTGGCTTGTGCACCTGGAACCAGCCATCCCCTGTGAATAGCCTGTTGAGGAAGAGCGCAAGAAGGTGCTTTGGCAAAGTGTATACTATTTCAGGGACATGCTTGTCGTACGAGCTTGTAAAAGAAAGTCCTGCGCTGTCAAGGAACTGCTGCATTCTGTTCCTTTCCTTGCCTCCCGTATGGCCGCCGTTCACATACATAGTCATTATCCTTCCGTCTTTCGACTGCACGTTTATGTGCAATAGGGAATCAAGCTGCCTTGCTGCGGATTGGAAGTCCTCAAGGACCTCGACGTCGCCGTTGGTGAATGCCGCCTTGCCCTGTGTGAGCCCGCCTTCCGCTATGAAATATGCGAGGAGCTTGACCTCGCATTCGCGCATTGTCATGGAGCCGAATATGCGCATGTCGCGAGGCACGCCTATGCATGCCCCTTCCTTAAGTGTGGATGCTTCAGCCCATGTGCCATCCTTCATCAGTAGCGGGTGTTCAGGGGTGCATTCAAGAATTCTGTTCCTGTTGGTGGTTATCCTCAATAGGGGCTTGCCCTCAAGCTTCCACCATCCTGAGACCTTACTTACTGCAAGCTTGTGCTGCGGAGTAAGCGTAAGTACCTCTGGTTCTTTGTTCTCCACCACATCTTTTATTGCAACATATCTGCCATCTGGAAGAAGGACGCGCATGTCAGCGCTGACGCATTTTCCGCAACCTGGCGGACCGTAGAATATGACGCCTAGGCCGAGCTTCTTGCCGTATGCCTTGAGCAGTTCAGGCTTCTTTATCGCAAGCACTATGTTCTCGTATATGAGCTTCTTCTCCTTGTTCATTCCAACAACATCGTTGAAGTTTATCTTCGATTCGTGCCACTTCACCTTCCTTATCTGCCCTTCCTCAACGACTGTAGATCTTGCATTGTCCTCCTTGTCAAGGGCCTGTCCAGGCATCGCCTTGTCTTTCTTTGCTTCCAGTGCCTCGAGCCTTGACTTCGCCTGCTCGTAATCCGGTTTCCTTCCTAGGGCCTTTTCGTACCACTCCTTCGCGCCGTCGTAGTTCTTCTGATATTCTGCTATCACGCCCATTATGTAAGGGGCGTCATAACTGTCAGGCTCTATCTCCAGTACCTTTTCCGCATCCCTGACAGCATTCTCGTATTTGTTCATTATGGCGTATGACAGCGCCCTGTTGAAATATGCGCTCGCGTATTCAGGGTCCTGTTTTATAGCCTTGGAATAGTACTCTATCGATTCGTCGAACTGGTTGTTCTCAAAGAACGTGCCTGCCTTCTTGTAGAGCTCCTTCGCAGTCTGGCTAGGGACGTGCTTCTTCGACATTGATGAATCTTCCGCCTCACTGATTGCCATGCTGATTACCGGTCAATATGTCTTGCAATGCCAGATTTATATATCATGCCCTGTCAAGGAAAAGGTTTAATTCCTTATCGACAGCAGCTATGCCGCTGTTCTCCCTTGGAACGTCGTATATCTTATAGCTGCTGAAGCTGGAAAGCAGCTTCATCGCCTTGGCGTGCTGTTCCATCAATCCCTTGTCCTTAACCTTGTAGCTGCCCTTTATCTGGTTCACCATCAGCTTGCTGTCCGAATAAATTTCAATGTCATTTTCAGGGCCCATCTTCTGGAGCACGCTCTGGAGGGCATTTATCACGGCTTTGTACTCTGCAATGTTGTTCGTCGCAGTGCCATTGTATTCAGTATTTTTGTATAATATCCTGCTGCCGGAATACACTGAATAGCCGGATGCGCTCTTGCCGGGGTTGCCCCTTGCTGCGCCATCGGTGTATATCCTTAAAAGCATGCAAGCACTAAATGGATGAGTTGCTGCACATATTATTAAATATTTATTTTAGGTAATATATCCAGGTGTTTAAATGGGACTTTTTGACAGGTTTGGAAAAAAGGACGTATCCACGGATCTTGAAAAGGAATTGCCGTACTCTATGAGGACGGAGTTTGTGCCGTACAAGCTGAAGGCCAACGGCAGGGGCTCCTCGTCCCTTATTGTTGACATAAGGAACCTCACCAAGGAGCCGGTGATGAGCTCCGTGGTCGTCGAGGTGCCGCAGAGGCTCAGCCTTGACGACGTTGGAATGGCAAGGGAGAAGGAAGTGAGGCTCGGCACCCTTGCGCCTAACGAGGAGAAACGTGCCATGATTGACATATTCTCGAATTCAGGCACCGACAAGGGCGATTACACCGTTTCTGTGACGGCATTCATACATTACAGGGATTACGGACATGTGCTCAATTCCATGAAGAAGCGGGTCCTTCTTTCAGCCCTGTGATCCGTTCTGCGGCTTTTGCTGCTGCTGATCGGCTTGTGCATTCATCTTCTGCGATATGCTGCTCAGCCCCTGCGCTATCTCCCTGCCCTTTTCAGTTAGGAATATGCGCTTTATGCGTCCGTGCTTCTCGCTGCCCGTTATACCAAGGCTCTCGCACTTGTTGAAGAAGTTGCTGGTGTGTATGTAAGTTACATTGGCCTCTTTTGCAAGGTCCGATATGTGCCATTCCTTTTCTGCAATGAGCGCGGTTATAAGCTTGACCTGCTTCTCCTTGAAGAATAGTACACCTAAAGAATCTTTTTTCGGCATGTTGGTCAGTCATTACTTATGCACAACCTTGGTCTCGATCTTGCCGTATATAAGCTGCTGGAATCCTGTGTATGTATCAGTATAATTGATGGCTATGCTTCCTGTGAAGACTGAATCAAGGGTGCCTGTAAATATAACGTTTCCTGTATAGCAGGTGATTGCAAAGGTATTGTTTGTGCCTGTATTCATCACTATCGCATTCGCATACGTGTGTATGTTTGCAAGCGTCTGGTTTGAGTTGCAGCCTACCTGCTTCACCGATATGGGATTTGTGTTCGTGTACTGTATGTTCAGCAGCACAAGCCCGTTGCCATACAGATAGTCGCTGGTGCAGCTGAATCCTGCAGGCATGGTGCATAAGTTCGTGAAGTACGACTGAGGAGTGAATACGTTGAGCGCGTAAAGCGCTATAAGGACTATCGCTATTATCAGTATTGCCCAACTGTATGTCATCAGGTATTCCAGTGCGCTCTGCAGTTTTTGCATGCTTTTATTATGACTAAAAGGATTATAAATAATCTACTCCATAGGTAGTCACAGCATATTCGTTATTCGTTGGGATATTTGATGGCAATTTTTGGATACATGCTTACGCTAGTGTACATACTTATGCTGGCAGGGTTTATCCTATCGCTGTTCCTATTCAGGAAGGACATACGCAAGGCCATAGGGAAAAAGATAACAAAGAATTCGCTCATAGCCCTGTTCTTCATATTGCTGTTTTTCGTAATCTTCCTTGCAATGTTCGTGCATCCTCTTGAACAGCTGTATTTCGACGAGAACATATACCAGGGCATAGCGATGAACATACTGAAGAATGGCAATGCATTCTGGTGCCAGTACGGGAGCGCGTACCTGAACCAGTGCGGCGCGAGCACCGTATACCACGACCCTGTCGAGTGGTCGTTTTACATAGCGCTTGCATTTGCTGTCTTCGGGATAGGGACTTCGACGGCATATGGGATACAGATGGCTGCCGGCGTTCTTTTGATAATAAGCGTTTTCCTCCTTGCATCGTCAATGAAAGGCAGCAGGGCAGGGACGCTCGCTGCTCTTGCCATAGCAATTATGCCTGAGGTGCTGATATGGTCGAGGGCCCAGGCCGTGCCCGACCTTGCATTTGCAGCCTTCGCCACGCTCTCGTTCTTCTTCTTCACGCTTTTCGCAGAGAATAAAAGGAGCTCACTGCTGATACCTTTCCTCCTCTCCCTCGGAATTGCGATATACATGAGGACAGAAGGTTTCCTCCTGCTGCCGCTGTTCCTGGTACTGTTTTTCATATACGGGAAAGGCCCTGTCAGGCAGAACTTTGCAGAGGCAGTGAAATGGCTCAGTGCACTTGTCAACGCTGATGAGCGATCAATGTTCTCCTTGGTCATGTTCCTGCTCCTGCTGATACCTCAGGCGTACTACATATCGGGGCAATTGGCAAGCCCGCAGTTCGGGCAGGGAAGCACTGGCCTGTTCTCCATAGCCAATTTCAAGAACAACGCACCGACCAACATAGATTACCTCCTTGGCAACTTCAACAACACGTCCTTTTACCCTGCAGCCTTCCCTGCAGAGGCAACAATCCTTGCAGTCATCGGGATAGCCGTGCTCATAGTAGCAGGAGTAAGGAGGAATAACAATTTTGCGATAATAGGGCTGCTGGGGCTTTGGTTCCTTGCATATTTCCTTTTCTATGCGTTCTTCTATGCAGGCGGTGCCACATACGGGGTAGATTCAAGGATGATGCTGCAGACGCATCCGCAGATAGCGATTTTCTCTGCGATAGGGATAGTTGAGATTGCAGGTTTCCTCGGGGCGGTTAGAAAAAGCAAGAAGGAAAAGCGCAGCAGGAAAATTGCCAGCTCCAGGAAGATTAGAAAGGCACTGATGTATGTTGCATATGCCGCATTCATAACCGTGATGGCGTATGTTTTCTTGATTTTCCTCCCGCAGACCACCATGCTGCCGGGCAACGCGCCGCAGCAGAGCGTCATACTGCCTGCGACTAATTTCATAGAGTCGAATTACAGCGTAGTGCCTGCGGACTGTCTCGTATTCAGCTTCACGCCAGACATTTGGTACGAGGCTGGCAGGCCTTCCGCACAGATAGGATACCTCAGCAGCACGAACCAGAGTTTCATGAGTTTCGAAAAAAGCTACAGGTGCTTTGTACTTGATTACGGGTACTGGTGCCTTGTACCGCCGTTCCACAGCTCGACATGCGCTACGGATTCAAACAGGTACAACGTGAGCGTACTTGGGACGAGCAGCATAGGCAACTCAGGATACAACGCGTCCTTCCTGCTGCTCAGGAATTACTCTACTTAGTCCTTTTCCTTTTGATGAGCCTTTGCCTCAGCACTAGGAGCAGCAGCATTATGACAGCGGCAATGACTGCGAGCGGCGCCGCGTACTCCTTCAGGTAGTCTGGCCCGGGCTGATACGGGTTTATGCTTATTATATCGAGGGAGCCGTAGTTGATGCCGTTGTATGCATATTCAAGTGCGACTGCGCCAGAATATGTGGAATTGCCAGGCTGCAGATTGCCGTAGAACGTGAAGTTCGAATACTGGTACGGGCTTATGGAGAAAGGCACGGGAGCGCTGCCCTGCCTCTTCAGCTCTGGAGGAGCTATAAGCACGATGTTACCTGAGATCCGGCTCTGCGAAAAGCTGTATATGCTGCCCGTGACCCTGAAAGTGCTTGAGTTTACGTCCTTGACAGAAACATTGCTTATGCCTGCCATAGATGAATAGGTTTCCGAGTTCTTGACTGAGCATGGGAACACCACAGTGAAGAGTTGCGTGCCTTCCTGATACGTTGCTATGAAATAATAGATGAACGTGCCTATGCTGTTGGATATGCTTGAGTTTATTGCAAAATGGGCTGTTCCTTCAGGAGTTATCTGGTTTGCGTAGTAATAGCCGGTCGTGATGTTGGAGAATGCGGGGAAGGACTGGATGAAAAGGCCTGAGGCGCTGTCCGTGCCGCTGTTTGAGATCGAGAAGTTTATGGTATTGTTTGAGTTGAGCTTTGAAACGCACGTGCCTGTGAGCGTGACTGTGCCTGCAAAAGCAGTCAGCGCAAACAGGTTTAGGATTAGGAGCGGCATTAGCTTGTACACTTTCACACCATCATGAGAGCGTGCCTGCGCTTTCGAGTCCTATCTTCTGGAGGGCCTTTCCAGGATTGTCGTAGTACTCCTTGCAGTACTCGTTTATCCCGCGCAGGTCTCTTACTCCCAGCTTATTCAGGGCTTCCAGTATCTTCGCCCTCCTGTTCTCCTCGCCCAATATTTCATTGGGCGTATATCCTGTGAGCCTTGCGAGCGCGTCCCTGTAGGTTATGCTCGGGAGTATCGGCGATCCCTTCTTCGTCTTGTAATCGTAAAGGTATAGGTCTGAAAGAAGCACCTTTGTCTCCACTCCGGAGACTTCTGATATCTGCGTGACCCTTCTCTCGAAGCTCTTCTCCATGCTGACCTGCGAAACGACCATGAGCGCGTCTATCAGGTTTATCGCGTTGCTGTTTATGCTCATCGGCGATTGCTCTAGCCTGTTGACAATGTCCCTTGTGTTGCTCGCGTGTATGGTGCTGAACACTATCTTCCCAATCGTCATCGCAGAGATCATGTCCTTTGCCTCTGCGCCCCTGACCTCGCCTATGACTATCATGTCGGGCCTCATCCTCAGCACGTTCTTCAACAGGTCTTCAAGGCTGAGCTCAAGGTTTGTCTCGAGCCTTACGCAGTTCTCCTGCGTCTCCGTGTTTAACTCATAAGTGTCCTCTACGACGACCACTCTTTCTTCGGGCCTGAAGAAGCTGAACATCGCATTGAGGAGAGTGGTCTTGCCGCTGCCCGGGGTGCCGCCGACGAGCATGTTTGCAGGCCTTATCTTAAGGCCTTCGGAATAGAGCCAGAGCCTAGCAGCTATGTTGTAGTTGAGCTCGCCGAAGTTCACAAGGTCTATTACGCTGTACGCGTGCTTCTTGAAATTCCTTATCGTCACGCTCGCGCCCCTTGGCGACTTGACGACGTTGGCCCTTGAGCCGTTCGGCAGATGGATGTCGTATATGTGCTTGTGCGCCTCGTTTGCTGTCGCATACATGCTGAGCTTCTTCACGAACCTGCGCAGCTCTTTCGGCGTGGTGAGTTTTTCAGGAACCTTTACCTCGCCTTCGGATCCCTTGTTCACGAATATGTTGTCAGTGCCATTCACCATTATGTCCTCCACCTGCTCGTCATGGAGATACTTGTTTATCGGGGAAAAGTCGGATATGTCGTTGACTATGTGGTTTATCTGTTCCTGTGATATTGAAGGATTGAATGTCTTTGCTATTTTTTCAACTACGCCGTATATTGATGAATCGTTCTCTGCATCGCTCATCTTTCCCTCTAATTCCTCGAATACCTTCTCTTCAAAATCGTAAAATTCCTCTTCGCTCATCTACACCAACAATCCGCACAACAATATGATAATAATTAATCAATAGGTTTAATAATTTGTATTTTGCTGATGCACATTCCATGTTAGCCTTTTTATTATTTTGGAGCAACCAGTTATTGTAATTGGGATGGAGATACTAAGGTATGACATTGCCATACTCGGCAGCGGCATTGGGGGTTTCACAGCTGCGATACATGCCAACCATCAATCAAAGGGCAAGCTGCGCATAGCAGTGATATCGAAGCTGCATGCGATGCGCAGCCATTCCGTGGCTGCGGAAGGCGGAATATCCGGCGTGCTCTACACGAAGGATGGGGATTCCGAGAAGCTTCATGCATACGACACGATAAAGGGCTCGGACTACCTCGCGGACCAGGACGCTGTCGAGATCCTTGTTGAGCGCGCGCCTGAAGAGATCAAATTCTTCGAGCATTTGGGAGTGCCTTGGAACAGGGACGCTCATTCAGTGATACAGCAGAGGGCATTCGGAGGCATGAGCATACCAAGGACGGTCTTTGCCGCGGATAAGACCGGCTTCTTCATGATGCGCGCGCTTTACGACTATACGCTGCAATTCAAGAACATAGACATGCTGCATGAGAATTTTGCAACCTCTATCCTTATGAACAAAGGGAAGGCTGCTGGAATTTTCGCGATAGACCTAGCAACTAGGCAGACGCGCCTGATAGAAGCGCCGAACATAATAATTGCAACAGGCGGGTTCTCTAAAATATACGGATTCACCACGACCTCGCATTCAACAACAGGAGACGGCATAGCGCTTGCGCTGAAGGCAGGGCTATCGTTGAAGGATATGGAGTTCGTCCAGTTCCATCCAACTGGCCTTATACCGAGCGGCATACTGATAACAGAGGCTGCACGGGGAGAGGGCGGCTATCTCAGGAATGCAAACGGGAAGAGGTTCATGGAAGATTATGCAAAAAGCCATATGGAGCTCGCGCCCAGGGACATAATAGCGAGGGCGATAATGAAAGAGATAGAGAAAGGGCACGGCGTGATGCATGAAGAATCCGGCCTTGAGCACGTATACCTCGACCTTAGGCACCTCGACAAGGCGAAGATAGACGAAAGGCTGCCGATGATAAAGGACATAACGATAAAGATGCTGGGGATAGACCCTTCGAAGGAGCAGATTCCCGTAAGGCCTGTGGCGCATTTCACCATGGGCGGCATAAACACCGACATAAACGGAAGGGCGACGCTCAACGGAAAGAAAGCCGCAGCAGGCGTATGGGCCGTAGGCGAGTGCGGATGCGTAAGCGTGCACGGTGCGAACAGGCTCGGCAGCAACTCCTTGAGCCAATGTTCAGTGTGGGGCAGGATTGCAGGGATAGAAGCTGCAAAGAGCGCCATTTCAGGGGCAAAGGTAGACAAAAAGGCGTTGCATATGCAGGCAGAGAAGGAGGAGCTTAGGATTGCGGAGCTTCTCGACAGCAGTAGCGGCAATGATCCTTACCAGATAAGGAAGGAGCTGAATCGCGTGATGGATTCGAACGTTTATGTTTACAGGAAGGTTACTGAACTGAGGAAGGCAAAGGCAGCAGTCGCAAAGCTCAGGAAGCAGTGCAATAGCATGATTGTGCGTGACAAAGGCGCGATATTCAATACGAATCTGAGAGATGCGCTTGAGACCGCAAACCTTGTGGAGCTTGCCGGCGTCGTGATTGAAGGCGCTTTGCGCAGGAAAGAGAGCAGAGGGGCGCACTCGATGGTCGAGTATCCGAAGAGGGACGATAAGCACTGGATGAAGCACACGATGGCGATCAGGAAGGGCAATGGCATAAGCATAAGTTATTCGCCTGTGAAGGTTACAAAGTGGCAACCTGAAGAGAGGAAGTATTGATGGGACTTGGAAAAGAGACGTACGACACGCGCGGGAAGCAGAGGAACGTACTGCGCCTGCTGCATTTCGACGATGAGGGACTGGCGCACATGATAACATACAGGATACTCGCAATTCTTTCGATAATAACCGGCATAATGATATTTGTTGCGCTTTACATGCCGCAGGCGCAGTGGCTGATGTCGCTTGCAGAGGCGCTTATTGCGATAGTCTGGCTGCTGTTCGGGGTGGAGCTCTGGTCCACCTACAAAGCGATGGGCATAATATCCACAAAGGGCATTGTCTTCGGAAGGCTGAACAAATCATTCCTTGATTCCGAGGCCAAGATGAAGGGCTGGTATTCATTGGCGAGGCCTGCAGGATACGCGCTGCTCATAATATGGTACGCGCTCTTCGTCGCTTTCGTGTGGGTGGTTTTCATATGAACAGGGATTCAAGGTTCATGATAGGCCTTTATGCAGGCATGGCACTGGTGCCGCTCTTCCTGTTCCTCTACCTGCTGTCCCGCTGGTTCGGTTATGCAGCTGCAGCGCCGTGGCTCATGGGCGCAGCTGCGATATGGCTCCTGATATTCGGAATCATAGGCTCTGTAGAGATATACGGGCATGGGAGGACAGCACTGGAGCGCATGCCGATTATCATCGGGAAACGTGTTGTGAAAGGCCTTGAGTCCGAGCGCGGGGAGAGGGCGCATGGAGATATCCAGATTACTGTGAACGTAAGAAGATTCAATCCTGTGACGAAGGAATTCGACGAGGACACTTTCAAAGTCTATGAGGACAGATTGACAACTGTCCTTGACACGCTTCTGAAGGTGAAGAGCGTGCATGACAATTCATTGTCCATGAGATACAGCTGCAGGATGGGAATCTGCGGCTCTTGCGGCATGGTTGTCAACGGCAAGCCAGTGCTTGCGTGCGAGGCGAATCTCTTCTCGAACCTCGACGAGAAGCACAGCATAACCATAGAGCCTATGCGCGGACATCCGTTGCTTAAAGATCTTGTCACAGACTTTGATGACTTTTTCGAGAAGCACGAGAGCGTAGACCCGCGGCTGCAGAGGACCAATAAAGAAGAGCAGTATACTGCGCATGATGCATATAGGCAGAATAAGGAAGATGTGAACAGATTCCTGCCTTATTCATACTGCATAATGTGCGGGCTCTGCATGGACGCATGCCCTGTCGTAAATTCAAACACTGAATTCATAGGCCCGCAGGCCCTGTCCCAGGTATACAGGTACTACAATGATTCCAGGGACCAGAAAGGGAAGCGCAGGCTTATGGACATAGACAACCTCAAGGGAGCGTGGGGCTGTGAATTCTCAGGGTCATGCTCAAAGGCATGCCCGAAAGGTGTCGACCCTGCTTCTGCGATACAGCTGCTGAAGGCTTCTATAATAGAGAATTTCGGTGACTCATGATGAGATACAGGAATGAAAAGGATGTGCTTGGAAAAGTCAGGGTGCCTGCAGACGCATACTACGGCTCAGAGACCATGCGCGCATACAATAACTTCCAGATATCAGGCATGAAGGTCTCGATGGATCTGATAAGGGCGTATCTGATTGTCAAGAGCGCGGCTGCTGCCGCAAACATGAAGGCCGGAAAGCTAGACGTAAGGAAAGGAAATGCGATAATCAAGGCATGCGGCATATTGCTTTCGGGAAAGCTCTCTGAAAACTTCATACTTGACGTGTTCCAGGCAGGCGCAGGCACGAGCATAAACATGAATGTGAATGAAGTTGTGGCGAACAAGGCGATAGAGCTTCTTGGCGGGAAGAAGGGCGATTACAGGATAGTGCACCCAAATGACGACGTGAATATGTCGCAGTCGACCAATGACAGCATGCCCACTGCGATGCGCATAGCGATATTCCTCAAGATAAGGGATACACTGCTGCCGGAACTCGACAGGCTGGCGAAAGCGATCGGGAGCAAGGAAAAGGAATTCAAATCCATAGTAAAGCTCGGCAGGACGCACCTGCAGGATGCTGTGCCTTTAACTCTCGGCCAGGAATTCTCGGGATATGCATACGCAGTGAAGAGCGCAATTGGTTATATTGAAAAGGCGAATGCTAAGATGACGAAATTGCCCATAGGCGGGACAGCCGTCGGAACAGGGCTGAACGCAGGCGGCAAGTACAGAAAAGCTGTGATAAAGGAACTGAGTAAAATGGCAAGGGCAAAACTCTCGCTCGGCAGCACCTTCGGCGAAATGTCGAATAAGCTTGATGAGCTTGAGGTCAGCGCATCGTTGAGGGAGTGCGCGGTTGCGCTCAATAAGTTCGCCAACGACCTCAGGCTGCTCAATTCAGGGCCTGGCGGCGGCATAAGCGAGATCAAACTTCCGGAGGTGCAGCCTGGTTCTTCAATCATGCCGGGGAAGATAAACCCCAGCATGGCAGAGATGCTCAACATGGTCTGCTTCCAGGTGATAGGCAATGACCTTGCGGTAAACGAAGCAGCAGGCGCTGGCCAGCTGGAGCTGAACGTCTACATGCCACTCATCGCATTCGATCTTCTTTTCTCGATAGAGATACTTGCAAACGGGACAAGGGCTTTCTGTGAAAAAAGCGTGAAAGGCATAAAGGCTAATGAGATACGCATAAGGAAGAACCTCGAGGGCGACCTTTCCATAGCGACTGCGCTTACGCCTTACATAGGCTATGCAAAAGCAGCAGAGATTGCAAGAAGGGCTTTTCTCGAGGGGAAGAGCGTGATGCAGGTCTGCATCTCGATGAAGATAATGGACAGGAAAAGGCTTGAGAAGATTCTTGACCCTAAGAACGCACTGAAATGATTGGTAGGTATGCGTGGCCTCTTCGTATCAACTTTCCAATAGCTCTTTTGTCGTTACTACTCTGGGCGCATAAGAAGCAGCTTTCTGGTAGTTCCGTCTTTTATAAGCGCTGCAATAATGATATTGGCATCTAATACCAGCTTCATGCTCTCACTTGAAGCCGAGTTTCTTCGCCATTGAGCTGTTGATTTTTCTTCCGATGACTAATGCATCCTTTTCTGTTAATTTGCTATTCTTAAGCATCTTGTCCATTTTAGCCAAGGCTGCCAGTTTTTGCATTATTGACTGCCTTGCTACTTCTGACCAATTTATCTCAGGATATTCATCCATCATCTTCTTTAGTTCTTTTGACACTGCTAAAGTTAAACTTGTCATTCTTTCACCATGTATATCGTGAACAGGCAGATATTTATACCTTACGTATATTACGTTTAATACGTTTATAAACAATAAATGCAACATATAGTGATATTTAATGAGCCATGCTGGCTTTGAAGCCATAGCTTAGGTTGCAGTGTTGGAATGGATGGATTAGTTCATGGGCAGGATATTCTCTATTATAAAGTCAGGGTCGTAAGGGATTATGTCATTGTAGCGCTCGCCTATTCCGAAGAACAGCACAGGTATGTCAAGCTCGCTCAATAATGAGAGCGTGTTCCCGCCTTTTGCGTCGCAGTCCAGCTTTGTGAGTATTATCCCGTCTATCTTCACAGCATCATTAAGCACCTTCACCTGGTCCAGCAGAGAGTTGCCGGATATCGATTCGCCTATGAATATCTTCATGTCTGGCTTTGCAATCCTTGATATCTTTTTCAACTCTTCAAGCAGGTTCTTGTTTGTTTCCTGCCTGCCTGCGCTGTCGATGAGCACAGCGTCTATCCCATGAGCCTTCGCATGTGCTATCGCATCAAATGCTATGCTTGCAGGGTCTGCGCCGTATGCGCCCTTTATCGCCTTGACTCCCAGTTTGTCCGCATGGAATGAGGTCTGCTCTATGGCAGCTGCCCTGAATGTGTCGCTTGCAGATATGACGCAGGTGAACCCGTTTTCCATGAGCATGTGGGCCATCTTTGCAATGGTTGTCGTCTTTCCTGCGCCGTTCGGTCCCAAGAAAAGCATCTTGAACGGGGTTTCCTTTGATTCTTTCTTTGATTTTATCATTTTCAGTATGTCGGTGCTTTTTTGCTTCGACAGCACGCCCTTTATAGAGTTCCTTATTATGGACTTAACTGCGCTGTTGAGATCCTTTGAACTTATGCTCCTTGAGAGCATGTCCCTCTTTATGTTCTCAGAAAGCTTTTCAGCGACTTCGTAATTCACGTCAGACTCGAGAAGGCCAAGCTTAAGCGCTTCCATGAACGGCTCTATGTCGTTTTCCTTCAGTTTTACAGAGCCGAATATAATGCCTTTTATCTTCGCTGCAGCGCCGACGCCTGCTTTTGCAGTTTCATTAGTGCGATGCCGATGTTCTTCCGCTCTTGCCGTAGTTACGGCAGGTACAGGAGGTTCTGGCTCCTCTTTTTGAGTGTGGGTCGCATGATCTGCAGAAACCTGATGGGCATGCGTTGGAACACTGACTGCCGTAGGTTTGTCTTCATTGTGCGCAGGTTCCTGCGCTTCCTTAATCTCGGCCTTTTCCTTGCTGACTACCGAGTCCATGAAATTAGACAGGCGCTTTTTCAGTCCTTCAAACATTTGCACCACTACTGCAATGCGGAATCATTCCAGCATGCCCTGCGACTGCAGGGCGCTCATCCTGTAGTTTATCTCTGCAAGCTCCTCCCTGACCTTCTGGCGCTGGTTTGCGAGCTTGTTTATCAAATCGTCGCCCTTGCTTATCTTATCCTCAAAGAACTGCTTTGCATCGCCTATGCCCTTTTCCGCAAGGTAGCCTGCGCCGATGTACGTTATCACTGTGCTGAAATTCTTCACGCCGGCGGGAAAGTACATTCCCCCTTCTGTGGGTATGAGTGCATCCTTTCCTGACACCCTTTTGCTGCTCTCAAGAAGGACTATGTTGTCCCTAAGCGTTTCCTGCACAGAAGTATAATTCTCTATGCTCTGGTTGAGGACTTCGTACTGCTGCGAATATATCGACTGCAGGTACTGCAGCTGCATGAACAATTCCCTCGGGTCTGGCACTTTCTTGTCATCCTTTTCTGAAGCCATGTATACCACGTTTAACTCTCTGAAACATTTGATAAATGCGACTATTCACTGCTGAGCCCCTGCTCCATCCTTGCAAGTTCAAAGCCGGTCGTCTCTTCTCCAACTATTATCCCTTTCGAATTGGCGATAGATGCAAGGCCTATGAAGCCTGAGCCTAGGTTCGCTGTTGACTGCGAGACGTTGCCTACGAGCTCCTTTGCAAGGTCCAGCTCCTCTTCGGTTGCCCTGTTGTTAAGGACCATGCCGCTGTTCGTTAATATGTTGCTTGCACCGACAGTTTCATAGCCGCCGATCGACATCTTTATCACTTCTACGTCAAGGGCGTCTCCGATGCTGTCAGCGGCCGGTTTCGGGAATCTCGGGTTTATTATTGCTATTTTGTCGTTTGCGAGCACGTTATTCCCAAGCGCGTTCAGGTCGCTCTTTATTATTGCCACTTTTGCGCCAGACTTCATCCTGCTTATCCCGCTTATATCCTCTGTGAATGCGAGTTCCGGCAGCAGTATGCCGTTTGAGTTCAGCACCGCATATATGCCTATAAGGTTGGATCCGTTTATCGAGATTTTTATCGTTTCCGTGCCGAGCGCATCTGCGACTATAGCCTCGTCCTTTGGTATTATGCCGTTGCCCAGGAGGGTTATCTTCTCAGAACAAGCGGAGAATGCGCCGATGTAACTGCTTCCGTTTATGTTCCTCTTTATCGCGTTCATGCACTTTCCTTGCCCTGCTTCTCCTTCGGAACAGGCTTCTGATGATTTTGTTTTGGAGGTGCCTGCTTCTGCGCGGGATTGGCAGTGTTGGATGGCGATGCAGGCTCCTGCTTCTTATCCTCTGCCTTTTTCTCAGGCGCAGCCGGCTTCTGCTTTGCCTTTGCGTCCTGCTGCTCAGGCTTCTTCCCGACTTTTACGCCGTAGAGCGCGACCTTGACGGAATCGCCTGACTTTGTTACGCTGAGCTTGACCTTCGACCTGTTCTTTATCGCTGTTGAGAGTATGTAGTTGTTGACAGCGGTGTCTATGCTGACCATGCTGCCGTCTACCTTTGCGCTCTTTGCAACAATCATCCTTATCCTGCCTGCCGCGCTCCTTATGGCCCTCGGCTTGTGCGTATCTGCAAGCTCCTTGCTCAGACTTATAGTCATTATGCTTTCCATAAAATAACCCTGTAAAAATCAACAGCCGTAAGGTACTTATATCGCACACAAGGTTTATTATGTTTTAGTCTGCACCGCGTTCTCTAGCGCGCTTCCGCATGCGCAGGTCCTCTTTTCAGGCGTCTCTTTTATTATCTCTGCAACAAGCTCCTTTATTGTTGATATGCCTTTTGCGAAGTTTTCGTTCACTTCCTTTGTGCTTACCTTCTTTATGTCGGGCCTTCCTTCCAGACCTACATCGTAATCAGTCACAAAGCCTATCCCGAGATAGCAGAGCTGCTTCTCCCTTGCAAGTATCGATTCAGGATACTGCGTCATGTTTATGACGTCGAACCCCTGGTTGCCGTAGTATTTCGATTCTGCCCTTGTCGAAAACCTCGGCCCATTGACCACTACGACTGTCGCTTTGTCATGGTGCCTTATGCCCATGCGCTTCGCAGCCGCTGATGCCACCCTGCGCATCTGCTCGCAGTACGGATCCGCAGCGCTCACGTGCACGACCAGATCCTCATCGAAGAACGTGTCCTTCCTTCCATCGGTCATGTTCACGAACTGATCAAAGAACAGCATGTCCCCCGGCTTGTACTCTTCTTTAAGCGAGCCGACTGCGCTTGTCGCTATTATGCGCTTTGTACCAAGGTCTGCAAGCGCCTGTATGTTCGCCCTGTAGTTTACCTTGTGCGGCGGTATCGTATGGTTCTTCGAATGCCTCGACAGGAACGCCGCCTTTTTGCCGCTGACCATGCCGAGGGCTATGCTCTCGCTCGGTTTTCCATATGCATTGCTTGCGCTTGTGAACTTTGGCTTCTTCAGCATGGAGTAGAAGCCCGACCCTCCAATGACGCCTATCTCCGCATCCATATTCTCACAATTTATTGTTTCTTGGCTCCTTTTTTACCTTTTGCTGCTGCCCTTCTGTATGCAGCTATCGCTATCAGTAATATCACTATGCCGATTATCGCGTATGTCTCGTACCCGCTTGCGGCAGCTGTCTTACCGACTGCAACGAAGTAGTTGTTTGAGCCGGTGAACTGCTGATTGGCAGAGCCGCTTGGCTGCTTCCACTGCTCATACAGCGTAACAGGGTAGTTGCCTGGCACTCCTTCTGCATCTATGCTTACTAAGAAGGTAACGTTTGCAGACGCACCAGGCTGCAGGCCGTTCAGATATGCCGTGCTCGCCACAGGAGTTATCGGATACGGTGTTTGTATATTAAGCTGCAGCTGCTCTGCCGGGCTTGTGCCAGTGTTTGTTATCCTGAAGTTTACAGGCACGTCTGTTGCGCCTATTGCCGGGCTCGGGGTCACGGAGCTTATTGCAAACTGCGCAGACGGGGCCACAGAGATGTTTATGCGCTGCGTGCTGCTGAAGCGCTTCTGGAACCTTGCTGAGTAGTAGGTTATATTCACCAGGAGATACGGGTTGCCAGTGCCGTTTGCAGATATGAGCACAGGCTCGCTCTGGGTTGAACCGCTGGTGAGATTCGATATGAAGAACGATCTGACCGAGCTGAGGACATTCAATCCATTCTCACCGGTTACTGTAGCGGTCACGTTCCTTGCTGTGCCGTACCCCGTATTCTCCACCTGCAGGCTTATCGTCTGGTTGTATCCTGAATATAAGGTGGATGGCTGCGGGTCCGATGCAGTGACCTTTATCGAAGGCTCTGCCTGCACGTGGAAGCTCACAGGCATTGAAGATGTTGCTATCTGTATGCTTGTTGCCGCATACAGCATGTATGTGGCTGTGAATGTTATCGTGTATGTTCCTGAAGGGGCGGTTCTGGATATCGGTATTGTGTAATTGTAGTACTCCGGATTCAGTCCAGGCCTAACCAAGCCTATCACATCAGTGTTCAGCGGGGATACGTTCAGGAGTGGATAGCTGCCTGTCGGCTGCAAAGTGGTACTGTACAGCCAGTAGTTGTAAGTGTTGTACAGCTGGAACCTTATTGTTGCATTGCCTCCCGCGACTACAGGGTTAGGCGATACGGACACGTTAGTCAGGGAGACAGAATTTGCATACTGTGCGCTGACTACGCCGGACATAGCTGCCATTATGGCAAGAGCCAGAAAGATTGTTTGGATTTTCATTTTTTCACCGATGAGCATCAAATTTGCTTGCTTGTGTCTTTGAACAATAGGTATGCGACTCCCGACATAGCAAGTGCGAATGCCAGGAGTATTACTGATGTTGATATGAGCGTTGGCAGCGGCAGGGAGCCCTTGATCATTATGTCCCTGACCGCATTTACCGCATAGGTCAATGGATCGGCCTCAACTACAGGTAGCAGGAACTTTGGCAGCAGCGTTACGGGGACGAATGCGCCGCCGAGGAAGGACATGGGCATGACTATCGTCTGCCCTATCAGCGCGTATGTCTGCTGCTCCTTTGCCCTTGTCGCAAGCGCTATTGCAAGCGAGCCGAAGCCAAGGCCTACGAGCAGTATTATCCATAAAAGTTCGATGAGGCCGATTATCCCTGCTGCGATTGTCGCGCCGTAGAGCAGTCCTATCACAAGGCCCACGTAAGCAGAGAAGACTGACTGGAATGTGCCGTATGCAATCTTGCTGATCAGCACTGAGATTTGATTTATGGGAGTTGTTAGAAATGCCTTCAGGTTGCCCAGCTGCCTGTCGCTTATCACCGTGAAGCCTGCGCTGAATACTGCTCCGAATGACGCAACCATTACCAGTATGCCGCCTATGACAAAACTGATGTAGTTGCTGCTCGCTCCGTATGCATAGTTTGTTACAACAGTGACCGCTGGATTCTGCACCGCAACTGCGCTGAGCTTTGCCGCAGCGGTGTTTACCTGCGTGCTTACCACTTCTGCAGACTGAGGCTGTGAGTTGTCAAGATAAACATGGACAGTGGACTGGGTTCCTGTGGTTGAGAAGCCGCTGGGTATCACTACCACTGCAGCCACCGAACCTTCAGAAAGCAGGCCCAGGGCCTGCTGCTGCGTGGTCTCTGCCACGATGCTTACCCCGTTGCCCGTCTGGAGCATGTTTATGAAATTCAGGGCTGCAGGGCCGCTTGCGTAGTTTACCACTGCGACCGGCACGTTCTTTGGCGCGCTGCCGAAGCTCCCGAGGAGAAGAACGAAGAGAAGCGGAAATATAGTCGACCTGACCGCATTCATCGCTATGTTCTTCTTGAATATCAGCATCTCCCTGAGAAACAGCGTATAAGCGTCATCGATTAATCCCATTTCATCTGCCTCTTCCCATTATTACCCCCTTGCCCTTGTACTCTCCTGAAGTGTCCCTCACCTCTGAGCCGGTGAGCTTGAGGAAGACGTCGTCTATTGTAGGCTCGTGCATGCTTATGTTGCGCACGTTGATTTTGCTTGTAGACATTATATTGAGTAGACCTTCTATCTTCTTGGTAGCATTGCTTCCTCCTGGAGAGGTCACCCTGTTGTTGAGTATAGTAGGCTCGAGCCCTGCCTTCCTGAATGCTGCTGCGGCCCTTTGGAGCTCCTCCTTGTCTACGGTAACCTCGATTACGCTGTTGAGCCCGATGCTCTTCCTTAGCTCGTCAGGCGTGCCCAGGGCTATCATCTTGCCGTGGTCAATTATGCCTATCCTGTCGCAGAGCTGGTCCGCCTCTTCCAGGTACTGCGTTGTCATGAGTATTGTTACATTCTGCTTCTTGTTTATGTCCCTCAAGAGGTTCCATATCTGGGTCCTGTTCTGGACATCAAGGCCTGTTGTCGGCTCGTCGAGCAGTATTATCTCCGGGGCATGCATCAGCGACTTCGCGGTTTCCAGCCTTCTCTTCATCCCTCCGGAAAAGGTGCCTGCATACGCCTTCCTGAACTGCACAAGGTCTGAAAGCTCCAGCGCGAATTCTATGCTCTTTTGCATCTCTGCTTTTGGTATGTGGTATAATCTTGCGAATATCATAAGGTTCTGCTCCGCAGTCAGCTCTGGCTCAACCACAGTTTCCTGGGTCACCACGCCTATGTGCGTCCTGGCCCCGGAAGGATCCTTCTGCACGTCAATCCCATTGACAACAACCTTTCCTGATGTTGGAGGGAGCAGGCCGAGCAGAATGCTTATTATCGTGCTCTTCCCCGCGCCGTTCGGGCCCAGAAGGCCGAATATCTCGCCTTTCTTTATCTTCAGGTTTACCCCATTGACAGCAGTAAAGCTGCCGAAGCTCTTCACCAGGTCATCAATGTATATCGCATACTCCTCTGCCATCTAAGCATCACCCATAAGCGCTGCAAACGCCTTAAGCATCTCTTCGCGGAGCCTCAGCGCCCTGTTAAGCGCTGCAGCGCCGCTTTTCGTGGTCTTGTAGTATCTGTGCACCCTGCCTGATTTTAATTCTGTTTTAGATATTATGTAGTTCTGCCTCTCAAGGGAATTTATTGCATTGTACACGTCGCTTTTCTTGACTTCTGACAGTATGCCCTTGCCGTGCCATTCCTTGCATCCCTCTTTTATATCATTTGCTATCGAATATGGATAGTTCCAGTCCTTTAGCTTCTTGAGTATAATAACCTTCAGCACATATTTTGAGAGCTCCTTGTGAGGGTGGTATTTTGATATGTGAACAGCGGAAGACATAGTCTAGATTTAGACTAATATATATTTAAACCTTCTCTTCATTGCATCCGTTTATAAGGATTTAAAGGCTTTGCCTGGATAGTATATTGGGTTGCATGCATCCGAAAGTAAGCGTTGTGATACCTACAGTAGAGGAGAAAAGCGTATTCCTTCTTGTGAAGCAGATAAGGAAGCTCCTCGGAAAGGGCACTGAGATAATAATAGTCGACAAGAGCAGCGATGCGTATTTCAGGAAGCTCAAGGCTACCGGCGCAAAGGTGATAAGGCAGAGGGGCCGTGGCGTAGAAAACGCGATAATAATAGGGTTAAGGGAAGCAAAGGGGGAATATCTTGCAAGCATAGATGCCGATGGGACGCATGATCCCCAGGGGCTTGTGACAGGGCTAAGGATGGCGGAACGCGGAGAGGCAGACATGGTTCTAGGGAACAGGATGAGCGGACTTTCTCATGGCTCGATGCAGTTCTACATAAGGTTCGGCAACTGGATCCTCAGCTGGCTCTTCTCTTCACTTTACCATACTAAGATACATGACGTCCTTACAGGACTGTTTGTAATGAAAAGAGAGGCATTCGAGGAGATAAGGAAAATAGAGCCTTACAGGGCAGGAATTGCGTTCTTTGCAATAGAACTTGCACGGAGAGGCTATTCTGTAAAAGAAACAGGTATAAAGTATTACGTAAGAAAATACGGGGAATCGAAGCTTACGAAGTCTAAGTTCGCATACGGATTCAATGTCGCTTCGCACATAGTCAGGCAGATAAGGGATTACAGCCCATTGCTGATTTTTGGTTTAGTCGGTGGGGTAATATTCATAATAGGGCTGGTAATAGGGATAGGCGTGCTTGCAGACTTCTTAGCAACAGGTCTTTTCGCAAATACAGGCAGGGCGCTAATCGCGTTCATGCTCCTGGTGATAGGTTTCCTTTTGATAACAGCAGGGCTAATACTGGACCTTCTCCTTGAATTGGAGAGGCGTATGGAATTAATAGGCAAATGAAGATATGACGCCCTAAGGAAAGTAGACGCTTACAGCAACATTAAAATAGCTTATCACACATAGGATTAAACTGTCAGTTTATTGGCTTCTATTCATAGCCATTTCTGTAAATTGGCAGATGCAAGTGATATTATGAAATTAAGGCCTGCAAGGTGCGTACGCGGACTCAAGAGCCAGCCATGGGCAAGATATTCTGTTAAGAAGCCGAGGAAGAATTACATAAAGGCGCTTCCGCACACGAGCCTTCTTGTTTTCAAGATGGGTTCTGAAAAGGAATATGAGAATACTATAGCGCTTGAATCAGACCAGTACGTGCAGCTCAGGTCGAATGCGCTTGAAGCTGCGAGGCAGGTCGCGAACAAGCACCTTGAGAGCAATCTTGTCAATGATTACAAATTCCGCATTCTTGTCTATCCGCACAGCGTGATACGTGAAAAGAAAAGGGCCATGGGCGCAGGAGCTGACAGGATTTCACAGGGAATGACTCTCTCTTTCGGAAGTCCTTCGTCTGTCGCAGCAAGGGTCTACAAAAACCAGAGGATCTTCGAAGTAAAGATAAATTCGCAGAACAAGAACATAGGAAGAGAGGCTATGAAAAGGGCCGCTTCGAAATTGTCAGGGACGTACAGCATAAGGGTCTACGGCGGCTAATCAGTTACTTGATTTCTTTGCCTCGCTTACAAATTTATCTGCCATGAGAACAAGCCATGCTGCAAAGTCATCCGGCTTTTTCTTTATCTGTTTTTGGAATTCGTCTATAGAGACCCATTTCCAGCCCTTCACTTCCGAAGGATTCGGATCTGGCTCGCCGCTGTATCTTCCGAAGAATATGTGATCGTACTCTTTTTCTGTGAGTCCACTGCCTACATCTGCTTCATAAGGGAATGTGAATCTTTCCTTAAGCTCCGTGTCAAACCCCATTTCTTCCCTCAGCCTTCTGTGTGCAGCAGCAGCTGTGTCTTCACCGGGCCTTGGATGGCTGCAGCAGGTGTTCGCCCACCTGCCTTTTGAGTGGTACTTCGTGTCTGTCCTCTGCTGGAGCATTACTTCTCCCTTGTCATTGAATACGAATACAGATATGGCACGGTGCCATGTGCCGCCGTTGCTGTGCGCCTTGAGTTTTTCTTCCGTGCCTATCTCATTGTCATTTTTGTCGACTAATATCACATTTTCCAATCAAGCACCAATAAACTTATATATTACAGATTTTATCTT